>OBJA01002353.1_pt1 | contig 11051 bp, 8 predicted proteins | sample 1519751 | NCBI WGS metagenome assembly OBJA01 (sample SAMEA3881238, study PRJEB22517) | soil metagenome | biome: lake sediment; feature: soda lake sediment; material: sediment, water from around vicinity | place: India | collected 2013-12-23 | depth 3 m
TTGAGGTTGTACGAAGTATGATTGGGCCAACAAACCCAGCAGAGGCTCCCTCTGGAACAATTCGCGGCGATTTTGCTCTGACCCGTAGACAAAATGTTATTCATGCTTCAGATTCCGTCATAGCCGCTGAAGAAGAGATTCTTCGGTTCTTTCCTGCGGATTGTCGTCTTACTCCATTAAGTTAAGCTTGACCCGATCTTCGGAGATTGCTATAATGCCTATAGACGTATAATAAATTAATATTTTATCTTTAGGTTTAAAATAGATTGATGCATGAATAGTTAGGCTATATAAACGGAATTTAGAGAGTTACCCCTTGATATCGTTCTGGCGCAGATGTGGTTTTCCGAAACGAGATGGATTTCTTGAGGAAAGCGCGGTGAAATGCATGGCCAAAGTGATGATCGTCGATGATGAACAAGACTTACTTGACACGATGGCGACGATCCTTGAGATGCAAGGGTATGAAGTCGTAAAAGTAATAGATGGAGCTGATGCGGTAACTACGGCAATACTCGAACAGCCGGAGCTTATTTTGTTGGATGTGATGTTGCCTCACCGCACAGGATGGTCTTTATGCAAAGAATTTCAGGAAAATTCATTGACAGGAGAAATTCCGATTATTATTGTAAGCGCTCGTTTTCAAGATCAGGATGTAGAAAGAGGTTATGCGGCGGGGGCAAAAGACTATATTGTAAAACCATTTTCACTAGAGGAGATCTTGGAAGTTGTCTCTCGTTGGATTCCTAAGGATGAGAAAGTGACTGTGAAATAGATTAGTACGCTTTGCAATAATGATAATAAGGGCCACCCATAAGGGTGGTTTTTTGTATCTAGAGGTACAGGTCTTAAAGACACATCTCTGGCATAGTGTGACATCGGGGTGAGTGCTATGAGTCTTGTATTAATTTCAATTAAACGCTGGCTATGGTTGGGTGTCGCATTTTTACTGCTAGGGTTTTTACTAGGCGTTTCAATAGTTCATCCGCTGATTGTGCCAGCTACCAGTGGTTATGCTAGACGCGATGGGTTTCCGCCTTTAACCTATTTGCCCAATTACGACCAGGGACCTATAGTTCGAGCTAATGCAGCAATATTAGTGGAAGCCACTAATGGAGCGGTGCTTTATGCCAAAAATGAACATAGGCGGAGAGCGCCTGCAAGTACAACAAAGATGATGACCGCCATTGTTGTATTGGAGAAAGCCAATCTACGGGATGTTGTTACGGTTAGTAAAAAAGCGGCTCGAACTGGTGGTTCCTCCTTGCATTTAAAACCTGGGGATAGAGTGCCTATTGCCGAGTTGTTGCAGGGTGTCATGATGGTTTCCGGGAACGATGGGAGCGTAGCTTTGGCTGAACATGTGGCCGGATCTGTTGGAGAGTTTGCGGACCTGATGAATAGACGGGCATTGGAGTTAGGGGCATTAAACACACGATTTCAAAACCCCCATGGGTTGAGGGCACCATCTCATTATACTACTGCTTTTGATCTAGCGATTATTGCTCGTTATGCTTTGGCTTATCCGCTTTTTTCTCGTTATGTCTCAACCCGTGAGGAAAAAATGAACTATGAACAAGAAGAGATGGTACGGCCTCTCCGTAATACCAATCGGTTGCTTTGGTCTTTTGCAGGGGCTGATGGGGTTAAAACAGGAACTACAAATGAGGCTGGATATTGTTTGGTGGCATCGGCGAGTCGAGAAGGGCGGCGGTTTATTGCAGTTGTACTCCACAGCCCGGATCGTTGGGGAGATTGTGCTCGCCTTTTAGAGTATGGCTTTAATGAATTTTCCCTTCATCACCTGGCCAAAGTAGATCAACCTTGTTTGACAATACAGGTCGATGAGAAGAAGCCAAAAAGAGAAGTTGAAGTCTACCCACGGCGAGATCTGACTGTGGTCATGAGACGTGGCGACGAGGGAAAATTTCAGCGCTTTGTGACAACATACTCTGAAGCATTGCGACCTCCAATACGCAGAGGTAAAGTCGTGGGGCGTGTTGGCTATTCTTATCAAGGGAGCGAAGTCGAAGGAGTAGACTTGATTGTGAGGGAAAACGTAGCCCGACGCGGCCTTTTTAGTGGTTGGAGGTGAATGATGTGATATCCAAGGCATTTCGAGTCGCTTCTGTTGCAGCCGTGTTTATGGGGACGGTGATTGGAGCAGGGTTTGCTTCCGGGCAGGAAGTTTACTTTTTCTTTACGCGTTTCGGTGCTTCGGGTGTCTTGGGTATCCTTCTTTCAACAGTTCTTTTGGCGGTGCTCGGAACTATTGTCGTTACAATTGGTCGCGAGATTCGTTCATTGTCACACCGATCTTTTTTTCGTGCCAGTTTAGGGCCTAAGGTAGGTTACATTGCTGATGTTTTGGTGACATTGTTCCTACTTGTTTTATCTGGAGTTATGCTGGCTGGGTCCGGTGCCTTAGCTCACGAAATGGGATTGGGATGGCTTATAGGAATTATCGTTACAGGAGGCTTAGCCCTGATTGTCCTCTCATTTCAGATGAATGGGATTCGTGGCTTTAATCTTCTGGTGATTCCGTTAATAGTAGGAACTGGGGTTGCAGTTGCGTGTGTCGGCTTGCGTCTTCAACCGACGGTTATTACTGGTGAATCTACTGGGTGGTTGCTTTCGGCATTACAATATGGTTCTTATAATCTTGTTTTAGCGATTCCAGTATTATCAGCAATTCATTTTGTTGAAGATGACCCTGATATCTTGCGCTGGGGTGGTTTCTTTGGCGGGGTTGGCTTGGGTATTGTCGCACTATTATTCAATTTTGCATTGTTGCGTTCGCCTTCTATGACAGAGATTGAGCTCCCTTTACTTCCTTTGATCGCTGTTTTTGGCCCAAAGGTACGATGGGGGTTTGCCTTGGTGCTTTGGGGGGAACTTTTCACTACATATATTGCTAACTTATATGGTTTGGTTCAGCGTTGGGGAGAGTCGAGGAGGCGTATTGGATACGGTTTGCGTTTATTCTTTATGGTAGTCTTATCGGCAATGATAAGTCGTTTGGGCTTCTCGTGGTTGATTCATATGACATATCCAGTTTTCGGTATTTTAAGTTTTCTATTTATTGTTTGCGGATTCTCACGCCACCTCGGGTTTGGGGGAAGTTTAAGGAAAAAAGCCGATTATACTAGGAAAAAGAACAACGAAATATCGACATAAAATCTTGTCCTACTTTGGTATACTGGTAAAGAAATGGGAAAGGTTTCGGGGGGCGTTGTATGAATAACAGACCATTAATCGAACCTTACCATGAACCTGAAGGTGGGGTTGTCACATCCGACCTCCATCAGGTTCGTTTGCGTTCAATTACTCCAATACGTGTTTCCTGGCGTTCTCGGTTGAGGCGATTAACCTATCAACTGATGCCTTCCTTATTTATCCTCTTTTTATGGAGAATTCCATTCTTTTTTGACCTTAAACCTTTTATTTGGGGTTACATTTTGGCATGGACAATTGTGAAGCCATCCATATCAAGATGGGCGGCTGCTTTACTAATTCCGTTATGGTTGTTGAGTTACGAGCCGTTTTCTCTATTGTCATGGGTTCGTATAGCCGGCATTGGTTCAACCATCGCTTTTGCTTGGCTGTTCGGTAAGTTTAAGTTTCGGGGTATGATGATCAGCGCATTAGTTGGTATGGTTTCAATTGTTGGGTTCGGTTTAATGTTTCGTTCGGATTTAATTGGATTGGTGATTACCGCCGGAGAACCATTGATCGGTGCTCTACTAGCATTGGCTTTCGTTCCGGCGTTGTCACAATGGCCGATCTTTACTGAAAAGAAAAACTCATCTCAAGGGCTCGAAGGGCGTGTGTCACTGCTCTTCTTAATTGGTCTAGCTTTTCTAGGTTTATCAGGAATTCAATGGCGCGGCTTTTGTTTTGATGGGGTTTTCGCCACTTTTCTTCTGGTATTAGCGGCAGATAATTATGGTATCACCGCATCTACTGTTGCTGGATTGACTTTCTCGTTCATTCAATTATCCATCCTCAAAAACCCCTCTGGAGCAGTTTTTTACGGAGCGTTTGGACTTTTTGCCGGATTAGGGCGGGAGTTTAGCCGATGGGGTATTCCGATTGCAGCTGTTTTAAGTTCAGCTTTTTTTATTGTCGGTAATGGCAGGCCGTGGCTGATGGATTTGCAACTGTTAGTCCCTCCGCTCTTAACAATGGGTATTTACTTTATGGTGCCTAATAAGTTTTTGTCTTTACTTCCTGCACGGAAAAACTCTATGGAAGCGTCGGATATATCCCAGGAAGAACGATTGCGTTCGGTTTTAACTGATCGTTTGAAGGGATTGGCTGACGTCTTTGATCAGCTCTCCCAGAGTTTTGTTCCTCCTGATACAACAGAAGACACGAAACCTGTTAACATCTATACGTTAATTGAAGAGGTATCTCAATTGAATTGCAAGCAGTGTACGGGGTATCGTTTGTGTTGGGAAGAGAATTTCTACACTACTTATCGAGAGATCTTTGATCTGATCGCTTTAGCGGAGATGTATGGTCAGGTTTCCGCGTCGCAAGTAACCGGGCGCTTGGCAAGTAACTGTTTTCAGCAGCACCGATTGATCTCAGCGATCAATCATCGCATTGAGCAACAAAAAACAGCTCTTTATTGGCATAAACGACTTAAAGAGAACCGTCATTTTCTATCCGGGCAACTGCAGGGTGTCGCTAGTATTATGAGTAACTTAGCGCAAGAGATCCGCTTTAATGTTGATTTTAGAACAGAATTGGAAGACGAGTTAAAGCAATGCTTCACTAGATGGGGTTTAATAGTCCGAGAAATTGTCGCGGTTAACCTTGGGAAAGATCGTTTGGAGATCAATGTTGAGAAGCACTCCTGCGGAGGCTGTCATGAGTGCCGATTCATTGTAGCGCCGTTGGTAACACGGCTTTTAGGTCAGAAATTTCTGGTTTGGCAAAGGGAATGCCACTATGAAGGGGATTCCGTATGCCGTTTTTCGTTATTGCCAGCACGGAAATTCCAAGTAAAAACAGCAGTTTGTAAAGTTCCACGACAGGGTAACACAACTTCTGGAGATAGCCATGCTCAGATGGAATTAAGAGAAGGTTATTACGTTTCAATGCTAAGTGATGGGATGGGAGTCGGTCCCCGTGCCGCTCTTGAAAGCACAACAACTGTTTCTATCTTAGAACAGCTGTTGCGGGCAGGTTTGAACCGTGAATTCGCAGTGCAAATGGTTAATTCAGTTTTATTATTGAGAAATCAAGATGAAACTTTCGCCACTTTGGATGTGGCTCTATTAGATTTATATACGGCTCAAGCTGAGTTCGTTAAGATCGGAGCAGCGCCTACCTACATAAAAAGGGGAAAAGATGTAACTGTTATACGCTCTACTTCACTGCCTGTGGGGATACTAAGCAGTGTAGATGCGGAAACTTCAACTGTTCAGTTGAACCCTGGGGACCTAGTGGTTATGATTACCGATGGTATTTTAGACGGTAGGATACCTGATGAAATGAGAGAAGATTGGGTTTGGCGGACTTTGACGAAGATGGATGTTACTGGACCAGAGGCATTGGGCGAGTTCCTCTTGAAGGTTGCAGCAGGTGAAGGAGAAGGGGCCTGTGACGATATGACTGTGGTTGTGTTACAACTAACCGAAGAGGCCCATGAAGAATCACTAAAAGTTAACTCCTGCGAGTGATGTTGAAGAAAAGCAGGAGTTTTTTATGTTTAATGGAAACTCTAAAAGTGTAAATAGCGTTTATTTTATCAAAGGGTTTAAAGGAGCTTTTCGGTTTTATGCTCGACAAGGTTAGGCAGTTCATTCATGACTATAAACTGTTAAATCCTGGCGACCGGGTTTTAGTTGCTGTCTCCGGTGGAGTCGATTCCATCGTGCTTTTGCATGTTTTGGGACGTCTTGAGTATAATTTAGATCGAATAATCATCTATGTTCATCATGGATTACGTTCGGAAGCGGATGAAGAAGCTCTATGGCTGCAGTATTTAGCGAATGAGATGGAAGTTCCTTGTCTTATCCGGCATATTGATACAAAAAGCGTTGCTGCTCAGCGAGGAGAATCAATCCAAATGGCGGCAAGAGCAGAACGTTATCGTGTCCTAACGGAGGCAGCTGCCGAATATGGTGTAAATCATATAGCTTTAGGACATCATGCGGATGACCAAGCCGAAACAGTGCTTATTAGGCTTTTGACAGGGACTAGTCCGGATGGGCTAGGCGGTATGGAACCAGCTCGTGGAGTTTTAATTCGGCCCTTATTAGGAGTGACTAGGTCTCAGATCGTTGAATACGCCCGTAAGAACCATCTGCAGTGGCGGGAGGATCGTTCGAATCAAGACCCGCATTATTTACGCAATCGCTTGCGATTAGAGCTAATACCTCAATTGAAGACCCTCCAGCCTCAAGTGGTTGCCCATCTAAATCAACTTGCTATATTAGCTCAGGAATGGCGGGGCTGGATTAGGGATTCTATGGAGGCCGCTGTTGATAGGTTAGGGGTAAAAGCAGATCAGAATGGTGTTCTCTGGTCGTATCGGGTTTGGTGTGAACTGCCTGCTCCTTTAAAGCGTCAAGTGATAAAAGATGCATTTTATCGGCTTTTTCCAGGAGAACGTTTGGATCACCTGCATCTTACTCGGATTCTTGACTATTCTGAAACAAAGTATAGTGGACGATTGGCCCAGCTTCCCGGTGGAGGGTTTATCGTAATTGAGGGCGACTGGATGGGACTTCGAGTAAAAAAAGAATCTATATCTAAGGAACTGCTTGGTGTTCCAGTGGAAATACCAGGTCAGACCAGATGGCCTGGAGGATATCTGCAGACTAGATGGATCAACCGAGATGAGCTTCCTAAGGATTGGGGATCGGTCTCTTTGTATGAAGCTTATTTTGCGCCGGAGGTTCCATGTCCACGACTCTTTCTAAGAAATCGCCGCCCTGGTGACCGAATTATTGTGTTTGGTCGATCCCAACCGGAAAAACTGAAAAAGCTCATGATAGACGAGAAGGTTCCGCGTGGAATAAGGGAGATGGTTCCGTTATTAGTCGATGAGGAAGACAGGATTTGGTGGGCCGTCGGCGTGCGTCATGGGGAAACCGGGCGTATCGGTTCACATCATCAACAAATACTTTATCTAAGATTTAATAAGGTGTGACATCATAAATATTAGAATAGTTGTCACCCCAAAACGACTATGGTATAATAAATGCCATGGTTTTAAAGGCCTATTGGGGAGGGGTTAATACTTGCGCTTTTTTAGAGAGTTATTGCTTTATGTAGTTTTAATCGCAATTGCCCTGGTTCTTGTGCTTAAAGTATTTGGACCTACAGACAAACCAACTCGTCTTACTTTCGATCAATTCCGAGCTAAAGTTGAGGCGGGAGAGGTACAAGAGGTTCTTATCGATACAAACACAGGTAGAATTGAGGGTAAGCTTAAGGTCAAAGGGGCTAAGGCGGAACCATTCTTTACTAATGGTCCTCCTTCCTTAAATCCTGAGTTTTATGAAGGTATTCTTGAGCCGCAAAAGATCGAACGAAAGTATCTTGTAAAAGCCGATTCTTGGTGGGCAAATATCTTGCCGTATTTACTTCCTTTTCTCATAATTATTGTTGGTTGGTTCTTTATTATAAATCAGATGCAAAACTCTGGAAACAAGGCAATGGCATTTGGTAAAAGCCGTGCCCGGATGTATTCCGAAGAAAAGACACGGGTTACATTCGATGATGTGGCCGGCGCTGATGAATCCAAAGAGGAACTGGTTGAGATCGTTGAGTTTCTTAAACAACCTCGTAAGTTCACAGAATTAGGCGCTAGGATTCCTAAAGGCGTGCTATTGATTGGAGCTCCTGGTACCGGTAAGACTCTATTGGCGAGAGCAGTTGCTGGTGAGGCCGGTGTGCCCTTCATGAGCATCAGTGGTTCCGATTTTGTTGAAATGTTTGTTGGTGTTGGCGCCTCTCGTGTGCGCGACCTATTTGAACAGGCCAAGAAGAACTCTCCATGTATCGTTTTTATCGATGAGATCGATGCGGTTGGACGTCAACGCGGAGCTGGCCTTGGTGGAGGACATGATGAGAGGGAACAAACCTTAAACCAAATGTTAGTTGAGATGGACGGGTTTGAGCCCAATTCTGGAATTATTATTCTGGCTGCGACAAACCGCCCGGATGTTCTTGATCCAGCGTTACTTCGACCGGGACGTTTTGACCGACAAGTTACTTTGGCAATTCCGGATATCCGTGGCCGAGAGGAAATATTAAAGGTTCACTCTAAAGGTAAACCTTTAGCCGCCGCTGTTGATCTGTCCGTAGTGGCCCGTCGGACTCCTGGATTTACTGGAGCGGATTTGGCTAATACTTTAAATGAAGCAGCTTTATTGGCTGCCCGCCGTGGACTCAAAGAAATAACTATGGAAGAATGTGAGGAAGCAGTTGAACGTGTCATCGCGGGACCAGAGCGGAAGAGTAGAGTGATGAGCGAGAAAGAACGGGAACTTACTGCCTACCATGAGGCTGGCCATGCATTGGTAGGATATTTTCTGCCTACTGTGGATCCCATTCATAAAGTCTCAATTATTCCCCGGGGTCAGATGGGTGGATATACCTTGGCGCTTCCCTTAGAAGACAAACATTATGCCACTCGAACTGAACTCCTTGAAGATGTTGTGATGTTCCTTGGAGGCCGCGCTGCTGAATCTGTTGCTTTACAGGAGATCAGTACCGGTGCTCGGAATGACCTGGAACGCGCAACAAAAATGGTTCATAAGATGGTGACGGAGTATGGTATGAGTGATGAATTAGGGTATATGACCTTCGGACACGGTCAGGAGGAACAGATCTTTTTGGGGCGGGATATCGCTAGAGATCGCAATTACTCGGAAGAAGTAGCAGCTTCTATTGATCGGGAGATGCGCCGAATCATGGACAATTCTTATGAGCGGGCCATCACTCTTATTAAAGATAATCGAGGATTATTGGATGCTGTCGCCAAGGCTCTTTTAGATAAAGAGACCCTTGAGGCGGAGGAATTCAAGAGTATTATGGAGAGCAAGCCTGCATCCTAAGATTTCTCCGATTATGGAGAGCAATCCCTTAAACGGCGGATTCTCCGCCGTTTTTTATTCTGTGTATGTAACCACTCTCCTTTAGGTAGTCGTAACTGGAGGAAGAACTCAGTCTGCTTGGTAAAATAATCTCGCTTAAGACTGTCAACGGCAGGATTACAATTCGAGCAACGAGCAACGAGAGGTGTTGCATTTGGGGGTCTTAAATCGAAGCAAAATATTCTTACTGGGTATAATAGGTCTGGTTATGCTCTTGTTGATGTTTTTGTGGTGGAGTTATAACCAGGTTCAAGATGTTGTAGAGAGTGAATTGACCCTTGTTCGTCCAGTGAACATTCTGGTGATGGGGGTTGATGACGAAGCACCTATAACTACGCCCAAAGGCGATCAAGTTGTGGGCAGGCGTACTGATGCTTTGCTTATGTTGGCCATACGACCGGAAACAGATGCGGTTGCAGTAATCTCTATACCGCGTGACAGTTTGGTAGAGTATACCGACTATGGTTCGGATCGAATTAATCTGGCTCATGTTTATGGTGGGCTAGAACTTACCAAAACATCAGTTCAGGAACTGCTAAAAATACCGGTTCATAGGTATATTCAAGTTGATTTTGACGGGTTCATAAAGTTGGTGGATTTATTAGGCGGAATTGAAGTCGATGTTGATAAACGTATGTGGTATGAGGATCGCTCAGCTGGATTAAAGATAGACATAAAACCGGGAAAACAAGTATTAGACGGACGTAACGCGCTAGGGTATGTGCGTTATCGCCGGGATGCTCTTGGAGATATAAAGCGTGTGGGGCGTCAACAAGAATTCGTAAAGGCTTTGATGGATAAGATCTTAAGACCCTCAATACTTCTTAAGAGCCCTCAAGTATATGCGATTGCCAGAAATCATTTTCGAACGGATATGTCTTTTAGAGAGTTGATGGCATTGCTCCGCTTTGCACAGGGACATAAAACTTTAGAGATATCTTCGCAAACGCTTCCAGGAGAATTTTCTGGTCCATATTGGAAGCCTAATCCTAAGGAGATTAATCAACTGGTACAGTCATTGCAGATTAATGCAGGGGATTTATCGGTGTTTGAAGAGAAAGAGAAGGTGACTACCAATGCAAATTGAAGTTATTCCTTACCCAGGAGTGCAACCAACCCGTGAACAAGTCGAACGGACTATAGTTGTTATGGATGTCCTTCGGGCTACAAGTACTATTGTGACTGCGCTAGATAACGGAGCTACAGAAGTTATTCCGTTATCTGATGCGAGTGAGGCTATAGTTATGGCTCGTCGCCTTGGAGAAGATCAATGCCTGACAGGTGGCGAACGTGGGGGGCTCCCAATACCTGGTCTTAACCTTGGAAACTCGCCCCGGGAGTACACTCATGAGGTTATCAGCGGTAAAAAACTGGCTTTGTGTACCACTAATGGAACTCAAGCAATACGATGGGCACAACCTGGTAAGAAAGTTTTTATCGCCTCTTTTCTCAACCTCCCGGCATTAGTAGCCCAGTTGTTGGCTGATGATGGCGACTTGTTACTGGTCTGTTCTGGGAGAAATGGCGGCTTAGCGTTGGAAGATGTTTATTGTGCCGGTATGATCGTTCACCAACTTGCTACGGAAATAACACCGTCTAAATTATTCCAGTCAGATTCGGCTGTGCTCAGTCGGATCGCTTATCAGAGCATAAAGCGATCTGGGTTGGAGAAGGGATTATTTGGGACGGATCATGGCAAAGCACTAAAAGAACTGGGCATGGATGATGACGTGAGTTACTGTGCTCAGGTCGGTGTCATCGATAAGGTGCCAATATATACCGGCGGGAAGATTATCTTGCCGTAATACAACTAGTTATTTAGCGCCTGTAAAGGTGCTGGTATTCGTCCGCCTCTACGGACAAAGGTTGAACAGGAGAAGGGATTAACCGTCATAATTGGTGCCTCGCCAAGAAGTCCGCCAAACGATACCCGTT
>OBJA01002354.1_pt1 | contig 11048 bp, 10 predicted proteins | sample 1519751 | NCBI WGS metagenome assembly OBJA01 (sample SAMEA3881238, study PRJEB22517) | soil metagenome | biome: lake sediment; feature: soda lake sediment; material: sediment, water from around vicinity | place: India | collected 2013-12-23 | depth 3 m
TGGCTTCATACTCTTTTGACTTATTGTCCCAGGTAGGCTTTCAAAAGGCGGTTTCGGTATTGGTTCCTTAATTTTTTAATTGCTTTTTCCTTAATTTGTCTTACTCTTTCACGGGTCAGGCCAAACTCATCTCCAATTTCTTCGAGTGTATGGGCAGTTACTCCGTTTAATCCAAAATAGTAGCGGAGAATATCGGCTTCTCTGCCACCCAGGGTTGAAAGTGACCGTTCAATCTCTTTACGAAGAGAATGATCAATCAGTCCTGAATCAGGGCTGGGTGAATCTTCATTCAACATTACATCATACATGCTGTTAACTTCCTCATCTCTCAGGGGTGCATCCATTGAAACATGGCTGTTGGAAAAATTCATGGCATCCTCTATTATCTCAGATTTGGATTCCATGATTTCGGCAACCTCGTCAATTGTAGGATCCCGCTGATACTCCTGTTCCAGCTTGTTGAATGTTTTGTTGATTTTATTTATTGACCCGATTTTATTAAGTGGCAGCCGCACTATACGTGATTGTTCTGCAAGTGCCTGTAGAATAGATTGTCTAATCCACCATACAGCATAGGATATAAACTTAAAGCCCCGTGTTTCGTCAAAACGTTCAGCGGCCTTAATCAATCCTAGGTTTCCTTCATTAATTAAATCAGGCAAACTCAGTCCCTGGTTCTGGTATTGCTTAGAGACTGAAACAACAAAACGAAGATTCGCCTTTATCAGGGTTTCCAACGCATCGCGATCTCCTTTTTTGATCCTTTTTGCTAATTCAACTTCCTTGTCTGCGGATAACAGTTCAACTTTACCAATTTCGTGCAAGTACTTATCAAGAGACAAAGTATCGCGATTAGTGACCTGTTTGGTAATTTTTAGTTGTCTCATAAACTTGGTATTACACTGGCTTAAATAAACTTAAAATTATTTAATTGAACAAATTTTAGTATTTACTTTACGAAATATTTTTCCATAATGTTAGAACAAACATCAATTAAATAAAAAAGTTCATTTGTTTTAACCTGCAGAACCAAGGAGGTATTCTCTGAAACGGGTGTAATCGTTCTGCATTGGAAGGGATCTTTTTATCCCATTCATGAATACTGCCAGTTTTTCGGGCACCGAAACCTTATTGACTCCAACAACCTGTTCAACAACTTCAATAAATTTGGCAGGGTGTGCCGTTTCCAGAAATACTCCTGTATGATTTGGCTTCATATACTCTTCCAATGCCAGATAACCACATGCTCCATGAGGATCACAGAGGTACCCTGTCTGCTCATAAACATTTTTTATAGCTTTACGAATCTGTTCATCAGAATACCGGTAACCCTTCATCACCTTCGATATGTTTCGGTGCGAATATTCAAACAAATCAAGTATTCTGGCAAAATTGCTGGGTGCACCAACATCCATTGCATTTGCAATGGTTTCAACCGATGGCCGTGGACTGTATTCACCACTCAGCAGGTATTGGTGAACCACATCATTCTCATTATTGGCAGCCAGGAATTGTTCTATCGGCAAACCCATCTCACGCGAAAACAGGCCTGCAGTCAGATTCCCAAAATTTCCACTGGGAACAGCCACCACAAATTGCTTGCCCTGCAGCGCATCCAGTTTCTTAAGCCGGGCATATGCATTGAAGTAATAAAATGCCTGCGGTAAAAAACGGGCTATATTTATTGAATTAGCAGAAGTAAGCAACATCTGACGGTTCAATTCCTCATCAAGAAATGCTGTTTTCACCAGTTGCTGGCAGTCGTCGAAGGTCCCCCCCACTTCAAGGGCCGAAATGTTATTACCAAGGGTTGCAAACTGAGATTCCTGTATCTTGCTTACCTTCCCTTTGGGATACAAAACGTGTACATGAATTCCATCCACTCCTAAAAAACCATTTGCTACGGCACTCCCTGTATCACCTGAGGTAGCTACCAGCACATGAACCTTTTGCCTGTTGTCTTGTAAAAAGTATTGCAGCATCCGGGCCATAAACCTTGCACCCACATCTTTAAAAGCCATTGTAGGACCGTGAAACAACTCCAGAGAATATATGTTTTCCTTAACAATAACAACTGGACAATCGAATTGTAAAGTATCATAAACTATATCCTTCAGATTGCTTTCAGGAACATCATCACCAAAAAACTTTTTTGCAACTTCAAAGGCAATCTCCTGAAAAGAAAGGTTGTGGATGGTTTCAAAAAACGTACTGTCGAAACTGTCAATCCTTTCCGGCATATATAAGCCGTTATCAGAAGCCAACCCTTTAACAACGGCTTCTTCTAGAGAAGCAGAAGGAGCGCCTTTATTTGTACTATAATATTTCATAATTAACTAGCAAAAAATATAAATGTTTTTAACAGGTTAAACCACCGGATTACTATTTTGAGTTCATCAGAAATGTTTTAATAAACTCATCGCCTTTCAGCAAGCCAAAAGAGCCTTTCATTGCGCTAAATTCATCATAAATATTCACCGAATCGGGTTCAGCAACCGGGTTGTAAATAACAAAAGGCACGGGTTCACGGGTATGGGTTTTAAGGGCACAGGGGGTAGGATGGTCCGGCAGAATAGCAACAGCTACCGGTTCATCCAACTTTAGGATTTCTTCATTAATGTATTTTACCACTCTTTCATCGAGGTATTCAATGGTTTTTGTTTTTAGTTCCACATCTCCCTCATGCCCTGCCTCATCGGATGCTTCAATATGCAGATAAACAAAATCACTTCTTTTTAATGCGTCAACGGCAGCTCTTGCTTTCCCCTCATAATTGGTATTGTATAAACCGGTGGCACCTTCAACATATATCACTTCCATGCCGGCATAAACACCAATGCCCTGCACCAGGTCAACTGCCGATATTACAGCTGAACGGTTCACCCCAAACATTTCTTTAAGTGTTGGCATCTGGGGTTTGTAACCCGGAGACCAGGGCCAGATGCTATTTGCCGCTGCTTTCCCTTTTGCCTGTCTTTCCAGGTTAACCGGGTGATGTGAGAGCAATTCCTGTGACCGCAAAATCAGATCGTTTAACAAAGCTGCAGTTTCTTCAGCTTCTTGTGAAATTGCCGTTACAAGGACATCCTTAAAAGGAGTGCCCGGCACATCATGCGGAGGGGTACATACAAGGTCCTTTTTACCACCCTTTATCACCAGCAGATGACGATACGACACCCCGGGGTAAAACTTCAACTTTTCGTCCGAAAGGTTATCATTTAAATATTGAATCAATACTGCAGCTTCTTCATTTGTAATATGCCCCGCCGAATGATTCACAAGAATATCTTCATCCACTGTCAACAGGTTACAGCGGAGTGCAAGATCTCCCGGCTGCAGCTCAACTCCCATACTTGCGGCTTCAAGAACTCCCCGCCCTTCAAATACTTTTTCTACATCGTAGCCCAATACTGCCATATTGGCTATTTCACTTCCCGGATGCATGGTGTCGGGCACAGTAATCAGCCTGCCCGAGCGGCCGTTTTTTGCCAGCCAGTCAATATGAGGTTTATGAGCCATTTGAAGTGGTGTCTTTCCACCATATTGTTCCAATGGTTCATCCGACATTCCATCACCAAGAATGATAAGATATTTCATTTTTCAGCAGTTAAATATTCGACACTTTTATTAAATCGGCAAACACCCCGGCGGCAGTAACAGAAGCTCCGGCTCCATAACCTTTAATAAGCATGGGAAATTCGTTGTACCGTTCTGTTGTATACATTACCAGATTATTGCTTCCCTCCAGATCGAAAAACGGATGCCTTGAATCAACCTCCTTTAATCCTATCCGGGCTTTCCCTTTTTCAAACAAAGCAACAAATCGCCACTTTTTGTTTTCCGATTCCAATCTTTTTCTTTTTTCTTCAAATTCTTTATCCAGTTGTGGTATGGCATTCCAAAATTGCTCCATTGTACCTTCAAACAGGTCATCAGGCACAAACCGTTCTATGGTAATATCATTCATATCAAGAGGATATCCCGATTCCCTTGCAAGTATCAGAATCTTTCTTGCAACATCAATGCCGCTCAAATCAAGTCGTGGGTCTGGTTCAGAGTAACCCTGTTCTTTTGCCAGCCTGATGGTTTTGCTTAGAGGAACGTTTTCTGAAATGGTATTAAATATAAAATTCAGAGTACCTGATAATACAGCTTCAATTTTTAAAACCTTATCACCCGAATTAACCAGGTCGTTAAGGGTATTTATGATAGGTAAGCCAGCACCTACATTGGTCTCAAACAAAAATTTAACCCCTTTCTCCTTTGCAGTATTTTTTAAATCATAATAGATTTCGTAGGCCGATGACGCTGCTACCTTATTGGCAGTCACAATTGAGATATTCGATTGCAGAATTTCCTTGTAATAAATGGCTGCTTCATTTGATGCGGTGCAATCAACAAATACCGAGTTGAAGATATTCATCGATTTCATTTCATCCACAAAATTTCTGATGCCTGATTTCTTTTCAGAATCCTCAAGAACCTTTCGGTATCCATCCATTGAAAGACCATCGCGTGAAAAAGCCATTTTTCTTGAATTGGCTACTCCTGTAAGCTTTATTTTAAGCTTCTTTTCCACCAAAAGTTTTTGTTGTTGCTTATTGATCTGCTGCAGCAGATTACTGCCTACAGTACCGGTTCCGAGCAGAAAAACATTGAGCTCAACATTCTCGGAAAGGAAGAAGGACTCATGCACTACATTGAGTGTTTTTCTTAACTCCTGGTTTTTTACTACCCATGATATATTTAATTCAGAAGCTCCTTGTGCAATTGCAATAATGTTGATGCCATTTTTTCCTATAGTTGAAAACAATTTTCCGGCAATACCCGTTGTGTGCTTCATGTTTTCCCCAACAATGGCCACCACAGACAAATCCCGTTCAACATCAATCTTGTTAATCTGGCCGGCTTCAATTTCTCGAGAAAACTCTTCCTTAATAGACATTTCCGCCATCTCAACAACCGACTCATCGATGGCGACACTAATTGAGTTTTCTGATGAAGCCTGAGAAATAAGGATCACATTCACATTTACCTTCGCAAGGGCAGTAAACAGCCTCATGGAGATGCCTGTTACACCAACCATTCCAAGTCCCTGTATGGTAAGCAGCGCAATGTTTGAAATGGATGATATACCTTTTATTGGTTTATCTTTTGGTGTCTTTCCTCCCCGAAGAATTAAAGTTCCCGCACGTTCAGGCTCAAATGTATTTTTTACATGAATGGGTATCCCTTTCTGATATACAGGCAAAATAGTAGGTGGATAAACAACTTTGGCCCCAAAATGTGAAAGCTCCATAGCCTCGGAATAAGTAAGTTCAGCAATGGTATAGGCCTTGCTTATCACACGGGGGTCGGCAGTCATAAAACCATCCACATCGGTCCATATCTCAAGCGATTCTGCATCAAGAGCAGCAGCCAGAATGGCAGCAGTGTAATCTGATCCTCCCCTGCCCAGCGTAGTATATTCGCCTTTGACATTTTTGGCAATAAAACCCGGAACAACAGCAATACCAGAAAAGGATGAAAACTCATTCCTGATCTTTTGATTGGTAACTTTAAAATCCACTGCTGCTTTCCCAAAATTACTGTCGGTCTGAATAAATTCTGAAGCATCTTTACGGGTGGCACCAGTTATATACTGGGCCACTATATGGGAAGATATGCGTTCACCTATTCCTGCAATCCGGTCCAAAGTCTTGGGAGTAAGTTCACCAACAAGAGTTATCCCGGTAAGTATTTGTTCCAGTTCATCAAGCAAATCTTTAACAATATAAAGTACAGGATTCTCTTCGGTAAAAAGTTCCTTAATGCTGTTGTAATGCCTGTTTTTAATTTCTGTCAGGATAAGATGATAATCCTGTGTTCCTCCTGCAGCCACACGAGCAGCTTTTAAAATAAGATCCGTAATTCCCCCAAGAGCTGAAACAACAACAATAACACTTGTATTCTGTTTCTGAATGATATTTCTTACCTGCTTTATGGAATCTGCAGATCCCACAGAAGTTCCACCAAATTTTAAAACCTTCATTTTTCGCCGCATTTGTTAAAAAAAACTGGATGAAATGACAGAACATTTCATCCAGGTATTCTGTCGTTTATTGTAGTTCTTATGTAGTTGAAACAGGAGTCTTTCCAGCCAAAGAATCCATAATTTTAGATTCAAGTTCCTGCGCCAGTTCAGGATTATCAAGAACCAACGAACGAACTGTTTCCCTACCCTGCCCTAATTTGGTGTCGCCATAACTAAACCAGGAACCGCTTTTCCTGATAATATTCAAATTAACACCCAAATCAATGATCTCTCCCGATTTGGAAATTCCCTCACCATATAAAATGTCAAATTCTGCTTTTCTAAAAGGTGGGGCAACTTTATTCTTAACTACTTTAACCCTCACGTTAATGCCATTAATTTCTTCTCCGTCTTTTATTTGTCCAATCCTTCTGATGTCGAGCCGAACGGAAGCATAAAATTTCAGGGCATTCCCACCGGTTGTCGTTTCAGGATTACCAAACATTACCCCGATTTTTTCACGCAACTGGTTTATAAATATACAGCAGGTTTTGGTTTTGCTGATATTGGCAGTCAGCTTTCTCAAGGCCTGAGACATCAGGCGGGCCTGTAGCCCCATTTTTGAATCGCCCATTTCACCTTCCAGCTCAGCTTTGGGTGTAAGGGCTGCCACTGAATCGATAACTATAATATCAATTGCACCTGAACGAACCAGGTTGTCAACAATTTCCAGGGCCTGCTCCCCATTATCGGGCTGTGAAATCAGCAATTCTTCTGTATCCACGCCTAACTTTTTTGCATAGTAAGGGTCAAATGCATGTTCGGCGTCAACAATAGCTGCTATGCCTCCTGCTTTCTGTGCCTCGGCTATGGCATGAATGGCAAGGGTTGTTTTACCTGACGACTCAGGGCCGTAAATCTCAATAATCCTTCCCTTTGGATATCCGCCAACTCCCAAAGCAACATCCAGTGCAATGGAGCCTGACGAAATCGCTGGGATATTTTCAATGGCCTGATCTCCCATTCGCATGATGGAGCCTTTGCCATAACTTTTTTCTATCTTATCCATCGTTAGCTGAAGCGCTTTCAGCTTTTCCTTGTTAACCTGAATTTTTTCTTCTTTGGTCATGTTTAGAATAAGGTTAAAAATTTAAACTCTTTAAAATTTGATTTGTGTGATCTTTGGTATCGACCTTTTTGATAATATTTTCAATTTTACCATTTTCATCTATAACAAACGTAGTCCGCAATACGCCCATATATTCTTTGCCATAGTTTTTCTTTAATCCCCATGAGTCATATGCCTTTAAAATTTCTTTTTCAGGGTCTGAAATTAAATGAAACCGGATTCCATATTTCTCCCTGAACTTCTTATGCGACTCCACAGTATCGGGACTCACCCCAACTACCGAAAATCCTTTTTCAAGCCAGTTATTATAGTTTTCATTCAGGTTACAGGCCTCAGCCGTACATCCCGGTGTGTCATCTTTTGGATAAAAATAAAGTATCAGCTTTCTGCCAAGAAAATCATCCAGCCTCACTACTTCGCCATCTTGATTTTTCCCCGAAAAATCAGGTGCTTTGTCTCCCACCTTTAACTGTGTCATATCGTTCTGTTGAAATCCAATTCACAAATATAAGTTAATTAATAAGAAAAAACCTTTGCATAATCCGACTTTCCTATATATAATTATTGCAATTTTAAGAGATTGCACAATTTTTGTAATTTTACATCAAAAATAAAAGTTTAACAACTTTAAGCCATGTGTGAGAGAATTTGCAGAATCAACTTTTACTTTCTTTTTCTGGTATCCGGAATATTTGTTGCCTTTAGTACAAAGGCTCAGCAAAATCCTGAAGTAAAAGCCATTCAGTATTTCAATTCAGGTAATTATAACGAGTCAGAGAAAATATTTCAGAAATTACTGGAGCAGAACCCTGAAGATCCTATGCTCAATTATTATTATGGAGCTTCACGCACTGAAAACGGCCACTTTGGCGATCAGGAACTGACGTGCCTTGCCAAAGCCGAAAAACAATTTACTCCCGAGCGGCTCTATTATTATCTTGGCATACAGCATCATGCACGGCAAAATTGGGACCGGGCACTGAAATACTACAATCAGTTCAGACTTAGTATACCGGAAAAGGAACAAAATGCATTGGAGTTGAACAAAAAAATCCAGCTTTGTTTCAACCAATCAAACCTTTTCATAGTAACCCCTGAGAATGCCCATGCTGATACTACAGGTTATGCATCACTGGACAATACTGCAATCATACCTTCTGAGATGGAAGACAGAATGGATCTGACTGCCTCCGCTGAAACAATTTTTGACTTCAATCCCGATGAAAATCTCTCTGTACCGCGCCAGGCTCTGCCCGACCTACCAGGTATCCAGGCATCTATGCCTTCGGGAGAGCAGGTTCATTTCCAGGTTGATGATTTTATTACCTATTTTTATACTTCCCAATTCCAGACCGATGAAGGCCTGCAAATATTTGAAAAAGGAATGAAGCTTCAGGTTGAACAGGAAAACAAATTACAGGAAGCCGATCGGTTAAGGGCTGAATATAAAGAAATAAAAGCCAGCAAGGAAAAAGAAGAAATTGCCTCTGAAATCATGAAATTGGAATATGAATCCTATCAGCTTGAAGAAGAGATTAATTATGCATTTTCTAATTCCAGGGAAATTGAGAAAGCTTATTGGGACAATGCAGGAACTGTTTCCAGGAAAAATTTCCTTTTAGAACAGGAAAAGATAATGGCTCAGTTAGAGGAAGAAAATCATGACCATTCAGAAAACAGAGAAATCCTGCTCATTGAATTACCTGTTCCCAAACCTGTTAATGCAGGGAAAACCACACCACCGGAGTTGGTATATAAAATCCAGATAGGTGCATACAGCAAAGGTATTCCTTCATATAAGCAACGGCTGTTTAACAAGTTGTCGGTGATACGGACAATAGAGAACTATACCGATGAAAAAGGTGTGGTGGTTTATACCACAGGCAACCTGGCCAGTTTTGAAGATGCTTTAAAAATGCAGAACCAGGTTCGGCAGGAAGGCATACAAGATGCCAAAGTTGTACCATATATTGACGGAAAAAGAATAACTTTGGAGCAGGCAAAACAAATAGAAGCAAAAAATGACATCTAAAGAAACGAAAAAAAAACCAACCGGAGCAAACAAAGATGATGCTGCCGGAGGCTATTTTCTCATGCTCCATAATGATGAGGTGCATAGTTTCGACTATGTTATTGATGCATTGATGGATATCTGCAGCCATAGTTTTGAACAGGCAACACAATGCACACTTATTACCCATCATAAAGGCAGTTGTGATGTCCGCAAGGGAAAGTTCGAAATATTGAAACCCATGAAGGAAGCCCTGGCTTTAAGAGAACTAAATGTTACAATTGAAATGCAATCATGACTGTATTTGCAATCATCTTACTCATTTGCCTTGGATTGTTGTTGCTGCTGATCGAATTTGCTGTAATACCTGGAGTAACTATAGCCGGAATAGGTGGCTTTATTCTACTTGGCATCAGTGTTTATATTGCTTTTATTGAATACGGAACCGGCATCGGGTTCCTTACACTTGCGTTTGTTCTGTTTGCATCGCCGGCAATCATTTATTATCTGTTACAATCCAGAACAGGAAAAAAGATTATCCTTGAAACACTTATCGACAGCAAAGTAGAATCAAATATAAGTGAGCGGATTCAGGTAGGTGATATTGGAAAATCTGTCGGCCGGCTGGCACCTTCAGGAAAAGTAAAGGTTCAGGGTGAAATTGTGGAAGCCTTATCTACCGGAGGATTTGTTGACCATAACATTGAAGTAAAAGTAATTAAAATACTTTCAAACAAAATTATTGTAGAACCTGTAAATAAATAAACATGATTGAATCAATTGGCATTTGGGGAATGATAATAGGCATTATTGTCCTGTTATTTATAATTCTGTACTACATACCTGTTGGGTTGTGGTTTTCGGCACTTGTATCGGGAGTAAAAATATCGCTGCTGCAATTATTTCTGATGCGCTTCAGAAAAGTCCCCCCGGGAGTAATTGTACGTGCATTGATTGAAGGCACCAAAGCAGGTGTTCCTTTAAACAGGAACGATTTGGAGGCTCATTACCTTGCAGGAGGACATGTAGCCAATGTTGTTCATGCACTCGTATCAGCATCGAAGGCTAACATCGATTTAACTTTTAAAACAGCAACAGCAATCGACCTCGCCGGCCGCGATGTATTTGAAGCTGTGCAAATGTCGGTTAATCCGAAAGTAATCAACACACCTCCGGTCACTGCCGTATCTAAAGATGGAATTCAGCTTATTGCCAAAGCCAGGGTCACTGTGCGTGCAAACATTAAACAACTGGTAGGTGGCGCCGGTGAAGATACAGTACTTGCCCGTGTAGGTGAAGGTATAGTATCTTCTATTGGCTCTTCGCATTCTCATAAAGCAGTTCTTGAAAACCCCGACTTTATTTCACGTGTTGTCCTTGAAAAAGGATTGGACTCAGGTACAGCTTTTGAAATCCTGTCAATTGATATCGCAGATATAGATATAGGTAAAAATATTGGTGCCGGATTGCAAATGGATCAGGCAGAAGCCGACAAGAACATTGCACAGGCAAAGGCAGAAGAACGCCGGGCAATGGCCATCGCTCTTGAGCAGGAAATGAGAGCAAAAGCCCAGGAAATGAGAGCTAAGGTTATTGAAGCAGAAGCAAAGGTACCCCTGGCTATTGCTGAGGCTTTCAATAAAGGAAACCTTGGAATCATGGATTATATGAAGTACAAAAATATTATGGCCGATACTTCGATGCGTGAATCCATTTCCGGAGATGAAGCAAAAGGAAAAGAAGAGTAGCTTAATTTGTTAAGAAATATTTAATTTCTTTTTTTTAACAATATTTTAACCGTATAAAATTAAATCACTTTTATCTTTGCAGCATAGTTTTAGTTCATAGGTTTAGGTTTGATTAGTTTTATTGGTTTAGTTAGATTGAAAAGGATG
>OBJA01002355.1_pt1 | contig 11039 bp, 13 predicted proteins | sample 1519751 | NCBI WGS metagenome assembly OBJA01 (sample SAMEA3881238, study PRJEB22517) | soil metagenome | biome: lake sediment; feature: soda lake sediment; material: sediment, water from around vicinity | place: India | collected 2013-12-23 | depth 3 m
ATGTGTATGGAGATGAAGTGCTATTATTTGGTCGCGGCATCTATGCATATGAAAGTGCATTTAAAGGACCCATTTTTGTTGGAACTGACCTTATGATGCTTATCTTAGTGATAACATATAGTATTGGGAATTTATCAATGAAACATGAGCAAGTGAAAAAGTTCATCAGCATAGGCTTTTTAACGGTATGTCTATATTATGTAGCATCTCTTGCTTTTGGAACGATGATGAATCGCTTGTTTCTATTATATATTGTTGCTTTTGGATTGATTTTCTTTCGTCTGATTCATCACCTTCTGCATGTTGATTACGAAAACATTGAAATTACTCTAAAGCATAAAACGTTACCAAAAGGTCTAAAAATCTTTACGATTATCATGGGTCTAAGCGTTTCCGTTTGGTTATCTGAGATCATGACACTTATGATTAACAATAGACCATCACACTTGATTGGTATGCAAGCAACCGAACCAACCTATATTTTAGATTTAGCGATCATTGCACCAACTTGTTTTATTGCAGTATACTTCTTAAAACATAAGAAACCACTAGGTGCAGTCATTGGTGTCATGATGCTTACATTGCTTGCAGCAATTGGATTTATTGTCATTTCTCAAAATATAACACAACTATATTTTGGCATAGAAATTAGTGTCACTGAACTTATAGTTTTTGTTTTAAGTTTTGTTGTTCTAAGTACCATAGCCATTTATTATTTAATGAGAATGTTGAGATATCTATCACATCCCATTGAGAATATAAGTAACAGATGACATAAATAACTAATGTATCTTTGATGTTTTGAATCAAGAAAGTAAAAATGATACAAATGCCTCCATGCTAATCGTTTAGTATGGGGGGGCTTTTTATATTTATAGCTTGTATGTTAATTGATGAGTCAAAATCTTGCTATTATGACTTCATAAAACGTGCTATAATATAAGATAAATGGAAAACAAATCGTTAAGGTGGTTCATATGAAAAAAGTGTTATTCGTATCATTTTCAATTATTATTTTAGTGTCTTTGATAGCATGCAATACGTCTGATCTTGAACTTTCTGATTTTGCTCAAGCATATATTGATGCTGGTTATGAAGTTGATCTTGAAGAAAAACCTCTCTATGGGTTTATTAGAGCAAAAGACGGTTTTATTTTTTATATCGATGGGGATAAAGTTGCCATCTATGAATACAAATCATCAAATGATTTGAAGAAAGCAGATTTTGATTTTGATGCTGTAAATGGTCGTTTTGGTCTAGAAAGCATATCTGAAGATGCAATAAGAATTTTCAATGGTGTAGGTAGATAAGTGATGGTTTTGAATACTTCGATACTTACTTCAAAGTATGATGTATTTTAGAAGTTGACTTTTCGTTGGTGAATTAACATTAACGTATAAGTCATTTGAGATAATTATGAAAGGAGTCCGATGTATATTAAATTTAGATGTACATCAGTGTAAAATGTGAAATGGATTTTTAGAGCAAATAATATGCGTTATAATCATCAAAAATCATTTGATGATTTTGGATTTATTGATTGGACTCAAGGTAATAAGAACGTTTCTATGGGAGATTTTGTTTTTATTTATTCTACGAATCATAAAAGAATTCAATTTTGGACTGTTGTTGAAAAATCCAACCTAACATATCATGAGATTCGTGATGATAAAAATTATTGGAACCCCTCTTACTATCAGCAGTATGAAAGTTACAAAAGTGGTTTATATTGCAGGTTGAGACTCCTATCACATATTGATGATCCAGATCTATCTTATAAGTCATTAAAAAGTCTTGGTGTGGATTTAACAAAAGACCACAAAATCAATCCAAATCATCACATGAGACTAAAACTATCTAATAATGAACATCATGCTGATGAAGTTTTAAAATATACTGAAGGAAACTCCACTATAGTTAAAGTAAACAAATACGAAAGAAATAGGAGTGCAAGAGAGGCATGTTTAGAGCATTATGGATATGACTGTCAAGTATGCAAGATGAATTTTGAAAAAGTCTATGGGGATATAGGGAAAAATTTCATACACGTTCATCACATTGTACCTTTAAGTACTATAGCTAAAACATATGAAGTTGATCCGATTAAAGATTTGATTCCTGTTTGTCCTAATTGTCATGAGATGATTCATCGATTATCAAATAATGACATGCCGCTAAGTATTGATGCTCTAAGACAAATTCTTAAGAAGTGATAATCACTATTTGATGTGTTGTTTCAATAAAAACGATTTTTAGTCTTTTTAATAATTTAATGGTTATGTTGATTTTTGCACAATATGAAGTATAGGTCATTCTATATAAACTTTGAGGTCTTTAAACCATTACTGGAAAGCCTAGAAGAACATGAATCATATATGCAAGAAGTGATAAATTTAGTAAAAAATTGAAACTATAGAATTATTCAATGGGTAGTAACTTCATCTTTTAAAAATATAGGAAGTAAACAAAATGGAAATTGTTAAATCAAAATGGGAAGATTCAGATAAACCACTCTTTTTATCTTTTCTAAAAACTTTTCAACAAATAGAAAAAGAAGTATGGTCAAGAAAAATTTTAAACACAAAACTCGAATTGTTATCAATTCCTACAAAAACAATCTATTACATAGTCAATGAAATCTTTAAAGGAGATTTTCTTTCCTTTTTAGATTTAGAAATCTTTGATAACTATGAATCCATTGCAATATATGGAAAGCTATTATGCAAAATCGAAGTTTTCGAAGAGATGATGTTTTATTTAAACAAATACCTTTTAGTCATGGAAAACTGGGCTCATGTCGATCTGTTATCATTTGACATAAATGATAAAAACAAAGAACAGTTTTTATCATTATCAAAAGAATATTTAAAAGATAGTAAAACATTTGTTCGTAGACTTGGATTAATGATCTTATTTCAAATAATCAAAGATGAATCTGTTTTACCAATCATCTATCAAAGTCTAAAAGAGCTTGAGCAAGAAAATGAATACTATGTCATAATGATGGCAGGCTGGTTATTAAGCGAATGTATCATAAAGTATAGAGAACAAACATTAAGATATATAGATGATAATCCACATATAAATAAAAAAATTGTTAATAAAGGTATTCAAAAATGTAGGGAGAGTAGAAGATTGACGCAAATTGAAAAAGATGAGCTTTTACCATACAAAAGAAGATAGTACTCTACATAGGCGAGAGGTCTTTTATGTGTTGTAATGAGCAACAAAAAAGTACTTCTAGATGGCCAAGTCAAAATTGATGATGTTTTATTCTTTGTTGAAATAAACAAAATGACGGAATATCAATTGTTTGCTTTTGTTGAGAAACATAAGATCAGTTTGACCTAGCACCTCATCAGATTAGGAAATGGAAAGGTAAATGGATTTTATGTTTAATATAAATACATCAAATGAGAATCTTTTAATCCATTTAGATAACAACGTGAGAAAAATATGATGATTGGATTAGCCGTGATAACAACAATGATGTGATAGAAAAAGGAAATAAATAATGTGGATTTAGTGCGTTATTAAGGCACCAACTCCGCATATTTTTATACTATATATTGAATTTATCACTATGCAACCATCAGTTGCTTGTCATTAAATTAAACAAGACGTATACTAAAAATGTAAGGAGGGTAAACATGCTTAATTTAGATGTGATTAGTAAAAAAATCATAGAGAAAAGAAAACAAATTGGAATGACTCAAAACGAATTAGCCGATGCACTTTACGTCTCAAGACAAGCAGTCAGCAAATGGGAGATGGGTAAATCGATTCCCAGCCTCGAGGTTCTCCTAGAAATGACTGAACTCTTTGATGTGACCATTGACTATATGCTAGATGGTTCTGATTTAAAAGATAATGATTATCAATCGATGTTTATGCAATACCCTAGAGAGTCTGTTATCTATCATTTCTTAAACTCTAATAAAATCAATGAAGATATGAAAAACATCTTTTACCTCCTCACACCAAAGGAGAGGAAACAAATGATTGACCAATTTATGTCAGGTAAAATCAACTTTGATGTTCAACTACTATGGCCATACATGAGTATGGTAGAAAGAAGATATCTATTAGGTAATTTGATTTCAAAAGAAATGGATGAGGATTTAAATAGCCTATTTCATATGATGTCAAAAGAAGAACAAATGATGTTATATAACGAAGATGGAGTTAATATCATTTACCTAAATAAAAAGAGAAAAGGAGACAAGAAATAAGATGAAATACACACATTTATTACCTTTTATGGACCGTGAAGAACTTAAAAAAGTTGCTCAAGAAGTCATCAGTGGGGAGATCCAAAATGTTAAACTAGTTACATTATTTCCGTTTTTAGATCGCGAAGACTTACATGAAATTGTTGATTTGTTAATTGAAAAAAAAGATACTTCAAATTTACGTAAAGCCATTCCTTTTATAAGCAGATCAAAAGTACTAGATATTTACCAAGCAGCAGAAAAAGGTGAATTGTCAGAATTTGACACAACATGGTGTCTTCCATTTTTAGATGCTGAAAAAATTAAAGATATCTTTAGAGAATACATTAAAAAAAGTGATATTGATTCCAGTGATGATGAAGATAAATAAAGACCTTAGGGTCTTTTTTCATTTGGCATCTAACGTTTATAATTTAATCAATCAAAAACTGCACAATTTCTCATATGATGATTTCACTCTTTTATATATGATAAAATTTGTGTATAATTTAAGTTAAGTATAGCTAATAAGTTGTTTTGCTAAAAACAAACAGTGGATCAAAAAAAAGTGTTTAGAGAAAGGAAAACACGCAAATATTAAGTTTGTGTGAGTAAACAGAAATGAAAAAATCTTTTATATTATTTATGTTTGCATTTTTTTTAATTAGCTTTGTAGCATGTTCAGAAAAAAAGTTACCAGAGGGATCTTACAAGATTGAGTATGACAACATGGAACCATATATTATGGTAGGGGCTATTGTCAAAATTGAAGTCGAATTTAGTCATGAAACTCTTCAAATAGGTGACTATGTTTTAGTTGATTGGAGTACTAAAGATTCAGAAAACGAAGGAATTAGAGCATATATCATTTCTGAAATCCAGGAAAGAACTATTGGTGAGGAATCGTTCACTATTTATAGTGTAGATTCTACAAATGATTTTCCTACACATGAATTTTATATTGATGATATTATGGGTGTGATCATAGATATTAAAAATCCATAGTTTACATAATAGGATTAGGATGTATTTTCTTATTGTTTTAAAGATCGTTTTTATGATTAGATAGGAAAAAAGGTTTACTTTCGAAAGCATCGAAGTAAACCTTTTATTATTGCTTTATTAATGGATTAAATAAAAACTGTCTTTAATATATCTACTGCCCAATCGATCTCACTCTTTTTAATTACTAAAGGAGGTGCAAAGCGAATAATATGTGTATGTGTCTCTTTAGCTAAAATACCAAGTTCTTTTAGCTTTTCAGTATATTGTCTTGCTCCTCCAGCTTCATTAGTAAGTTCGATTGCAATGAGTAATCCTTTTCCTCTAACTTCTTTAAAAAGAGGTGAGTCAATTGCTTTAATTTGTTCAATAAAGTAAGCACCAAGTTCAGCAGATTTTTGATCTAATTTTTCATCACATAGAACATCAAGAGCTGCTTCACCTGCTGCACAAGCAAGCGGATTTCCTCCAAAAGTAGAACCATGTGAACCAGGTGTAATGACATCCATGATGTCTTTACGAGTAATTGCTGCTGATACAGGAACAACACCACCACTTAATGCTTTACCTACTAATAAAATATCTGGTTTTGCATCTTCATGTTGGAAACAAAACATTTTACCAGTTCTAGCAAATCCTGTTTGTATTTCATCAAAGATGAGTAAAACATTATGCTTCTCACAAATCGCTTTAACTTTCTTTAAATATCCCTCATCTGGAATAATGACACCCGCTTCACCTTGGATCGGTTCCACTAAAAATGCAATGGTGTTTTCATTGATTGCTTTTTCTAAAGCTTTTGTGTCATTATACGGGATATTGACAAACCCTGGCGAATAAGGACCAAAATCAGCTCTTGCTCCATCATCAGTTGAAAAACTAATAATAGTCGTTGTACGGCCATGGAAATTTTCGGTTGCTGTAATAATTTCTGCTTTATCTTGAGCAACTTTTTTAACACGATACCCCCATCGTCTCGCAATTTTAATACCTGTTTCGACAGCCTCAGCACCAGTATTCATCGGTAGTGCTACTTCGAAACCAGAAAACGTGCAAAGTTTTTCTAAGAAGTGGCCAAGTCTATCATTGTGAAAGGCTCTTGATGTTAACGTCACTCGACTCATTTGTTTTTTTACTGCTTTAATAATTCTTGGGTGTAAGTGTCCTTGATTGACTGCAGAATAAGCTGATAAACAATCAAGATACTTTTTGCCTTCGGGGTCCCAAACCCAAACACCTTTAGCTTTGCTAATGACTACTGGAATGGGCTTGTAATTTTTAGCACCAAATTTTGATTCCAATGCCATGCTTTCTTTTGAACTTAACAATACGTTCACCTCCGTTATGATATATATCTATCTTATCATAAATATAATGATATAAATGAAGAATTTCCAGATTTGATTTTATGAACAGTAGACATCAAAAAAAGACTAAATTGAATTAGCCTTTTCACTCATGATCATGATATTGTCTGAAATCTTATAAACCTGTGACAAAATAGCACCTAATAATAACCCGCGATCTGAGCTTGCTCCACCAATTTTGGTATTTAAATGAAGCATGTCTTCAAATGAGTTTACGTGAGAAAGAATATGTATAATCAGTGGAATAGATTGTGATATTTGACATGCAATTCCAGCGTGTTTACTGATGAATTCTTTGGTGTTGTCCATTTCAATTGCTTTTATTAAACTTTCTTGATGACTCTTTGGAGCTAAATCAATAGCATCTTTTAATACGTTGATGAACGCTTTTGTTTTTATATGATCAAATATATAATCAAACATTTGATAATATTTAGGATAGTCATCTAGTGTTGTAAATGCTTGGGCTAATTCCCAAGCTTTTTTGCTACTCATTCCGATTTCTCTACATGCTAAATAAGGCATGAATCCTACAAGATGATCATCTATTAACTCGGTATCAAAAACATGTGTTTTTAGTTCATGACCTAAACGTTTCAATATCATTTTCTTTGCATAACTTTCGACATAACCCACATAAGATCCACCAGGTCTTAAATGATTATAAAGTAAATTTTCATAATCATCTTTTGATAAGGCACTGTTCTTTAATAAGGCTTTATAAAGCCAATTTAAAATCATTGCTTGTACGCTATATTCGTGATTTGGATAAACATAGTAGGATGGTTTAGCCTTATCATAGATTTTTTTATCTTGTTTTCGAAATAGCAAATTTTCTCTTTTTGATAGCTTGTCTAAAAATTCAGAATCATAAACCCAGTGAAATCCAAGACTTGCTTTGTTTGCGATTAATGCATATTTAATATAATTATTCATATCATTTCACCTTGTGCATAAATGCCTTTAGGGCATCACTTTTTGGGTGATCCAAAATCTCTGGTGCTCCCATTTCTACAATTTCACCTTTATCCATAAAGATGACATAGTCAGCAAAATCTTTAACGAAGCTCATGACGTGTGTCACGAAAATAAAATCTTTACCAAGTCCTTTTAATTCTTCAACAGCAGTTAAAACTTCATATGTCAATATGGGATCAAGAGAAGATGTGGGCTCATCCAAAAAGATCAAATCAGGATTAATACTTAAAGCTCTAGCAATGGATGCTCTTTGCGCTTGACCACCAGAAACATTTTTAGGTAGTTTATCCATTTGATCTTCTAGATGGAGCATCGATAAATATTTCTCTGCTATTTCATTAGCCAGTTCATGTTCTATGTTTCTTGTTTTTTCAAGAACTAAAGTAATATTCTTCTTTAAAGTTAAATGAGGGAATAAATTATGATTTTGAAATACAAAACCAATATTTTTTCGATAAGCCTCATCACTTACAGCATAATTGTTAACAAAAAGTTCACCTTGTGTTGGGGACTCTAAACCTGATAGAAGTCTAATTAGAGTCGACTTTCCTGATCCAGATACACCAATAATGGCAACCGATTTATATCCATCGAGTTTTAATGTCAAATCATGTAATACCTCAACATCATATGTATGTGATACATTTTTAATGTTTATGTTCATAATGCCCACTTCCTTTCAATCCATTTTGCACCTTGCGAAAGTGGAATCGTAATCATTAGATATAAAATCCACATTAAAATATAACCTTCTACAAATCTAAACGTTTGTGACTGTGCAACGCGTATAGCATTAAAAATTTCATTGTATGAAATGATATAAAGAAGTGCACTACCCTTAATAATCATGGATAAGTTATTCATCATGGGTGGCATTAAGATTCGAATAACTTGAGGAATGATAATATACCGATATCGTTGATAACTCGTAAATCCAAACAAATCCATAGTCATATACTGGTCTCTAGAGATACTAGAAAAACCTGATACGTAAACATTTTTCATATAAGGGGTCATATAAAGGACAAACGCTATGATGCCCATTAAGTTCCTATTATAAATACCAAAAGCTGGTCCAATCATATAAGCAGTTATCACGATTAAAACTAATAAGGGTGTACCATAGATGATTTCCGTAAACACATCGGTTAATGCGTTTAAATATCTTACTTTAGATATCGAAAACAAATAGAAAATAAACCCTAAAATAAGGCTTCCAAGTAAAGAAAAAAGAGATACGAATATTGTGTTTAACATCGCATCGGTTAGAATGCTACTAAAAGGAATTAATGCTTCTAATGAAAAGTTATCTACCTGACGTGTAACAATGATTGCGATGAATAAGACAAACGTCAGGATAGCAAGCAGATAAGATATTGGCTTATTCATCGATATAGAAACGCATACCGCGACCAAGGTTTTCTAATAGTAATGCATCCCATTTTTGGATTAGCATTTCATATAAGCCACCCTCATCATTAAACGTTGCAATAAATTGATTGACTTGAGCTAATAACTCAGTATTACCTTTTTTAACAGCCATACCAATAGGACTTGAAACAAATGAATCCCAAACGACCATTGTATCATTTGGATTTGCTTTATAACCATCAACGACAGGATTTGCACTCATGAGTAAAATATCAGATGTACCTTGTGCAACAGATATAACTGCAGCACCAAGGTCAACAACGACATCGACATCTTTTCCATAACTTTCAGGAATTGTTGCTGAAACTTGTGTTGCAATCCCTACAAACTGTGCATTATCTATAGCTAGCAAATCTTCTGTTGTAGAGTCTTCAGTTAATTGATTCGCATTTGCAAAATCTTTATTAACTAAAGATATAATTTTAAAGTAGAAATAAGGATCTGAAAAATCAACAACTTCAGCTCTTTCTGCTGTAATACTCATTGATGCAATAGCAACATCAATTACACCATTTTGAAGAGAAGGAATTAATGCACCAAAATCAATATTAACAATTTGAACCTTTTTACCTAAATATTCACCAAGTGCATGAGCAACATCAACAGAAATACCTGTAGGTTTATTATCAAGTGTTACTGATTCAAATGGAGGATATTTTAAATCCATACCAACTCTAAGAACATCATCTCTTTGACATGCTGATAAAAAGAAGATGGATAATACAAGTGTTAAGCCAAATAATAATTTTTTCATAGGGTCACCTCTTATTTATTTTATTTGTAAGTTAATTATAGTTATAAAAGAAGCATATCTCAAAAGATATGCAATAAATAGGTTGATAAAAATTAAACTGTTTCAAATATAACGTAAAATGATTCATTATGACAACTTATAACACAAAAATGGCAACTCATGCATGTTTTCTTTGTTCTTCATTACTGAATTGATATGATGAGGGTGACAAATTTAAAGGAGTGATGTAAAATGAAAAAAATGATGATTTTATGTGGTGCGATAGTACTTGTTGGTTTTGGGTATTTTTTAGGCGTTAAAAAGACTAGTCATCAAGATGATATTTTCTTTTCAATTCAAGCGGCTTCATCAGTGTCCATGTTAAGTTATACTGAAAAAGATTTGCTGGAGACTTTTGATGGTTCAGATCAAATTGATTTATTTTTAACATTGCATGAAGAGTTAGTGAGTATACATCAACTGTTGATGCTTAAACATCAAGAACTAAAAGAAGTGAGACAAACCCTTATCGATGCAAGAAACAGCTTTAGAACATCTAATCAAAGGTTAAGTCGTGAAAATGGCACTATGTTATGGCATAACTACTATGATTTACTCGATTTAAAGAACGAATTTAAGCAAACACAAGGACTAGCATATCAAAGACTACTCGATTTAAAAGGTCAGTATTTACGAGAAAATATTGATTTAATTATCGATACTTATGCGGATGTTATTGATGTATTATTTTATAGAGAACATTTATTAAATCAAGCATGTGAATTGATAAATCAAAGTTTATTTATCTATCAACATGCATAAAAGAAGAAGGTATTCATGAAAATTAGCGTTAAAGTTAACAAAGATTTAGAAGATATTGAAGTTGTTATCGAAACACCAGCTCTCTCAACAGAAGTTAAAAACATAGAGCGATTCATTTCGCTCTATGATTTGTCGTTATCTGTAAAGAAAGACCAAAGAAATTACCCCATATCACCTTTCCACATTTATTATATTGATGCAGTGGGTCATCAAGTTTTTGTATATACCAAAGATGATGTCTTTGAAACATCTTATAAACTCTATCAACTCGAAAAAATGTATCCATCTTTATTACTCAGAGTTAATAAAAACACACTTGTTAATTATAAGATGATTCATACGTTTAAATCGTCTTTGAATGGAAGAATGGAAGCTAAGCTCAAAAATGGTGATTTAATCATTATATCTAGGATGTATGTTCCTAAACTTAAAGCATTGTTAAAAGGAGACTTACTATAATAAGTCAAGCAATAAATGATGAAAAATAGTAAAAGA
>OBJA01002356.1_pt1 | contig 11038 bp, 10 predicted proteins | sample 1519751 | NCBI WGS metagenome assembly OBJA01 (sample SAMEA3881238, study PRJEB22517) | soil metagenome | biome: lake sediment; feature: soda lake sediment; material: sediment, water from around vicinity | place: India | collected 2013-12-23 | depth 3 m
GTGTTTTTATCCGCCGCTCTGGCGATGTGATCCCCGAGGTGCTGGGTGTGGCAGAATGCGGCGAAGCTGCGCAGGATATACACATACCCGACAGGTGCCCCGCATGCGGCCTTGCGGTGGTGGAAAAAGGGGCGCATCTGTTCTGCGACAACCCGCTTGTTTGCAGGCCGCAGCTGACACGCGCCGTTGTGCATTTTGCTTCGCGCGATGCGATGAACATTGAAACATTTTCGGATAAAACTGTTGAAGCTTTTTTTGAAAATCTTTTCATCAACGATGTATCGGATCTTTACTATCTTGACTACGAAAAAATCGTCAAGCTTGAGCGTTTCGGCGAAAAGAAGGTCCATAATTTAAAAACAGCCATCGAGGCCAGCAAACAAAGACCGTTATCGGCATTTATTTATGCGCTTGGCATACCCGGAATCGGCTCAAAAACAGCGAAGGATTTGGCAGACAAATACCAAAGCGTCGATCAACTGATGCAGGCTGATCTGCCCGGCCTTATCGACATTGACGGCATCGGCGATACGCTTGCACGCAATATCATCGCCTTTTTTGCGGATGAGCGCGCACGCAGCATCATCGCTAGGCTTTTGGCCGCGGGTGTTAATCCCGTATACGCGCAATCTGCAAAACAATCCAACACGCCGTTTTCGGGCAAAAAAGTGGTGCTGACCGGCACGCTCTCACGCTACACGCGCAAGGAGGCAGGCGCACTGATAGAAGCAGCTGGCGGCGAGGTGGTTTCAGCAGTCAGCAAAGTGACCGATTTCGTGCTGGCTGGCGAAGCGGCGGGCAGCAAGCTTGACAAAGCGCAGGCGCTTGGCATACAAGTGATCGATGAAGCGCAGTTCGAGCAGATGCTGCAATAAACGCTTATCGCCATTTCATCACAGTATCGCATAAGGGTTTGACAACCCAAATAAGCACAAATATCAGCTGCTATTGCCGTTTATTTAGCAGAAAGGCTGATTCATGGATAACGTTGCGTTTGAAGAAATCAGAGAAGAGCATATCGATGAGGTGCTGGCCATCTATACGCACTATGTGCAAAACACCAGCATCACCTTTCACATGTGTGCTTTATCCAAAGCGCAGATGCGCGACATGCTTATTTTTGATAACCCAAGGTACAAAACATATGTCATCAAAACAGATGGCGTGATCGCCGGCTATGTATCGCTCCATCAGTATAAAACGCGCGAGGCCTATCGAGATACCGCCGAAGTGACGGTTTATCTCAAACCTGAGCTGACCGGAAAGGGCCTTGGCAATACGGCTGTCAGATTCATAGAGAATTTTGCCGTGGCACAAAACATGCATGTGCTGATTGCAAGCATCTGCGGTGAGAACCGAAAAAGCATCGCGTTGTTTGAAAATAACGGATATCAAAAGTGCGGGCATTATAAAGAGGTTGGCAGAAAATTCGGACAGCTGCTTGACGTAGTCTCTTATCAGAAAATACTCTCTTCGTACCTTTAAGCTATAAAAACTGGTTTAACAAATCATTATGAATATTTGCTTGATTAAGCGAATTGGTTATTATCAGCTTGATTATTTTCCATGAAATATATATAATGATTAATATTCAGGAGGTCAATATTATGAAATCAAATCATAATAATACAGCATTTCTGATTGCATTCTTTTGTTTGTTGCTTTTTTTGACGGCTTGCGCAGCCATGCCAAATACAACGCCCTCAGCATCGTCAACACCCTCTGCATCCTCTACTGCATCCCCTTACAAAGATGGTACCTATGAGATTACATCCGATAAGGACTATGAGAGCTATTATGCCAAAGGGACTCTGACAATAACAGACGGCATAATCGTTGATTTTCATTTTGACTTGTATGATGCGCGCAATGAGGATGCGCCGTTTGATGAGGATTACGAAAAATATATGCCCACTCAGCTTTATAAAAAACAATGCCGTGATGATCTGGCCGGTATGAAAACCTACGGCCCAAAACTCATCGAAACCCAGAACATCAATGAAGTGGACGCGGTAAGCGGCGCAACGTGGACTTGGAAATGGTTTAAACATGTCGCACAGCAATTGCTTGACCAGGCAACGATAAAATGAAAACTCTCTTATGGCCCTCGTTTTTCGAAGCCCTATTTTACAGCAGCTTCTTTGTCTCTTTGCCGACACTTCCCGAGCCCAGCGTAACCACCAAATCGCCCGGCGCAGCGTTGCTGTCCAGATAATCGCTGATCTGCTCGAATGTGGGGATATACAGACATGACGCATGGCGCCCAATGGCCTCCACAAGATCGCGCGCGTGTATTTCACCCCGGTCAATATCGCGTCCCGGATAGATATCGGGCACAACCACAATATCCGCATAGCCAAAACAGGTGGCCAGCTTTTCTTTAAGCGTCTTGGCCCGCGTATACGAATTGCATTGGAATACGGCAATCAGCTTTTTGTGCGGATGACGCGACGCAGCTTCAAGACAAGCGGCAATTTCGCTTGGATGATGTGCAAAATCGTGTATCACCTTCACGCCGTTCTTCTCTCCCATCAGTTCAAAGCGCCGTTCCGCAAGGTGGTATTTGCTAAGCGCCATGCCCGCCTGCTGCAAATTAACACCAAATACCTCGCTGCAGATGGTGATTGCGGCCAGTGCATTGGCCATGTTGTGCCGACCGACCACGGACAGCCGAACCGGCGCTTCACCGTGCGGCGCGCACACGGTGAAAGCCGCACAGCCGTTTTCGTCATATGTTTCGTCAACCGCGGTATAGTCCGCATTTTCAAAGCCGTATGTGATCACCCGGCGACCACTGTTGCCTGCCAGCCGCATCACAAGCGCATCGTGCGCGTAAGCAAATAATATGCCCTCTTGCGGCAGCAGTTCCACATATTCTTTGTAGGCATTGTAAATATCATTGATATCCTTGTAGAAATCCAAATGATCGTCATCGATGTTGTTGATCAGTGTGTGCGTGGGACGAAGCTGCAAAAAGCTTTTCACATACTCGCATGCCTCAGTTATAAACGCGGGATAATCCCCAATGGCCACACCGCCGCCCAAAAAATCAACCAAGCCCCCGATGTGAATCGTTAAGTTGACACCGCATTCGCGCAGTATCAGCGCACACATCGATGTGATCGTCGTTTTGCCGTGGCAGCCTGCTATACCGACAACGGTTTCGTACTGCCTGCTGATCTGCCCAAGCAGTTCGCTGCGTTCAAGCATGGGCAGTCCCCTATTTTTTGCGGCATCATATTCAGGGTTGCCGGGGCGTATCGCCGCAGAATAGACAATAAGCGCTGCATCGCCGATGTTTTCCGCACTGTGGCCGAGCACAAACGGGATACGTTCGTCGCTAAGCTTTTTGGTGAATGCGGATTCGTTGATATCGGAGCCTTTGGGATTGTAGCCTAGGTTTTTGAGTATAACTGCAAGACCGCTCATGCTGCATCCGCCGATGCCAATAAAATGAATGGTCTTGTCTTTGTAATCCTGCAAATTGATCATAAATACCTCTTTGTATCATGCATTTTCCGATATACCAATGCATTATACTCTAAACTTTGGCCCAATATCAACAAAAACGGCGTTTGGTATTTAATTTTTCGCAGACACACACTATAATAAAGATAATATCAACAGACGAGGTGCCGGTATGGAAAAAGCAGACAGGAAAACGCGTCTGGCCGTTGTTTCGGCGATGCTGCTCAAAGAACCCGGACGGTCCTTCTCACTTAAAGTTTTTTGCGATATGTTCGGCGCGGCAAAGTCGACGATGAGCGAAGATGTAGCCATGCTCAAAAGCATGTTCAAACAGTACGGGCAGGGTGATATTGAGGTCGCACTGGGTGCCGGAGGCGGAGTGCGCTTTGTGCCGTCCGTTTCGTCTGAGCAAAAGGCCGCTGTGCTCTACGAGGTATCGGCGCTGCTTTCCGATCCTTCGCGCATTTTGCCAGGCGGCTATATCTATACGGTCGATATATTATCAAATCCAAGATTTTTAGGCCCGATGGCCGATATGCTGGCCTCGATGTTTGCACGCACCAACCCTGATTTTGTGGCGACTGTGGAAACAAAGGGCGTGGCGCTCGCACTGCTTGTGGCCCGGGCGCTGGGCAAACCGCTCATCGTGGCGCGGCGCGATCTGAAAATCACCGAGGGCTCGGTGGTCACAATCAACTATCTGGCCAATTCGTCACGGCGCATGATGACGATGTCGATGTCCAAACGCGCTGTTTGCGCGGGCCAAAAGGCACTGCTGATCGACGACTTTATTGCGGGCGGCGGCACCGTGCACGCGTTGTGTGAAATGATGAAGGAATTCTCGATCACGGTCGTCGGATGCGGCGCAGCCATCGTTACACGCACACCTGAAAAAAAGCAAATCGACAATTACAAAGCGCTGCTGATGCTTGAGGATGTGGACGCAGAGCATGAAACCATCATGATTCATCCCATATAGCCGCGCAGCTGCTCCTCTTTCATCATAATGTCTTCCACACATACTTTTAGCATGCCAAGCTCGTATAGCGCCGTCGCGATATTGTAGCGCTGGCGGTAATCCTTCGCGTACAGCAACGCATTTTTCAGCCATGCCTCGCTGATGCCCGCCTGCGTTGCACACACCGGCGCACCCAGTTTATGCAGCACACGCACAACATCCATATAACCCGGCAGAAGCGCCGCGCTGCGTTTTTGGTATGCTGCGTGACTTTTAGCCAGTGCATCGATCCGCCGCTCTTGCTCTCTCCAGCTCAAATACCACTGCTTGTTTTCTGCTTGTATCTGTGCGCCAATGCCTTTGGGATAGTTATCTCTAATCAATTTGCTTTTCTGTGCACGTGTTTGACGGCTGCGCTTGATCGCCGCCTTATTGAGCCGATTCACATCAGCCTTATAAAGCATGCCGTGCATCATCAGTGCGTAGATGGTCCCGATACCGGCACTTATACCGTGTGAGGGCACTGCGCCGCCGTGCGCCAAATGCATCATCTCGAAGTAATGCGCGATGTTGTGCTCCACCGAAGCCACGGGCCGTGTGCTTCCCACAATCAGTACGCTCAGACCCGCCAATATCAGCGCCTCAATCAGCGCCTGCGCGCCTTTTTCGGTGTGCGCAGCAATCTCATCCATATGATCAGCGCAGATTTGCAGCGCCTGCTCCACAAGATGTACGCAAAGCGGACAGTAGCGTTCACCCGCCACATCACGGCCAAGCTGCCAATCGGCCAGCACGTTGTATTTGGCAAACACATCCCCCACGCCCGATGCATGCATCAGCTTGGGCGCGGCTGCAAGCACAGCCGTATCAAACATCAACAGCCGCGCAGCATTGCCGTACCGGCTGATTTTCATGCCGTCCTCCACCATCGCCGAGGTAATCGAGGTGTACCCATCCATTGAAGCCGCTGTGCCGAAAACGGCAAACGGCAGCCCCGCAAGAAACGCGGCACGGCGCGTTAAGTCCGTAATCACGCCCGAGCCGACAGCCAGCAAAAATTCGGTGCGCTCATCAATTGCCGCACGTATATATGCCGCCATTTGGGGCGTGGGCTCGATAGACTCGTCCGGCAGCACACGCAAGCGGCAGTCAAAGCCCGCCTTTTGCAGCGTGCTTTCAATCGCTTTTGCGGCCACACGATGCGTGATACTGTCCGCGACGATCAGCAGCCTTTTGCCAAGCCCGCTTTGCACCACGCAATCAGCGCAATCCTCTATCAGCCCGCTTTTGATATAGATGTCCATCTGCGGTATCACGTGGCTAAACCCGCAATCGCAGCTCAAATTTTCAAGCCGCAGCCTGCCGTTCTCTCTGATGATTTCAACCTTCATTGTGTTTGATAATATCCTTTCACATGGCGGCAGTTCGTGCACACCCATTCATATAGCTAGAATAGCTTGACAAAATTCTTGTGCGTTTTACGCACCATATACCCGCAGCCCAAATAGAAACGATGCGCATCCGTTCTGTCAGTGCCGGATATCAGCCGCACGCCCGCGCAGCCGCATTCGTGTGCCCATTGCCCTGCCGCTTCAAGCAGGCGCCTGCCAATGCCTCTGCCCTGCCAACTGATATCAACGGCCAGAGCCATCACGTTTTTCATCGGTGCACAGTAGGTACACTCATAATCGGCCGCGTGTATATAGCCCCGTACTTCATTTTGACAGACAGCCACAAGAACCTTATCCGTTGTTCTTGACAGCAGCAATGACAGCTGCGCTTTTGTCTCAGGCAAAGAAAAATCATATCCCAGTGCGTTTTGATTGATTTCGCATATATGCGGCGCATCCGCGATATCAGCAATGCGAATGGTGATCGGCTCGTCCATGATCGGCCCTCCGTTTTACATATATCTTCTGATTGTGCATGGCATGCGGTTGATGATTCATTATATCGGGTGGCCGCTTGGTTGACAATGAGCAGCTCGTACAAATCCGAAATACACTCAGAACTGTTCTATCTGGGCTATCACAAGCATATCCATTTCCTAGATATACCGTAATTCTATTGACAAGACGAATGACAATGCTTTATTCTCTTGTAGGGTTTGATACTATTGATTGAGGAAACAAAATGCGAAGCAAGAAGCTTTTTTTATTTTTATTAATCTGTTTACTTATCGTTTCTGGCTGTGGTTTGCAGGAAGACAAAATCACCGTGCTGACGCCCGAGCCGACTGTATCCGCACTGCCTACACCGGAGCCAACGCCTACGCCGGATCCGGATTCCACGCCGGAACCCACACCTGAACCCACGCCCGATCCTTACTTTCCCGATGCCGAAGAGGTCAAAATTGATGAGGATAACGGTTTTTGGCTGTATCGGTCACCCACGCTATTTGTAGAGGTCAACCGCATCGTTGATGAGGATGGCCCAAAAACATACTTTGTGGCTGAGATACGCTTCAAAGAAAGCGAGACAGAGCGCGCTGGTTTTGGCAGCCCCGACAGACCGGGACGCTCATCACAGCCTTTGTACAAAATCGCTGCCAATTATCAGGCGGTTATTGCCGTCAACGGCGACTATATGAGCTTAGTCAGAAGTGATGCAAAAGGCATTGTGATGCGGGACGGCATCGTATATGCCGACAAAAAAGAAACGGATACGCTTGCGTTTTATCCCGACGGCACGATGCGCATATTCCGCCCGGGCGAAATCACGCCCGAACAGCTTTCCGCGGAAGGTGTGCTCAATACCTTCTCGTTCGGACCCACGCTGATCAACAACGGTGAAATCGAGCCCGGCCTTGAGGGTGCTTACCTCGCACGGCGCAACCCTCGCACGGCGGTTGGTATGATAGAGCCCTATCACTATCTTTTTGTCGTGGTGGACGGCAGGCAAAACCGATACAGCATCGGCATGACGCTGCCACAGCTCGCGCAGCTTTTTGCGTCGTATAACTGTCAGGTTGCATACAATCTCGACGGCGGGCAGTCGGCCACGATGAGCTTTTTGGACAAAAACATCAGCCGCTACAGCGGTTCACTCACCGGCCAGCGCAGTGTGCCTGATGCGTTGATGTTCGGGTTTACGCAGCTGTTGGGGAAGGAATTGGCTGCGCGGTGATTATGCTTTGTTATACCGCTTTGTGTATAGCATACTAATACCCTTTTTCGTTGTCAATTACACTGCCGTCGATGGCATTGATGGTCATCAGGCTTTGCGTATGGCTCCAAATCTCACTGTTATCTTCCCAGTCATAGTCTGTGTGTCTGCCGTAGAAATTCCACGCCGGAATCAGCAAGCCTGACTCAATGGAATCCCTCTCGACGATACGGTGCAGCGATAGCGTGACTCTGTCTATTTCGATATGCAGCTTTCGGCTTATTGCTTGCGGTGCGTATTGTATCGGCATCATATTCTCAAACGTCTGCTGTATTTGCGAGAAAGGCAGAAGCTGCGTGTCCTCACTCACCATATCGATCACTTCAAGCGGATTTGACCAGACAAAATACCATATTCCATCGCTGCTGACGTATGAGTATATCATTTCATAATCCCATGTCTGTGCATAAATATCGTCGCTTGGATTGCTCCGTGCAAAAATATCCGAGCAGCGAAAACCATCCACCTCACGCACACAATTGACACGATAATAACATATCGTTTGCTTAACGCCATCCTCATCGCTCAGCGATTTTACCAGCTGTATGCTATCCGCTGCCATACTGATCTGATTTTTGTCGAGCATCTGCTGTGCCAGCGCCTTTGCCTCGCTGGGCTTGAATCCGACCATAGACAACGTCTGTGCGTCCACTTCCGTATCATCAGATATTGCTATGGTGGAGGACCAAAAAATGTTGATGTTGCAGGGATCAGCGCTGTCACGATAGAGTAAACCATTTGTGTTAAATATCCTATGGTTTCTAACGACAAGCGTTTTTCCGTTTCGCCTTTTAACTCTTTCATAAGCAATATAACCCAATACAACATCATCTATATCCCGCCAGGGTTCCGAATACAACACTCTGAATTTGCCGTCAAAACTCTCAATCACAATGGGCGGCGCTTTTTCAAGCTGCACCTCCAATTTTATCAATTCCTTTACAGCCTGCTCTAATTCTTCAGGCCAGTCCGCCAACTCTGGATTAACCTCAAGCTCCGCTATGCGTCTTTTGTACCCTTCGATATCATCTATCAGGTCTTGCGTTGGGCTGTCCATAAAAAGCACCATATCAAGACCGTTACAATACTCCTCGTAAAAGGAATAAGCCTCTTCCTCGGAAAATTCCCTCAGCCTGACCCGATAGATTGGCATGCGAACGATGTCCGGCACAATCACAGGCGCATCCACGACAATATTGAAGTTCTCATCTGGCTGCTGCAAATCGAACTGATAGTGTTCAGGTATGCCGTATTCTTCGCGCAATGCTTTTTCACCTGTTCCGTCCCTCGCACTACTAAGCAGCCGATCGGCATCTTTCTGTATCACCACGGGTTTATCCGGCGTGGGTTGACACGCCACAAGAAATACAATCATGACAATGCTCATCAGAGTGCATAAAACGCGTCTCATATTGGTTCCACCTTTCCTGCTCGTTTGCTGCTAATACCCCTTTTCAGTATCGATCACGCTGCCGTCGATGGCATTGATGGTCATGAAGCTATAAGCGGTATCTTCGGAAGTATATGACTCGCCCATATTGGAATAGGTTGTTGTCAGCTTGCCGTAAAAGTTCCAAGCCGGAATCAGCAAACCTGTTTCATTCGAGTCTTTCTCGACAATGCGGTGCAGCGAAAGCGTGATTCTGTTTATTTCAAAGTCAGCTTTGTCGTGTGCCAAAGCATGAGGCGCGAATTTAATGCGCATCATCCTCTCAAAAATCTCGCTGATTTCCGAGAACGGCATCAATTGTGTATCGTCTATCACCTTCTCAATGACTTCGATGGGATCAAGCCATATAGCACGGACAATGCCTTGATTGTTGACAGAGAAAAACAAACGTTCATATCCCCACGGCGGGGCCACCCCATCATTAATTGGATCGCTTCCGTCCATCACAAACGAGCAATTGTATCCGTCCACCACCCGCACGCAATTCACATCATACAAATATGAATCAGCCGGGCGCACGTTGCCGTCGTTCACCCAAACCTGCGCGTTGCTTCTCAGATATATGCTGTCCACAACCATATCTACACCGGCTCTATCCAGAAACGCCTTTACCATGGCAACTGCTTCGCTGGGCTTTAAACCGGCCTTCGCAAGTGTATCCGCGCTCACATCCGTATCGGCTGCCACCGGCAAGGAAGGGGCATTGTAGAAAGGATTTTCAGGAAGCAGTTGTGCGCCGTCACCATATATTATGTAGAATATGTTTTTTTCTGTATCGTTGCGTACGGAAAACTGTTTACCGTAAGCGGTATCATTATTTTCGCCAAAGTGCTTGTAGGGTTTTTGCAGAGCTTCAAATCCGCTATATGTTGTATTCCAATATATGTCGTATGTTTCTCTAAGCTGGCCGTCTGCCCTCTCTTGCTGTACAGTATCCGAAGCCAGTTCCATCAATTCGTCCAATTCTTCCAATGTTGATTCGTAAAACGCCAAATCGAAATATTCATCTGCTGATTGCGGATTGGCTTCAATCTCGGCTATTTGTCTTTTGACTCTGAGAATTTGGTCTAGGATATCTTCCTTTGACGGTGATTGGTACAGCCACATTTCTGTGTCTCCAATGAGTTCCTGATAAAAGCTATCCACTATTTCCTGCGTAAATGCCGTTTGTCTGACGCGGTATATCGGCATGCGATCGCTGTCCGGCACGATCACGCGCGCGTCCACGCTGATGCTCAGCTTTCCTTCCTTGAACTCATACTGATAGTGCTCGGGTATGCCGTATTGCTCCCGCAGCCACTCCTCGCCTGCTCCATTCCTCGCACTATTAAGCAGCCGGTCGGCATCTTTCTGTATCACCACGGGTTTATCCGGCGTGGGCTGACAGGCCACAAGCGACGCTATCATGATAATACTCATCAGTGTGCACAAAATTCGTTTCATATTGGTTCCACCTTTCCAAATAATCATGAGGTAATCGAAAGAACAGTGTTATGCGTTTATTATCGCTATTCACACATTGCTGTCTTGCCTGATTGGTATGCGATTGATGTATGTGTACAATGATATGGTTATATACAGGTATTTATTCCATTTTTATAATAGCAAATTAAGCCTTAGTTTGCAACAGGTTTCATTTTCAGCGTTATAGCAGGGCGGGCTTGGCCGATGTGCTTCATAGACACGACAAGACGGCAAAAAGGTGGTGGCGCGCTTGCAAGCCGTTAGCCAACAAGGCCGTGGCTTTTTGCGGAGAAGGAGCAATGACGAAGCGTGTGAGTTTTTGGGCGAAATGAGCAACGCTCCGCCCGAAAACGAGCGGAGCGCAGTCCATTGCGACGTGGTCGGGGTGTTTGTAAAGGAACACGAGTAGAAACACAGTTTAGCGCCGCCGCAGGCGGCAGCCGCAAAAAGGTGGTAGGCCGCGAGTTGGCGTATAAGCGGCGCGCTTGCAAGCCGTTAGCCAACAAGGCCGTGGCTTTTTGCGGAGAAGGAGC
>OBJA01002357.1_pt1 | contig 11028 bp, 9 predicted proteins | sample 1519751 | NCBI WGS metagenome assembly OBJA01 (sample SAMEA3881238, study PRJEB22517) | soil metagenome | biome: lake sediment; feature: soda lake sediment; material: sediment, water from around vicinity | place: India | collected 2013-12-23 | depth 3 m
GGGTAAAGATTTATTTGTCTTAAGCACTAACTTAATACAATTTAAATCTTACATAAATCTATGAAAAGAATTGTAGTTGTTGGCACCCAATGGGGAGACGAAGGAAAAGGTAAAATTACAGATTTCTTAGCACAACATGCAGATGTTGTTTGCAGATACCAAGGTGGAAACAATGCAGGTCATACGGTGATTTTTGATGATAAAAAACATAGTCTACATTTATTACCATCTGGCATATTAAATCCTAAAATTTTCAATGTTATGGCAAATGGCATGGTTATTAATCCTAAAGCATTTGTTGAAGAAATTTCTAAATTAAAGGATTTTAAACTGGCCATATCGAATCGAGCTCATGTTGTACTACCTTTTCATAGTGAACTTGATCGTGCATATGAGTCATCAAAAACCAATAAAATAGGTACAACACATAAAGGTATTGGGCCAGCTTATACAGATAAAGCAGCAAGAATTGGCATGAGAATGTCAACGTTTATTCATGAAGAAAGATTTTATCAACAACTGATAGACATGGTTGATCAAAAGAATAAAGAATTAGCGCTTTATCATTTTTCAAAACTAGATGCTAAGCAAATATTTGATGAATTTAAAGTTTATGCAAAACAAATTGCACCATATGTAACAGATACATCTGTTTTACTCAATCAACAAATTCAAGACAATCAAAAGATATTGTTTGAAGGGGCACAAGGTGTCTTATTATGTTTGGACCATGGCACTTATCCTTATGTGACATCAAGCTCACCAACTGCAGCTTCTGTTCCTGTTAATACAGGTATTGCTCCTTGGTTAATTGATGGCGCTATAGGAGTAACTAAAGCTTATACAACGCGTGTTGGAGAAGGGCCAATGCCTAGTGAGATATTTGGTGATTTAGCTCATGAAATACGTACTAAAGGGAAAGAGTTTGGCACAACAACTGGAAGACCAAGACGTATTGGATGGCTTGATACGGTCATTTTAAGACATACTAAACGTGTTTCTGGTTTAACGTATTTAGCTGTAACCCTTCTTGATGTCTTATCAGGTATAAAGACTTTGAAAATAGTGACTCAATATGATTTAAAAGGAGAAATTATTGACTATATACCATCAGATATCGAAGATTTTGAGCTTTGTAAGCCGGTAACTATCGATATGCCTGGATGGGATCAAGATATTACTCAAGTAAAATCGTATGATGAGTTGCCCATTGAAGCGAAAAACTATTTATCTAAATTATCTGATCTCATTGGTGTTGATATAGCTATTTTTTCAGTTGGACCTGATCGCAATCAAACTATATCAATTAAAGATATTTTTTAGGAGGCTATGATGATTGAACGTTATCAAACAAAGGAATTAAAAAGAATTTGGTCAGATCAATATAAATTCAAATCATTTTTAAAAGTTGAACTTGCTGCAAGTAAGGCATGGATGGATCTTGGTTTATTTGATATAGATACCTATCAAAAGTTAGCAAAAGCTTCTTTCAGATTAAAAGATATTGAATCATTTGAGCATGAAACGAAGCATGATGTGATTGCTTTTACAAAAGCAGCAACCCTCAAATTAGGTGATGAGAAGAAATGGTTTCATTATGGACTCACATCAACTGATGTTGTAGATACAGCACAGTCGCTTATTTTAAAAGATGTAAATGCCATTATTAAACATGATTTAATTCAATTTATGGAAGTTTTAAAAAATAAAGCAATGACCTATAAATATCTACCTTCTATTGGAAGAACACATGGCATTCATGCTGAAATTACTAGTTTTGGATTAAAATTTGCGTTGTGGTACGAAGATATGAAGCGACTTTTCGAGCGTTTTAAGGTTGCAGCTAAAGAGATACAAGTTGCTAAACTATCAGGTGCAGTTGGAAACTTTAGTGCCAACACCCCTGAACTACAAAAACGTGTTGCAAAAGAGTTAAAACTCACCGCATCAAACATATCAACTCAAACCTTGCAAAGAGATAGACACGCACATTATTTATCTGTGCTTGCTTTAATAGGTGCTGAACTTGATAAAATAGCAGTTGAAATAAGACACTTATCACGTACTGAAGTTGGTGAGGTATCAGAATATTTTGATAAAGACCAAAAGGGTTCTTCAGCGATGCCTCATAAGCGTAATCCGGTTTCTAGTGAAAATATCAGTGGTCTATCACGTGTCTTAAGAGGATACATGCTCACCTCATATGAAAACATTGCACTTTGGCATGAGCGTGATATCTCTCATTCATCTGCTGAACGTATTATTTTAGCTGATGCAACCACTTTAATCGACTATATGTTAAAACGTTATACACAAACACTTGATCAGTTAATTGTTCATGAAAATCAAATTAAACAAAACATTTCATTAACACATGGTGTCATTCATGCACAATCAATTTTAAGTGAGCTCATAAAAAAGAAAGCAGACCGAGAAGAAGCTTATCGAGTCATTCAAATCTGTGCATTTCATGCAATCGATAATAAACTTCCCTTTATCGATGTTCTTAAAGATAATAAGTATGTCATGTCACATATTAAAGAAAGTGATTTAGAAAACATCTTTAGTATCGATTATTACTTGCGTTTTGTTGATCACATCTATTTAAATATTTTTAAATAAGATACAAAAAAATCATTTAAATATAATTGATAATCAATCATAATTATGCTATAATCATATTCAGTCAATCGAGGAGGATTTATTCATGTCTGATAAATATCGTAAAGTAACACCTAAAGTACACCCTTTAACCTATGCAGGAATATTTGGATTTATTTTAGTCACCATAGGCTTAATCTTTTTATTCATGCCTACTGAAAAAGAAAAAATATATAATTCATATGCAAATCTAGAAGGTATTAACTTAGAATATTTCACAGAAGATCATCCTTTTAATCAAGTGAAATATAAATCTTCATTATTTAATAAAGGTTTAAAAGATATTATTGAAGATCAAGAGCTTGTTATACTCTATATTGGCACACCAAATTGTTCTGCATGTGTAAGCAGCATTGGAGCTTTTGCATACTATTTTGATGCTAAAGATAGAGGATATGACATGAGTGATTATTTCAGTCAAATCTATTATCTCAACTCTGCAAGTGAAACTAAAGGATTCCAAGAGTTATATGAGAATCACTTGGCAATCACTTCTGGAACGCCTCAACTTGTTGTTTTCCAAAATGGCGAAGTTATTAAAACATATTCATTTACATCTGAACTTGGTTCAATCAACAATAATGTGTTAAATTTCTATCGTACATTAGATACACAACTTAAATCAGAATAAAAAGCACGTCGTGCTTTTTTTTACTAGGAAGTGACTTATGATTGATCAAATTAAACAAAAAATTAAAGATGTGCTTTTACAAAAACTTGGGTTAGATGATATTGTTGTTGAGGAGCCTAAAAAGGGATTTGCTGATTTATCAATTCCTTTATTTGCTTTTGCCAAAACACTTAAAAAATCACCACTTCTTATAGCAAGTGATTTTGGAGCAATCATTAAAAAAGAAGTACCTGCAATTATAAAATTTGAATTCATGAATGGATTTTTAAATTTATTCATAGAAAGAAAATCATTTTCAATGACTGTATTACATGAGATTTTTGAGAAAAAAGGTCTTTATGGTAGTCAAACACTTGAAAAAAAAGAAACAGTTGTTATGGATTATTCTTCACCAAATATTGCAAAAAGCTTTTCAGTTGGGCATCTTCGTTCGACCATGATAGGAAATGCACTCAAAAATATTTACAAAAAATGTGGATACAATGTAGTTGCTGTCAATCATTTAGGAGATTGGGGAACCCAATTTGGTAAAATGATTGTTGCTTATGAAAAATGGGGTCAAAAAGATTTAGTTAGACAAAATCCAATCGCTGAACTTCAAAAGCTTTATTTAAAATTTCATGATGAAGAAAAAAATGATTCAACACTAGAACAACAAGCAAGAGATGTTTTTAGAGCACTTGAACTAAATGATGATTATTATTTATCATTATGGAAATGGTTTAAAGAAGAATCACTACGTGAATTTATGGACATGTATGATTTACTAAATGTCTCTTTCGATTCCTATGATGGTGAATCCTTTTATAATGACAAAATGGAAGCTGTTGTTGATGAACTCCAACAAAAAAATCTACTTAAAATTGATGATGGTGCAACCATTGTCGATTTAGGAGATAGTTTACCACCGGCTTTAATTAAAAGAACGGATGGAGCAACTCTTTATATAACAAGAGATTTAGCAGCTATCCTTTATCGTTATCATACATATCAAGCACATAAAGTTTTATACATTGTTGGTAATGAGCAACAACTACATTTTAAACAACTAAAAGCAGTTACCAACTTAATGGGTTATGATTTTGATATTGAGCATATTAATTTTGGTTTGGTGTTAATCGATGGCAAAAAAATGTCAACACGCTCGGGTAAGTTTGCTCGCTTAGAGGATGTTATTAATCAAGCGATTCATGAAGCTAAAGAAGCGATTGTAGAAAAAAATCCACACCTTAAGAATCAAGACAATGTTGCAAAAGCAGTCGGTGTTGGTGCTATTATTTTCAATGATCTGAAAAACGAAAGACACCTAGATGTAGATTTCAATTTAGAAAACATGTTACGATTTGAAGGACAAACAGGACCTTATCTTCAATATTCAAGCGTTAGAATTGAATCCATGATTAAAGATTATGACATTCATATAAATGAAGTAGATGAAACATATTTTGATGAAGATCCTTATTTTGATTTGGTTAAACTGGTCTCACAGTTTCCCTCAATCATTAATCGAGCAAAGGAATCAAATTCACCAAATATCATCGCTCGATTCATCTTAAGTCTTGCTCAAGGGTTTAATTCGTTTTATGGAAAACAAAGGGTCATTGTTGATGATCAAAGACATCTACATACCAACTTGTTACTAGTATCTTGTGTACAAATAGTCATCAATGAAGGTCTTCGATTACTCGGAATTGAATCATTAAAAGAAATGTAGTATTGATATTGAATTTTGAATGAAGAAATGATATCATGAGTTTGCTGTATACCAGTAAACTCAATTAACCCCGCGTGATGAAATTGGTAGACGTGCCAGACTCAAAATCTGGTGGATGAATAATCCGTGCTGGTTCGAGCCCGGCCGCGGGGACCACAACTAACATAAACCATCCTCGATGGTTTTTTTATTTTCATTATTAGTAAATACTACACATTTCATTTTTTTTATGCTTATAATATGGTAAAATCTATGATGGTGATACCTAAAAGAAATACGATATGGAAATTATTCATTTTTTTATAAACTGAAAAACACGTGAAGAGAGGTCTATCATGCAAGAAAAAAGTACAAAAGCATTTGTTATGACAACCATGAATGGCATGGTTTACGGTTTATTTGCTACACTCATTATTGGTGTTATTGTTGAGCAAATTGGTAGTCTAGTTGGACTAGAACTTTTAGAAGATACAGTTGCTGGAAGATTAAAGTCGTTAATGGGTGTTGGTATAGGACTTGGTATTGGATTAAGTTTAAAGTTAGATGGTTTAAAACTTGTTGTAGCATCTGCAATTGGTGGTATAGCAACGAGTTTTACACTGCTTTTAGATGGAACGATATCAACCACACCTGGAATTGTTTCAGAACCTGTTAAAACGTATTTAGTAACCATTTTCGGTATTATTTTACTTGAAAAGATTCTTAAGAAAAAGACTCCTTTTGATATTTTACTTATTCCTTTAACCGGTGTTGCTATTGCTGTTATTTTAACACTTATTATTGGTGGTCCATCACGTTTTGTTATTGAACAAATTCAAACGGGAATTGCATCAGCTGAAAGACTAGTGCCTATTCCTATGGCAATCGTTGTTGCAGTTGTGATGGGTATGCTCCTTACATCACCTTTATCAAGTGCTGCAATTGCTATAGCTATTCAATTAGATGGCATAAGTGGTGGAGCAGCAGTTGTCGGATGTACAGTTCAAATGATAGGTTTTGCTGTCCAATCTAGAAAAGATAATACCATGGGTGTTGTCTTATCGATTGCATTTGGAACATCGATGCTTCAATTTAAAAATATTATTAGAAAACCTGTAATTTGGTTGCCGACAATTATCACTTCAGCGATACTAGGACCACTATTTTATATCTTTTTAAAAACAGAAACAGAATTTGTTGGCGCAGGTATGGGTAGCTCTGGTTTTGTCGGCCAACTTCAGACACTAAAAGCGATGGAATATAGTGTTAATGGATGGCTTTCTGTTGTCCTAATGATTATGTTATCAGTTGTACTTGTATATGCAATTGATCTTATTTTTAGAAAGAAAAACTTAATAATTGCTGGTGACTTAGCAGTTAATCGAGATATCAAGTAAATATTTCTCATAATTAATAACATATTTATGATGATTATGATAAAATATCATTAGTATATATATTTTTGAAAGTGGTGACATTTCATGAAAAATCGTGTTTATAACTCAACATTTGGTAAAATTGGACGTACCTTAGGATTTTTATTTATTTTATTTTCATCTGTCGTAATTGTAACAAAGCTTATTATAATGAATCAAACCTATGAAGGTGTTAGTGCACTATTACCAATTGCTGAAGAAATTGATTCAATCTTAGCAACATTACCAGTTGTAATTAATGAATATATTAGTGTAATGTTCTTTGTAGGATTTATCTTTCTCATTTGGGCTATTCGAAAAGGTATTATATTAAGAGTTCTTTTAACGGTTCTATTACTCTTCATACTTGGAAGTACGCTTATAGGTTCTAGTGGTTTATTAACTCCAGTCATATTAACTTATCCTGAATGGTCTCAAGATATATTGCTCAAATTACTCGATGTTTATCTTAAAATCATGGATATTAGTGAATATATTATTGGTGGTGCAGCAGCAGCAATCCCTCTACTTATATGGTATGTTTGTGCGAAAAAGAAACCAGGAAGAATATCACTGTTTGTCATTCGCGTCGCTGCAACATTCTTATTTTTAGCAGTAGCAATGCTTATTGTAGCGATAGAGTTTGCAACTGCAATGCTAACTAATGAGCTTTATATGCAAATTACAATGAGTCTTTATATCTTAGCATTCTTACTTTTAACAGTTGGTTCATTACTTGGTGTTTTAGGATTCTTTAAAAAATAAAAAAGCCACTGGCTTTTTTTTTACATTAATGTAGAAAATCCTTTTAGTATAATTTGTAAAAGCTTGTATAAGATGTTTCGTTTAGGTAAAACATCAACATACTCGCTTTTTTTTATGGTTTCATCAAAAAATGAAATCATATCCTTAATAGCGGATACAGATTCAAGATAAACAGTGTTTTCAAAATGAAGGTAGAGACTTCTAAAATCTAGGTTAGCTGTACCTATGACTGCTCTTTTTTGATCAGCAATCACCATTTTTGAATGGATAAATCCTGGTTTATATCGATAGACTTTAACACCTGCTTCAATGAGTTCAGGTAAATAGGATTCAGTGACCATAAAAATTAATTTTTTATCAGGAACATATGGAATAATAATTGATACATCAATACCCGATTTTGATGCATATTTTAATGATGTCATCAGTTCATTATCAATGATTAAATAAGGAGTTGTAATCTGAATAGAAGAGGTTGCTGATGATATAAGCGATAAATAAATATTTTTAGTTGTCGTTTCACGATCAAGTGGTGTATCCGTAAAAGGTGTAATATAACCATCACTTTCGACAAGGTGGGTGACTTTATACGTGTAATAATCGATCTCTTTTTGAGTTGTAAAACGCCAATTTTCTAAAAAACCAATGACTAATGACCACACAGCCTCTCCTTCTAAACGAATACCTGCATCGTGCCAGTGGCCATAACGATTAATTTTATTGATGTATTCATCACCGATATTAATACCACCTGTATAACCGATTTTGCCATCAATCACCGCTATCTTTCGATGATCACGATAATTTTGCGCAAAATTGATATGTAATCTCATTGGATTAAAAGCGCGTATATCAAAATTGGTGTCATTTAGTTTTTTCGAATAGTGGAAAGGGAGTTCTGAAGAACCAAAATCATCATATAAAATTTTAATCTCAACACCTTGAGTTGCTTTTTGTTTCAAAAGCGATAACATTTCAGTCCACATATCACCTTTATTAATAATAAAATATTCTAAGAATATATACTTTTTAGCATGTGATATGTCTCGTAGCAAGTTTTGATAAAGCTCTTCACCAGAAGCATGAAACGTTGTTTTCGTATGTTTATAAGTTGGCCAATTTAAATTTTCAAGATAAATAGAGTCTTTTGAATTCACTGGATTTTCAATTGAAGATACATAACTGTAACGAGATAAATCAATCGATAAATGACGATGATAAACTTTTTTAGATACATTTCTTTCTTGATAAAAAAGATAAAATAGACCACCAAATAAAGGAAAAATAAGTATAGGAATAATCCAACTTAATTTGTAAACAGGATTTTCTTCTTTATAGAGCATATAGATTACAATCAATATCGAAATGGCATAAAAAATGGAATTGAAATAACGAAACGATGCGATATAATCAATAAGTAAAAAGAAGATGACAAGTTGTAAAATGAATAAAACAAAAATAAAAAATGTTCGTGATATGATCATACGTAGTAAACGGTTCATTTAACTGTCCTCCTTAATAAATACATAACGATTTTCTGTTGATCGATGAGCATCAAATATAAATCCCTCTATTTTAATATCTTTAATAGACGATAAATCATTTATTTGATTTTTCATTAAACATCTAGCAAATAATCCTCTTACTCTTTTCACATGCATCGAAATTGATTTTAATTGATGATTTTTAAACTCATAAAAATCAATGAAGATACGATGGATACCATCAAAGGCTTTCCGGTACTCAGATGATAAAAGATCAATAATTATATCATTTTTATGATATTGATAAATATACTTTTTAAATAGAGGATTCCAATATGAATAAAGATTTTTAATCGTTTTATCTTTCATCTCTAACCGGTATGACGAAATCGCATCAAGTGGTTTTAGTAACCCATAGAGACCTGATACGATATAAAGGTGATTTTGCATATAACTGATTTCTTGATCAGTTAATGAGTTCACATCAAGTGCTTGAAACTGATATCCTAAATAATGATAAATTGCTGGATACTGTTTATGGTTAAAATAGTTAATGTAGGTTTTTACTTGTCTTAGTAATTGATCTGATAGTTTCATGCTACTTTTGAGTTTATTTAAGGGGACTTTATGTAATTTTTTGATCAACTCATTCGCATGACTTTCAAAATAAGGCGTTGATGTTGGCTTCATCTCAAGATGAGAAAAAGTCTTTGCTGGTGATATTAATACGATCATATGTTTTCCTCACGTTTAACTAAGTTAATTATAGCAAATTATTCGATAAAATGGTAGAATGGTAAGTGTCTCTTTGATAGGAGGAACAGATATGAATACACGTAAATTATCATTACTCATGGACTTTTACGAACTGACGATGGCAAACGGTTATTTTAAAGATAATAAACATGATCAAGTTGCTGTTTTTGATGTTTTCTTTAGATCCATACCTGATCAAGGTGGTTATGCCATTTTTGCAGGACTAGAACAAGTTATCGACTATATTGAACATTTATCATTTAATGATGAAGAAATAGCATTTTTAAGAAGTAAAGATGTTTTTGACGAATCATTTTTAGATTATTTAAAAACATTTAAATTCTCTTCTGATGTTTATGCCATGAGAGAAGGAACACCTATCTTTCCAAATGAACCCATTTTAATCATTAAAGGTCCAATTATTGAGTGTCAACTTGTTGAAACGATGTTACTCTTAACGATTAATCATCAAAGTTTAATTGCAACTAAAGCATCTCGCATCGTGCATGCTGCACAAGGTCGAGCAGTTTTGGAATTTGGTGCAAGACGTGCACACGGTTATGATGCCTCTATTTTTGGTGCGAGAGCAGCATATATTTCTGGTGCTGTAGGATCATCAAATACATATGTTGATTTTATGTATCAAATTCCTGCATTAGGTACGATGGCTCATAGTTATGTGCAAAGTTATGACAGTGAATATGAAGCTTTTTTATCTTATGCAAAAACATATCCAAAAAATACCGTTTTACTCGTTGACACGTATAATACACTGAAACAAGGTATACCTAATGCTATTCGTATCCATAAAGAGTTTTTAGAACCCAATGGATATCGATTAAAAGGGATTAGACTTGATAGTGGTGATTTGACGTATCTATCAAAAGAAGCACGTAAAATGCTTGATGAAGCAGGCTTAAACGATGCGAAAATTACGGTATCTAACTCTTTAGATGAATATTTGATTAAAGAACTTATTCATCAAGGCGCACAAATTGATGCTTTTGGTGTAGGAGAAAGATTAGTTACAGCGCGCTCAGAAGCAGTTTTTGGTGGTGTTTTTAAACTTTCAGCTATTGAAGTTGATCGAACGTTAGTACCTAAAATTAAAATTAGTGATAATGTTCAAAAAACTACCATTCCTGGATTTAAACAAGTTTTCCGTTTCTATGGTGAGTGCGATATGGCTGAAGCAGATGTGATTACGCTTTTTGATGAAGAAATCGATCATACAAAACCATATCACTTATTTGATCCTAATTTCCCTTGGAAATCTAAAATGATAGAAAAATTTCATGCAGTTCCTTTACTTATTCCCATATTTAAACAAGGGAAATTAGTATATGAGTTGCCTAGTTTAGCAGACATAAGAGCATATGCGAAAAAAGAGCATGAACGTTTATGGCCAGAAGTTCTTCGTTTAGAAAAACCACATCAATATTATGTGGATTTATCACAAGACTTATGGCAATTACAACAAGATTTAATTAAACAATATAAGAAATAGGTAACTATACTTGGCAAGAACGATAAAAAAACAAAACATTGATCGTATTTTAAATCATCCATCGATCTTAAAAGGTATTGTCATCATGGCAATACCCGTTTTTTTGAATAATTTAT
>OBJA01002358.1_pt1 | contig 11026 bp, 10 predicted proteins | sample 1519751 | NCBI WGS metagenome assembly OBJA01 (sample SAMEA3881238, study PRJEB22517) | soil metagenome | biome: lake sediment; feature: soda lake sediment; material: sediment, water from around vicinity | place: India | collected 2013-12-23 | depth 3 m
AGACCTGGAGCGGGGCGGCACCTATTTAAAAGGAGAAGGCATGTTTACAGGGGAAGAGAAACAAATTATATATACAGTTGTAAGCCGTCGCGAAGTTGCGATCCTGCAGGAATACATTGGCAGCATAGACCCCGATGCATTTATCATGGTGATGGATACACGTGAAATCCTTGGTGAAGGATTTCAAAGCCTGAGAAAAAAGGTAGAAGCCGGTTAACCATGATGATCAGAAATCTGAAATTTCATCTGTTGTCAGATTACCGGCTTTGGGTAAAGGAAGTGTTATTTTTTCCTAAAATGAAAATCAAAACCTTCATTTTTTATAAATTTGAACCTGTTCAGAAATCAAAAGCTAACCATGTGGAGATCGCTCATATCTTTTTTATTTATTTTCCTCTTTTCTGGCATTCATGTGTTCGGTCAGTCAGTTGGCCTGGTACTTAGCGGAGGCGGAGCCAAGGGTATTGCACATATTGAAGTAATCCGCATTCTAGAGGAAAACAATATTCCTATCGACTATATTGCAGGCACTTCAATAGGTGCAATCGTGGGAGGCTTATATGCAGCCGGTTATTCGCCTGACGAAATGGAAGAATTGTTTCGTTCCGATGATTTTTATTTCTGGTCGACAGGCAGAATTCAAAAAGAATACAGATACCATTTCACACGTCCCGAAGCCAGCCCTTCCTGGATTGAATTAAGATTAGATAAAATAGAAGACCGTCTCACAGTGCTTCCTCCAACCAGCATTATTCCGGAGGTACAAATGGATTTTGCATTTATGGAACTCCTGTCTGCTACAAATGCAGTCTGCAGTCACAAATTCGACAGCCTGATGGTTCCCTTCTTCTGTGTTGCTACCGATGTTCAGTCTAATGAAGCCGTCATCCTGCGCGAAGGAGATCTGAGTGAAGCGATCAGGGCATCCATGACATTTCCCCTCTATTATAAGGCCATAAAGATTGATGGTAAGTTATTGTTTGATGGAGGAATTGTAAATAATTTTCCACAGGATGTTATGGAGGAAATATTTAATCCGGATATTATCATAGGCCATAAAGTAGCCGACAGAGCCAGGGAACCCAATGCAGACAATATATTGGAACAGATAACAAATATGATAATGCGTCCCACGAACTATGAAATTCCACCTGAAAAAGGAATTTTACTTGAGACCAAATTCAATAACATTAGCCTTCTCGATTTCCAGAAGTACGATTTTATTGCAGAGGAAGGCCACAAAACAGCAACACAATTTATCGACAGCATAAAAAACCGGATTTCAAGGCGGGTAGAACTGGAAGAGGTGAAAAGAAAAAGAAATGAGTTTAACCGCAAAAAACCAGACCTTTATTTTCAAAATATTCAGGTAGAAGGCGTTTCAGACCCAATGCAGCGCAGGTTCATCATTCAGTCGATGAAACACAATTACAATATTATTTCATTAGATGAGTTAAAAAAAGAATATTTTAAGCTTATCGCCAATGAACATCTTAAGTCAATAAGGCCGCAGGCTTATTACAACCGCGAAACGGGATTCTATGATCTGCACCTGAAAGTGGAACCTGAGAAAAAAATGCGTATTAACATAGGTGGAAACATTTCAACCAAACCAATCAATCAAGGTTTCGTGAGTTTCGATTACCGGACATACCATAACCGAGCCTACACATTGAGCTCTAATATTTATTTCGGAAGGTTTTACAGCTCATTCCTTTTAGGTGGTCGAATTGATTTTCCAACTTCTCTACCCTTTTATTTATCAGGATATTCCACCTTCAACCGGTGGGACTTTTTTTCATCCAGCTCTGAACTGTTCTTCGAAGATGTAAGGCCTCCATTTATTATTCAGGGAGAATACAACCTGCGGTTCGAAGCAGGTGTTCCTCTCGGGCTTCACTCCAAACTTTTTTCAGGTGTTGCTTTTTCCAATTCCAACGACGAATATTATCAAACTGATGTATTTTTTAAAGAAGACAAACCCGATCAAACTACCTTCAATGCATTTATCAGTCAAACTGGATTTGAAAGAAATTCACTGAATTTTAAACAATATGCAACTGAAGGCGAATATACTTCGTTTACGGCGCAATACATAGCCGGCAGAGAAGCAAACAAACCCGGTTCAACTTCCAGCAGCCCTATTAAATCTGCCCGCCATCATGGATATTTTCAACTGCAGGCGAAATCGGTGAAGTACTTTAACCTGGGCAGGAGAATAAGGGTGGGTACCCAGCTTGAAGCCGTTGTAAGCAATAAAGAACCATTTAAAAATTTCAGATCAACCATGCTTTCAGCACCAGGGTACTATCCTACTCCACATAGCCGGTCGTTGTTTCTCGGAAATTTTCACGCCAGCAATTATCTGGCAGGAGGATTAAAAACAGTAATCCAGCTCAACCCGGCTCTGCACCTTCGGCTTGAGGGACATACCTTTGTGCCGGTTAAAGAAGAACTGCCGGCACCCGATCTCACAGCCTATAAAAGCGAAAAATTTTTCTCAAATTATTACCTGCAAGGTATGACCGCCCTTGTTTACCATACAGGTGTAGGACCGGCAAGCATTTCGCTTAATTACTATGAAAAACCAAATACAAAACTCTACCTGTCGCTAAATTTTGGTTACATCCTTTTTAATAGAAAAGGATTTTAGCTGTTCTTATTGTTACCTGCCATTATCATGCCTTGCTACTGAATCTGACTCCAGGCTGCTTCCAACACCTGCAGCAGGAACCGTAAAGATAAACCTGCTTCCCATACCCTTGCGGCTTTTAACTTTAATTTCCCCACCAAGCCTTCGAATAAATTCTTTACATAAAATCAATCCCAGACCTGAACCTTTTTCGCCCAAAGTGCCTAACGTACTTTCATGAGAATCGATATTAAACAATACTTCTTTTTTTTCTTCATCAATGCCAATTCCTTCATCGGCTACCATTATTTCTATGAAATTCTGTTTAACACTGGCAGATACCTCCACTTTTCCGCCCGTATGAGAAAATTTAATGGCATTTGTAATTAAATTCTGAAAAACCGACTTCAGCATACCCAAATCTGCATAAACCTCATAGTGCTCAGGAATTTCTTCATCCAGAGAAATATCTTTCATCGTGGCAGTTGGTGCCATTATTTTTAAAACATCCTGCACCAGTGGCTTCAGACTGCAAACCTCAACCTTGTATCCATGTTGCCCCGTCTGAACATTTACCCAATCCAACAAATTCGTAAGTACATCGAGTGTTGGTTTTGCCGACAGATTGATGTATTGAAGTATCTTTTTTTTCTTAACATCATCGTAACCATCATAATTTTCAAGCAGCAAATCAGTGAAGCCTATTATACTGTTAAATGGCGTTCTTAAATCATGTGCAATAACCGAAAAAATTTTATCCTTGGCGGCATTCAGCTCCCTCAACTGATTTTCAATTTGTTTCCCTTCTGTAATATCCCGGATAACTGATCCAAACAGCTGAGTTTCTGCTTCCAGCTCAATTGGAAAAACGATTGCCTGCAGGGTCTTTACACCTTCTCCTTCTATATAAATGTCATTTTCAAATATTTTGTTAAAAACATGAGGATTGCTTTTGTTGACAACCTCATCGAACATTTTCTTTATTAAAGCCTTATCCTTATACTTTCCATGCAATATGTCGTATTGAAGTTCATAGAGTTTCTGCCCAATGGCATCTTTCCTGTTTATGCCGGTTATATTTTCAACTCCAGTGTTCCAAATTACAATTTTGCCATTTTTATCATATATTATTATTCCATCTTTAATTTGGTTGATAATTTGTTTCAGCTTTGTCTCACTTTCATTCAAAGCTTGTTGCAACTGCTTTTGCGAAGAGATATCACGGCATATATGCAAAAATGCCGGTTCGTTTTTCCAATTAATCTTCTGTGCAATAACATCAACAACAAATGTTTCTCCGTCACGTCTTCTGTGAGTAGCTTCAAACCTCGCACTTCCTGTCCGCAACAGGTTATCTACATTTTGCATAATCTCATCGATGTTGTGTGAGGCATCCACATCCATTATTGAAGTATGTATAAATTCTTCAAAAGGAATCTGATATTTTGCACAAGCAGCTTTATTAACAGTAAGTATCCGACCTCCTGCTGACAAAACAAAAATATAATCTTCTGCATTCTCGAAAAGCTTTTTATAATTCTCCAGTTCATCCTCAATGGTTTTCTCCTTCTCTGTTAGCATTTTTTCAAATTGATAAAGCTCTTCAAAAAAACTCTCATCTTTTGATTTTTTTTCAAGACATGCTTCAAATTCATGTTTTAATTTCCTGAATTTACTTAAAACGTCCATAGCTGTTATGTTGGTTGGTATTTATTGGTTAATTAAAATGCTGCCCGCATCACATCTGCAGCACTTCAAAATGTCAAAATTTTGGCATTACTTTTTATCAAATCGGTTAGTGTTTTGCCCATTGCTTTCACTTCAAATCCCATTTCCTTAAGTTTGTCTGTAACGCCATACTCCTTTGCACAGGTTATGCAAGCTTTTATTTGAACTCCTTCATCCTGCACAGCCTTAAGTTTTTCCTGAAGATTTAAATTTTCGGCAGCCAACTTTGCCGAAGGACCCCAGATGATTAATATGATATCTTTAAAAAATTGCTTTGATGCTGCAGCCTGAAGGTACATAAAAATCATACGTTCAGCAACATAAACATCTCCACTGGCCCAAACTACTGCAAGCTTGTCGGGGTTATTGTTGTTTTCTGACTCAGTTGTCATTTGATTTTAGGTTTTATTTCAATCAAGTTACGAAAAAAGATTAGTTTCAGTAATATCAATTGGCAAATATTTATGATATAATTCAGATATAATTTTATAATTAAGCAAACGATTCTCCTTAACAGGAAAAAAATTGAACAATACATCCAAGCTTCGTATCTTTATATAAAAAAGAAAACTTTGACACTATGAAACGAGCATGATTCGCTAACACAAATACGGATGAAATTCATCATGCGAGTTCCATCCGACTATTAAAAAACAAATTAATTACGGATGAAAAAGCAAATCAACGATATTCTGCTTGAGGCAGTTCAGGGTGACATCACTCAACAGCCAGATATGACAGCCATTGTAAACGCGGCCAATGCTCAACTAATGCCTGGCGGAGGCGTTGCAGGAGCAATACACCGGGTTGCAGGTCCTAAGCTGGCAGAAGAATGTAAAAGCATGGCACCCATCCGACCGGGAGAAGCAGTGGTTTCCGGAGCCTATAATCTTCCAAACAATTTTGTAATTCATGCATTGGGGCCGATATATGGAATGGATAAGCCTGAAAATATCCTGCTGGCCGATTGTTACCGTAATACTTTATTGTTGGCTGATGGAAAAGGAATAGATTCCATTGCTTTTCAACAGGTGCTTTTGGCTACCCTTTTGAAGCAGCCACAGATATTGCCCTGCAAACCATTTTGGAAATTGCGCCGGAACTTTCTAATGTGAGGCATATAAGATTTGTCCTCTTCGGAGACATCGATTTCGATATTTATGTTGAAAGAATGAGAAATATAAAAGATTAATGAAAAGCAGTTCTGCTAGATTTTTTCTTTGTAAAACAAGTTATCGACAGAATATTTACCCGGCCCGAAAACCAGTAAAAACAAAAGCAGCATGGTCATTGAAAAATCGGTACGTGCAGCATGAGCCATAAACCAAAATCCCTGATCGGTCAATATTGGTACTTTTGTAGCAACAATAGCTGTAAACATAATTATCAGTAATGGTACAACAGCTATTCTCGTAAGCAGGCCAAACAAGATTAATGCACCACATATTATTTCAAAAACAGCTACAAAATAAGCAAAGAAGGTTGCATAATCAATTCCTATTTTTTCAAAACGCCCAACTCCCACTATATCCGGATAAAGAAACTTTTGAATTCCCTCGGAAAAAAAAACAAGGCCAACTACGAGCCTGATAAGTACAAAATTGCGGGTTTTATGTGATCGAAATATTTTTCTTACTGGATTCATCCCATGACAATTTTCACAATTACACATCAATCAGCCCGACTATACGAATAATTGACTGATAACCAATAAACATCGGGCACCTAAGGATGTTCATGCCTTAGATTGATAATTTATACTGAAAATTTATATCATTCCCATTCCAAGGGCAATTGCAATCAGTACCAGCATAACCGCAACTGTAATTTGAATAAGCCGGAAGGTTATTTTGTGCAACAGCAGCCTTCCTGCAATGGCACCTGCCATTGCAGCCAATGTAGCAGAAGCCAGCAACCTTATATTTCCATATATGCCAGAGGCAGCAAAACGGGAGGCATAAACCGACAATCTTGTAATATCGACAAGTGAAGCAATGACAACCCCCGTGGCAATGTAGGCCTCTTTCGACAAGCCACTCTTGATAAGAAAAGCACTGCGCAATGCCCCCTGAATACCTGCAAGCCCGCCAAAAAAACCACTTAATGCCCCTCCAAGCATCAGTTTACTTTTACCAAACCTGAGCCGCTGAGCTTGGGGTAAGACTTCAAACAACGAGAAAAAAAGGAGCAACATAGCAATGGTAAGCTTCAATGGTGTAATTTCAAACTTCCTTTCCAAAAAAGTATAGCTGAATAAAACAGGCAGTTCTGACAACTTCAGCAACAACCAGGCCCCTGCAAAAGATGCAATGATAGCAGGTATGCCAAACCGAAGCAATACTGTTAAATCAGCTTTACGCCCTACCAGTGCCATTTTGAAAATGTTGTTGAAAAAATGCACAACTCCTGTGAGTGCAATGGCAATATCTACAGGAAAAAAAACAGCAAATACCGGCATCAGAATGGTGCCTAAACCAAAGCCAGAAAAAAATGTTAATATGGCCGTTAAAAATGCTGCAAGGCTGATAACGATTATCCCTTCCATAAATAATGTTCAGTTTGAAATTTTAACATATACCTGTCATGAATGTTTTTGGGTCATTGTAATTCTTTAATGTTTCAATGACTGTTTATAATAAATTAGTTGCACATTTCACTGATTTTTTGCTATATTTATTGTTAAGAATAAAATACCATACTCAAAAAGGCAGAAGCCGGTTGAGTGAAAGACAGACCATAAACTGGAAGGAATTTAAAATGGGATATAAGAAAGAAACTAATTTATTTTCGGATAAATGGCAATTGCTATGCCGGATCGGCGCTGTAGCTGCTTTCATCTCAACCATTTTAATCCCAGTTGCCATTGCTTCGCATATACTTTGGCCACCCCCTCCCTGGAAGCCAGGCGCTGCCGCCGACTGGTTTGTTTATCTTCAGGATAATCCTGTTGCCGGACTTCTTAATTTAGACTTTCTTTTAGAAATTGGTCTCGTAATAAGCATTCCTTTATATCTTTCTCTTTATGTTGTTTTAAAAAAAATCACTCCTTCATTCATGTTAATAGCAGTTTCTTTAACCCTCTTAGGTGTATTGCTGCACGTTCTTTCAAATTCTGCCCTGGAAATGCTTTGGTTGAGCAATGCACATGCTGACGCCTTAACAGATGATCATAAGAGAAGTATATTATTGGCCGCCGGCGAGGCAAGGCTTTCGGTTTACTATGGCATGGTTTTTCAACTTAGTTATGTACTAGGTTATATTTCATATATATTGATAGGTTTAGTAATGAGACGAAGTCCATTTTTTGGGAAAAAGGCAGGCAACCTTGCAATTTTAACCGGAATCGCCGGTTTTGGGTTTTATTTACCTCAAGTTGGAATGCTATTATCTGTTTTGGTAGTAACACTAATTGGCATTTGGAATGTTACTGTAGGCCTGAAACTTTTAAGATTAACAGCCATTCCTATACCGACATTTTCTGCAATAGTATAGATCATGGTTTTTACCAACCACTACCCTCCTATCTAAACAATCCTTCTCACTTTCCTTTTAAGCGAAATAACGTACTGTTATTTAAGGTCAGGAAATTGTTTCATGCTTAATGGGAAATTTTAAAATGCTCAACCAGCCGTTTCACTCCGGTTTCCAAAAACGATTTAACTTTTTGTTTTTGTTGTTCTGCATCTGTCTCTGCAACTACGTCTGCATGCTTTAATACTGCACCAATCCATTGAGGCATCATCCAGCTTCCTTCGGGAAGATCTTCGGGCGTTGCTTTTTCATCAATGTCACCTTCGCAATGCAGGCTGAGGTAAAAATAAGGTTCATTTACATATTCATCAGGAATCGCCCATCCCATTCCGATTGTTTTTGATATTTTGCCATCCTTTGTATGTTCCACCGGAAAGGAAAATCCGGTATCGAAGTGGTTAGGCCAGACGTATACAGGGCTGGTGCCGGTATATCCTGCCCGTAGCTCATTCATAACCAGGTTTGCGTTGTAACGGTAATTTATATTCTCAGTTACGGCATCTTCTGAGCCTTTCTTAAAAAACAGCCCTTCCTCCGATGGTACTGCTGGCAACTCATATGGCTGCTCAGTACGTATCAGGGAAACATCGGCCCCTGTTACTGAATACAATTCCTTTTTAAATTCAATAAGTGCTTCGGGAAAGGTATTGCCATCAAGAGGCACCTCTCTTTTTACTGTCATATTATCATCCCTTATCTGCAGAATAAGTTTTCTCAAATGCAGGCTGACAAACCATCCCTCAGGATGTTGCTGCCCCAGCAACAACTCTTCCCCGGGAATAAATTGCATGGCAATATTGCTTTCATCTTTACTTTCGGGTATAAGGTATCTTCCGGTTAACGAAATAAACTGGGCCGCAAGATGTTGAAGTTGTAATACCTTGTTTATTTCGTGGCTATACGGATGTATCAATTTTTTCCAGTTATCCATCATTACTAATAATTTATTTGTTTATAATCTGCACACCTTTCCAAAAAGCGATATGGTCTCTGATTTTAGCAGCAGCCGGTTTTGGATTGGGATAATACCATGCTGCATCATTGTTTTTCTTTCCATCCACAACTACATTGTAATATGAAGCTGTCCCTTTCCAGGAGCACGTTGTGTGTGTATCACTTTCCTCAAGAAACTCCTTATTTACCGAATGAGGAGGAAAGTAATGGTTGCCTTCAACCTTACAGGTATTTTCACTTTCTGCTATTATATTTCCATTCCATACTGCCTTCATGAGTATATTTTTAATATAAACAGAAATGCTACAATTTTTCCCATAATGCATCGACAAAAAAGCAGCGTGAATCACAATAACTTTTTACCATCCTGAATCCATGTTTCTCTGCCAATAATTTAATAGTATCTGAATCATATTTCCTGGAACGTTCCATAAATATTGGCTCCCATTTTCCGAACGAAAATGATCGGTTTAGTTCATCTATATATACCTCCTGGGAAACAACTGATACTAGATAGCTTTTAACCTCCCCCGTTACCGGATTATATTCAGTGTGATGTTCATACTGCCCAACATTAAAATTGGCTTTCAATTCACGGTTTAGCCTGACCAGCATGTTAAGGTTGAACTTTCGGGTCACCCCATGTGAATCGTTATAAGCCCTCATAATCAAATGTGGTGACTTCTTAAGGTCGAATCCAATTAGCAGCTTGTCTCCGGGAAAAGTAACTGCAGAAATTTGCTTTAAGAACCAATCGGTTTCACGATCTGAGAAATTTCCAATATTGGAACCCAGAAACAAAATTACTTTACGCCCTTGAGCCAGACCATTAAGATTTTGCAATTGCTGAATGTAATCGCCTGTTTGCGGATATACTTCAATAGCCGGAAATTCCCTCCTTAAAGAATGTTGCAGTTCCACATTGGCTTTTTGACTTATATCAACAGGGATATAATTAAATGATATGTTTAGATCGTTAAGATGACGAAGAAGTATCCTGGTTTTAAACCCATCCCCTGAGCCCAGTTCCACCAGGCTAAATGACTCATTGCCATCTATAAAAGCACTGCATATTGCTTCTTTTTGCCGGCTTAATATTTCCTCTTCACACCTCGTAAGATAATATTCAGGCATTGCGGTTATATGTTGGAAAATTGTACTGCCGGCATCATCGTAAAAATACTTTGAAAGAAGGTATTTGGGAGAAGATAATAAACCTTTCAGGGTATCGGCAGCCAGGGCTGATTTAATAGCAATTGATTCCATAACTTTTAATTTTTACGCAGTACGTAAAATCTGATTATCCGGGACTCCTGTTTCAACAGGATTGGCAGGGTCATTACTCCATTCAAACCATCCGCCATCATATACCGATACTTTTGGCCATCCCATCAGCCATGCGCTAAACCAGGCCTCGCTGCCTCTCCAGCCGGTACCGCAATAAAATGCCAGTTTTTTATTTGGCGTGATTCCATTTTGCTTCCATATACCAGCAATTTCATTAAACTCACGCAGTGTATGATCAACATTCCGATAATTTTCCATGTGATAAGCATCGCTGCCGCAGTCGGCAAATACGGCACCGGGAATGCGCCCTTTTGGTTTAATGTAATTGTAACCGCTCACCGCACCAATGTATTCGTGCCAGCTTCTAACACATACCAGTTCGCTGCTTTCAGATTCAAGAAAACGCTTTGCCTCGGGAGTATCCACAGCCAGTGCAGGATTTTGAGGAATGGAGGCACCAAAATTTTCAACCGGCGTTTTCACAACATCATCTGTTGATACTGCATAACCGGCATCTATCCATGATTGAAAGCTTCCGTTAAGAACCCTCACATCCTTTACTCCGGCATACATCATGATAAAGGCACACCGGATGGCACCAATATCGCCGGCAGCACTTCCCGGAAAAGGATCGTCGTTATCGGGAAATAAATGCTTTCCGTACAACACAACCGTTGTATCGGCTGTAATGCCATGACTTTCCAACGCTTGTTTCAATTCTTCAGGCGGCCTGCGGTTCCAGGTTTCAGGAGCCTCAAGTGCCAACGTATCCATATCAATTGCTCCCGGCAAATGGCCGCCAAGATATGCATCCCGGTTTCGGTAATGTGCATGCACCACAACAAACCGGTCGTTATCATATAGTGGTGGCTTGTCTCCATTTATCAGGCTGTT
>OBJA01002359.1_pt1 | contig 11023 bp, 7 predicted proteins | sample 1519751 | NCBI WGS metagenome assembly OBJA01 (sample SAMEA3881238, study PRJEB22517) | soil metagenome | biome: lake sediment; feature: soda lake sediment; material: sediment, water from around vicinity | place: India | collected 2013-12-23 | depth 3 m
GCTTTCTGGGAAATGCACCTAAAATACCCTTTACTCCACAGCATTTCTTTGCCTGGAGAAACTGGAAAAATTATGGAACGGGTATAGCGGGCGATCTGTTTGTCCACGTTTTGTCCAGCATTCATTATATTATGGATGCAATAGGTCCCGAAAAGGTGTATACGACCGGGGGAATACGTTACTATACGGATGGGTTACGTGATACCCCGGATGTTATGTTGGGATATTTCGATTATCCGGACAGAAATAATTCGGGAGCCTTTACGGTACAGTTAGGAGCTAACTATGTAGACGGTGTATCAAGAAAATGGGGAAGTATGGATTTCAGGATTGTCGGTTCGAGAGGTTCGTTGGATGTCGGTTGGGATAAAGTTGTCCTGAAAACAACAGAAGATGTAAATACCCGGGATTTTGAAGTATTAGGACAATTGGGGCAGGGGATGGACGTTCCCGAAAAAGTATCTCCACGGGAGTTCGTCTTTCATGCAGAGAAAGGCTATAAGGGAGGACATTATGATCATCATTTTAACTTTATCAATGGAATCAGGAATAACACACCTTTGACGGCAGACGTCCTCTTCGCTGTCAGAACGGCGGCTCCGGCCCTGTTAAGTTATGAAAGCTATTTGCGCAATAAAGCAATTGAATGGGATGCTCAGAAACTCAAAATAAAAAATAAATAAGATGAAACGAGCATGTAAACTATTACACCCAAGTAAATGATTATTTGCGAGTTGCCTCCTGTTGAAATCTTCAAAGGAAGTCGGCGATTTTCGCTTCGCTCAAATTCCATACATAATAGTGTAAAAAATAAAATAAGCGTATGAAACATTTGGAAATTATTCTTGTCTTTTTACTGATAACCGTCTCTTGTCATGTCTCAAAGAACAGTGGTTCTCCACAAACAACTATGGGCAAAGGAACTACATTTCGCCTTTCAAAGGAAGAAAAAAAAGAGGGATATAAGATGCTTTTCGACGGTACATCCATGTCGCAATGGACAAGCAATACGAATGAATATGTTCTGGAAAACGGGTGTATTGTCATGTATCCGAAAACCGGGCATGGGAATTTATATACAAAACAGGAGTTTGATAATTTTATTTTACGTTTTGAGTTTTTACTGACACCTGAAGCAAATAGCGGTTTAGGAATACGGCATAAGATGATCACCGCGCAAAGTGGATACGATGGTATGGAATTGCAGATACTGGATAATGAAGCGCCTATCTATAAAGATTTAAAGCCTTATCAGTACCACGGATCGGTATATGGCTGGATACCCGCAAAACGGGGATTCCTGAAACCCACCGGGGAGTGGAATTATCAGGAAGTCGTTGCGGACGGTGACCATATTAAAGTCATTCTGAACGGAACGGTAATCGTTGACGGCAATTTAAGAGAAGCCACAAAAGGGACTCCTGCCGATAAAATCCCGGCTACGTTATTTTACGAAAAGGGACATATCGCTTTTTTAGGGCATAATTCTGTTGTTAAATTCAGAAATATTCGGATAAAAGAACTTTTTCGTTAAGCGAGTGCAAAGTGAATTTATTTACTTTGCCGAGTGCAGAATTAGAAATCGAGGAGCGAAGGCGACTCAAAACGCCTGATGAAATCAAATTGAAAAATTAAACTTGTTTGCTATTACTCATCCAGAAGCGCTCGATATCTTCGAGTGATTTACCGGCGGTTTCAGGCATTAGTTTCCATACGATAAGCATATAAGGGATGCACATGAATGCAAACAGGAAAAATGTGCCGGCAGGGGTAGCGTTTTCGAGCATCCACGGGGTGAGCTGTCCGATAAGGTAAGTGCCGACCCATAACGAAAACCCTGCGATAGACATGGCCAGTCCCCTTATCTTTGTAGGATACATCTCGGAGAGGAACACGAAGATCACCGCACTGATGGAACCTGCCGTGAAGAAAATATAAGCAAGGAAACATCCCAGTAAAAATATACTCGACATGCCTAATGATTCACCTGTCAGGAAATAAATACCGATCAGGCCATCATTTGCCAGATAATATACGTTTTTGTCTCTTCGAAAAGATAAGGAAGGTATCGTTGAAAAAATCGCAGACGCCGCTTCGGAAGGGTAACAATCCGCGCGGCAGCATGTCGTACGAGCGAGTGGGTGGTCATACCGATGGAAGCTATTTTGAAGATTTTGTTAAATATCGAATTGCTGAAGGCCTATTTTTTTCCGGTTATTCTAATTATACTTAGAATATTTATTTATTTACACGAAGTATGTTTCGTGTAAATAAAAATAACTAACTTTGAACTCTAATCGTAAATACATCATTCTATGGAAGAAACACTTATTCGATTGAACAGGCATTGGGAGGGGCGGCCATATCTTTCACTGTATAGAAGGGAGCTGTTAAATCAATTGCTTAAGAAAAAAGATTTACCCCATATCCAGGTGCTTACCGGTATTCGCCGTAGCGGTAAATCAACCATTTTTGAATTGATAATCAGTGATTTGATTGCATCCGGTGTAGATCCAAGATCTATTTTACGCTTGAATTTGGACGAACCTGTTTTTACTTCCTTGTGGAATAATCCTTCTGAACTGTATTCGATTATAGAAAAGGCGGAAGTGCTCACGGGTATCAAATCCCTCTATCTCTTTTTGGATGAGGTGCAGCAGGTGAAAAACTGGGAACTTTTTGCAAAAGGTGCGTATGACACACGCCGCTTTCGAAAGATTTATATTACCGGCTCTACTTCCGATTTGCTGGATAAACAATTTTCCACCCTGCTTTCGGGACGATATTTCAGCAATGTTGTGCGTCCGTTCTCCGTGAAAGAACTGTTTGCCGTACATGGTTTCAACGACAATCTTTCGATATTGGCACGTAAAACGGAAGCTTTGCGGCTGATCGATCGGTATATGCTATGGGGCTCCTTTCCAGAAATTGTGTTACATGAACTGTCAGATGACATAAAAACAGAATTGTTGCAGAGTTATTACGAGTCTATCGTCCTGAAAGATTGTATCACCCGTAACCGTGTAAGAGACATAGACTTATTTTACCGGTTAATGCACTACTTGCTGACAAATACCGGATCGCTCTTTAATTACAACAGTTTAGCCCAGGCTTTGGACAGTAACGAAAATACAGTCAAGAGCTATTTGTCTTTCGCGGTCCGCAGTTATATACTGGTGGATGCTACAAACTTTGCTTTTTCCGTAAAACCGGGTGCGCGTCCCGATCATAAATCTTATTGTATAGATAACGGATTGATGAATGCCGTGAGTTTCCGCTTCTCAGAGCAAAAAGGAAAGATGCTGGAAAATGCTGTTTATAACGAATTGGTAAATAAGGGATATAATAATATTTCTTTTGTTCGTAGAAACGGAGAATGTGATTTTATCGCTCAGAAGGACAATGCTTTCCATGCCTTTCAGGTCTGTTACGAACTGACAGCCGTCAACAGGAAGCGTGAAGCCGAAGGATTCTACGGTCTCAATAAACAAGTTAACCTTGTTTCCCGCAGCATTATCACATATAATCAGGAAGGAGAGGAGGACAGCGTACAGATCAGACCTTTCTACCGGTGGTGCCTTGAAGATTGATTCATCCAAAACCGTTCAATATCTTCCAGTGATTTACCGGCGGTTTCAGGCATCAGTCTCCATACGATAAGCATATAGGGGATGCACATAAATGCGAACAGGAAGAATGTGCCGGCAGGTGTGGCATTTTCGAGCATCCATGGGGTAAGTTGTCCGATAAGATAGGTGCCGATCCATAATGAAAATCCAGCGATAGACATGGCCAGTCCCCTTATCTTTGTGGGATACATCTCGGACAGGAATACGAAGATTACCGCGCTGATGGAACCTGCTGTGAAGAAAATATAAGCAAGGAAGCACCCCAGTAAAAACATACTCGACATGCCTAATGATTCACCTTTCAGAAAATAGATACCGATAAGGATCAATGATACGATCATACCCGAAACGCCGATATAAACCAGTTTCTTTCGTCCGATCCTGTCTATGATCAAAAGGGCAAGTACCGTGGTTCCCATATTAACCAGACCGATCAATGACTGATAGAACAGGGAATCACCGCTCGAGAGCCCGCTTGTTTCGAAGATGGAAGGGCCATAGTACAATACGGCGTTCACACCCATGAATTGCCCCAGGATGGCGATGGCGGAACCGATCAGTACCGCGCGGAATATACCCGGGGTAAGGAGCAGCTTCCAATCCGATTTCACTTCCGATTCCAACATCTGTTTGGTCTCATTGATCTGAAAAGAGACTTCCGATGCTTTGGTATAGATTTTAGAGAATATCCCCGACGCAATGTCGTCTTTTCCTTTCACGATCAGCCAACGGGGGCTTTCCGGGATAAAAAAGATAATAATGAAAAATAACAGGGCCGGTAATGTTTCGGCACCCAACATCCCGCGCCAGACTTCGGTTCCGAATATTTTGAGCAGTACAGGGTTTTCGGATGAAAATCCCATTGACACACTCAGCAGGTAATAATTCATCAGGTAGGCGCCCAGAAAACCTACTGTGACTGCAAGCTGGTATAGGGAAACCATTCTGCCGCGGTGGGAAGCAGGCGAGACTTCCGAAATATAGAGTGGACATACGATCGAGACAATACCGATGCCTACGCCTCCGATAATACGATAAATTACCAGTTGGTCAAGATTGGCCGAAATAGCGCATCCGGCAGCAGAGACGGTAAAAAGTACTGCCGACAGCAGCATGGTTTTTTTTCGTCCCAGCCGGTCGCTTAAGGTACCGGCGAAAATCACGCCAATGATTGAACCTACCAGCGCGCAACCCACATACCATCCGCTTTGGATCGTTGTCAGTCCAAATTGTCCTGTCACCTGTGACACTGTTCCCGAAATCACGGCAGTATCGTATCCGAACAGGAAGCCGCCTAACGCCGCGACAACCGAAAGAAAAATCACATACCTGCTAATATTCTCTGCTTTCTGCATCTCTAATTATAAATTAAATATTCTATGTATGTTATACTGTTGTTCTCCTTGAACTTGGGCGATCTCCATTTAGGTATAGCTGTCCGGGAACAATATCTAAGTTGCTGTTTTCGTTGAAATCAGGTAATCTCCCGTCTTTATTCCGTGAATGCGATCGATCATTCTTCTTGTATTACAGATTAAAGTATTCCTTATACCGGTTGTATAGGTTGCCAGCTTGTAAATAAGCCGACTGCGGACTCATAAAATGGGAAAACTCAAAGGTGATTGCCTTGTCGTAACCACATCGTTTGGCTGCCTCCAGCTTCATCCGGAGTTTATCGAACTTGATCGGCAAAAACTTGATCGGCATATCACGGTCGAACGACTCGGCGTTTGTCCAGCATTGCATGCCGTATTTGTCGGCCAGCTTCTTGTTTACAGTGAAAAAAGCGTCCAACTCATCGTAATCGATATGTCCGTCCTGGAATGCCACAGCATCTACCACCTCGTGAATCCCGGCAAATATCTCATCCCACTCTTTCTCATGTTGCTGCACAGATACCGCTTCCTCTTTGCTTAGAGCTGCCCCGCTTGCAGCCACCGCTTTTTTACCGTCGATCCAGGGTGAGATAAATGTAGGCAATCCTCCGGATACATCTTTACACTGCTTGCCCATGGCGTAGAAAGCGCCGATTGCCCCTTTGGTGGCACGGCTTATTTCACCGCTCACATACCATCCTCCGAAACTTTTGTATTTTTCACCGTAGTTCTTCCACACTTCATCGATCACATACCTGTTGTCTTCAATTTCATGGGTCATGTCGCCCGTTGTCCAATAATGGCCGGAGTCGTACAGGCCGAAATAGAACTTCATGCCATATTTTTCCGCGAGGCGCAGGTACATGTCCACCAGGTCGACCGACGGCATGAAACACCCTTTGCTCAATAGATATTCCGACGGGTAGGTAATAAATTTCCTGTATCCGGAACGGATCATGATGACCGTATCGATACCGATGGCTTTCATATATTGGAAATCCAGGTCCCATTCCGCCTCTCCCCAATTCTGATGAGGAATATCGTGAGAGATCTCGTCCAGGAAAGTTCCGGTTATTTGTATTCCGTTATTCTCGGGCACAATGAGTTTACTGCTTAACTCATTATTTTTATATATGTCGGAATGATTATCACTTGCTGAAGATGATTTCCCTGCGCCGTTGCAGGCAGATAATGCAGGAATCGCCGCTACTGAAGCGCTGGCAAGCGCCGCTTTCCTGATAAAGTCTCTTCTGTTGTTTTGCATTATTTTCTGTTTTATTGTTATTGATTATTGATCTGACGGATGGTGTCATACAATTTATCGGCAAAACGTAAAAAACCCAGATCGGTGAAATGGATACCGTCTACCGTGGCTTCTCCGTCACTGCCGATCAGATCGTCGTTTGCCAGATAATATACGTTTTTATCTCCTGCGCGTTGGATTTTTTCATATTCTTCCCGCAACAGTCTGTTCTTTTCCGTTATTGTTTCATAGATGTTCTTATCATAAAACGAATGGGGAAAAATGACTGTCTCCACGAAAAGGATCGGAGTATCAGGGTTGGCATTGCGCAATATGTCGAAAAAAGGCCTTGTTTTCTCTGTCAGTTGTGTAGCGTTGACATTGGGAATAAAATCAAGGACAAACAGCGATGCGTCCCGGCGGGTTGCCATTAATTCCGCAATCTCATAATCGAGCTGTCCGTTTCCGCTGAATCCCAGGTTGATCACCTCCCTGTTTAATTGCCGGGCGAGGATATTGGTGTATGACATTCCCGGTCTCGATGCGCATCCACCCTGGGTGATACTGGTTCCGTAAACAAGGATCGGATGGGTGGTGTCAGGGTAGGGGAGTTCCGGATTTTTAATATAGGCGGTGGAGTCTATTCCTATCGAAAGAGAAATTACTCCGTCATAAAGCGGGAGAAACATCATATATTCCCGTTCCTGGGGTGCCATATTCGAGATAATAATTTGTTCGTTCACTTTTCCGGAGGGAAGCCCGGCTTTCACGGGTTGCCAGTGGCCTTCTTCCCAGGCATACAGGTCGACACCCTTGATACCTGTTTCGGTCATATGGTTCATCCGGTTGTCACCTGTCACTTCCCATTTCGCGGAGATAGCCGTACTGTTTGTCCTGAAACGTATTGCCAGTCCCGATGTATTTTTTCCCAGGTTCCATACCGGCGGACGGGATACCTCTTTCAGATATGCCGGGAGTCGCTCGTACCGGGTTTCGGTCTCGTCCGACGTTTTCCCGATCAACAGGAATTGATCCGCATCATAATACACCGTTTGTGCATGGATTTGCGAAGCAAGAATGTAGAAAATGCCGACAAGTAAAGTATTTATTCTGTTCATCTTTAGCGAATTCAAGGTGATTTGCCTTTGTGTTTGATTATCTATAGTTTAAAAAATCTACCATATAACAAAAATAGTAAATAATTAGTCACAGAATATCCTACCTAACCGGCATGTTTAAGGAGTTTACAATATCTCCTCCGTCACCTGATTGAAATAATCGATGGATTGCTTTATCTGAGGTAAGTTGTTCTCCCAGTCCGCCTCATATTCGATCGTGAAATATCCCTTGAAGTTTTGCCTCTTCAATTCTTTCAACATTCCTTTCACATCGAGGATGCCTTGCCCCCATACCACATCTTCGAGGCTTTGTACTTCCCCCTGCGGTGCAATGTCCTTGAAATGCAATGCGATGATCTTTTCCTTGAGTTGTCGCATGGAAGGAATAGGGTCCAGCCCCATTCTTTTATAATGCCCCACGTCTACGCAGGCCCCTAATAAACCGTCTCTTCCCCCTATGCTGCCTATCAGTATTTCAGGTTTCCAGTAAGAGTTTTTACTCGGATGATTATGTACGGCTACTTTGATGTTATATTTTTTAGCCAATTCTTCCACTACATCCCAATCCTCACGGGCCGGTTCCGCACTGATAAATTCCATCTCCATGTTCTTTGCGAACGAAAAGATGTGTTCCCATTCTTCCCTTTGGGCAGTCCATACTCCCGAAGAGATGATTTTTACACCCTTTGATGCGGCCAGAACTCTCAGCCTTTCCTGATCTCTCATACTTAAATCATAACCGAAAACAATATCCCCGAAACTACTACCCATTTTCTGTCCGGGATAGATCTCGATAAAGCGGATTCCCAATTCCTCGGTTTTACTCAATGCTTCCGCTACTGTAAACAGATGGAATGTGTAGGATTGCATCGATAAATGCCACCCCTGTTTCTCAACTTTTGTTTTCGTGTTGTCTTGTGCACAGCCGATACTTAATGAAAGGCAGGACAGTGCAATGAATACCATTTTTATTGTTTTCATATTGTTTAAAAATTTATCGTACTCCGATAATTATTGGAGAGATTAATTTGTATATTTACATTATAAATGTTGGTTATACAATATTATCCACATTTCAAATGTTATTTTTATGATAAATGAATATGATCCCCCTTCCGGTTTACCCTTTATTATCGGGGCATATCCGGTAATGTAAACCCGTTTTCGTAAGTATGCCTGATCCATTCATTGGCCATTTCCGAAGCATTGAACTCCGCGAACCTCCTGTCGAATTTCGGGTCCCCGTCAACCACCGCATATTCATCGTGCGTAACAATGCGGATCTTGTCGGTTGGGGATATGTTGGTAAATTGCATGTTCTCCCCGTTCCATTGCAGTTCCCGGTGTAATCCCTGCAAACCGGAAAGGCGTACGGCCAGTACCCCCATCACCACCATTTCGTTGAAAGGCCCTGAAAACCGGAAATTCGACGAAGCCTCGGTCCTGTTATCCGGGGATTCCTTGCAGGCCCTGATCCAGTCCTGTTCGTGGGCATTGGTATCCCAGATATTCCCGTTTCCTCCTTTGATGCGAGGTATTGTCGGTTCGGGCTGTTTGAAACCGGACATCTTCGAGGTAGGCAGCAGTGTCGGGTTCATCCCGTAACAGCCGGTCATGATTTTCCCGTTGGTCCCAACCAGTATGATTCCCCCGTTCGAGTCGCCCATCATTTCTCCATCTTTCAACTCTTCCGGCCTGTCGGGAAGTAATCCCCCGTCATACCAATGTACGGTCAGTTCGGGCATATTGGCCTTCCCCCTTGCCGGGCGTGCCGGGAATTTATAAGTTACTTTCTGTGCCTGGGGCGGTGAATACAGGTTCGCCAATGTGGAACTTGCCGAAACGCTCACCGGATACTTCAGATCCAATGCCCAGTATAGGGGATCCATGATATGGCATGCCATGTCGCCCAATGCCCCTGTCCCGAAATCCCAGAATCCGCGCCAGTTCCAGGGAGTGTATGCGGGATCGTAGGAACGCTTTCTTGCAGGGCCTATGAATAAATCCCAATCCAGTGTTGAGGGAACGGGTACGCCTCCCTTGGGTTCCCCCAATCCCTGGGGCCAGATGGGACGGTCAGTCCAGCAATGTGCTTCATATACATCGCCGACCACCCCGGATTGTACCCATTCGGCTACCTGCCGGCACCAGTCGAACGAATTTCCCTGGTTGCCCATTTGGGTAGCCACCTTATATTTCTCCGTCAGTTTGGTAAGCAACCTTGATTCATAGACGGAATGGGTCAGCGGTTTTTGTACATAGGCATGTTTTCCCAACGTAATGGCATGTGCCGCCACCCCGGCATGGGTATGGTCGGGGGTTGCCACCATGATGGCATCGATGGATTTACCCATCTGGTCTAACATTCCCCTCCAGTCCTTAAACTGCCTGGCTTTCGGGTAATCTTTGAATGTCTTTGCCGCATAACTCCAGTCGACATCACATAGTGCCACGATATTTTCTGTTTTCATGTTCGCCAGGTTGCGGCGTCCCATTCCTCCCACACCGATACCGGCAATGTTCAGTTTGTCACTCGGAGAAGTATATCCCCGCGCTTTCCCCAATATGGTATTGGGGACTATGGTAAGACCGGCAGCGCTTATGGCTGCTGTCTTTAAGAATTTTCTGCGTGAATAGGTTGTCATAAACTTGTAATTAATATAATGCAACCACGCTGGTGATGGCGCGTTGGTTACCGTCGCTTGGAATAATTGTTTCTTTCCCGTTGATAAGCATACAGGAGGAACCTCCTCCATCAAGATTGATTGCTTCCGTGCAACCTAAATCGAGCAATAAATCAGCAACATTTTTAAGGGTGAGACCCGGTGTCTCAGGCGTTTTATTGCGCCCCTCGCATACGAAAAATATAAGATGGCCTGAAGGTGCATACCCTATGGCGGAACGTGGATTGTTTATAGTGGGGCCGATGCCGCTGGAAGCGTCGAATAACTCATTTTCCCAGGTGTTCTTGTATTCACCGTTCTTTATCAATACCGGCCCCGCTCCAATCGCATCTTTTGGAGTCCATTGCTGTGCTCCTTGCGGAAACTTGTCCGATGGAATATCCTGTGGTTCTTCACCGGCTTTATTAAGTGCAGGAGACGGGTATACGAAAAGCTTTCCATCCGATTCATAGGCCCAGTGTGCATAAAATTTCCCATCGGATCCTAATCCGAAAATACCTTGTGTTGGATAATAAACGGTACTTTCTCCGTTATAGTTGCGCCAGACCATGGGTTGTGCTGGTTTTACCGTTTCGCCGTCCCTTACAATCAATCCCAACGAATGTCCGTCCCAAAAATAACCGGCATTTAACAATACAACAGGTTTGCTTGAACTGTCGAAAAACTGGGAAGGCGTTTTTGTGCCTTGCGCTTCACCTAATACCGAAAATCGGGCTTCTTTATCATTCATGTCGGCTACTCCAATGTAAGCCTGTACATTTTTTTCTTCCACTTTCCGGGTGTATTTGTACACGGAGAGATAAGCCGGAAGTCCTCCGAAATCATTTTTCTTTTCCCATCCACGGGCATTTGGATCGGGAGGAGTAACAACAAAATTCGATTTAATACGAAACAATATTATTCGTCCTTCATATCGAATTTCAAATGTAGCCTCTTTGGTTAAGTCATATTGTGAAGTTTCCTCCCTGGGATT
>OBJA01002360.1_pt1 | contig 11022 bp, 9 predicted proteins | sample 1519751 | NCBI WGS metagenome assembly OBJA01 (sample SAMEA3881238, study PRJEB22517) | soil metagenome | biome: lake sediment; feature: soda lake sediment; material: sediment, water from around vicinity | place: India | collected 2013-12-23 | depth 3 m
GGAATCAAGCGTATTTCTTGAGAATGATCGACCATTACTGATCGAACTCCCTGCCGTTCAGCCCGGTATAAAAGGCCAATATTTGCCAAACTGTGATCCCAACGACCTCCCATGCCTCCAACAATTGTGATCTCAGTGGCTCCTTCATGGATAGCAGTATCCACTGCTAGTTCCATATCGGTCCAGTCTTTTTCTTCCGGAAAATCGCGTACTAATCCTCCATTGTTTCGGAGCAATTCAACTTCCTCTGATGATAATGAATCAAAATCTCCCAGTACAATTTGGGGGTTGGTTCCAATTAGTGATAGATGACGCGCTCCTCCATCCACCGCTATAATATAATCAAATCCTCGTTTGATTATATTTTCAAGAAAAACTACATTGACCGAAGCTCCACCAACCAATAAGACGCGCATTATTTACCCCTCCGTATTCTTTATACCAAACCATCCATGTGAAATTTATGATAACAAGTTACTATACTACTATCATAGGACTCCGAAGCATCTCCGTCAACAATGAATAGTGGCCGTAGGCCATCTATTTCATTCCTTGTAAATATCTCAGGCTCTCCGTACTCTATCAATGAATAGTGGCCGTAGGCCATCTATTTCATTCCTTGTAAATGGAGAAATATATGATTATTAACGTGTATTTAACAAAGTTCCATTGATTCATTGGTTTAACAGAGATACAATGGTAGAGGACCGTGATGTGACGCATTGCATCACACGCGTTAATCTTATACGGGCTTTAATTTCGGCCCTTTTCTTCAGTCTCCAAATTTTTATCTAGAAGGAGGACTCTTCATTGGCAACCAAAATGACCATTGACGGCAACACCGCCACGTCTCATATTGCCTACGCATGTAGTGACGTTGCCGCCATCTACCCCATCACCCCGTCATCCTCAATGGCTGAGGTCTGTGACGAATGGGCCGCTTACGGACGTAAAAACATCTTCGGCCAAACAATGCGTATTGCCGAGATGCAATCAGAAGCAGGTGCCGCAGGCGCTGTCCATGGTTCTCTAGCCGCAGGGGCGTTGACCACAACATTTACAGCATCTCAAGGTTTATTGTTGATGATTCCCAACATGTATAAGATCGCCGGTGAGCTCACCCCTTCGGTATTTCATGTTTCAGCTCGTGCTTTGGCCACCCATGCGCTCTCGATCTTTGGTGATCATTCTGATGTCATGGCTTGTCGTCAAACCGGTTTTGCGATGTTAGCCTCAGGTTCCGTTCAAGAGAATATGGATCTAGCCTTAGTCGCTCATCTTAGCACGGTTAAAGCCAAGGTTCCATTCTTGCATTTCTTTGACGGATTCCGGACTTCCAGTGAAGTACAGAAGATTGAAGCAATCGATTATGAAGACATCAAGAAGCTTGTGGATTGGGACGCAATCAAAGACTTCCGTTCACGCGCGCTAAATCCAGAGCATCCGCACCAACGCGGAACAGCCCAAAATCCAGATATTTACTTCCAAGGCCGTGAGGCTTCCAACTCCTACTATGATGCAGTTCCCGGAATTGTTGTCGACATGATGGAGAAAGTTTCTACCCTTACCGGACGAAACTACAAACCATTTGATTATGTCGGCGCTCCTGATGCTGAACGTGTAATCGTCAGTATGGGTTCGAGCATTGAAACAATTGAAGAAACCGTTAACTACCTGGTGAAAAAGGGTGAAAAAGTTGGTCTAGTCAAGGTTCGTCTTTATCGTCCATTCTCCGCCGAACATTTCTTTGCTGTCCTACCCAAGACCGTTAAGCGCATTGCTGCTTTAGATAGGACCAAAGAGCCAGGTTCCGCTGGAGAACCATTGTATCAAGACCTTTGCACCATTTATCTGGAGAAGAAAGAATGCCCGCTTATCGTCGGTGGCCGTTACGGTTTAGGTTCCAAGGAGTTCACCCCGACCATGGTCAAAGCAATCTTTGATAATCTGTCAGCGGAAAATCCGAAGAACCATTTCACTATCGGTATCAACGACGATGTCACAAATACCTCACTTTCCTTAGGTGAGCCTTTGGATGTCGCACCTGAGGGAGTTATCCGCTGCAAATTCTTTGGTCTCGGTTCCGATGGTACCGTTGGTGCCAACAAAAACTCTATTAAGATTATCGGCGACCACACGGATCTTTATGCACAAGGTTACTTTGTATACGACTCCAAAAAATCTGGCGGCATTACCATCTCCCACTTGCGTTTTGGCAAGTCGCCAATTCAATCGCCGTATCTAATCGACAAAGCCGACTTTGTCGCTTGTCATAATCCTTCGTACGTCATTCGTTATGATCTGCTAGACGGCATTAAAGATGGCGGCACTTTCCTCTTGAACTCTTCTTGGAGTACTGAAGAACTCAATGAGAAACTTCCAGCATCAATGAAACAGGTTATTGCCAAAAAGAACCTAAAATTCTACAATATTGACGCAGTCAAGATCGCCGGTGAAGTTGGTTTAGGCGGCCGTATCAACATGGTTATGCAAGCAGCCTTCTTCAAACTGGCCAACGTCATTGAGGAAGAAAAAGCCATCGGTTATATCAAAGAGGCCATCAAAAAGACTTATGGCAAGAAGGGCGACAAGATCGTCAACATGAATATCGCAGCTGTTGATCGAGCCCTTGAAGCATTAGTTAAAGTTGATTATCCGTCTGGTTGGGCTACTGATACCACCGGAGCTGAGTTAGTACTGGTTGATATGCCCGACTACGTTAAAAGCTTCGTTCAACCTATATTGTCCTTGGCCGGTGACCAACTCCCTGTCAGCGCCCTGTCAGTGGACGGAACTGTTCCAACCGGAACTACCAAGTACGAAAAACGCGGTATCGCCATCAATATTCCTAAATGGGAGCCGGATAGCTGTATCCAATGTAACCAGTGCGCATATGTCTGCCCGCATGCGGCCATCCGTCCGTACCTGGCTAAAGAGGAACACCTGGCGAACGCTCCTGAATCATTCAAAACAAAGGCGGCAACAGGAAAAGAATTCACAGGACACCATTTTAGAATGCAAGTTTCTCCTTTGGACTGTTCAGGCTGTGGTAACTGTGTTGATATCTGTCCTGCCAAAGTGAAACCCATGTCAATGGAGCCTTTGGAAGAACTGGTTTCAATGGAGAACGACAACTACGCTTTTGCTGAATCCTTACCCCAACCTGATGTGGCAATCAACCCGAATACTGTTAAGGGTAGCCAATTCCTGCAACCACTCTTTGAGTTCTCAGGCGCTTGTGCCGGTTGTGGTGAAACACCATATGTCAAGCTGATCACCCAGCTATTCGGCGATCGAATGGTTGTGGCCAACGCCACTGGTTGTTCATCCATTTACGGTGGTTCTGCCCCCACATGTCCTTATACCACCAATAAAGAGGGCCACGGTCCTGCTTGGGCTAACTCTCTCTTTGAGGATAATGCGGAGTTCGGTTATGGTATGGGTCTTGCCATCACACAACAACGTGAGAGGCTAGCCAACGTAATCCGCGAAGCCATGAACAACGATATCTCAGCCGATCTAAAAGAGGCGTTCCAAAGCTGGTTAGATGGTATGAACGATGCTGAGGCTTCCCGCAAAGCAGGATGCTTGATCAAGGAATTGTTGCCAAAAGCCATAAATCTTGCCTCTGGCGACGCCAAACTCTTACTGGAGCAGATTAATGAGGCCAACGATATTTTGGTCAAAAAGTCCGTCTGGGTCTTCGGTGGCGACGGCTGGGCCTATGATATCGGTTTTGGTGGCCTTGACCATGTCCTTGCTTCCGGTGACGATGTCAATGTACTGGTAATGGATACTGAGGTCTATTCTAATACTGGTGGTCAATCTTCTAAAGCAACGCCCACTGGCGCTATCGCCAAATTCGCTGCTTCCGGTAAGAAGACCAGAAAGAAAGATCTTGGACTAATCGCCATGTCCTATGGTTATGTCTATGTCGCTTCGGTCTCCATGGGTGCCGATAAGAACCAACTGTTAAAAGCAGTCCTCGAAGCCGAAAGCTATCCTGGTCCGTCGTTGATCATCGCTTATGCTCCCTGTATCAATCATGGAATTAACATGAGCTTGAGTCAACGCGAAGGCAAATTGGCTGTGGAATCCGGTTATTGGCCGCTCTACAGATACAATCCTGTCTTGGCTGAAGATGGTAAGAACCCATTCCTACTTGATTCCAAGGAGCCTACCGGCAACTTCCAGGACTTCTTACTGAGCGAAGTTCGTTACGCCAGCTTGAAGAAGCAATTCCCTGATGCTGCGGTAACGCTCTTCACTCAAGCCGAGAAAGAAGCCAAAGCGCGTCACGAAATGTATAAGCGATTGGCGCAAAATTAAACCCAAATCCCGCCTCAACTGAGGCGGGGTTTTTTCTTTACTTCCCTACGCTTCCCAGGCTTGCCATGAATAAACCAAGCTATTATTGGTTTTTTTTTATCGTTAAGGCACAGCCTAAAAAATAAAAAGGAGGGATAAATCTAAGATGAGGAAAGGTTCGATTATGACGGCGATGATCGGAGTCATTCTCGCAGTAGGATTGACAGGTTGTCCACTATTTCCGCAACAAAACCAGCAAGAGCCCGAGACAAGGCCCGGACCAACACGACCAGCTCCAATTCGCCAAGAACGGAATGTGCCACCTACGCGACCGGCTCCTATTCGTCAAGAACGGCCTATGCGACCTGCACCGACCAAACGGATTCCTGGTGTCTCAACTATTGGACCGCGTGAGTTGATGACCCGAATCAGTCGGATCCGCACCGCCATCAAAGCGGATAATTGGGTCAAAGCTAATCAGGAGACTAACGGGATGGCAGGAGACATGACTCGGATCAAAGGAGATCAAGGAAACAGAGCAGGCGTACGAGATATGGCTGTCCTGGACCGGGAGTATGCCAAACTCCAGGTTAATGTCAAAGGAAAAAATACAAGACAAGCCTTAAACGATCTCAATCGCTTGGAAAATATCGTTAAAGATATGATGGAATAAGCTCATAAAACAAGTTACCTAAAAGTAGATAACGATAAAATGAGGAGGGCAAAACACTTGCTCCTCCTCTCTTACCCAGCTAGATCCGATTAGTTAATTCCTCCAACTTGTTCATGAAGCAGCTCTTCAACCACTTAGGCTCTTGGCCTTCGCAAGTCTTCGCTTAGCTCTACTAAGAAACTTGTTTTCTACTCTATTGTACAATAAAACTCCAATGCCTAGACCTACTATACTAATTAACAACCAAGCATATAGCCATTGAGCTCCTGCCCTACCTTTTATAACCCATGGGTCTTGAGCAGGTGTAGATCGATATTCCGTCAACCCAAGAAAAAACTTGGTTAATTCTTTACCTCTGCGTGAATCTGGCTCTTTATGAACAAGATCCTGAAAATAACCATTCCCAGTGATTGTCCCTCCAACCCAGACCCGAAAGTCCTCCGCAAAGGTTTCCTCACTAGAGGCGGACCATGAGGTTGTATTTACTTCACCTGGACCATGCCATGAAATACCCCGTAGTTGCAAATATTCGTCCCATAGACTACGTCCACTGTCGGTATCGCGGTCCATATAACGAAAATGTAGATGATGCCCGAATTCGTGAACCAATGTTACCTCAAGTTGTTCCGGTATTAATTGAACTCCATTTGGTTCTGCAGCCAAAAATGAATATCCATTTCCACCATATCCACTGGCCTCTCCCATTGAAAACGGCAGTAAATACAAGGAATAACCATCAAATGCCTTCGCATTAAGTGGTAATGACTGTAATGTCTTGACCGCCCGATGTAGATCGGGATAGTTCTCCGGATTTTCAGGATAAAGCGTATATCCAAATAGTTTCTCCCATGGATAACCATTGGTGCTTTTCCTGGCTACAATAGCTGAGTTTATTAGATGAATACGGCCTGTTACAATAGGCCCATACACCTTAAAACCCAATGGATCGAGATGGTCAGGGTTATCCTTTAACTTTTCTATCTCAGCTTCTAAGACAGTGATCTCTTGTCCTGTCATTTTAGAGCCTGATTTTAGATATATTTGATCGTCTCTTATCCATCTTTCCCATCCTTTATGATCCGTTGGTAGTTCTTCCTTGGTTATTCTCTCCGCAATGGATTGACTTCGACTCGCTTCCACCCGAGGCTTTGAAGAAAATACGGCCCGCTGTGGATAACCGGTTCTTCCCCAGGCTAATAATCCTTGCCCACCAAATTTAGCTAATAGTAGCAGTGCGCCTGATAGAACAATAAATATCTTCTTGCCCAACTTTGCACCAACTTTCTTTCCAGGCGTCAATTTAACGCCCATATGTAAATGCTTTTAGCTGGGCATATGATGTTATTTTAACACAGGGTATTAATTATGTAAACTACTTCTTGTTTTCTTGTCTTCTTGCTTCTCGTCTCACTCTAGCTCAGATTGTTTTTGTAGCGAAGAGTATATATAGACTCAATCACTTTGTTTCGTCATCTTTTACACCGTATTGTCCACAATGCTCTCGTAGAACGCATTGGTTGCATCGGGGCTTAATTGCTTGACAAACGCGCCTACCATGATTAATCAGATAAACGTGCAGATCACTCTGGATCGCTGGATCCAAAGTATTCTCCATCTTCTCCTGTATCTTTGTTGGCGACCATTTAACCGGAGTCCATCCAAGACGTCTTATTATTCTCGCTACATGAGTATCTACTGGGAATGCAGGTTGACCAAGGGCAAACGCTTGAACACATGCGGCTGTCTTTGGTCCGACACCAGGTAGGGCAGTTAAATAACTGCGTACTGTTTCAGATGGAGTTTCGCGCAAAGCTTCTAATGAATAATCCCGATATTCTCTCCGGATATTTTCGAGAATTTTCTTGATGTAACCCGCTTTTTGCCGACCAAGCCCACCACAGGCAATAACATCAGCCAGTTCATCTCCTGACATTCCATGAATTTCCTCCCATGTTCGCCCTTTTCCTTTTAATTCTTTAAATGCTCTCAAGGCATTTCGATCATTTGTAGCTTGTGTTAATAATGTGGCAATCAAAGAGTCTAATACAGTATTTCCAGCTATAGTTGGGCTATCTAGGTGCAGCTTAGTGACGTCTCCATACTCCTTTGCCAATAGCGAGTGTACCTTCTTTGCTAACTCTGACGAAAAAATTTTATCCATATGGCCCTCCCCTTTTACTGCAGATATGTTATTAACCCACCCATTATGCGGTTATACAGGCTTTTTCGTTTATTTTCTGGAAAGGGAAATGTAGATTAAGATCGAAGTTTTATTTGATATATAGCTATCATAATTACATTGAATAATGAATAGCGCCATTGGCGTCTATTTCATACATATTAAGAAATTCTGGCTCTCCGCTCTATAATAATGAATAGCGCCATTGGCGTCTATTTCATACATATTAAGAAACTCTGGCTCTCCGTTCTTACGAAATAAATTGTATCAATATAGTGCTTACAAATATTTCAACTAAAAATAAATAAAGCGAGGGAGTGTTCCGCATGAGTAGTCTTTCCCTGCAAGAAGCCACTGCGTATATACCACTACCAAGTATTGATCCGTTTGACCAATCCAATTTGGAAGAGACATTTCGAGAAGGCGCGTGCCACTGCGCTCAACGCTTGTCCCAACTCTTTAATACCCAGTTGGATATGGATCTGACAAAACTTCATGTCATTCCATTCTCTTGGATTTTAGGACAGATCCAAGAAGATCAGCGGTTTCAAACAGGCGTCCATTGCCGAGTAACCGGGGATATCCGTGGCGAACTTTATCTTTTTCTTTCACGAAAATGCGCCCGTGGGCTCATTCAAACAGGTCTTAAGCGTGGCGGTTTCGGTTCACTCTTCTTTAGTCGCCTGGAAGAATCCGTACTTAATGAATTCACGAATATCATGATAAATACCTTCTGGCAAACACTCAGTCAGAAGTTTAACGTGAGATGGTGGTTAACCCCTCCAGCTACGCTTAACCGTCCTTCCCACTCCTTAATGTTAGCCGGTAGGATATATAGTTGGGAAAGGTTAGTCTTATTAGCAGAGATAATAACAGTAAAACCAAGAACTGATCTTACTCTTTTCTTCCTGCCAGCTGAAGATTCGTTTGACCTATTCTTGAGTCAATTACGCTGATCTCTTTTATAATCAAACTTTCTTCCTAGGGATTACAACTCTTCATACTATATGTAATTAATTGCTATACGTCTATACTATCGTAGGTTTGAGAGGCCTTTACAAGTATTTACCCAGCTAAAATATGAAACTTAAAATCTTTGCTCTTACATAATCAAAGAGTTCTTCGGGGAAAATTAAATCATAAAAGCATTCTAAAAATACCAAGGAGACGATGACGGATGAAACGTACGCTTATTATGGCTGCAATGGTTATCTCCTCTCTTACGCTAGTGATCTTGGTTCATCTATTCCCCTATCAGTTGAAGAACGGTGTCACTGACCCGACACAAACTGCACCTGGTTTCTATTATACAGTTAAGCGAGGGGATAGCCTTTACCTAATCTCTCGCCGTTTTGGAACAACACCAGAACGCCTACGTCAAGCCAACGAATTACAAAACAACAATCTGCTTCTGGGTCAACGTCTTTTCATCCCAAATACAAACGCCCAGACTGAAGGGGAGAATCGTCCCGCCAGCCGTAACTCAATCGATATTGAGATGTTGGCTCGATTAATTCGAGCGGAAGCCGAAGCGGAGCCCTACACCGGCCAAGTTGCCGTTGGAGCAGTAATATTAAACCGGATAGATAGTCCGGAGTTTCCCAACACACTAACCGGTGTCATCTATCAACCCCATGCCTTCGAATCAGTAACCAACGCCACTTTCTACCAAGCGACTACGGAATCAGCGCGAAAGGCGGCGCAATCTGCAATATCTGGTTGGGATCCATCCGGCGGAGCCATCTTCTTCTTCAACCCGGCCAAAACTAGTAACGCGTTTATCTGGAGCCGAAAGATAATTTATCGAATCGGAGAACATGTATTTGCTATATGAGCGAGTTTCACCTGGATGAGCCTATCCCCCTCTCTTTCGCCAGAAAGCAAGGGGGCTTTTTTAGCCCATAAAAGCTGTCAATAAGCGGAACCCTCTAAGTAATCCGAAACCTAACGCCCCACCGACTAATGGGGTCACGAACCAGGCCGCAAGTATTTCGGCCATAACATGGGTGTCAACACTCTTTTGCCCGTGTGAAAGACCAACACCAAATACAGAGCCTACAATAGTATGAGAAGATGAAGCAGGCAATCCCATAAGGGTGAATAAGATAATATTCGTTGCCGCTGCTAGTTCCGCAGCAAGTGCCATACCTGGAACCAACTGTGTAATCCTGTGACCAACTGTATGCATTATCCTAGGTCCCCAAGTCATGACTCCACTACCCATTGCCAGTCCACCTATGATCGCCCCAGCTAATGGTGTAACGATCCGCGCTCCCGTTATCGGTCCCACCGCATTAGCCACATCATTCGCCCCCCAGGCAAATGCCATACAACAACCACTAATAGTTAGAAGTAATCCTAAATGATTTGACTTAACCTTCCTAGGCCAAAAACGCGCTAACAATTGCTTCCCTAATCGGTAATAAATGAAGGCCAAAAATGCGGCGCTAACCGGCGCAATAGCCCAACCAATCACAACCCGAAAAAACACACTCCAATTAACCGCTCCCGCTTGACCGATTGCTAAACTACCACCAATAACACCTCCAATTAACGCTTGAGAGGTAGATGTCGGCAAACGCACCCAACTTGACAAAGTAACAGTAATACCTGCTGCTACGGAGACAGCTAACACAAAAAGCTGTCCTATAGTGGGCTCCAGAAGATTCATTGGAAATATCCCTTTACCAACAGTATATATAACCCGTCCTCCCAGAAGGATAGCTCCCAATATCCCAAAGACCGTTACCAGCACAACTGCTTGTTTTACCGTTCTTACCTTCGCTCCCACAGCCGTTCCCATGGCATTTGCAGCGTCATTGGCTCCGATCCCCCAACCCACAAAGAGGCTGGATAGTATCAACGCCCAAGTCAAAAAAGCATCACCATCCCTTAAGCATCTTGTTCTAATGTCCCCCAGTAAACTAAAGATAATGCCATCTATCAGTCCATCATATACCGAAAATCTACTGGATATACTAGTCACGTGACTCGTACCTGTCTCATTTCGCTCGTTTATTAAGTTTTCGTTGTGGGTTGAATTTAGGTTTCAGAATCCTGGTTCCTGGAAACAAAGGTGATATTCACCGCGAGTGACTAGTGACGGGCGACTAGCGACGAGAGGAAGTGCTATATATAATGGCAAAAAAAAATAAAGAGATTCATATTCGCATTGATACGGAAACCTATGATAAACTCCGGCATATTACCTTTTATGAACGGGTGACGCTCTCTGAGATCCTCCGTCGACTCATCATTGAGTACCTTGAAGAAAAGGCCATTGATGAACCGGAGTTCATCTTCCCCCGGCGTCTCTAATCAGAAAAGCAAAAAAAACACTTCACCATTGGCGAAGTGTTTGATCTGGTATAATCCTTTAAACCTGCTATTCAAATATTATTCTGGTTTGGGAGCATCCACTGGGCAGACATCCGCACATGCGCCGCAATCAATGCACTTTTCTGGATCGATGTCGTACTTGTCGGAACCCTCGCTAATCGCTTCCACGGGGCATTCCGGTTGGCAAGCACCGCAGCTAATGCATTCATCGTTAATTTTATAAGCCATCGTTACACCTCCTATCGTTACTCGTCGCTCTTCACTCGTCGCTCGAATAAAATCTATCTAATTTAACCTTCGTTAACGAGCGGCGAGACCGTTAAAAGACTGAACGTCTACTTAGGTAAAGCGATGGACACGCCTACCAAGAGATATTATAACAGTCATAAGCATAAATGTACATAGGCATTCACAGCGAGCTTTTTACGTTGTCCATTTACTGTTTGTCCCCTGTCTTGGAAGAAAGTTGGGTAGAATCGCTCTTGATTTATATGCTTATTCCGGGTATAATATCTTGTACAAG
>OBJA01002361.1_pt1 | contig 11021 bp, 12 predicted proteins | sample 1519751 | NCBI WGS metagenome assembly OBJA01 (sample SAMEA3881238, study PRJEB22517) | soil metagenome | biome: lake sediment; feature: soda lake sediment; material: sediment, water from around vicinity | place: India | collected 2013-12-23 | depth 3 m
CGGAAGTTATACGTCGATTCAAGGACGCCTTTTATTCTCCCGCAAAGGCCTTCTCAACCGTTCCAACTTCTGACTCCTGAATTCTGAATTCCGACTTCTAACTCATATAACTAAATTAATTTGGTTTCTTCGTGTACTTCGTGCTCTTCGTGGTTAAATAATCAAAGCCCTTATTCTGTTTTCGAAAGGACGCCGCAAGGCGTTTTTCTTATAGGAAATTTACCTTGATCCTTCGAAACGTGGACAAAAGACTAGGGTGGCGAATATCCTACATCGAGGATGTTTTGGCATCCGAGGATTTCCTAAATAAGGGGGGGCCCTTTATGTCCGAAGAGTTCGATAGGGTTGAGATGGCTCAACAAATACCTCCTCCGCCCGCGTGTCCCGGTGGACAGCTTTATACGGTGAGGTCCGGGGATACAATGTTCCTTATTGCTCAACGGCATGGAATTACATTGGATCAATTGATTCAAGCTAATCCACAGATTACGAATCCCAATTTGATCTTTCCTGGACAACAGGTCTGTATTCCGAGAGCGCCCGTCGGTCAGTGCCCGCCGGGAACAACAACGTACACCGTTGTTAGTGGCGATACGCTCTTTGAAATCGCCCGCCGATTCGGGGTTACATTGGATGCGCTCATTCGCACCAATCCACAGATTCCGGATCCCAATCGGATCTTTCCAGGACAGATCGTTTGTATCCCGACGACGCCTGAACCTGTCCAGTGCCCCAATGGGTTTCTTTACACCGTTGTTGCAGGGGATACAATGTTTGAGATCGCCCGCCGATTCGGGGTCACATTGGATGCGCTCATTCGTGCCAATCCACAAATCGCAGATCCCAACCGAATCTTTCCTGGTCAGTCCATCTGTATTCCGTTCCCAGCGCCTCCGGCATTTTGCTCAGGCCAATTCTATACGGTAATGGCGGGAGATACTCTCTTTACTATTGCTCAACGTACCGGTCTAACCGTGCAAGCTATTCTTGCGGCAAACCCACAGATCGTTGACCCGGATCGCATCTTTGCGGGGCAAGTCATCTGCTTGCCTGTAGTTTTAGCCCCAATGCCTGGACCGGAGCCGCTTCCTCCAAGGCCTGTGCCGTTGCCGATGCCGATTCCACCAGTACCGATGCCAATGCCCATGCCCATGCCATGTCCACCACAGCTACCGATTGTACAACCGGCTCCTGGAATCCCAGGATGTCCTCCGTATGTACTTCCGTTACCTTATCGATGCCCGGATTGGGATCGTTGCCGGAAACATCGGCGCCATAAACATAGTGAATGCTATGATTATCATGGATGGTGCCCGGAAAGAAAGCGGAGACGTAAACCTCGACGACGTCACCGCAAGGATTGTAACTATCGAGGATATAACCCTGCAACCTAAGGAAATTCACTTAAGAAGGCCGCAAGATGGCGGCCTTTTTCACTATAATGAAGATGCACCGAAAGAATTGACAAAAACTATCATCAATGCTAAAATTACCTTTGTTTTGAAGAACATGATGCAATGAAGCTCGGGCTGTACATGGTCACTTGGTCCGAATGGAGCGAGTAGTGAAACCGGCGATAAAAGCTTTGCTTTTATAGTCGGTTTTTTTAGTGAAAGAGGTGTGAAAGTGAGAAGGTTTATCTTTGTTTTGACGCTATTAATGGCTATTTCTGTATGGGGTCTGACGGCTGAACAAGGAGTTACCGTCATTGTGCCTTCTCGGGCGTTCATTATGATCTTGTCGCCCAGCGTTACATTGAATATTCCATCGATTGAAGACTGGCCGGTAGGAGCAGAGACGATGACCCGGTCTAGCCAGGATTTTTATATTACGTCAACACTGAACACATTGGGGAATTCCGATATGGTTGTTACATCCACGGTTTTACAGAGTGGAGTCAATGGTCCTACCATCCCGCTTTCAGACCTAAGGGTTAACTTAAATACGTTCTTATCCAGTGCATCGGCGACAGGAACTTTGGATAATGTGGTTATTATGAAAAACATCGGAGTTGGAATACGAATTACCCGTGGTCGTTACGATCTGACAGTGAATGCATCTCAACAGGCCGGCACATATACCGGAACTGTAACGTATACACTGGTTAATAATTGAGAAATTATCGTTTCCAGGTAAATTCGACAATATTCGGCACTTGAGTAAAAAATCGTTTGACAACACATGAAAAACAGTGCTACAATATATTTAATAATGGTTTGGATTCATAGCGATGCAATGAAATTTGGGCTGTATATGGTCACTTGGCCCAAATGGAGCAAGTAGTGAAACCGACGCTGAAAGTGTAGCTTTTGGAGTCGGTTTTTTTGTGTGAAAAAATATAGGGAGTGATTATTAATGAAAATGATTCTAAGTATTACCATCGTTCTTCTCCTGGCTGTTGCTTTAACAACGTTTGGTTTGGCAGCCGATCAAACTGTGACGGTTAACATTCCTCCGATCAGCATCCTTACGCTTAGTACCAATGATGCAACCATCACATTCCCTTCATTTGATGCAGAGACGTACACGGCCAACAGCAATTCATTCAATGTGATTACTCAGCACAATGGTTCTGAAAATCCCGATGTTCAAGTGTCTTCCACTGCCTTGACCAATACTAACGGTGCAGCGTTGGATCTTTCTCAGTTCATTGTCTATTTAACCCCGCAAAACATGAGTCAGGCCAGTGGTGCTTTGGATCAACCCGTTACCATTGAGAATATCGGTCGGGGACGAAAGACCGCAACCGCTTATTACGGTCTGACCATTGACGCTGAACAACAAGCAGGTACATATACGGGCACTGTGACCTTTACCTTAGTGAATCAATAATCTTATAAAGAAAATAAAAAAAACGCCGATATACAAAATGGGTGAGTATGATGGCGAATAAACAAGAACAAAAACTATGGAAAATTGGGCTCACATTATCAGTGGGCCTCTGTTTTTATTTCTCGGTTCAAGCCTGGGGGATAAGCGTGGGGGTGACCCCTACCCGCCTCGAAATAACCGGAGCGCCGGGGGAGGTTGTCAACCAGTATTTTGATGTCGTCGGAGGAGATAAGAACAGCACACGAATTATTAGTTATTTAGGGGACTGGGATCTCGATTCCAATGGACGTGTGCGTTTTTTGACTGAGGGAGAAAACCCGCGTTCGGCGACGCCATGGGTTAAGATAAATCCTGCCGAATTCCCTGTAGCGCCTGGCAATAAGCGTAGAGTTCAGGTCAGTGTAACCATACCCAAGGATGCTAAGGGAGAGTATTGGACGATGGCCTATTTTGAGGCTCGGTCCAATTCGGTCTTAAAGACAACCGGGGTCAATATGGCCGGAAGAATTGCCAATGCCATCTATGTTGTCGTTGATAATGGCGTGGAGAAGAAAGGGGCAATTACCGGCGTTAGAGGATTTTTTGGTTATCCCAAAGGCTTTCAAGGAATAATTCGTTTTGAGAACCGCGGCAATGTCCGGCTCTTTCCCCGTGGGCGGATTGAGATCAAAGATCACACCGGTAAATTGGTAACGACCATCCCCATTGAACCCCAGACGGTCTTCCCAGGTTCATTCCGGATACTGACGGTCAATAAAGGGATGACGTTGAAAAAGGGAGAATATGTGATCTTAGCCATCTTGGATTATGGCGGAGAGCGACTCGTAGCCGGGCAAACCACCCTAAAGGTTGCAGACTAGCGGAACGGGAGGTGGCCTTTTGCTTAGGCATCTTTACACAAGAATACTATTGGCGATAGTGCTCATCTCTTCGGTTGCCTCAGCGGCTGCCGATCAAACCATCACCGTTGCATTACAGCGCAAAGTTGAGCTACACTTAAATACCGGTATCGTCGATCTTGGGCTACCGATCGGACCCGAACGGTCTCGGATATTTGAACGGCAAAACGCAGTCACCGTAAGCTTTCGATGCAATGTGCGAACACCTTGGGAAGTTAGGCTCTCCGGCACGGATTTTTCTAATGGGAGTCATTCCATTCCCATCACACAATTACGATGGAAAAAGGCATCTTCCGACTATTTGCAGATGCTGCCCGTCGGTTCGTATACGGTGGTTGCCAGTGAACTGGACTATCCAGGGCGCGGTGGGAATTGGCATGATGAGACCATATCCTATCGTTTGGAATTGACAGGTGATGAATATGAGGGAACTTATGCCGCCGTCTTGACCTATACGCTCTTTGTGCAGTAAGGAGGCTTTAGGATGGAGCGACATGGTCCAATTAATAACATCGGTATTGCCTTGCTCATGTTGCTTTTATTAGCGAGTGCAACTGGACGCGCTTTTTATACGGAGACTACGGGAGCTGGAATGGTCATGCTTTCGGCCACCCCTGTGTCATTGGGGCCGATGCGGGTAGATCCCACGGATCCCCGCGGGCGTCGTAACTATTATGAGACAGTAAACGGCTTTCCCGTCGTATTTCAAGGATATGAACGGAGTAAGAACGCTTGGGAAGTTCATATCTACGCTGATGATTTTCGAAATGAAACGGGTGATGTCATCCCCGTTTCGCAGCTCCGCTGGAGGACGCCGGATGGTGTCTATCAGGCAATGGCGGGATTGGGAGATTATCATGTGCTGGCAGCGTCTAGAGATTATAGTGGGAATCATCGGTGGAGCGTTCATACGATACCCGTCTCCTTTTACCTATCTTTGACCGGGGACGAGTACGCAGGAACCTATGAATCAACGGTTTACGTATCCATCGTTAGTTTATGAAACGCTATATATCAAAAAATAATTGTCAATAAAAATCTTCCATGGTATAATGTAGTTAATCGAAGATCACGGAATGGTAATTCCGACAAAGGCAAACTCGCCGAAAGGCGAGGACGCAAAGCCACGGGTCTAAAAGTGGATGGATATCCACCATGACAGCCGGGCCGCCGAAGAGAGCCATTTTTTGTTTGCTATAAACCCAAGGAAACGGCTTTCGGCGACCCCCCAAGGAGTGGGGACCATGGACGGAAGAACGAACAGAGAAGTTCGGTGGGGGATTGTTATTATCGTTGTCGTCCTTGCGATGGCCTTTGGTTTCTTCCATGAAACACGGGCCCAGAGCGAATCGGCTTCTCAACGATTGGTTGTTGTTATCCCAGAGATCCTCCGACTTCGAGTGGATCAGAGCGATGTGGAATTCGTTCATCAAACGATGGAGGAAAATTATCTTTATCCTGTTGATAATCAAATTCAGGATATCAGTGTTTTCTCCAATATGGAACGCGAATGGGTTTTGCAACTTCGAACCGAAGCCAACGGTGACTTGGAATGGTCTACGGATGGTATGACATGGCATTCGGCGACGAACGGCCATGGAACGGTTACGGTAGGGAAACAAACCAAGGGATGGCAAAACCACCGTGTATACCTAAGGCTTCGGGCAACGAGATCCGAGAGAACCCGAGTTCATGTTGCTTATGAATTGACAGCAGTTGGCGATCGATGAAATTATCTGGAAGACACGCGAAGAGGCCTCCCTTGAGCGAGACAAGGGAGGTCTCTTCGCGTCTGCTATTCCATAAAAAAGATGTCGTCGTTTTCGACTTGGTCAAAGGTGATATCGATCGGTTTTTCCAATGAAGCGAAGCCTAGATAAATGAGGGTGAAGTCTTCAAAACCGACTGTGATCTCCTTTTCATCGGCGAAGGGTAAAATATCCGATGGTAATGTTGTCTGATCAACACGAAGTTTATATTTGCCTGGAAGTAGATTGTTAAAGTATATACTGCCGTCGGTGGCGGAGATGGAGCTTCCTAGCTCGCTTCCATCATGCATCAGTGTTACTTTGATACCACCCAGAACGGGTTCGTTTGGATCCCATTGTCCATCGCCATTTATATCGTGGAACAGGTTGCACCGAAGGAATGGCCGGCGTCGAACAGGGATCTCCAGGTGTTCCTGTTTCCCGCGGGATATGATTACGTCAAATTCGTCATTCAATGCATAGTAAGGAGAGTCGTTCAGTTCCAGAGTAATACGGTGTGTTCCGGGGCGAAGAACAGAAAAGGAAGCGCGCCCCGAAACATCGGTTTTTACTTTATCTCTGCCGTTTAAAATGAGGTGGGCGTTGACAGGGATATCCTGAGCGTCATATCGTCCGTTCTGATTAACATCCTCATAGACAAGCCCGTGCACGCTTCCCCAAGGCGGTGTAAAGAAATGAGTAAAGACGCCTTGGTAGAAAGCCGATATAAACCAACGGTCGGTGGCATAGTACTCATCATTGTAGGAAACAGCCAATCTCCATTGGTTTTCGGTCTTGGAACGGTGAGCTAACTCCCAACGAAAGACGATATTTGAGGAAACCTCATCCCCTGAATTGTAGATCGTGCCGACGGAAGTCAACATCGACCAGGTGTTTGTTAAGGGTGTGGAGTAACCCAAGCGAAATCGTAACTTCGAATCATCGAGCTCGGGAAGGGCAGCGGTGTAGTTATAATCGGCTTGGATGTCCCAGTAATGTTGGGGGCTGTAGACTCGGCGGTAGCGGCTTTCAACGGTCCAGAAATGGTTATCCTCCGAATAATCATAGTCCCGATATCGACGGATAAGATTGAATTGATAAAGGTCTTTCTCCTTTTGACGGGCATAACGCAGTCCAATTTTGGGTTCGAGGTAGGAGTCGTTTCTACCCTCTTCATGATCGACCCCGAGATACAGCCAGTAATAATTCTGGAAATTAAAACGGGTCCATAGACCATGGTGCGTGGTGGTGTGATAATTTGGATCGGTCCAAGCATTGGTTTCCCACCAAAAATAACCAGTTTCAAAGGCTGTTGAGGGATTCCAACGATATAAATTGGAGAGGTGGAATCGTTGTTGATCGTAGCCGGTGAAAAACTTGTCATTCATGCCGTACTCGCAGCGGAAACGCCATCGGCTGCCTGAACCATGCAGGATAAGATCACCGATACGTTTGGCGTCGTCATGATTCCACCCTAAACCGAGGCGCGAACGCAGATACCAACTGGAGTTTTCATTACCAAAGGTCTGTGTATAGTTGACCTCGGCCATCTGTTGAACTTCTTCAATATCTGAAGAAGGAAGAAGAACACGAAATGTCCATGGCGTATCCGGCCATTTGGCCGAGAGACCCAACCATCTGAAGTCATCGGAGAAGCGCTCTTCATCGCGTTCAGTGCCGATGATGAGCTGTAGGTTGGTGCGGTTTCGATCCGTGTCCCAACGAAGAAGGGCATTTTGTGTCGGAATAGGCAATACTCCGGTCCAAAAGGGGTTAAAGCGGCCCAATCTCAAGTAATTATCCGGTGAGTCGATGGTGAGAAAGATTGTATCGGGAGATGATGAGAAACCCGTATTGTAGAGTCCGTCCATAAAGAAGTCCAAGGAATGGTCTCCTTGCGACATGTTCATGCGGTAAGCCCAACGAAGATAGGCGTCATCGCCGCTTTCGGGCGACACCATATCCCATAGGAGAGAAGAGCGAATGGGAAGTTTGAGATCGGTGACCGATGGTGTATCACGGTCGGTAACTCGTGTTTTAATCGTAAATTCCCCACGGCGTCCACTGTAAGTTGCGGTCAACGTTACAGAGTCTATCGTTCCCTCTTGGGCGTGTTTAGGAACGCGATGGGTCAAGCGTGCCGAGATCTTCTGACCGGGTTGAATTTGGACGGATTCTGGCTCGATACGCACCGCCCAACCTGATTCGGAGTTGGCGAACAATCGAATCTCCTCTGTTGAGCTACCCTGATTATAGATGGTTATGGGATACTCTGCATCATTCTCAGGAGCGGCTTGCCCTTGATTGGGCCCTTCCAGGGATACTTTATGCACGGTGCTGATGTGGGTTAAAACATGGAAATGTTGTGTTTGTCCATCCAACGTCAACGAAAGTGTTAATCGTTCTTCTGTAGCGCCATGAACGGTCGTGGGCGCCATCACGGTGATAGGAAGAAAAAGCTCACCTTGAGCAGGCAATTCTAAGTTTTCTTCGGGTGCCAGAAGCGGCCACTTATTATCGGTCCAAACCTTTAATCTTATATTTATCGAGGATGGGGTGGGATTTCGAAGGAAAAAGGTATAAGTAATAAACTGCCCCGGTAAAGCGTTTTGTCTGTCAGGAACCGTGATCTGAATACCGTTTGGCAGTGTATGAGTCGTCTGAGCCAAGCCGGCGGCTGAGAATAATATGGCGAGAAACAGGACGGTTACGATGATATATTGTTTCTGCATGAAGCCTCCGTCAATAAAAAGAATCAAATCTTTATTCATGATAAACGACGAAAAATCCTGCAGAAAACAGGTGGAAACCTCCGGATTTTACAGGAATTAGACAAAATAAGTCTTAGATGGGTAAGGTGTATTTCGTGCATTGCCAGGCAATAATGATGGACATAGTGAAGGAGGTATTTCATGGCTGAACTTACCTTTGAGATCATCGATCATATCGCAGTTCTCTCAGAAGGAACAAAGGGCTGGACCAAGGAGGTAAACATCGTCAGTTGGAACGGACGAATACCAAAAGTAGATATCCGAGAATGGGATGAAACCCACGAAAAGATGGCCAAGGGGATCACATTGAGTAAACAAGAGCTTACAGCCCTGAAAGCGTGGCTGGAGAATACGGATGTTGAAGCGTTGGGTTTGGACGGATAGGAAGTGAGGATTAGCCTCGCTTCCTATTTCGATCTGCAGAATAAAGAAGGATTCGGCCTAAAAGGGTGGAATAAGTGGGATAAGGTATCTAACTGGCAGTAACCCTTATAATCTTGAGCTCGATCGAAGGAGGATGCTCTTCGTGACGAAACCTTTGAAGCAATTTGGAGGATGGCTTCGGTTTTTTCAAGTGTTTTGTGGAATCAATATTACACTAATGATTGTGGTGGTTATCGGGTCAATGTTATTTGCCATTGTTGACATGTCACTACAGAGTCTTACTCGTAACTTTGTCAATATGGCCCAAGCCGGACTCATCCTTTACTTTTGTGCAAGAATCGTAAAGAATATTGTTGACCCTGCCCGATCAATACCGCGAAAGATTCAAAGAGATATCATCCGTATTGTAATTACGTATCTGATCTTTCACCTGATCCAAATTCCCCTTGCGTTTTGGTTTAAGGATGTGACGATTGATTTAGCGTTCTATGTAACGCCGGCGTATATTGTTACGTTATATACCATTTGGTTGGTCTATTTCCAGCATTCAAAACGAGTAGCCGCCTATTATCGCGTAGCCAATGAATCTGAGGAACTCGTTGGATAAGAACAAAGGTGTGATGTTGCTAGTTATAAAGCTATCCCTCTGGAAAAGGGATAGCTTTTTTGCAATCATACCTTTAAACTCCGAGGTTTATAAGCCGACGATGACTGGAGATTCGAGCGTCTCGAACATGCCGTTCGATGGAGAAGATGTCCTCCATCTCAAAAAACCCATGGTGATTAGCGATGAAAGCAGCGGCTTTCAAAGCTCCTTCTGCAAAGTTGGTGTGGGAATACGAACGGTGCGTGATCTCCAATTCCTCATGCTCACCGGCAAAGAGAACACGGTGAACGCCGATGTTGCCCCCCGCCCTTAACGAGTGTACCTTGACGCTGTCATTTCCTTCGTTGTTTTGCCGATCTTTCCAGCGCCTTGAGCGTGTCATGGCTTTTATGGCTTCGATTGCATTGGCGATTTTTTGAGCGGCTCCAGAAGGCTCGTCCTTTTTGTAGCGGTGGTTTGTTTCAGTAACCTCTACATCATACTGGGGAATGAGACGGGCAATGGTTTTAGAGACCGAAAGGAGAAGGTTGATACCGACGGAGATATTTGGAGCATACACCAACCCGATTTTATGTTGATGGACGAGCTTTTTCAGCTGATGAATCTGCATGCTGGTAAATCCTGTTGTTCCAATAACCATGGGAACCCCGGCCTCCGCTAAACAGCGGGCGTTCGTCAATGTTGCCTCAGGAGAAGTGAAGTCAATCGCCACATGGAAACGCTTTGCGTTGATCTCTTGCTGCAATAAAGATGCATCGACGATATGTAGGTTTGAGGGCGAACGCAAGTACTCGCTGAGGGAATGTCCGATTTTAGGGCTGCCGGATTTACTCACGACGGATACCAACTGGAAGTCCGGAGCGTGCAAGAGTTCGTCGGCGATGACGGCGCCAGTCCGTCCGAAACCTAGCAAACACGTTTTTATCATCTCGACACCCCACGTTCGTTGTTGTTCAATTAAGACGCTGAACGGTCTGTTGTGAGTTGAATGGAAATAGCCATGGAGAATGCTCCATGGTAACCATCTTCATCGGTTGCACCTCTCTTTCGTCGCAGACGAGGTTAGCTGACGGGTTTGGGTCAAAGAGTAACCCTACGCCGAAGTCGGCGATTCACCCCAAAAAATGGTTCCCCCGCTTCCGTTATAACGGAATTATGCGTTTAGCTTGTAATTTACAATTATTATATAATTTATCTAAGAACAGTCAATCCTTTGGTGGGAGGGAATTGGAGGTAAAACTCCTTTTCAGGGTATCTTTCTATGCATCCGGCCATGGCGGTAAGCTGGGGTCCGTGAAAGAATTAAATGGGGGAGACCTCTCTCTTGCTCTCTCCGACACGGAGAGGTATCGTGTTTAGTGGTTATATCGGCGCCATCCTGGCCACGATACCTTAAACCGTCGTGGTTTTGGAGTAACCCAAAGCCTTTGGTGGTAAGGGATTGTGTCGATTTATGGGGTTAGATTTAGACGTATTTTCTAGGTAGTCGGCCACCCCAGCGGGGCTGGGGCACGTGAAAGGATGAAAATTGGAGATAACCTCTCTCTTGCTCTCTCCGACACGGAGAGAGTAACCCAAAGCCTTTGGTGGTAGGGGTTTGCGCCGATTTCTGTGATGGTAATTTGAGGTATTTTCTAAGTAGTCGGCCACGTCAGCTTCCGCTGACGCACGTGAAACGATGAAAACTCAAGCTGACGTGGACGACAAGGGCATTTTCTAGGTAGTAATTAGGGTCCGAACTCATCCTCGTTCTCCTTCTCTTTGCGAAAGAGAAGGAGAC
>OBJA01002362.1_pt1 | contig 11018 bp, 12 predicted proteins | sample 1519751 | NCBI WGS metagenome assembly OBJA01 (sample SAMEA3881238, study PRJEB22517) | soil metagenome | biome: lake sediment; feature: soda lake sediment; material: sediment, water from around vicinity | place: India | collected 2013-12-23 | depth 3 m
GCGCCTTTGAGGCGCTCACCATCCAAGCCACCGGCTTTGCCGGTGGTATTTGACTTTGACATGGTGCCCCCATGGCCGATAAAGAAATCAAGATAAAGATTACCGCCAATGATAATGCCTCTGCAAGCGTTGGCAAGATCCGTAAGGAATTTGACAAGCTCGCTAACTCGGCTGGCAGCAAGAATATTAAGCAGGGGATTCAAAGCATATCGGATCAGCTGGCGGCTACCAAAAAACAGTTTCTGGGTTTTTTCCTTGGTCTTCCGGCGTTAGGGCAGATCACAAAAGGATTCCGGCTGGCGGAAACCTTCAAGGAAGTCAATGCGCAGCTCAGAATCGCGGCGGAAAGCCAGGACGATTTCAACCAGTCGCAAAAGAGAACGAGAGAGATTGCCCTGGCAACCGGTCAGAAACTGGAAGGAATCACCGGGTTGTACGCCAAACTGAGACTCAATGCGGGACTGGCCGCAGAAGAAGCTGACAAGATGACCGGCATCATTGCCAAAGTCACTCAGCTAGATGGTGGCGGCCCCGGTGCAGATGCGGCCATATTCCAGCTACAGCAGGGCCTGGCTTCCGGAACACTGCGCGGACAGGAGCTCAATTCCGTATTGGAACAGACACCATCACTGGCTAAGGCGATTGCAGATGGGCTGGAGACCGACGTAGGCGGACTCAGAAAAATAGCAGAGCAGGGCGGCCTGACTGCTGCCGTGGTGCGCGATGCGCTGTTCAAAATGGAAGAGGACGTTAATGGCAAGTTTGCCAAACTACCCCTGACCACCAGTCGCGCGTTGGAAAAAATACGCACCCAGGCTATTGAAAAACTGGGCAGGCTCGATAAGCAGCTCGGTATTACGGACGCATTTGCTTCCCTGTTGCAAAGCGTGGCCGACAACATTCAGACGATTATCGGTGTAATTGCCGGGGCCATTGCCGGGTTGTCACTGATCTTTGTCGGGGCGGGAGCAGGCGCGGGGCGGCTTGGCCTGGCGCTGGCCGGGCTGGTCAGTGGGTTTGGCGCATTGCTCACTCCGATCGGGGCGGCAGCTGCTGTCCTGGGTGGTCTGACGGCATTCATCGTTGCCAATATCGATAAAACAGTAGATTTTGGCGATACCACTGCAACAGTGGGGGAGATCATTACTGCGGCCTGGGCTGCAATCAAGAATGCAGTTTCCGCCGCGGTTGATGCTATTCAATCCGTTCTCGGCCCGCTGGTTGATGAGATTCTGTCTTCATTTGGTAAAGTAAGCAGCCAAACGGACGGCCTGTTCAAAGGTCTGATGAGTATTATCAATAATCTGGTCACTACCGTCTTCTCGGCATTCAGCCTGATCGGGAAATCTGTTGGCATTACATCTGCGAGTATCATGCAGCAATTCAGGAAGGCGTTCGGTAACGTGCGTTCACTGGCCGTGGCGTTTGGTCGGGATCTGGCCAATGCCATCAGCGGTAAGGGAATTTCTTTCGAGAATACCGGCAAAGCCCTCAAGGAAGGATTGAGAGACGCAGCAGCAGAGGCGGGTAATTTCGGGAAAGCACTGTCAGATGCTTATAACGAAGAAATAAAGTTCAGGAAAGACGGCGGGGTATTCAAAGCAGTCACCGACGGCATTACCACGCAACTGAAATCGATCAAAACTGCCACGGATGAATTCAAAAAACGGGGCCAGTCTGGTAGCGGTGCGGGTGGTCAAGGTGCCGGATCAGGCAGGGGTGCACTGAAAGCGGCAACGGATCTGGCGCAGGCGAGAAAGAGTCTTGAGGATACGCTTTTTCAACAGGTCAAGCGGCTGGCAGATGACCAGGCAAAGCGTGAGATTGAGAACACCCGTGCACTGTTTGAGAGCAAATCCATCAGCGCGGATGAATATTACCAGCGGCTGGATCAGCTTCAGACTGATCTGACCAATCGCGAAATCGCCGAACTGGAACGGCAGAAAGCTGCCCGCCAGGCAATTCTTGATACACCAAATACCAGCGAGGCGGATCGCCTGAAAGCCATGGCGGAAATCGTTGAGTTGACTACCAGCCAGACGATTGCAGAACGTGAGTTGAATGATCAGCGGGCCAAAGTAGCCAATGAGATTGATACGCTGAATACAGCAAGGCTGACCAGCCAGAAAGAGTTTATCGACGATCTCCAGCGCGAGGTTTTTTTGTCTGGGTTATCGAATGAAGAGCGCGAAACAGCACTGCTGTTGATGGAAGCGGAAAAGCGCGGCATTCAGGACATCAATAAATTGCTGGAGCTGCAGGGTCAGATACGCGAGAACAGTCAGGCAAAACGCCGGGCTGAAGAAGTGTTGCGACAACAAAACGAGATTTTTGAAAACGTGCAGCGTAGTGTACACCAGGCTTTTGCGGATGGGTTGTACAAGGTGGCCAAAGGCGAGGGTGGCATTAGAGAGATCTTGTTCACCCTTGGCGATTCCATCATGAAGGCGATGTCCAGTTCTATATCAGGCCAGTTTACTGATATGTTCTTTAATTTGTTCGGGCGTCAGGGCAAGGATGGCCAATCAGGACCGGCGGGCATATTCAGTGGAATGTTCGACGGCATGTCAGCAGGGATCAGCGATCTGCTGAGTTCTCTGAAAAACGGATTATCGAGTATCTTTTCATCACTCGGGGGATTGTTTTCCGGTAGTGGTGGTTTTTTCGGTGGCCTTTTCAAATCATTCGGTTTTGCTGAAGGGGGTTACACCGGTGCAGGCGGCAAACATCAACCGGCCGGAATTGTGCATGCGGGGGAGTACGTGTTCTCCGCTGCATCCGTGCGCCGTCTCGGATTGGTAGCGCTGGATAACCTGCACCGTCTCTCCAAAGGTGCGCCCGTACCGATCAGTCATCGCCTGGGTTATGCCGAAGGCGGCCTGGTGGGGGATCTTTCTTTGTCACCTGCGGCTGCACCCACCGTCAATCAGTCGGTGCGCATCGTCAACAGCATCGATCCGCGCATCACCAGGGATTTCCTGGCCTCATCCGAAGGGGAAAAGGTAATCTTGAACGTCATCTCCAGAAATAACGCAGCACTCAGGCAGGCACTGGCATGACAACCGCAATTGATCCTGCAGAGGTAGTCCCGCTGTTCGCCGAAATCAATTGGGATAAAGGCGTGCTGGAGCGTTACTCATTCCGGACAGATATCCTTACGAGCTGGAATGGGAATGAGCAGAGGACGAAATTGCGCGGTACTCCCCGGCGCGAGATCGAAGCACATCTGCAGGTGCTCGGACTGGATTCTGTGCGCAAACTGCAGAGCCAGCTGTTTGGCTGGCAATCGCGTAATTACCTGATTCCCTGCTGGCAGGATTATTATGTGTTAGAGGCTGATCTGCCATCTGGGTCAACGATCATTCCGAATATCCCTACAACAGATTCCGAATTCACCATCGGCGGCGTGGCGTTGCTGTTCAATGCGCTGAACAATAACGAATGGGTGCAGATTGCATTGGTCGAGGCAGATCGGTTAACGCTCGATCTTCCGACCCAGCAAGCCTGGCCAGCCGGAACAAAAGTGTTTCCCGCCAGATTCGCCCGAATTGCAAGCCAGCAAACCGTTACCCGTCCCACCCGATACATGCTGGATCTGCAGGCCAGATTCATTGTTGCGGATAATTCCGGCCTGACTGAAATGGAAGGCGCAACTCTGTATAAAGGTTATCCGGTATTGCTGGATAAACCCAATGAAGTGGACGTGTTATCTGAAGATTTACTGCGGCCGTTGCTGGAGTTCGATAGTGAAACCGTCAATCCGGTGGTGTCCGATCCGATCGGCTATTCCACCATCGTACGTCGCATGGATTGGCTTATGGCATCACGCAAGGAACGAGCCGATTTCAGGAAATGGCTGTATGCGCGTGCGGGGTGCTGGAAGCCATTCTGGATGCCATCCTGGAATGAGGACTTCAAGCTTTTCTCCACGTTGTTGAGTGATGCCACTATGTTGACCGTCGATTTTGCGTTTTATAAACGGTTTGTGCCCGCTACTCCTATGCGTAATGTATTGATGATCGAGCTTCTGAATGGCACCAGAATCTTCAGGGATATTGTAAGTATCAGTGATCTCTCCGAGACCAGGGAGCGTGTGTTTATTGATAGTCCGGTCGGGTTCAATATTTTGCCGCAGGATGTCAGGCGCATCAGCTACCTCAATCTCGCGCGCCTGGATTCGGATATGGTGGAAATCTTCCATGAAACCGACACGGTTTCGTGTGTCAGTGCATTGATCAGGACGGTGGTGCAATGACAGTATCTGTCGAGCTATACCGGTTTGTCGAATCACTCGGTGGCACTGATACCGTCACGCTGTGGGCATCATCCGATGCGCCAGTCGTGTATGGTGGTGAGACATATGCACCGGCAGCAATCAGCCGTGGCGATCCGGAATCCAGCAACGAGCTATCCAAGGCCGATCTGACTGTGACTGTATCGATCGATAACACGATTGCCAGGGGGTGGATGCAGTCATCTCTGGATAGTTTGATCACGCTGACTGTGCTGACCAAGGAAGATGATGATGTAACGGTCGTCTGGAAAGGCAGGCTGGCGTCGATAAAACCGGCGGATGCCACCATAGAGCTGTTACTGGAATCGGTATTTACCTCATTGCGCCGGCCGGGATTACGCCAGAAATATCAGCGAGTTTGCCCGCATGTGTTGTACGGCAAGGGGTGCAATCTGAATAAAGCCGGGTTTGCCGTTGCCGGCACAGCCACGGCGATCAGTGGTGCAAGCATGACCATCAGCGCGGCGGCATCTTACCCGGTGGGTTATTTCACTTACGGCATGCTGGAGACAGCAGCAGGTGTGTACAGGATGATCACCAACCACTCCGGATCGAGCATCACCCTGGTCAGGCCGGTTGATTTTGATGGAGATTTCAACGTTATCATTTATCCCGGTTGTGACCGCACAGTCACGACTTGTAATGACAAATTTGGAAACCGCGATAACTTCGGCGGGTTTCCCTACATCCCGCTGAAAAATCCGTTTAACGGTTCATCGATCGTATAGGTGATCTATGTGGTGGACCATAGCAGCTTTCGTTGTTTCGCTTGCAATATCAGTAATCTTCCAGCCGAAGATGCGGCAACAAGGCCCGACAGCCGGCCAGGTGGAAGCCCCGACAGCCGAGGAAGGCAGAGCAATTCCGGTACTGTTCGGCACGCGCGATATTGATCAATCAAACGTAGTCTGGTTTGGTGATTTGAAAACCGTTGCCATCAAGAAGAAAGGCGGCAAGAAGTGACTGGAAAAGTGATGGTGACCATGTCGCATATCCGCAAGGCACGAATGTGTAGCGGTGGCACACGTGCTTTCTTTCTACGTCACGGATTGAACTGGAGTTTGTTTCTCAAGCAGGGAATCGAGGCTGAAAAGCTGGCAGCAACAGGTGATGCAATGGCGCTTCAGGTGGTAGCAGTAGCAAAAGCAGAAAATGGGCAGCTCTAAGAAAGTTACCGTCGGCTACAAATACTATGTCGGGATGCACATGATTCTGTGTCATGGCCCTGTCGATAGGCTTCTGCGCATCCAAGTGGATGAACGTGACGTATGGTCAGGTTCACTCAGTGGTGGCCAGGTTGCAATAAACCGACCGGATATTTTTGGCGGGGAATCGCGCGAAGGTGGCATACAGGGTACGGTAGACTTCGAAACCGGTCATGCAGGGCAGGGGCAGAACTCATATCTGCTGTCGAAGCTTGGAAGCTACATACCGTCATTCCGCGGTGTTACAGGCATGGTACTACGTCAGATCTATATGGGCCTGAATCCGTATCTCAAGAAGTGGTCGTTCCGGCTGCAGCGTATTCATACCCGGCAGAATGGCCTACCGCAATGGTATGACAGCAAGGCCGAGATGGTTCAGCCGGATGTGGGGATCTCGGTCAATGAAGACTTCTCGGATCCGAGTCTGTTTGAGACAAACGATCCTGGCGGCTATATAGTCGAGTCGAACTCTATAAGGAATTCCGGTTCAGTAGCCGGTTCTTTTGATTCCTTTTTTGAGAGGGGAATTCGTAATCTCATTGTCAAAAAGATTTCTGTTGAGTTTCGGGTAGAACGAGTCTCTGCGGGAGATTCTATGAGGATTGCCATAGCCAGCGATAATGGATCCGCTTGGCTTAGTTTTAATCCAGTTCGGGAGGCATTAGTAGATCCACTCCAGCGGCCGACTATCAATGGCAATACAGCAGCGGAATCCCATCTGGATGAGGATGTCTGGTTCAGATTGGAAGTAGAATTTGAGCAAACCTCACCGTATTTCCAATTCAAAATAATCCGCTTGTCAGACTCACAAATAATCTCAAGCGGTCAATATGCTAAGCCTCCGTCGGGCTGGGCAAACTCATTGAGATTTTTAAGGGATCAAGATGCCGCACCAAGTATAACGAGATTCAGAAACCTGGAGATTACCGGTTCTGAATCGGGTGGCGACATGAACCCGGCGCATATCATCCGTGAGTGTCTGACAGATCCGCTGTGGGGAATGGGTTACCTCGATGCCGATATCGATGATGTGTCGTTCATGGCAGCAGCAGATACGCTGTATGCCGAAGGGTTCGGGATGTCCTTACTGTGGGATACCGAAACCAGTATCGAGGAATTCATCAAGATCATCGTCAAGCATGTTGATGCATCGGTCTATGTCGATCGCAAGACCGGCAAGTTTGTGCTGAAGCTCATCCGTAATGACTACAACCCGGCAAGCTTGTTGACGCTCGATGAAAGCAACATTGAGAAGATAACTGATTTCAAATGTCCCTCGATCGGGGAGCTTATCAACTCAGTGACAGTAACCTACTGGAACAGTGAGACGGGGCAGAACGCAACCTTGACTGTCCAGGATATTGCCCTCGCTCAACAGCAGCAATCGACGGTCGGAACATCTATCAGTTACGAGGGCATTACCAATGCTTACATTGCCTCCCGTGTTGCTCAGCGCGATCTGAAAACGCTATCGACCCCATTGGCCAGCTGCACGATTTACGCGAATCGCGTGGCGGCTGGTTTAAATGTTGGTGATGTATTCAAGCTCACATGGCCTGACTATGACCTGATCGACATGGTAATGCGTGTGACCGGCATTGCTTACGGAGATGGCCGCAGCCACCGCGTTCGGATCCAGTGCGTGCAGGATGTATTTGCCATGCCGGATTCTGCCGTGATCATTCCGCCGCCCACGGAGTGGCAGGATACCGGCCAGGAGCCGGTGCCGATCATCAGATACATTGTCTTCGAGGTGCCTTACTTTGAGCTGGTGCAACAGCAGGGCCAGCAGGCAGCGGATGCGCTATTGGCAGGTAACCCCGATCTGGGGTTTATTGGCGCGGGAGCAGCTCGTCCGCAAGGTGCTGCATTATCCGCTCGCATCTATACCGATATGGGCAACGGATATACAGATGCATCCAATCTCGATTTTTGCCCCTGCGCTGTCCTGGATGAGGCCATTGATCAGATGGCAACCACGTTTGCCATCAGAAATGCGCAGGATATCGAAAATATAACGCTCGGTACCTGGTTTCAGCTGGGAGCAGAGCTGATGAGCGTGGAATCGATCACACCCTCCAGTATCACGGTAAAGCGCAGCGTGCTGGATACTGTCCCTGTCCCTCATGCCGATGGCGATAGCCTGATTTTCTGGGATGAATACAGCGACGCAGACCCGACTGAGTATATTGCCAGCGAGCAGATTGATATCAAGCTGCTGACGGTCACCGGCTCCGGCATGCTGGCGCTGGCGGATGCCTCCCAGGATACCGTTACACTGGATTCCAGAGCATTCCGGCCTTATCCCCCGGGCGATTTCAAGATAAATAACAGCTATTTCCCGGCAAGTGTTTCCGGGCTGATTTCATTGAGCTGGGTGGAGAGGAACAGGATTCAGCAAACTGGCGGCGTGTTGATTGGTTTTACCGACGGTACCGTTACCCCGGAAGACGGCACGACCTACAGCGTTTACGCCTACAACGCTTTAACGGACGCACTTAAGTACAGCGAGACCGGGATTACCAATCTCTCTCATGTAATTGGGGCCGATGAACTGACTGGGGTTACCGCTCTCCGCATCGAACTCTATTCTGTTCGTGACGGATACCAATCTTTCCAGCCGCAAACTCATGTTATGGAATGGTCTTCAGGCGACAACCTTATGACCTTCGAAGATGGTTACACGCCCGACGACGGCGATAACGTTGTTTTGCAGTTCACCGAATAAGGATTGTTTGAATGGCGCAATATTTTCTGGATTTATCTATAGGGCAATCAGGTAAATGGCCTGCATTATTGCGTGGAAATGCGAGTGCATATAACGATGCCGAGATGAATACAGCCCCGATTAAGAAATCTTGGGGCAGTGGTGTGTTGATAAAAGGCTTGGGTTCTAACTATAAAACAATAAATGCCGGGCTTGGATCATTTACGGACGTAGACATAGTTTGCAAATCAACTCTTAGTTCTATTCCGCCAGCTTCAAATGCATTTAGCGGAGGAACCATTTGTATTTTTGCCAGGGGCGATGGAAGTTTCACAGGCGAAGACCGGCCTAATAATTGTTACCTTGCTGCTATTAATTGCAATACTAATCTGGCATCCAATGGCAGTATTTTATCAACGTATAAAGTTGTTTCAGGAAGCTTAACTTCCCTCGTATTCAATGTTCCAGTTTTATCAGGGCTGCCTTCAGCTGAACTTGCCCATGAGGTCCCCGTATTTGTGCGTTTTCAGTGTATTGGCACAAGCATACGGTGCAAGGTCTGGAAACATCCTGATTCAGAGCCAGGTTCATGGGCTATAGATACCACGGATTCCACCTTCGCTGCGGGCCAGGTCGGGATTTCGTACCCCAATAATAAACAGGAATTCATCAGCTCTTTCTTATCCATTGGGACTGGTGGTGATCCAGCTCCGCTTTCATACCCTGGCGGAGAGCGAACGATTGCAGGCACACTGCTGGAGCCCGACAGTTTACCAGCGGATGGATACATAGTCCGATGCTATCACCGCGAAAGCGGTGTCCTGTTGGGTGAAACATTATCAAACGCCCTTGGTGCTTTCGGTTTTTCCTTGCCGATTTCCGAAGATGAGAAAGTTTATTGTGTCGGCGTGGATCAATTGGGGAATACCTGGAATGCCCCGATTAAAGACCTCCTCTCCCCGGTTTAGTAAATCTACTATGTTGAACAAACTCTCTCGCCACCATGGGTGGATCCATTAATTTGTAAGGATGATTACGTATGAGAACGACTGATGTGGTTGACTGGAGGAAGTACCCCAACTTCAGTGAGCAGGAGTTTCGCTGTAAGCATACAGGCCTGTGTCACATGGACGCACGCTTTATGGAAAATCTGCAGGCTATTCGTACTGCTTACGGTAAGCCGATGGTGATCACCAGCGGATACCGTGCCAAGACGCATCCCGTGGAACTGGCAAAACTAGCACCTGGTGAGCATACGCTAGGACTTGCTGCTGATATATCGGTCAGGGGAGCTGATGCTTTTAATTTGCTCAGGGTCGCGCTGGCACACGGCATCGTTCGGATCGGCGTTAAGCAGACAGGAGAAGGCCGCTTTCTGCATCTGGGTATGGCCACGGGCAATCTCCCATCGCCGATGATCTGGAGTTATTGAGGGAGATATGAAAATGGAATTGATTGCAGGTTGGCGCACCTGGTGGAAGCAGATTTCAACCTGGCTGGTTGCCGCGGGATCGTCAGTGGTAGCTTTTGCGCCCGAGCTGATGGAGATCTGGCGCAGTCTGCCGATCGAGGTGCAGACATCCTTCCCGGCTGAGTGGATTCGCTACTTTGGCATTACGCTGGTGCTGGCCAGCATACCGGCCAAGCTGGTAAGGCAACCCGGTCTTTATAGGCAGGCGCAGGAAGATGAATTTAGTCGCTACTCTTAACACTGCCGCCATAGCGCTTGTAGTCGGGCTTTTGACAGGCTCTTACTACACAGCACGATATAAGGATTACCAGATTGATGCTCAACGTATTGCATCGATGGAGCGGGCAATCAAGAAAGAGATCTTGGCCAACAAAAATATACAGGTGATATCACATGACTACGACCAGCGGATTGCGCAGCTCGATGCTGTTATTGCTGATACCACTGATGAGCTTGGGCGGTTGCGCATCACCAAACGTTGCCCAGTGCCCAAGGTTACCTCCGCCCCCGCAACAGTTGATGCAACCGCCGCAGGACAACCCGACAGGGGTGGAGAGATCGAAATCAATCTTGATGGAGCTGCGGCAGAAATTATCCGACTAGGCGGTGACCTGGATCGCGCAAACGAACATATCCGGGGGTTGCAGGCAGTTGTCAACGATTACTTGACTACTGTAAATGGCAACTGACAAGTATCACTTACAAGTTCAGCCGATTCTCGGCCCGTGTCAGGCGGTTCCTGACAGTTATTAAGGAGCATTAAAAATGGCAGACGATAGCGGCGAAATCGTAAGAGAGATGTCTGAAAGCGTAGCGGCAACCAACCTGAAATCACTGGCAGATGCTCCGGCCTTCTACCAGAACCTGGCTTATTCCAATGCTGTTCAAACCCAGCAAGCGATGAGCGCCATCATGGTCAACCAGATTCAGGCCATGCATCAAATTAGCAATGCGGCTGTGGGCAAGATTGTTGAATCCATCATCGAAACCAACCCGTCAGAAGGTGGCGTCGATGTTGCTGCACTGCAGCAGTTACTTAAAGGCGCGAACCTCACCCCGCCTGTAACTGGCGCATAACCGCAATATTTAGAGAAATTAATTATGGATCGGTTTGCCAAAGTCGGTAAACCGATCCTGCTGCAGGATGTAAATAAGTCAGCCAGTCACTCAGCAAATAATTCTGCATTACCCTACGTTCCCAATTCGGCCGTTTCTGCCCTGCCATAAAATACAGATTTCATAACGCAGATAAAGGAAATAAAAAGTCCTCTTTCCTCACCCTCATCGTTTTAATTCAGCAGTAGCATGTCTGTGTGAGGCAACTCACGATCTCCATTGAAA
>OBJA01002363.1_pt1 | contig 11002 bp, 8 predicted proteins | sample 1519751 | NCBI WGS metagenome assembly OBJA01 (sample SAMEA3881238, study PRJEB22517) | soil metagenome | biome: lake sediment; feature: soda lake sediment; material: sediment, water from around vicinity | place: India | collected 2013-12-23 | depth 3 m
ATACCAAAGCCGTATTAAATTCAATTATAATTGAATTTAATACGGCTTTGGTATAGCGAAGGTACGGTGTTGATACGGTAAGCGCTTATCAGAAAGCCGGGAATAAGCACAGCATGTTTATAACAGGAAGAAATTCCTGGGCAGCCGGGGTCAGCCGGCAAACAATAAAAAAGGCTGTTCCGGTAAAGGAACAGCCTGATTTATATTATCGGAAGGAAAATATTATGCCTGGGCAGTTGGTCCGCCAAATGCCATTGGTGGCATTCCCGGGCCTTGTGCCGGAACAGGATTCTTTATCGGCCCGTGAACGGCTTCATACTTCTTGATGTTATCCTCAAGTGCATAGAGCAGCCTTTTGGCATGCTCGGGCGTGAGTATTATCCGCGATTTCACATTTGCCTTTGGAATTCCGGGCATAACCCTTACAAAATCAACCACAAATTCTGAACTGGAGTGGGTAATTACAGCCAGGTTCGAATAAACTCCCTGGGCAACCTCCTCGCTCAGTTCAATATTCAGCTGTTGTTGTTTTTGTTTTGTATCTTCCATTTTTTACAGTATTAAGCGTGTTTCCTGTTGCCGTCAATCAGGCGGTCGTATTCCTCTTTTGAACCTACAATCAGGTTTTTGTATTCCTTGAGTCCTGTACCTGCAGGTATCAGGTGACCACAGATTACATTTTCCTTCAGTCCGTCGAGGTAATCGGTTTTACCATTGATAGCTGCCTCATTCAGTACTTTTGTAGTTTCCTGGAATGATGCGGCCGACAACCAGCTTCTTGTCTGCAGTGCTGCACGGGTTATACCCTGCAGTATCTGGCTTGAAGTGGCAGCAATGGCATCTCTGGCCTCAACCAGTTTCTTATCTTTTCTTCTCAGCTGTGAATTTTCGTCCCTCAGCCTGCGTGAAGAGATAATCTGGCCTGCTTTCAGTCCTTCTGCATCTCCTGGTTCGATAACAACTTTCTTGTTCCAGATCCAGTCGTTTTCAGAAAGGAACTCGTTTTTGTCGACAATCTGTTTCTCAAGGAACCTGGTGTCACCCGGGTCATCAATCTCAACCTTACGCATCATCTGGCGAATGATCACCTCGAAGTGCTTGTCGTTGATTTTTACCCCCTGCATACGGTATACATCCTGTACTTCATTCAGGATATATTCCTGTACAGCTGTGGGGCCTTTAATAGCCAGAATGTCGGAAGGAGTGATGGCGCCATCTGACAGGGATGTACCTGCCCTGATGTAGTCATTTTCCTGCACGAGAATTTGTTTTGAAAGCGGTACGAGGTATTTTTTGACTTCGCCGGTTTTTGAGGTAATGATGATTTCGCGGTTACCGCGTTTGATTTTACCAAGTGATACCTCACCATCGATTTCAGAAACAACTGCCGGATTGGAAGGGTTCCTGGCTTCGAAGAGTTCAGTAACACGCGGCAAACCACCGGTGATGTCACCAGCTTTACCGGCAGCCCTTGGAATCTTCACAAGCACCATACCACCCTTAACCGACTGTCCGTGCGAAACGGCAATGTGTCCGCCCACCGGCAGGTTATAGGAACGAATCATCGTCCCTTCATTATCCATGATCTTCAGGGTGGGGTTCTTGGTTTTATCCCTGGTTTCAATAATTACCTTTTCGCTGTAGCCGGTTTGTTCGTCCGATTCTTCGCGGTATGTAATATTCTCAATCAGGTTTTCAAATTCGATTTTACCGTCGAATTCAGTGATAATAACACCATTGAACGGGTCCCATTCACATACAAGCTTCCCTTTTCTGATTTCCTCACCATTTTTCACATACAGTTTTGAACCGTAAGGAATGGCGTTTGTCTGAAGCGGTATCCTTGTATTTTTATCGACAATTTTCAGTTCTGCAAGACGGCTGACAACGATATGAACCATTGTACCGTCTTCGCCTTTGAATTCAACAGCCCTCAGTTCCTCTATCTCAACATAACCGTCATAACGTGCTTCCACGGTCGACTGTGCCGAGATGTTACCAGCAATACCCCCAACGTGGAAAGTACGCAGGGTAAGCTGGGTACCTGGTTCACCGATTGACTGGGCAGCAATAACACCAACTGCTTCGCCCTTTTGAACCATATAACCGGTTGCAAGGTTACGTCCGTAACATTTTGTACAAACGCCTGATTTTGATTCACAGGTAAGGACCGATCGGATTTCGATTGTCTCCAGCGGTGAAGATTCAATTTTTCCTGCAACATCTTCATTGATCTCATCTCCGGTTTTGACAATCATTTCGCCGGTAAGCGGATGATAGATGTCGTGAACTGAAGTACGGCCAATGATTCGTTCATAAAGCGAGGCAACCACCTCTTCGTTATTTTTAATGGCTGATGCAGCTATACCTCTCAGGGTTCCGCAGTCTTCTTCAGAAATGATGACATCCTGAGAAACGTCGACAAGCCTACGGGTCAGATATCCGGCATCGGCTGTCTTAAGAGCGGTATCGGCCAAACCTTTACGTGCACCGTGGGTTGAGATGAAGTACTCAAGAACTGAAAGCCCTTCTTTAAAGTTGGCAAGAATGGGGTTTTCGATAATCTGGGTCCCTGTTGATCCCGACTTCTGGGGTTTAGCCATAAGGCCCCTCATCCCGCAGAGCTGGCGGATCTGTTCTTTCGAACCACGCGCTCCTGAGTCGAGCATCATATAAATGGAGTTGAATCCTTGTTTGTCGCTACTGATGGTTTTCATTACCGAATGCGTCAGCCTTGAGTTGGCATGTGTCCAGATGTCAATTACCTGGTTGTAGCGCTCGTTGTTTGTAATGAAGCCCATGTTATAGTTGGCAATCACTTCCTCTACTTCTTCATATCCGCCACCAACGATTGTTTCCTTGTCGAGCGGAATAATCACATCGTCGATATTGAATGACAATCCACCACGGTAGGCCATGTGATAGCCAAGGTCCTTGATTGCATCGAGGAATGCGACTGTTTCAGCATTGCCGCACCTTTTGAAGACTTCAGAAATGATTGAACGCAATGATTTCTTTGTAAGCAGCTGGTTGATGTAACCTACCCTGCGTGGAACATACTCGTTGAAGAGTATACGTCCGACAGTGGTTTCAATGATGTGTTTGAAATATGCACCATTTTCATCCACATCTTCAACCTTCACCTTCACAATTGAATGGAGTGCAACAGCTTTCTCATCATAGGCAATCATAACCTCTTCAGGAGAATAGAATACCATTCCTTCACCTTTTGCGCCTTCACGTGGTTTGGTCATATAGTAAAGACCAAGCACCATGTCCTGCGAAGGAACCTGGATAGGTGCACCGTTGGCAGGGTTGAGCAGGTTATGGGAGGCCAGCATAAGGAGCTGGGCCTCCAGGATGGCAGCATTTCCAAGAGGAAGGTGGACCGCCATCTGGTCACCATCGAAGTCGGCGTTAAATCCGGTACATACAAGCGGGTGCAGCTGTATAGCCTTACCTTCAATCATCACAGGCTGAAATGCCTGGATTGAAAGGCGGTGCAGTGTGGGTGCACGGTTCAAAAGAACCGGGTGTCCTTTAAGTACATTTTCAAGGATTTCCCAAACAACAGGATCTTTCCGGTCGACAATTTTCTTGGCCGATTTCACTGTTTTTACAATACCTCTTTCAATCAGCTTCCTGATGACAAAAGGTTTGTACAGTTCGGCAGCCATATCTTTAGGAAGGCCGCATTCGTGAATTTTCAGCTTAGGACCTACAACAATAACCGAACGTGCTGAATAGTCGACACGTTTACCGAGCAGGTTCTGACGGAAACGTCCCTGTTTCCCTTTCAAACTGTCGGAAAGCGATTTCAATGCGCGGTTATTTTCGGTTTTCACTGCATTCGATTTCCTTGAGTTATCGAACAGTGAATCCACAGCTTCCTGCAGCATTCGTTTTTCATTACGGAGAATAACCTCAGGTGCTTTAATCTCGATGAGCCGTTTCAGACGGTTGTTACGGATAATCACCCTGCGGTAAAGGTCATTCAAATCGGAGGTAGCAAACCTTCCACCATCGAGTGGCACAAGAGGCCTCAGATCAGGTGGAATAACAGGCACCACCCTGACAATCATCCATTCAGGACGGTTCAGGTTTTTACTTGCCCTGAAAGCTTCAACTACCTGGAGGCGCTTAAGCGCTTCATTTTTCCTTTGCTGTGAAGTTTCAGTATTTGCCTTATGCCTCAGATTGTATGACAAATCATCGAGATCGAGCCTGCTGAGAATTTCATACAAGGCTTCGGCTCCCATTTTTGCAACAAACTTGTTTGGATCTTCATCGTCGAGGAACTGGTTTTCCTTCGGCAGGGTATCCACAATGTCGAGATACTCCTCTTCAGTCAGGAAATCGAGGTTTTTAACCCCATCGCCAGCTTTCACCCCTGCATTGATTACAACATAGCGTTCGTAATAAATGATTGAATCCAGTTTCTTTGTTGGCAATCCAAGCAGATACCCGATTTTGTTGGGCAGTGACCTGAAATACCAGATGTGGGCCACAGGCACAACAAGTGCGATATGCCCCATGCGTTCGCGGCGCACCTTTTTCTCGGTAACTTCAACACCACAACGGTCACAAACGATACCTTTGTACCTGATACGTTTGTATTTTCCGCAGTGGCATTCGTAGTCTTTCACCGGACCAAAGATCCGCTCACAGAACAACCCATCCCTTTCAGGCTTGTAAGTTCTGTAATTAATTGTTTCGGGTTTCAGAACTTCACCATATGATCTTTCCAGAATTTCTTCAGGAGAAGACAGGCTGATTGAAATTTTCGCGAAACCACCTTTTGCTTTGTTATCTTTTCTGAATGCCATAATTCTTTTTAATTATCTGTATAACAGAACCAAATCATACGAAGACAGAAAACTATTCCATCCTGATGCTAAGGCCGAGGCCTCTCAATTCATGTAACAGTACGTTGAGCGATTCGGGTATACCCGGCTGAGGCATCGGTTCGCCTTTGACGATCGATTCATAAGCCTTAGCCCTTCCCATCACATCATCTGATTTGACTGTCAGGATTTCCTGGAGAATATGGGATGCACCAAATGCTTCAAGGGCCCAGACTTCCATTTCACCAAAACGCTGACCACCGAACTGTGCTTTACCACCCAATGGTTGCTGCGTAATAAGAGAGTATGGACCAATTGAACGGGCATGCATTTTATCTTCAACCATGTGCCCCAGTTTCATCATATAAATAACGCCTACAGTTGCCTGCTGGTCGAATGGTTCTCCAGTTTCTCCGTCGTGAAGAACAGTTTTACCAAAACGCGGCAATCCGGCTTTATCGGTATATTCTGTAATCTGTTCGAGCGATGCACCGTCAAAAATAGGCGTTGCAAATTTCAGTCCCAGCTGTTTTCCGGCCCATCCAAGAACAGTTTCATAAATCTGCCCGAGGTTCATCCTCGAAGGCACACCTAGCGGGTTGAGAACGATATCGACCGGAGTACCGTCGGCAAGGAATGGCATATCTTCCTGGCGTACGACTCTCGATACAATCCCTTTGTTACCATGCCGTCCAGCCATCTTATCACCAATCTGCAGCTTACGCTTTTTGGCAATAAAGATTTTGGCCAGCTGTATGATACCTGCAGGCAGTTCATCACCTATAGTAACATTATAACGTTCACGCCTTGCCACTGCTTCAGCTTCCTTGTATTTCATGATGAAATTATTGATCACCCTGAACACGAGGTCATTTTTATCCTTGTCGGTCGTCCATTTTGATGGGTTCACTGCAAGGTAATCCATATCCTGAAGCTGCTTGAGTGTAAATTTCACACCCTTGGGAATAATTTCAGTACCGTAGTAGTCTTTTACTCCCTGTGAAGTTTTTCCGGCAACAAGCGTAAACAGTTTATCTTCAAGGCGCTGACGCAGGGCAGCTACTTCACGATCAAATACTTCGTCAATCTGGTCGAGAAGTGTCTTGGTCGCTGTTTTGCCTTTTTTGTCTTTGGCAACCCTTGAGAACAGTTTTTTATCGATTACAACTCCCGATAATGAAGGAGAAGCTTTCAGTGAAGCATCTTTGACATCGCCAGCCTTATCACCGAAAATGGCTCTAAGGAGTTTTTCTTCAGGAGAAGGATCAGATTCACCTTTTGGAGTGATTTTTCCTATCAGGATATCACCTGGTTTCACTTCAGCACCTATTCTGATCAACCCGTTTTCATCGAGGTTTTTAGTAGCCTCTTCACTTACGTTGGGTATATCAGATGTAAACTCTTCGAGTCCACGTTTGGTGTCGCGCACCTCAAGGCTGTATTCATCAACATGAACCGATGTGAATACATCTTCGCGCACGATCCTTTCGGAAATAACAATGGCATCTTCGTAGTTGTAACCCTGCCAGGGCATGAATGCCACCATCAGGTTTCTGCCAAGGGCGAGCTCTCCGTTTTCGGTAGCATACCCTTCAGAAAGGATTTCACCTTTGGTGATTCTTTGTCCTTTGACAACAATCGGTTTCAGGTCGATTGTGGTACCCTGGTTTGTTTTTGTATATTTCTGCAGTTCGTAAGTGACCACTTCAGGGTCAAAACTTACAAACCTGTCGTCGTCGGTAGCATCGTACCTGACAAGAATCTGATTTGCATCAACAAACTCAATCACTCCATCGGCCTCAGCCTGGATAAGCACCCTTGAGTCGGCGGCAGCTCTGCCTTCGAGCCCTGTACCCACAATCGGAGCTTCGGGACGCAACAGCGGAACAGCCTGCCTCATCATGTTTGAACCCATCAACGCCCTGTTGGCATCGTCATGTTCAAGGAATGAAATAAGTGAAGCAGCAACCGATGCAATCTGGTTGGGACCAACGTCCATCAGGCTCACATCATCCCTGTCAACCAGAGGGTAGTCGCCGTCGAGCCTTGATTTTACCTTCTGGTTAATAAAATTACCATTGGGATCAATCGGGGCATTGGCCTGTGCAATGATTTTTCCTTCCTCCTCTTCAGCAGTAAGGTAAATCGAACCTTCGTCAGAAAGATCGACTTGTCCGTTGGTTACCTTCCTGTAAGGAGTTGAGATAAACCCTAAATCAGTAATCTTGGCAAATACACAAAGCGAAGAAATCAGCCCGATGTTAGGACCTTCGGGTGTTTCAATAGGACACAACCTTCCGTAGTGAGTATAATGCACGTCGCGCACCTCGAAACCTGCACGCTCTCTTGAAAGTCCGCCAGGCCCCAGTGCCGACATACGACGTTTGTGCGTCATTTCGGCCAGCGGGTTGGTCTGGTCCATAAACTGTGAGAGGGCATTGGTACCAAAGAATGAGTTGATGACCGATGAGAGTGTTTTTGAATTGATAAGATCAATAGGTGTGAACACCTCATTGTCGCGCACATTCATTCTTTCACGGATGGTACGGGCCATACGTGCAAGGCCTACTCCAAACTGGTTGTACATCTGCTCACCAACTGTACGCACACGGCGGTTGCTCAGGTGGTCGATATCATCGACATCAGTTTTTGAGTTTACAAGCTGGATAAGATACCTGATAATTTCGATGATATCTTCCTTTGTAAGCACCATAATTTCGGAATCGACTTCCAGTCCCAGTTTCTTATTAATCCTGTACCGGCCAACTTCTCCCAAATCGTAGCGTTTGTCGGAGAAGAAGAGTTTATCGATTACATCGCGGGCGGTTGCTTCATCGGGTGGCTCGGCGTTACGGAGCTGCCTGTAGATGTGCAGAACTGCTTCTTTTTCAGAGTTACAGGGGTCTTTCTGCAATGTATTGTAAATAATTGCAAAGTCCTGCTGACGCTGATCGTCTTTATGGACAAGAATTGTTTTAACGCCCGATTCGATAATTTCATCGATATGGTCATCTTCAAGGATTGTTTCCCTGTCGATAATCACCTCATTACGTTCGATGGAAACTACTTCACCTGTATCTTCATCAACAAAATCTTCAACCCATGATTTCAAAACACGTGCGGCAAGTTTTCTGCCTACATATTTTTTCAAACCGGTTTTTGAAACTTTAACTTCATCGGCAAGGTCGAATATCTCAAGAATATCCTTATCGCTTTCATAACCGATTGCCCGTAAAAGTGTGGTTACAGGTAATTTCTTTTTCCTGTCGATGTATGCAAACATCACGCTGTTGATGTCGGTTGCAAATTCAATCCAGGAACCTTTGAAAGGGATAATACGCGCCGAGTACAGTTTAGTACCGTTGGCATGCACACTCTGACCGAAGAATACACCGGGGGAACGGTGCAGCTGTGAGACTATCACCCTTTCGGCACCGTTGATAATAAAGGTACCTTTTTCGGTCATGTAGGGAACAGTACCCAGGTAAACATCCTGAACAACTGTATCGAAATCCTCATGCTCAGGGTCGGTACAATATAATTTTAACCGGGCTTTCACCGGTACACTATAAGTTAAGCCACGCTCGATACATTCATTGATTGAATACCTGGGAGGGTCAACCTGGTAATCAAGAAACTCGAGGACGAAGTTGTTGCGGGTATCGGTAATTGGAAAATTTTCTTCAAAAACGCGATACAGGCCTTCTTCCTTTCGTTTTTCGGGCGTAGTATTTAACTGAAAGAAATCCTTAAATGATTTAATTTGTACTTCCAGGAAGTCAGGATAATCAAACCTGGTTTGTGTTGAGGAGAAATTTATTCTCTCTAATTTTGTTTTTACTGACATGTATTTATACAGGTTAATTATATAAAATATAAATACACAAAAAGGTTTAGAACCTTGTCAGACAAGATTCTAAACCATACAACCTTAAAAAAGGTCTGATTGCGATTATTTAACTTCAACTTCGGCTCCAGCTTCTACTAATTGATTTTTAAGAGCTTCAGCCTCGTCTTTTGAGACTTTTTCCTTGATAGCCTTGGGAGCGCTGTCAACTACTTCTTTAGCTTCTTTCAAGCCAAGGCCAGTAAGTTCCTTAACGAGTTTGACCACTGCCAGTTTTGATTGTCCGGCTGATTTCAGGATTACATCGAATTCAGTCTGAACTGCTGCTTCTTCAGCTTCGCCGGCGGCTGCGGCCGGTCCTGCAACTGCTACTGCAGCGGCAGCGGGTTCAATACCATACTCGTCTTTTAAAATACCAGCCAATTCGTTAACCTCTTTAACAGTTAAGTTTACCAACTCTTCTGCAAGTTGTTTTAAATCTGCCATTTTATAAATAATTTATTAAAGTTTCAAAAAAAAATATTATTCTCTTTCTTTCAGTGTTTTAAGAACACCATGTATGATATTACCACCCGACTGTAACTGAGAAACTACAGTTTTCATTGGTGATTGTAACAGAGCTACCACATCGGCAATAAGTTCATTTTTCGATTTAACAGAGATCAATGCATCGAGCTGATTTTCTCCAACATAAATCGATTCTTCAACATATGCAGCCTTGAGCAAAGGTCTTTTGCGTTTTTTGCTAAAATCTTTTATAAGTTTAGCAGGCACATTAGCTGTTTCGGAAAACATAACCGATGTATTCCCCTTAAGCGCACCATAAAGTTCTTCAGCATTTTTACCTGAAACTTCGAGTGCTTTACGCAGCAGGGTGTTTTTAGCAACAACCAGTTTTACGTCCTGTTTAAAGCATAACCTTCTTAAGTCACTGGTATCAGCAGCGTTTAAACCACTGATATCGGTCAGGTAAAAATGGCTGTACGAATCAATCTGATTCTTCAGACTATCAATAATGACTTGTTTTTCTGTACTCTTCATTTTCACTCTGTTTTAGTCAGTAACTGACTTGGGTTCAACTTTAATACCAGGGCTCATGGTACTGGAGAGGTAAATGCTTTTAATATAAGCACCTTTTGCAGCGGTTGGTTTCAGCTTGACAATTGTGTTGATGAATTCAACGGCATTCTCCTTAATTTTTTCAGGGTCGAAAGACACCTTCCCGATAGAAGTATGCACAATACCAAATTTATCAACTTTAAAATCGATTTTACCTTGCTTCACTTCACTAATTGCTTTACCGACATCCATTGTAACGGTACCGCTTTTAGGGTTAGGCATCAGGCCGCGTGGTCCGAGAATACGACCGAGAGCACCAACTTTACCCATTACCTGGGGCATGGTGATAACAACGTCGACATCGGTCCAGCCGCCTTTGATTTTATCGATATACTCATCAAGGCCAACATGGTCTGCGCCGGCATCTTTGGCTTCCGCCTCTTTATCAGGGGTTACCAAAGCAAGCACGCGAACCTCTTTTCCTGTTCCATGGGGTAAAGAAACTACGCCTCTAACCATCTGGTTAGCTTTTCTTGGGTCCACCCCCAGCCTAACATCGATATCAACAGAAGCATCAAACTTTGTAAAAGTGATTTCTTTCACCAGATTTGCTGCCTCGTCGATGGTGTAGGTTTTTCCTTTTTCGAGTTTATCAAGAGAAGCCTTTTTATTTTTCGTAATTCTGCCCATCTTAAAAATTTTAAATGTTAGTTGAATGGTGAAGCACCTTTGACAGTGATCCCCATACTTCTGGCAGTTCCAGCTACCATTTTCATTGCTGCTTCAATTGTGAAACAATTCAGGTCATCCATTTTGGTTTCAGCAATTTGTTTTACCTGTTCCCAGGTTACTGATCCAACTTTACTGACATGAGGTTCGGCTGAACCTTTTTTCACTTTTGACATTTCGAGCAACTGAATGGCTACAGGGGGTTGTTTTATAATGAAGTCAAACGATTTGTCGGCATATACCGTGATAACAACCGGAAGTAACTTTCCGGCCTGCTCCTGTGTACGGCCATTAAACTGTTTGCAGAACTGCATTATATTCACTCCCTTGGATCCCAATGCTGGCCCCACCGGTGGTGACGGGTTTGCCGCCCCACCCTTAATCTGTAATTTAATTAATCCAGCAACTTCTTTCGCCATAATAATTTTATAAAGCGTTACTATTCCTTCTCAACTTGCATAAAGCTCAGTTCTAAAGGAGTTTTACGTCCAAAAATCTTCACCATTACCTGCAGCTTTTTCTT
>OBJA01002364.1_pt1 | contig 10996 bp, 8 predicted proteins | sample 1519751 | NCBI WGS metagenome assembly OBJA01 (sample SAMEA3881238, study PRJEB22517) | soil metagenome | biome: lake sediment; feature: soda lake sediment; material: sediment, water from around vicinity | place: India | collected 2013-12-23 | depth 3 m
TTCATGAAGTTGGTCAAAGCTGAAGGCGTTGACCCACGCGTGCTCATTCTGGTGCCGACCCGGGAGCTTTCCATTCAGGTTGGCGATGACATTGAAGAACTGGCGCGCTATACCAACATTCGGCACGCGGCAGTTTACGGAGGCGTGGGCTGGACCAAACACGCTGCTTTGATCGAGCCCGGCATTGATATTCTGGTGGCCACGCCGGGACGTTTACACGACCTTTACCACGCTGGCGCTGTTTCGCTGAAAAAAATCAAAACTTTGGTGATTGACGAAGCAGACCGCATGCTTGACATGGGATTTATGCCTCAAATCCGCCAATTGTTGGAAATCATCCCGGTCAAGCGGCAAAACCTGCTTTTTTCGGCCACTTTTAATGAAAAGGTCGAAACCATGTCACACGAATTTCTCGATTTTCCAGAACGGGTGGAAGTGTCGCCCTCGGCTACCCCGGCACAACTGGTGAAACAGTCCTATTACAAAGTGCCGAACTTCAACACCAAACTGAACCTGATTCGCCATTGGCTGGAAGATGAAGAAGTCTTTAGCCGCGTGCTTATCTTTGTGCGGACCAAGGAACACGCGGATATCGTCTTTAAAATCATCAAACGAAAAACCGAAGGCGAAAAACGAATCCTGCATTCCAACAAAGGGCAGAGTTCACGGATCAATGCCATTCAGTCATTTAAAGACGGAGAAATCAGGATTTTAATTTCGACGGACGTTTCGGCGCGCGGCCTGGACGTTTCGCTGATCACCCACGTCATCAACTTTGACCTGCCCCAGCGTTACGAAGATTATGTGCACCGGATCGGACGCACAGCCCGCGCCAATAATCATGGCGAAGCAATCACTTTGATCGATCCTTCGGAAGAATACCACCTGCGCAAAATCGAAGAAATCATCCGGATGAAAATTGAAGAAAAGGCAATTCCCGACGAAGTAGTTATTGAAGCAACCGGCAAGGCAGAATTTCAGGAACAAATGCGGGAGATTGACTGGCAGAAAAGGTTGGAAGATCCCGATTTTAAGGGCGCGTTTCACGAAAAGAAACACCAGCCACCAAAAACTAACATCAAACCAAAAGAGCGCGCCAGGTTGAAAAAAACAAAAAAGAGGCGATGATAATGCTGCAAGTTTCAAGCCTCAAGCTACACGCTTCCGCAATGCAGGTGCCTGAAATATCTGGGACGGCTATCCGTTTGCGCTGCTAACCGGCGATTCCTTCATACGCGGCTGCCCCGATTACTCGGGGGCGCCACCCGGATCCGCAGCTCAGTTATTCTCCAATGACTAATTGCCAATTAACTGATGCCTAAATCAAACAACCTCGCAAAACCGGGGTAAGCTTTTAGCGGGATCAATTCAAATTCGATCAGGTTGTTGTTTACCAGGGGCAATTGCCGGAGCTGCTCACGCGCCGAATCCACCGAATCTGCTTCGAGCACAAGTACGGCGCTGTTTTCGTCGGCACGAAAATAAATTTCACGAATAAAACCTGCCTGATGTAACTCCCATGCTTTTTGGGCTTCGGCCCGCGCAAATTGGGTGAATGATACCGCGGTTGCTGTTGGCTTTTCTTTTTCGAGGGCGATAATCTTCATTTAAAACAGATTTATTGGTTAGCTGATTGCTGCTTCAGAAGGTTCAATCTCCAGGCTTACAGAAGTTTCAGCCTTTTTTTCGCCATTGATAATCAAATCGAACCGGTGAACGCCGGGAAAATGTTTACGGGTGGTGCGGTCGGTGAAGTTATGATTGAAAGTGACGGTGTGTTCTCCCGGCTGCCATACTTTTTCGCTGATTTGAAAAACCTTTGGCGAAGTTTTACCGTTCGATTTCACAAAATGCACCAGGTATTCCAACCTTATTTTTTTGCTTTTCTTTTCGTTGATCACCATCCGGAAACCAAACCGGTTTTGTTTACCGATGCTGACAGTTTCTTCTTCACCTTTAAAAACCGGGATGCTGATGTGTTCGGGATCGCCAAAGCCAAAAAGCAGCATGGCTCTTCGGTTTCCCGATTTTAACAACGTGCGGCAGGCATGTTTAATGATCCAATCGGTGTTTGCTGATTTTCCATACCAGCTTTCACACAAGTCCAGCACCAGTACGGGGTGGTCTTTGGAGATGTCATTCAGGTTGTTGGCTACACTTTTTCGCACATACACTGACGGATCATTTTTCAGTTTTTCGAGGATTATTATCACCGGCGCCGGATCTTTTTTAAACTTTTTGAGTGCCATCCCCCAGGGCAACCGTGGCCGGCATCCTTCGCTGGAGAGCCGCCTGACGTGCTCATTTTCATTGCCGGCCCACAAAAGCATCTGCTGCATGCCGCGCCCGGGATCGAGTTCCAAAAACGGGCGGATGGCATATTCGGAGGTACAGCTTTTGGTAAATGTTTCCAGTGCCCGCATCGACAGCTCCCAATGTTCAAGCCCGTAAAGTTCAACAAAATCAGCAAACGACAGGACAATCAGCCCACTGACCCGGGGGCTTGCCTGCATCATCACCTCAACCGCTTCGGCGTATGTTTCGGGCAACCATTGTTTCAGGCACAAGGTGATGTGCCGCATACGCTGTTTCAGCTCCATCTGTTCCCAGTTTTCGGAAAACACCGATTGCAGGAACGGTTCAACCTGAAATTCGGGGTGTACTGTTTTTAGTGATTCTGCAATTGTCCTGACGATATCAGGAGCATACAAAGTATCTTTTAGTCGGTCGGCCATGATGAATCAGTTTTCAGTTTTCAGTTTCGAGCTCTAGTCGCATGGAAGCGTAAAATAAAACAGACATCCTTCACCTGGAATCGCATTGCTGATCACTCCCACTTCACCACCCAGTTTTTCCACAATTCGTTTCACAATTGACAAGCCCAATCCATTTCCTTCAATGCGGGTATGGTTAAAACGTTCGTACTTTTTAAAAAGTTTTTCCTGCTCTTTTTTTGTCAGTCCGTTCCCATTGTCTTTGATCCAGTAGCGTATCTTTTTTTCGCCGTAAAATTGACTCGCACCCAGCTCTATAATGGGTGGCTTACCGCCGTATTTAATAGCATTGCTCAAATAATTCACCCAAACTTCCTCGATCCACGGTTCATATCCGTTTGCTGACGGCCACTCATCCGGCTTGATAATTTTCGCTTTGGAAGATTTAATCATATCGGCCACGCGTTTTTCGCTTTCAAGAAAAGCTTTGGTCATATCAATCTTTTCCGTCCTCACATCCTGTTGCCTCACACTGGCCAACACCAGCAGCTCTTTGATGACATGAAACGATTTGACTGCCGAAAGCCTGATCAGCTCGTTAATTTCCTCCAGGTTCTGATAATTTTTATGATCAAGTTCATACTGAAGTAAATCGGTAGCAGTGATGATGGAGCCAATCACGTTGTTCAGGTCATGGGCCACAGTATGGTCAAAAGCTTCCAAATCAGCGATCAGCTTTTCCTTTTCGGCTATTTCCTCTTTTAGTTGTTTGTTTGCCAGAGCAACTTTCTTTGCATTAACTGTTTTTTCAGTGATGTCGCGCAAAACAACCAACCACCCCGAATGGACGTGGACAGCATCAAAAAGTGAAGAAATCCGGGCGTCGAAATACCTCTTTTCACCGGTTATGTCCGATTCCAGTTCAAGCGGCTCGAAGTTTTCTTTCAAAGCCAACTGCGCAATTAACATTTTCCGCTCAGGAAAAACATCGGCAAGCGCCTTTCCCAAAATTTCTTCTTTTTTTTGTTGAGAGAACCGCAAAAATGCCGGGTTGACATCTGCAATACGAAGGTATTTATCGACAACGATCATCCCGTCAGGATGAACCTCCATTACTTTGTTCCGCGCAAAAGGAACCAGATCGAAAGTGCCGTACCTAACGTTGATATAAGACAAAACCAGGCCGGAAAAAACAAAAAAGAGAGGCGTCCAGTCAAAAGCCCTGATCGGGCCTGCGTCAAATATATACATCACGTTGCCGATAACCGGGAAGGCACATGCAGCGACCAGCAAATGTACCTGCATCTGAAAATTATCTGGAAACTTGAAAATCAGCGGAAAAACATTGGCGATTGACAAAGCCAGCAAGGTATAAATAAATGCAAAAACCAGCCAAAATGAAATACCGTACTGATAAATGGTCGTGTTGAAAACCGGATCGATACTATATGCCTTCCAGTGCATAAAATGATAATCGTTGGTAAACACCGAAATAACAAACAGCATCGCGACGGAGATCAATATTACCCGAAGCGTTTTGTTCAGTTTGTTCTGTTTTGACGCGAAATACAGGCTGAAAAAATAAAAAAACAGCGGGGCAAAAACAATCCCCAGATAAGATAGCTTGGACCAGAATATTTTCAGATCGATTTCGGTCGCTGCAAATTCGAAGCTATAAAAAAAAGCCCATGCAGCCGTTGAAAGTTGCATAAGCGATAAATACAAAATACCTTCCGACTTCCGGTATTTCAGCAAATAAATACTATTAATCAGCCCAGCCATTCCTGCCAGAAACAGCACGAAAAACAGGGGGGAAATAATGTAAGGGCCGATATGGTGTTTCATTTATTTTTATTGCGAATATACAAAACTTCAGGGTTGATGATGGGAAGTTTGGCTTGGTAAATTTGATGCCCAATACCTGTTTTCAGCTAAAAACAGCAGGAAAATTTAGCAACAGAAATCTTCCAAAAGAGAGAGAATTTTATTTCGGCTAAATTATCTAACTGAAAACCACTATTTTTGTTATTCTCTGAAACCAAATAAACCTACTGATATGAAAAACAACCCATTGAACCGGCGCACTTTTTTGAAAAAGACTGCCATCACAAGTGCTGCGGTGGGATTAACCGGCGGGCCGCTCCTGGCAAATGTTATTTCGGCTGACGTACAGACGAAACTACCACGATGGCGCGGCTTTAACCTGCTTGATTTTTTTTCGCCGGTGCCACGGCCCGGAAACGACCGAAACACAACAACCGAAGACGACTTCCGCTGGATGCGCGACTGGGGATTTGATTTCGTCAGGCTGCCAATGGCTTATCCGCGCTACCTCGACATCGATTATAACAAAAACATTACTCCCGAAGAAGTTTTTAAAATTGATGAAAAGAAGGTGGAAGAAGTGGACAAGCTGGTCGATATGGCGCACAAGTACAAGCTGCATGTCAGCCTCAATCTGCACCGGGCGCCTGGTTACTGTGTCAATTCGGGTTTTCACGAACCTTACAACTTGTGGAAAGACCAGGAAGCCCAGGATGCTTTTAACTTTCATTGGAACTTTTGGGGAACACGATACAAAGGCATGACCAACCAGCAGGTGAGCTTCGACCTGGTGAACGAGCCGGGCATGCGCGAAGATATGAACGACCAGCATTCCAAACGGAGTTCTGTTCCCGGCGATGTTTATCGGAAAGTGGCCGTCAACGCCCTGGCAGCCATTCGTGAGGCCAACCCAAACCATCTCGTCATTGCCGACGGCAACGACACCGGCAGCTCGGTCATCCCCGAAATTGCCGACCTGGACATTGCCCAAAGTTGCCGCGGTTATTTTCCGCATTACATTTCGCATTACAAAGCGCCCTGGGCTTATAAAAACCCGGAAAGTCTTCCCGACCCGAAGTGGCCCGGAGATATCGATGGCCGTTATTACAGCAAAAAGGACCTGGAAGAATTTTACAAACCCTGGATCGGGCTGGCCAAACAGGGGGTTGGCGTCCATTGCGGCGAATGCGGGTGCTGGATTAAAACACCGCATGCTATTTTTCTGGCATGGTTTGGCGATGTGTTGGATATTCTGACTGAAAACAACATTGGCTGGGGCCTGTGGAATTTCAGGGGCGATTTTGGTTTGCTCGATTCGAACCGGGAAGATGTGGTTTACGAAGACTGGCATGGGCACAAGCTTGACCGGAAACTGCTAACCCTTCTGCAAAATCATTAAAAAATAAGAGGTAACTGTTTGAGGGCTTTTTCATGTTTTTACACACATGGACGAAGCCCTTTTAAAACTCCCCGCGCCTGATCTTGAAAATGGGCAATGTGTCCCGGTTTTTGATGGCCTGCCTCATGGAATATACAAACAGGATGAAAGCGGCAACCAGAGCAGCGTAAACAATACTTTCGTTTTGGTGCCACTGCTTAGCTGCGATGGCGATCAATGCCCAAATGCCGACAAAAGCAGCTTCGCGCATGTTCCTGTAGTAAATGAGCAACAGGTAAACCACGCATGCCAGGCCGATCATGATCAAAGCAATCGCAGGTTCAGTAGAAAAAGGCCCGCCCGGGTTTAGTTTTTCCATCCACACCGCAAAGTTGGCCATCGTGGCTACCACAATCCAACCGAAGTAAACGCAAATCGGCCACCAGACAAATGCAATGACCCTAACCGGCGCATCCCAGATTTCGAGCCGCAGTTTAACCATCAACACGAGCAAGGATATCAACAATATGACAATCAACACCATCGACCATGCAATCCGGTCGTTTGTCCAGGCAAAAATCCAAAGTCCGTTTGCCAGGTTTCCAAAGGCCAGCCACCATGCAGTGGCTTTCAAATAAGTATCTTCCCTATGCTTAACCCATTCAAACCACTGGTAGCCAATGAATGCGATTAAAAGCAGGTAAATCACCGCCCAAATAGCAAACGCGTAACCGGCAGGGGTAAAGAGCGTTTCATAACGCGAACTAATTTCCCCGACCGAAGCCCTTCCGGCCTCTCCTGACCCGTAAAAATAATTCATAACCAAAGTGAAAAGCAACGTAACGCTGTTCAATAGCAGTAAGCCTTTCTGTTTCATGGATGTAAATTTTTCTGAAAAGATACTAAAAATGTGCTGAAAGTGATGGTTTTTGATTTCCAGGCATGAAACTCCACAAGCGGAGCAGAACAGTAGAACACTCTCCACATCAAAATAACCGGCCACTCTTCCTGGAGGACAATAGCTTCTTCTTCAACCGGTTGAAATACTCAGAAATTAAAAGACTTAAGTCAGATTTCCCATTTATCCATGATGTTTATGGTTTTATGGCATGTTCTTCTATACGCATTGGGTACAGATAGATTATTCCCAAAAATTTAAATCTTCAATTATGTTTTATCATGTAAAAGAATTACAATTTAATGCCCGGGTATCGAAACCCGACCCACGTTTTGCGACCCTCTTGCTCGAACAGTTCGGTGGCGCCAATGGCGAACTCAAAGCCTGCATGCAATATTTTGTCCAGGCTTTCACAGCCAAAATGCCGTACCCTGACAAATACGATTTGCTGATGGATATTGCCACGGAAGAAATCAGCCATCTCGAAATCGTTGGCGCCACCATCCAGATGTTGGTCAGCGGAATTAACGGCGAGCTGAAAGACATTGCGGAATCGTCGCAAATTATGGGCTTCCTTGAAAATAAGAAAGAAATAAAAGACCAGCTGATTCATGAAACGGTTATCAATCCGCAGTTTATGGTCCTTTCGGGGGGTGGGCCCCGGCTGACCGACAGCCAGGGAGTGCCGTGGCAAGGTTCTTACGTCAATGCCAACGGCGATCTGACGGTTGATTTGCGCTCGGACATTGCCGCCGAAGCAAGGGCAAAAATTGTGTACGAACACCTGATGCAGTTCACCGACGATCCGCTGGTGAAAGAAACACTGGGCTTTTTAATGACCCGGGAAGTAGCTCACATGCAGATGTTTGAAGCAGCACTGGAGACAATTAAACCCAATTCGCCGCCGGGAATTCATCAAAGCGACCCCAGGTACAGCAACACATATTTCAATTTTTCGAACGGGCAAAGCCACCGCGGGCCATGGAACAAAGGCGTTTCTCCCGATCTCAAGGAAAAATGGGATTATATTGAAAATCCCGTAGAACATGTTGCTGAAACAAACGGCTTGATCGACCGGAAACCTTCAGGAACCGAGCGGACCGCAAAATCAGCAAAAGAAGAAAGCGAAAGCCTGAGTAAAATCCGCACCAAAGAAATCAAAAGCAAAACAAAAATGGAAAACATGCAGTGGTCGGATTACAAAAACGGAAAATAACCGGCAAACGCTGAACAGAGAGGCTGTGTCGTACGATTCAGCCTTTTTTATGCTGTCTGGGTTCGTAGCCGGCTTTTTTGCGTGAACGAAGAAAATGGAATCAGTATATTTGCAATAGTTTGAAGATTTCACTTTTTTAGCTAAACGATCATAAAAACAATCCTCATGAAAAAATACTTTCTATCTTTTTTTGTGGCAATCTTGGTGACCACAGGCATCTATGCCCAAACAAACCAACCGGTTACGATGGCTACCTACAACATCCGTTACAACAACCCGGGAGACGGCGAAAATGCATGGCCCGCGCGAAAAGAGCAGGTAAAGGCTTTGATCCGCTATCATGAGTTCGATATTTTTGGCACCCAGGAAGGCTTGATCGGGCAACTAAACGACCTTGCCGAAATGGATGAATATACTTTCACCGGCGTTGGCCGCGATGACGGAAAACAAGCTGGCGAGCACTCTGCCATCTTTTATAAAAAAGACCGGTTCAAATTGCTTGACAACGGGGATTTCTGGCTGAGTGAAACACCCGACAAACCTTCGTATGGCTGGGAAGCCAAACATCGCAGAATTTGCTCGTGGGCGAAATTTAAAGACCATACTTCAGGAAAAGAATTTTACTTCTTCTCCGTCCATTTTGACCATCAGGCAGTGGTGGCCCAAAAAGAATCGGGCAAACTGATGGTCGAAAAAATAAAGGAAATTGCCGGCAAAAACCTGGTGATCTGCGTCGGCGATTTTAATTCGACTCCTGAAACCGAACAAATCCAGCACATGCAAACCATGCTGAAAGACGCGTATGCCATTAGCGAAATGCCGCCATACGGGCCAGTCGGCACTTTCAACAATTTCGATTTTAATGCACCCATGGATAAACGCATCGATTACATTTTTGTGAGCGACCATTGGAAAGTGCAAAAATATGCTGTACTCACCGACAGTTATGAGCAAAAATACCCTTCAGACCACCAGCCTGTTGTGGCTAAAGTGGTTTTTAAATAATGAACTGATGAAAACGTTCAAACGCCTGCCGGCATTTTGCCTTCTCTGTGTCATCTTTGTCTTCGTAAGTTGTAAATCAAATCATCCGGCCGGAGAAGTGCAAATGTGGCTTTCAAAAGCCGATGGCTCGGTCAAATTTGAAAGACAGGACACAGCTTTTCATTTTGAAGAAAACCAAACTTCGGCACCAGCCATCGAAATCGACACTGAGGAAACCTATCAAATCATGGATGGATTTGGTTTTGCCCTCACCGGCGGAAGCGCGATGCTTATTCACCAACTCGGAGAAACTGAACGGGTCGCTTTGCTGAAAGACCTGTTTTCGCCTGAAGGAAACGGCATCGGAGTCAGCTACCTTCGGGTCAGTATCGGCGCTTCGGACCTGGACGACCATGTTTTTTCGTATGTGGACTTGCCGGAGGGCGAAACCGATCCGGAACTGGAACATTTTGACCTGGGCAACGACAAAATTCATCTCATTCCCCTGTTAAAAGAGATCCTGAAAATTTATCCTGAACTGAAAATCATGGGCTCGCCGTGGTCGCCGCCCGTTTGGATGAAAGACAACAAACAATCGGTAGGAGGAAGCCTATTGCCGGAATTTTACGACGGCTACGCCAATTATTTTGTGAAATATGTTCAGGAAATGAAAGCGGAAGGCATTACGATTGATGCCGTAACCGTTCAGAATGAGCCGCTTCATCCGGGCAACAACCCCAGTTTGTTGATGCTGGCAAAAGACCAGGCCGAGTTTATCAAAAACCACCTCGGCCCGGCATTCGAAAAGGCTGGCGTCACCACAAAAATTATTATTTACGACCACAATGCTGACCGGATCGATTATCCGCTTGAAATACTGAATGATCCTGAAGCGGCGAAATATGTCGACGGTTCGGCTTTTCACCTTTACGGCGGGAAGATAGAAGTTTTGTCGCAGGTGCACGAAGCACATCCTGACAAGAACCATTATTTTACAGAACAATGGGTGGGGGCACCCGGCAATTTTGCCGACAATTTCCCGTGGCACATCAAAAATCTGGTGATCGGCGCCAGCCGTAACTGGTGCAAAACGGTTATAGAATGGAACCTGGCAGCCGACCCCAACCAGGACCCGCATACCGAAGGAGGCTGCACCCAGTGTTTGGGCGCTCTCACAATCGATGGCAATGCCATCACCAAAAATGTCGCCTGGTACATCATTGCCCACGCCTCGAAATTTGTCAGGCCCGGTTCGGTGCGGATTGCTTCAAGTACACCCGAAGATTTACCCAATGTGGCTTTCAAAACACCCTCAGGACAAACGGTGGTGATTGTACAAAATGAATCAGCGACTGAAAAAACTTTTGCCATCCGCGTTGCTGGTAACGACTTAAAAACCCGCTTGCCGGGAAAGTCAGTCGCAACTTTTGTCTGGTAAAAAAGGAGAAACTGAAACAGCTTCTCCTTCCCAATCAGATTTTCACTGAAGATTTCATTTTCTGCGGTTTGACATCGCCCGGGTCAACCTGCTCAAACTGTTGCTCCATCTCTTTTCTCAGTCGTTCAAATTCCCCTTCGTCAAAAAAGAAGTTAAAACCATTCTGCCCGGGGAACAACCCGGATGAATCGTTTTGGAAAAAATGCTGAAAGGAATCCATCATTTCCCGGCGCAGCTGTCCAAAATCAGGATATCGGCTGAGTGAATCATTGGGAAACAGGTGGGTACTGTCGTTATCCCACATCCCGAATCGTTCGAAAAACTGTTGCCCCAGATTGTTAAAATGCTCATGAAAGCGTTTGAATGGGTCGTCTCCAAAAAACAATGAGTCAGAAAAAAACCCGCCACCGAAAAAATTGTCCAGGTCGAAGTTGAACACCCCACTGGTATCGGAAGACCAGCTCCTGACGTAGGTGGAATCGTAGCGGATGATGTTGCCGCTTTCGTCAAATTCTTTTTCAACCTTGATTTGCTCGTCAGGAGA
>OBJA01002365.1_pt1 | contig 10992 bp, 8 predicted proteins | sample 1519751 | NCBI WGS metagenome assembly OBJA01 (sample SAMEA3881238, study PRJEB22517) | soil metagenome | biome: lake sediment; feature: soda lake sediment; material: sediment, water from around vicinity | place: India | collected 2013-12-23 | depth 3 m
GGCATTGTATGGTAAATCGCAAACTAAACAGGCCATACAAAATGTATTGCAGTCCATGTTATCCCAGTACCGCTATACCAGCCTGCCGGAGCTGAATGCCGTGCTCAAACAGTATAATGTACTTGCACAAAGAGGAAAAGAAAACTCCAGGGTGTACCGGCACAACGGATTGCTTTACCGGATATTGGATGCTGACGGAAACCCGGTTGGTGTGCCAATTAAGGCGAGCCTGTTTTACAACAAGCCCACGCTTCAATTTTTGGAAGAAAAGTTTAAGGAAAATGAAGCAAAGCGGATGCCTTACAAAGCCCGTATTAAAAACGCCATTGACTTGGTTTTAATGGATAAAAAGACAACACTTCCGGGTTTGATAAAAGCATTGGAAAAGCAGGGAATTCATGTTGCCCTTCGCCAAAATGATTCCTGTTTGATTTACGGTATCACCTATGTTGACCACCAAACCAAATGCGTGTTCAACGGCAGTGCTTTGGGCAAACAATACAGTGCGAAAGCCATTCAGGAGCGTTGTATGCAAAATTCTGTTCCTGATCAGAAATTACTTACGCATTCAGGCCAGCAACAAATTGTTCCAAAATCAAAGGGCACTGCTTCTCCGGTCGAAACCAAAGTGCATCATGATGACCTTCAACCTACTTTTCCTTCCAAGGGAACTGATAGCATCCTGGATGTCTTGGTACAACCGGAATACACGTCGAGTTTTATGCCATACCAGTTGAAAAGGAGTAAGAAAAAGAGGAAAAGAAAGAACCTGAACAGCAACCAATAAAACCTCACAGTTATGGCGATACAAACAGGGGAGAACGAACAGGCCTTGAGAAAAATCCTGGATATGACCAGGCTGATCGGCATTGTGGTGTTGGTAATCCATTTCTATTATTACTGCTATGCCGCCTTCCAAGAATGGGGATTGGCCAATGCGTTTAGCGACCGTTTGCTGGGGAATATTTACAATACAGGACTATTTGCGAATTACCATAAATCAAAGCTCATTGCTTTGGGTTTCCTGTTTATCTCTTTGCTTGGTGCCAAGGGAAGAAAGGATGAAAAGCTGAATTATAAAATGGCCTTTGCTTATGTCATCACCGGATTGCTGATCTATTTTACAAGCTACCTGGCTTTACTGGTGAAAATAAAGGTGACAACAGTAACCGTTCTGTACATTGGGATAACCTCAACCGGTTTTTTGCTGATCCTGACTGGCGGCACGCTGATGTCCCGGATCATTAAAAACAGGCTGGACAGCAAGGATATCTTCAACAGGGAAAACGAAACTTTTCCACAGGAAGAGCGGCTACTTGAAAACGAATATTCCATAAACCTGCCGGCACGGTATCATTTGAAAGATAAACTTCGGTCCAGTTGGATCAATATCATCAACCCGTTTCGGGGAATCATGGTACTGGGAACGCCCGGTTCCGGGAAATCTTACTTTGTGATCCGCCATATCATCACCCAGCATATCCGCAAGGGATTTACTATGTTTGTGTATGATTTCAAGTTCGACGATCTTTCAAAAATTGCCTACAACACCTGGCTGAAAAATAGACACAGATATCCAAAGCCGCCTTCATTTTATGTGGTCAATTTTGACGACCTTGCCCGAAGCCACCGCTGTAACCCGCTGGAACCTTCTGCGATGACAGATATTACCGATGCAGCCGAATCAGCACGTACCATCCTGATGGGACTGAACAGGGAATGGATCAAACGCCAGGGCGACTTCTTCGTGGAATCGCCGATCAACTTTCTCACGGCTGTGATCTGGTATCTAAGGAAATATAAAGATGGTGAGTTTTGTACCCTCCCTCATGTCATCGAACTGATGCAGGCAGATTATGACAGCTTGTTTACTTTGCTCCGGACTGAAAAAGAAATCGAAGTGCTGGTCAACCCGTTTGTGAATGCTTACCTGAATGATGTCATGGAACAACTGGAAGGGCAGGTCGCCGCTGCGAAAGTGGCTATGGCCAAGCTTTCATCTCCACAGCTGTATTATGTTTTATCGGGCAATAATTTCAACCTGGACATCAATAACCCAGACGATCCGAAGATCGTGTGCATGGGCAATAACCCACAAAAGATACAAACCTATGGGGCTGTTTTGTCCCTCTATGTGAACAGGTTGATAAAGCTGGTCAATAAAAAAGAAAAGCAGAAAAGCAGCCTTATCTTTGATGAGCTTCCAACGATCTTCCTCAATAATATGGACAGTCTAATTGCTACCGCCCGGAGCAATAAAGTTGCCACCTGCCTGGGGATTCAGGACTTCAGCCAACTCCGCAAAGACTATGGCCGCGACCAAGCCGATGTGATTATGAATATCACTGGGAATATTGTTGCTGGGCAGGTTACTGGTGATACGGCTAAACAGTTATCAGAACGCTTTGGCAAGATCATGCAGGATAGGGAAAGCTATTCGATTAATAGCGGGGACACATCCATCAGCCGATCTAAGCAGCTTGAATCGGCGATTCCAGCCTCCAAAATTTCAGCGTTAAGTTCTGGCGAGTTTGTGGGTATGGTGGCTGATGATCCTGACAATAAAATAGATTTGAAAGCCTTTCATTGTGAGATATTAAATGACCATGCAGCTCTTAAAACAGAGCAGGAAGGCTATATAGATATCGAAGTAATCCGCAAGCTGGATAATGGCATGGTGCAACGGAATTACCTGCAAATAAAACAGGATATACAAGAAATCATTCAAACTGAAATGGAGCGGATGCTGAATGATCCGGGGTTGGCGCATTTGGTAGTACGGAAATAGAGCAATTTCCTTGGCAACACCGGATAAAGCTAATATATTTGCGTAATACGCTAATTTAACAAGCATGTCCAAAAAAACACTTAACCGTTTAAAAGTTGTTTTAGTTGAAAAGCATCACACTAATAAGTGGTTAGCTCAACAACTCAATAAAAATGAAACTACAATATCACGATGGTGTACCAATGAGATGCAGCCTTCATTAGAAACGTTATCAACGATAGCGGAAGTGCTAGACATAGATGTGAGAGATTTAATAGTTCCTGGAACCGAAAAAGAAAATGCTACAATTAAAAAGTAATAATACAAAGTCAACAAAGCCATTTCTAAAATGGGCAGGTGGAAAGACACAGCTTATAGGAGACTTGGAGAAGTTTATCCCAAAAGAATATGATACTTATATTGAAGCTTTTTTAGGGGGTGGAGCTTTGTTTTTTCATTTGAAACCATCCAAAGCAATACTATCAGATTTAAATCCAGAACTAATTAATAGCTATAAGGCAGTAAGAGATAGTATTGAAGCGCTAATAGCACAGTTAAAAACCTTCACAGATAGCGAATCTTTTTATTATGCAATGCGTGGAACTGATTTATCTACTCTTAATGAAGTTGAACGTGCTGCAAGATTTATTTATTTAAATCGGACTTGCTTTAATGGTCTATATCGTGAAAATAAAAATGGAAATTTTAATGTCCCTTATGGCAGGTATAAGAATCCTTCCTTTTGTGACGAAGATCGATTATATGCCGCTCACAGTGCATTGGAAAATGCAAAATTAATTTGCGCAAACTATAAAACGGTATTAAGAAGATATGGACAGCATAATGATCTCGTTTTTTTAGATCCGCCATATGTTCCTGTAGGTAAATTTTCTGATTTCCAACGTTATACGAAAGATTTTTTTTATGATGATGATCACATAGAATTAAGGGATGAATTCAATAGACTCGTTAAAATTGGTGCAAAAGTTATACTAACAAATTCAAATGTCGAATTTGTGCATGAACTATATAAAGGACATAAATCTGAAGTATTTGAAACAAAAAGGTTAATCAGCAGCAAAAGTTCAACAAGAACTGGTCAGGATTTAGTTATTTATTCGACTAACGGGAAGAAAAGACTTGACTCAAAACAGGAACTATTAGAGAACTTCCCTGGCACTAGATATATGGGAAGTAAATATAAGATGCTTCCATTTCTTTGGGAAAGTATAAAGGACCTCGAATTTAAAACAGCCCTTGATGCTTTTTCAGGGAGCGGATGCGTATCATATATGTTAAAACAAAAGGGAATTGAAGTATATTCCAATGATTTTATGTCCTTTTCCGCAACCTTCACCAAAGCATTAATTGAAAATTCGACAGTTCGTCTAAATAAAAATGATGTAACGTTTTTAACTGCGATAAATCCTAAAGCCAAAAAGTTTATTAGTACAACTTTTAAAGATCTTTATTTTGATGACGTTGACAATGAGTTCTTGGATAATTTGGTTGCTAATATCTCTTTGTTAGATGATGACTACAAAAAAGCGCTAGCTTTTGGAGCTATAAGTAGGGCATGTATGAAAAAACGTGCTCGAGGGATATTTACCTATGTGGGAGCTAGATACGACGATGGGCGCCGTGATTTACAACTAACATTACAAGAGCACTTTCTAGAAAACGTAGAGAATTTTAACAATGCTGTATTTGATAACGGCTACTCGAACAAATCGTTCAATAGTGACATATTTGATCTAAAAGTTAAAGCGGATTTAGTTTATTTCGATCCGCCTTATTTAACCTCGAAGTCAGACAATGATTATACAAGAAGGTATCATTTTGTTGAGGGACTTGTAAAAAATTGGGAAGGTTTGGATATCGATTTATCTACGAAAACTAAGAAATTTAAAAAGTATAAATCCCCATTTGATTCCAAAAACACAGTAAATGAGGCGTTGGACAGCTTGTTTTCTCTTTATAAAGAAAGCATTTTAGTAGTTTCTTATTCATCTAATTCCATACCTTCTAAGGATGAAATGATGGAAATATTGAGTAGATATAAAAAGGAAATTATCCTTAAAGAGATTGATTATCAGTATTCAATTGGAAATCAGAACCACAAAATTGGAGACAATGCCAACAAGGTAAAAGAGTACTTATTTATTGCAAAATAATATGAAAATATCCATTACGCAGGTGCCGCAGGCTGACGAGTTAAATAAAGTAATTGCAACTGTTGAGGCGGTATATAATGAGTGTAAAACTGATCAACAAATCGCTGATTATGTCGGTTTTACTGATCGGCAGGGTAGGTATTACAGACTTGCTGCCGAGATCTTGGGATTACTAGAAAATTTAAATAATAATGCTACTCTAACATCAATTGGAGAAGAGCTGATAGTTCTTGATGACGTTAATAGGTTAAAAAAAATACGAACAATATTAAAAGACAATCTACTCTTTAATACCATTTTAAATCGTGTTGAAAGCGAGGATGATGGTCTCAATCGTGTACAATTACTTAATTTCCTGTCAGACTTAATCGAAGGAGCAGAATCCACTATAGCGCGAAGGTATAGTACCATAATGAATTGGCTAATCAATTCATCTTTACTAAAACTTGATATAAGAGAGCTTCCTGAAGGGGATAAAGAAACCGTCTATAAAATAAATGATCTGTTAGATGAGACAGATTTTATTGAGCCCTCTGACTTTACCGATAGTATTTATCCCGCAAATTATACTAACGAAGAACTAGATATCAAGGAAAATCACATGCAAGTGATAAGCATCCTAAGAAAAAAAGATCAAGGTAAAATTGTTGTGCCTGAATTTCAACGAAATCAAGTCTGGAAACAACAGCAAAAAAGTAGGTTCATCGAATCACTTATTCTTAATATTCCGGTTCCTCCATTTTACATCAGCCAGGATTTGGAAGGAGGAATGATTATAATTGATGGGCTTCAGCGATCGACTGCAATTTTCGAGTTTCTGTCCAACAATTATCATCTAGTTGGATTGGAGGCCTTACCTCAGTTAAATGGAAGATCATACATGGAATTAGATGGTGATATAAGAGCACGGATTGAGGATAGAGAATTGCTGCTTTATATTCTTAAACCTACAGTGCCAATGTCAATTGTATATGACATATTTAATAGAATTAATTCTAATGGTACACCACTTACCCGCCAAGAAATAAGAAACTGTATCTACATTGGCAAAGCTACAAGATTATTGGCTAGGCTAGCCGATAGCGTAATATTCAAAAATGCTATTGATTATGGCTTACCTTCATTAAGAATGAAAGATAGAGAAGCAGTCCTAAGATTTCTCGCATTTTCAACTCCTAATGCCTTGACTGAGTACAAAGGAGATTTGGATGATTTTTTAGGAAAGACAATGAGAAGGATAAATCGGATGCCTGATAATGATATTTATAATCTTGAGCAAAGATTTCTTAGAGTGATGAGACTTACGTTTGATTTTTTTGGCAGCAAAAATTTCAGATTGCCTACGCAAAATAGTCGTGGCAGATTGAATATTGCGCTTTTAGAAGCAGTCGCAGTTTTCTTTGATCAAAAATCTGATTCAGAGCTTCTTACAAATAAGAATTCTATTGTATCCGCTTATCATAATGACTTACTTGTTGATAATGAATTTAGAGATTCAGTAAGAATATCAACAGGAAGCGAGAAAAATGTCAAGACGAGATTTAGAAAAGTATTTGAAATTTTAACCCCTCAATAAAATGATAAAAAACATTTCAATTGATAATTTTAAATTATATAAGTCTGGGATAAATATACCCTTATCTAATTTAAATCTATTTACAGGGATTAATGGTAAAGGAAAATCGACTGTGTTACAAGTATTTCTTTTATTAAGTCAATCTGCCCAGACTAATCGAGCAACGAATAAGATTTATTTGAATGGCGAAAATGTCAAACTAGGGAGTTTTGATGATATAAAAAATAAGGAAACTTCATTTTCAGAGCAAATCCATTTTGGATTTGAGTTTGACAATTTTAATATTGATTACTTCTTGCACCATTCTAATTCTAACGCCTCAGAACTATATATAGAGACAATAAATGTAAAACAAAAAGATTCTGAGTTTTCGCTCATCAGAAAAGAGGATTGGTACTTAACTCAGACAGGTACAGAAAAAGCCAACAATGAAATGGAATACCCTCTATTTGATTTATTTCTTGGCGATTCATCAATAGAACAATATTTTAAGAATTCATCTCTCTCTAATGTGAAATCTGGGATTAATTTGATCGGCATACATTATGTTTCTGCCGATAGAATTGGTCCAAAAAATTACTACGAAAATAAATCCCTAAGCCACTTTATAAGTGTTGGAGCATTAGGTGAAAATACCGTCAATCTTTTACATCACAAAGGCAATGACAAGGTAAATGAAACTGTGATTAAGGGATATTGTGATTTATTTAATGAAAACATTGAGGAACTAAGTTTAACTATAGAAGACAATACAAATTACTGGGTAGATAAAATATTTCAAGGGGCTAAGGTTCAGGTTGAGGCGATCAAAGGTGAAGACTTACTTAAGTTGCGGATTAACTCCGACGGAAAAAGCTCTTATTTTAAACCTACAAATGTTGGTTATGGCTTTAGCTATTCATTACCAATAATAGTTGCAGGTTTAATTGCAAAGCCAGGCGAAATCTTAATTGTAGAAAATCCTGAAGCCCATTTACATCCGTATGCTCAATCCATTATTGCAAAATTTCTGTGTCTGATATCGTCATCAGGGGTTCAAGTCTTAGTCGAATCTCATAGTGAACATATTTTGAATGGCTTTAGAATAGCTGTGAAGGATAATGTTGTTGACAATAATTCTGCAAACATTCTCTATTTTGATAACTACGAAGAAAAAGCTTTTGAAAAAATAAATATAGACAGTGATGGCGGTGTAAATAATTGGCCAAGAAACTTCTTTGATCAATCAACAAGGGATCTAAACTATCTATTAGGAATATAAGATGCAGATATTTATAAACGAGACCTCATTAAATTCTCAATTTGAAGAACCAGCACATTTTTTTAGTTCTTTAAAAGTTTTTCTTTCATCTGTAAAAAGAATTAGTGAAATAAAAAATAACAAGAATATTTTTAAAAGCGATCATTTATTTTATTATACTGGGATTCAAGGCACGTATTTAGAAACGACTTTAAAGACAAATCGTCCCTTGAATGATGCATTTGTACAAAATATACAGTTAGTAAATCCAAAGAGTTGGCAAAGTCAAAAAATACACGAGGATCAGAATTCTTACGAATATAAGAATCAAGACTTTGTGGGCACATCAGTTGCAGAACTATCGGAAAGGATAATTTTGGATGGCAACTTAGCTGGATTTTTACTAAATTTTAGTGATTCCCAGTTCGGGAACGAACTTAAAATCGACGTTCTAAAAAACAAAGAAAATTCTATCGAGGTTGATTGCGCAATTACACCAGAGTCTATCGAGCAATGGTTGATTGATAATGGTTACCTCAATCCTGATGAAGTTTATGATGAAAAATCGGGTATAGCACCTGCCGATTACCAAACTGTCTTAAGAGAATCCGCAATATTTGAAAAAACAAATTATCCTAGAAATAATGGCCGTATAGTGTATCGAAAAATTGGGAGTAGTGAACTTTGGACTGTTGATAATGCTCCAAAACATGCCGGCGCAAAAGCTCATATTGAAGTTTTTGATGAAACTACTGCCAAACATCTCGGTACTTCTCTATATAATGAGATAAACTTAAATACAGATCATAAGAAAGAAAATAGGTATATTAATAAAGGATAGCCTTCGCCGCTAAAAGGTCACTCAATAGTTTCAAGTCTTCCAATAATTGGTTTGAATTCTGTATCGCCGGGGTCACCTCACGGGACAAATTCAAAATTGATGAATTTGTCCCATTTTTTTTGCCTTTCATTGTAGATCAATGCATAGCGGAAACATTGAACCGCAACATGTAAAACAATTCGGTTGATGGTGTCCAAAATTTCTTGGTTTATTTTAAAATGTTTGTCCCTGATTCAATCAACTATTTTAGCCGTTGGCTGGATTTTTCAGGCAGAAATTTCCAATACCGGGCGGGCATGTGCTGACGCTGAACTTTCAGGTTTTTCCGTTCCGGAATGTTGATGCTGTCGAAATAATTTTTCCACAAGGTCTGGTAAACGGGTTCATTTTCCTGTAGCAGGTTTTCTGCAATTTGGCCGTTGAGTTCCGAAAAATTTTTATCCGAAAGCACCACTTCTACTACTTCTTTCAGGTTGTAATAAAAACCGTAATCCCTTTTCAGGTCGTAAATCAGCCATTGCTGATCGGCAAAGCGGCTTTTAAAATGATGGATGGCAAGCGGCAATACATCATACTGCGGTTCCACCGGCGCAAAATAAAGGTGGTCTTTGGTCTCCTGAAACCGCACAAACTGCAGCAGGCGGGACATTTCTTTCAGGACCTGCCGCTCAATTTTTTTCAGTTGCAGCACGTCGGCGTCGCCGTAGTCGGTTTCAATACTGAAATCACTGTCGAACACCCGCCGGATGAAACGGTACAGTTTCATTTCTATACCTTCTTCCTGCGACAAAAACACCAGGAAGGGCAACTGCTGGTTCCGGCTGTGCAGCTTTTTTTGCAACCCGTTCCACACGCGGGCTGCATGTTCTTCGCAAGTAGCAATTTTCTGTTTTTGGACGAAAAGAACGTCCTGAAAATCCGCTTCTTTACAAATATTTGCCGGCACGATTTTCTCCTTGTAGCATTCAAAAACCACGCTCAAAAAACCTTCAAAGGAGCCGTCGTAAATCAGGAAAGCCATACTTTTCAGTTTTTAAAATGAAGTTGTTTGGATTGCGCGGCAAGCGGCGTTTGTACCGGGAAAAGCATCAATTGTGTGTCGCCGGCCTTTCTTCTCTTCATGACACTCTCTGAAAGAATGTGGCTTTTCAGCCGGTCAGGCTCCCACGAAACTGATTGGATAGCCAGTTCGTTACAGGTGATAAAATATTGTGCACGTTTCATCACCACCCCGATTTTTTGCAGGTGAAAGCTGGTGAGTTTCCGGAAGCGGCGCGCGTCCACGATCATTTTGGCCGACTGCACCCCGATGCCCGGCACGCGCAGGATCAGGTGGTAGTCAGCTTTGTTGACATCCACCGGGAAAAGGTGCAGGTTACGCAGGGCAAAGGCCAGTTTGGGATCGACCTCCAGATCGAGAAAAGGTTGTTCTGGCGTCAATATTTCGTCAGCCGAAAACTCGTAAAAACGCATCAGCCAGTCGCTTTGGTACAGCCGGTTTTCGCGCACCAGCGGTGGCGACTGGATTGCAGGAAGCCTTTGATCGTATTCATTCACCGGAAGGTAACCCGAATAATACACCCGTTTTAGTTTTTGCTGATGATAAAAGCCGGACGAAAGCTGAAGGATCTGCCGGTCGCTGTCGGGCGTGGCGCCCACAATTAACTGTGTACTTTGCCCCGCTGGTGTAAAAACTGGCACCTTGCGGTATTTTTTGCGCTCTTCTTTATAAACCTGGATACCTTCGCTGATCTGGTTCATCGGCTGCAGCACGCTTTGGTAATTCTTTTCGGGCGCCAGCCGTTTTAACTGTTGTTCAGTCGGTATTTCGATGTTTACGCTGAGGCGGTCGGCATGAAGGCCGGCTTCGCGGATCAATTCCGGACTTGCGCCCGGGATGGCTTTTAGATGAATATACCCGTTAAAACGCTCTTCCTGCCGAAGTTTTTTGGTCACCAACATCAGTCGTTCCATCGTGTAGTCGGGATTTTTCAGGACGCCGGAACTGAGAAACAGCCCTTCAATATAATTTCGCCGGTAAAAATTGATGGTCAGGTCAACCACTTCCTGCACGGTGAAAGTCGCCCGTGGACGGTCATTGGTGCGCCGGTTAACACAGTAGGCACAGTCATAAATGCAGTGGTTGGTCATCAGCAGTTTGAGCAGGCTGATGCAGCGCCCGTCATCGGTAAAGCTGTGGCACACGCCGCAGGAAATTGCGTTCCCGATTCCGCCCGGAGTATTGCTCCGGTTGTTCCCGCTCGACGCGCAGGAAACGTCATATTTCGCGGCATCTGCTAATATTTTTAGTTTTTGTTGTAATTTTTCCTCCATAGTTTTGTATCTTTATCATCTTCAAACCAAAAACAACTTCAAAATTACTAATAAAATTAG
>OBJA01002366.1_pt1 | contig 10992 bp, 19 predicted proteins | sample 1519751 | NCBI WGS metagenome assembly OBJA01 (sample SAMEA3881238, study PRJEB22517) | soil metagenome | biome: lake sediment; feature: soda lake sediment; material: sediment, water from around vicinity | place: India | collected 2013-12-23 | depth 3 m
CCTTCCTACCTCACCTCAACTGGCGAGGGGTAGAAATACGCACCCGTCTATCTAAAATACTAGGTGTTGAAGTCTTAGTAGAAAACGAAGCAAGAGCCACTGTTATGGCCGAGCAATGGTTAGGTCATGGGAAACAAACCGGGGACTTCATCTGTTTTAATGTTAAGACTGGGATAGGCTCAGGCATTGTAACCCACGGAATCCTCTATCGTGGAGTATGCGGAACCGCCGGTGAAGTTGGTCATACAACGATCTTAGTGGATGGCCCTCTATGTAGTTGTGGCAACCGGGGATGTTTGGAAGCGGTCGCTTCAACCAAAGGCTTTTTGCTGCGGGCAAAAAACCTATTAGGAGAAAGCATATCCCTAGCAACACTGGTAGAACGGGCCCGCCAAGGCGAATCGCGCTGTCTGGACCTGTTGAAAGAGAACGGTGTTTATCTTGGTATAGGCCTTGCCAACCTTGTCAATATCCTAAATCCCGAGTTGGTCATCTTGGAGCGCGATCTATTACTTTACGCCGACTTGATCATTGACCTACTTCAATCTGTCATCAAGAGCAAAGCCTTGGAAATGCCGCGGTCTCGTGTGAGGATAGTTCCTTCCAAAATTGGCGAAGATGCACCGGCAATCGGCGCAGCAATTTTACCTTTAGCTAAGTTTTTTGAGCAAGGAGGTATCGTTGGTTCTACATAGCCAAATACTTATGGCTTAAAGAAAGACAGTTTTTTCTCTAAAGCCATTTCATGAAATATATGGCTCTAAATAGGATTTAGCTGAAAATCCTTTTCCAAAACCTAAGCGAGTTCATAATACATTCAGCATTATTCCTCGATTAAAGGGTTAGCCCTAGATTATGCTATCAATACATCGTATCAAATGATAATCAACAATTATGAAATCGCCGGAAAACTATCTTATAAACCTATACTTCATTACTGAAAGGAGAAAGAAAGATGAAATTATTTATTGACACCGCGAACATCGAACAGATACGCCGTGCCAACGACCTCGGTGTTATCTCGGGCGTAACCACCAACCCAACACTCATCGCCAAAGAGGGACGGAATTTAGCAGAAACGATTAAAGAGATCACAAGCATTGTCGATGGACCGATTAGCGCCGAGGTCATTAGCTTGGATGCCGACGGCATGGTCTCTGAGGCCAAAGAGCTAGTAAAGATTCATCCAAATGTCGTTATCAAAATACCCATGACCACAGAAGGGCTAATTGCTGTCAAACGTCTTACAAGCGAAGGAATACGCACCAATGTGACGCTTATCTTCTCATCTTGCCAAGCCTTACTCGCTGCCCGGGCAGGAGCCACGTTCGTCAGTCCCTTCGTTGGGCGACTCGATGACATTGGCAATGATGGTATGAATTTAGTCGAAGAGATCGTTGAGATCTTCAATACACACCAGCTATCTACTGAGATCATCGCTGCTAGTATTCGTCATCCAAACCATGTAATCCAGGCCGCAATGGTTGGAGCCCACATCGCAACAGTTCCTTTAACCGTCATTGAGCAGATGACTAAACACCCCTTAACAGATAAGGGAATTGAGACATTCCTAAAGGACTGGGAGAAACTTAAAAAATAGAAGTAGTTACGGATGAGAAAGAGGTCGTTGTTTTGTTCGCAACGGCCTCTTTCTATTATCAACCCTTCAACAACTGATTCATTGAGCAGGCAAAGATAAACTTCACAGTCTAATTAAGGTTTCATCTTCTCTTCGATGGCGTCTTTGATCCGATCCTCCTTTATATCTATCTGCTTTAATAAACGCATCAGTAAAGACAGCTGTTTTGCTCCGACAACTGCATTAGCAGCCAGTAACAACAGCTGCAGATCGTTTTCAAAGTTTAGAAGAAGAGTATCCATTGTCGGGGGATGAGTAACACGTAAAAAAACAATGAAGGATAACGACGCCCAAAAAAACCACATATTACCTGTGATGTTGTTAACCAACTCAGCAACTCGTTCATTGAACCGTTCTATTTTCCTAGGCAAACAGATAACCTCCTCAAGAGCTTCGGACACAACCAAACAGATTTCAATTAATAATCTCTCACTGAGGCACTGTCTCCCGCTTTTTTGTCTTTGTAATCTGCATTCCTCTGTTAATCTCCATCGCATGCATCTCCTCTGCACCAAATTCCTTAGCCACATACTCCAAAGCTTGCCATGGATCCACATGCTCTCCGCATGTGAAGATATCAACCGCAGCATAGGACATTTCAGGCCAAGTATGAATCGTCAAATGCGATTCGGAGATAACCACAACACCACTAACTCCCTGCGGCTCAAACTCATGAAACATGCTACCGATAATCTCAGCGCCAGCTACTCTTGCCGCGTCCCGCATGACCTGCTCAATCTGGGCGGGATTATCTATTCTCTCAGTATCGCATTCCCAGAATTCAGCTAGTAGTTGGACACCCAATGGTTTGCTAAAAACACTCATACGAACTAACACCACCCTTCCTAATACGTTATAATTCCCAAAGAAGGGCATAATTTATAATTTTTTTTAATATATCGCTTGAACATAATGATCATTAAGTCAATTTCATGGAGAAATGAGTTTTTTTGGAGATAGGAGCCAGGAGTTAATAGTCAGGATTTACGAGCAAAAGTTGGAGATATAGCGGGTAATAAGTGGATATTACATAAAACTGTCGATAAGCAGAAATCATTTTTTAACCTTGATTTACTCAATGCCATATTTCCCATGTTTCTCATCTTGAGTTTCTTTAACTGAAATAAATAGGTTCCCAGAAGTATCTAAACCAGCATAGAATACCTCTTTAACATGGCTGATCCCCTGCTCATCCATACGCTCAGACAGCCATTTCCCGTCCAAACCAGTATCTCTTAAATTTTCTTCCAAGACAGTGCCATCCATAATCAAATCCTTCACCAATCCCTTGTAGACCGTTCCCAGTTTCAGATCCGCAGGAGTTACTGGCTGATTCTGGGACTTCGGAAGCACAGACAGTTTCCCATCCGTCTCCATTAAAGCGAACTCGACGTCAGCGATGTTGAAGACGTTTTTCTCTCTTAGCAGCATTAGAAGCTCACTTAATGCTAACCGTGTTTTTTTCATATTCTCTTCGACGATCTTACCGTTGGCTACCATGACTGTTGGCTCAGAATCCACTGCCTTTCTAACGTGTATTTTCTTTATATGCCAGAATCCGATGCCGATGGTTAATGCCGCAAACATAACTAACACAGTTATGGCGCTGATTACAGTCGGTTTTGGCCCTAAGGCCAAATTTGCTGAAACTGACCCCAAAGAGATTCCCACGACAAAATCAAAGAAGGTCATCTGCGACATGAGCTTTCTTCCCATAAAACGGCACAAAACCAAGACAAGGAAGAATGTCAGCGCTGTTCGCAAAGCTGTATCCAAAACCAACTCATTCATTGTTAATTAACTCCCCAGCATATTTTCATAGAAGAAAAATTGTTGCACGCTCCCGGCAAGCTGATACGCGAGTTCCTTTCTTAAGTATCTTCCATTCATAATTCAGCTATTCTAATCTCTAGTAGCTTCATGTTCTTATGCAAGAGAAAGTATACATCCATAAAGAATATTACCCGTGATAGGAAGCGCAACCATTGGTCTAATCGTGTAAATTGAAGCAGCACACTGTCCTTATCAATTTGTTAATCTAACCCTGAATATTTAAGAATCATTGAGTGTTGCTTATAGCTTGTATAGCCATACTATAAAAGTCATTTATACCAGATAGGAGAGTTCACTTATGGACAATTTTTATTTACAAGTCCTTTTGATACTGGCCCTAATTGGCCTCAATGCTTTTTTTGCAGCCTCTGAGATTGCTGTTATCTCTCTAAATGAGCGAATGCTTCGGAAAAAAGCGGAAAAGGGAGATAAAAAGGCAATATTGCTCCAGAATCTCATCAGTGAACCCAGCCGATTCCTAGCAACGATTCAGGTTGGCGTCACTCTTGCAAGTCTTATGGCAGGTGCCGTGGCGTCGCAGAGCTTTGCCTTGAGTATGGCGTCTTTTTTAACCAAGATTGGTCTACCCTTTGGCGAAGCATTCATTGAAATATTCTCTGTCGCATTGATTACTCTCATAATCTCCTACTTCTCTCTGGTACTAGGCGAACTCGTCCCTAAGCGATTTGCCCTTCAGTCGCCTGATAACATCTCCCGCGCTACAGTAAAACCACTTCTTGTCCTGTCACGATTAGCCGCCCCCTTCATTCGCTTTTTGAGCTTTTCTACAAACACTGTTATCAAACTATTAGGTGGAGACCCAGGAGCTAATGAGGAACAAATTACAGAAGAGGAGATCCGGCTCATGGTCGATGTAGGCCAGGAAAAAGGGGTTATCCGACGGGCAGAAAAAGAGATGATTAACAATATCTTTGAGTTCGATAATACCCCAGTATCTCAAGTGATGACCCACCGTACTGATATAACGGGAATTCCGGTTAGTTTAACCCTGGAAGAGATCGCTGCGACTCTGGTGGATCAACAATACTCCCGTATCCCTGTTTACAAAGAATCGATTGATTGCATCGTCGGAATCCTCCACGTTAAGGATCTCATCCCCTACCTTTATGAAAAAACATCACGACTTTTTGACCTAAAAACCATGATGCGACGGCCACTGTTTGTGCCCGAATCAAAAAAGACCGATGAACTCCTTAAAGAGATGCAAAAATCCCAAACACATATGGCTGTTGTCATTGACGAGTTCGGAGGGACTGCCGGTATTGTCACGATCGAGGACCTTTTAGAGGAGATCGTCGGAAACATCTTCGATGAATATGACACAGAGGAACGGGAGATCGAAGAGATTGATGAAAAGACGTTTGTTATCGATGGAACCATCAGCTTAGAGGAGATCGCCGATCTTTTTAACGCAAGGCTTCCCGTTAAAGATTACGATACATTGGGTGGGTTTGTAATGGGTCTACTAGGTCGTATACCCGCTAACAACGAACATCCCACAGCTGAACATGGCGCTCTTGTATTTCAAGTCGAATCTATGGATGAAAAACGCATCCAAAAAGTACGCATCACTTGTAAATAAGGAAAAAAGAAAAGGCCGTTATTCAAACGGCCTGCCTCTATTTACTATTTCTTCGGATAATAACTCCATTCCATGTTTTTAATTATCTGTTTCGCAGTTGAGATCCTTGTAAGATCTGGATTCACTTCATGATTCTGGCCTAATAGCTCACCTGCTCCAACCAATTCCGGTTGGATATTTTTTTTGGCTTGATCATCTGTTATCAGTGACATCGACCAGACAAGTGAAGGTTGCCCATTGGCTTCACTGAAGCCTTCTTCGCCTTTTTTAGAACTCTTCGGATAATACTCATTGAAGTCGAAGGATACATTAGCTTCTAAGTAAACTTTAACCTTTTTATTCATAAACCGCTGAGGAATTACACACTCAATTTCCTCGCAGACGCCTTTAGGAGTGGCGTTTGTTACCGCCTGAACATCCTCTTTCTTCTGCCTTTTCTCAACGCCAAACCAGACTGGCAAGGCATATGGCCGTTCATTGGCTTTTGCCCCAAACCACTTCTTCAAACTGGCTTTCTTAGTGACAAAAAGCGTCTCAACAACACCTGTTTCCAGATCTTCGATCCAAAAGGCGAATGACGGCGGGAATTTATAAAGTTTTGGATTAAATGCCATTTTAAACTGTAAGTAAGGTTTCCCGGGTTCTACTTTGACCACTTTCGCCTGACTCCAAGTATAACAACCAATTACGACGAAGACACAGACTAAAATCATAAAAAGCCTTTTAATCATCGGAATTATCTCCCTTTTTATTTATTCTTTATCAGTCGGATCATCCAACCAAACATGGCCTCACTTAGCTCTTCAGGTTTTTCCCCATATTCATCCAACCAATTTCTCTTGTAGTGAATCATCTCTATACATCCGACAAGCCCAGCATTTAAGAGGAATGCGGTCTCGATCACATTCAGATCCGCCCGAATACTTCCGTCAGAAATTCCTTCTTTTAGCGCAGAGATTAATAGATCAAAAGACCTTCGTCCTTCAATACAACACGCCTCAGTCAATGTTCCCTTCTCCATGGTTCCTGGCTGTTCGAACTGATGAATGATACGAAAATATCCTGGCTGCTCCAAGGCAAAATTAAGATACGTTTGGCCAATATGCACTACCTTCTCCGCTCCATTTTCAGAACTATTTTGAGACAGAGCATTAATTATTACAGCCGTTAAAGCTTGAAATGCCCGAAGCGCCACTGTGGTATATAACTCATCTTTGCTATCGAAATAGGCGTATATGGTGCGCTTTGTATACTCTGCTTCTTTTGCCACGTCATCCATTGTTGCGCCCAGAAAACCTTTATCAAAAAACACCTGTTCTGCGGCATCCACGATCTCTCCTCGCCTTACCACCCTAAGTTTCTCTCTACGTTCTTGCAAGCCCACTTAAACACGCCTCCCATATAACTATAACTTAAAATAGTATACTATACAAGCATTTTATTACACTGTCGGTATACTTTGTTATGAAATTTATGCTTAAAGAGTCAATTTATATGATGGAATAGTGGCCGCAGGCTAACTATCATGCTAAGTCCCAATTTCCGCACTTTCACCATGAGTATTATAAGTATTCTATCTATTTCACATGGTAATAAAGCTGCTCTCTATGTTTATAAAATAAAATCGTCCGCCATAAAGCAAACGACTTTATACAATAGGGCTCCATGTCCTCTGACTTATTTTACTCCACTACTTTTTCCACCAGAATCGTACAATTAGTAGCCAACGCCGCAATAGCACCGATTGCCGCCCATACAGGAAGAAGAACCGTACCGATGACGCCTATCGTGAGCGGTATCTCTACAAGAGTCTTGCCTTCTTCATTTTTAATAATGATCATGCGAATATTTCCCTGACGAATTATCTCTTTAATCTTGGAGACAAGCATCTCTCCGTTAACACTATACTCTTCGACCCGCACCTTTTGTTCATCCAACTTATAAATCACCTCATTTTAGATTTAATATAACCATTTTATCATATTTGGACAAACATTATGGGAGGTTAGTTTTCTAGCATATACAACCACCTGTTATCACGTTATAATAAACTTGGTTACATGTTTAAGTTAAATTGACAATATTATTTTTTAACTGCCTTATTTGCCAAAGAAAGCTATGGTGAGAAAAATGCAGCAGCTAGCCGTTCGTCTGGAAAAGGTCACAAAAAAAATCGGTAAGAAAACAATAATTAGCGACATATCCCTGCAGATTAAACCCGGTGAGGTCTTCAGGTTATTAGGCCCAAATGGTGCTGGCAAGACCACAACCATCCGGATGACGGTCGGGTTAATCTCTATCACAGCAGGCGATATTCTGATTAATGGTAAACTTGAAACGCGAATCCATGATCTAGTGCGAACGTATTCCTTGGGAATGAGACAAGAAATAAAAAGACTCTCCGTTTTGTTGATAAAAAACGAGCGGACAAATCCGCTCATTGAGGGTTGGAACCCTAGTTTACTTTCTGACTTATAAATATCGCATAAAAGTCCCCAATTTCTTCTGGAACTCCTCGTCTTTTACTGATGCTAAAGCTGTTACACATTTTTTCAAGAAGTCTTTATCCATACCGGGAACACCCCTTAAACGGGTATATAGACGATCAACAACTTTATTCATCTCATTTTCAGTCATACTGTTACCTCCCAATCTAATTACAGACTACACTACGGCAACACTTGAACCCACATTATACGAAGCAGGCCCAAAACTCAATATCAGGAGGATTAGGATTAAAAACAAGGTAAACGGGTTATACGCATAACCGGTTATCCTTTTTCTCTTCATTAGACTCATCCTCTTTCCTCTATGAAGTTAATCCGCCCTCTTACAAACTATGTCCGAGACCGCAGATCTGAACCAGGCGGGAGGAATGACTTAATTATTACGAAACCCCGAGTCGCACGAACTCGAGGTTTACGGTTTTTGTCAAAGAGGAGAACGCCTTCATCGCAGCTGCCCTCTCCATCTTAACAATCCTCCTCACCAGCAGGCCAAAGGGAGTATCCTTGAAGCTTCTTTCATAATCACCCTTGGTTCCGAGTTCTCCGGTGAGTATCTTCTCCAATGCATGGTAATCGACTTCAGTTAAGGGAATATTGTTCCTCAACTTATGAATGGCGATATGGTTTTTATGCTCCTCAATGTAGCGGTTCACTTTCAACCTATAATCCTGAAAATCATAGCTGATGGTAAAATCCTTCAATTCAGAGCGTTCCTGCTCTTGGTCCTCAAGGTCAGTATAGATCAACTCTTTCCTGCCGGTTTCGATGAATTTCATGAGATCCCGAAGTTCGACGCGGATTCGCTCAAACTTCAGAATATCCGCCGTGTTCCAAAACTCATCCTCCATTACTTCCTTCAGGATGGGCACTTTAACTTTGACTTGAGGTATGGTAGTCTTCTTCAGCAGCGCTTCAGCCCATTTATAGCTTTGTCAGTCATTATATCTTTATATAATACCTGTTTCCATCGCTTGTCATTTTTTAATGGTTCCCCAAACATCTTATAAAAAACAGCCTTAATCAACTTATCCAGTGCATTAAGTTGTTTTTGGCGACAATCGATAATTTCTTGAGCGTTGTCTAAGGTTTCTGCTATTTTTCTTTGGATGTCGAGGGTGGGCAAGGGTATTGAAAATCCTTTTACACTTGCAGCCGATAAATTGGGTTGAGAACTTCCACTATTAGCTTTGATTTGCTGTTTATATATGATTCCTGAATCTAAGCAATGCATTAGATAAAAAGTATTAATTTTTAGTTTATCCGCCCGAATAATAACCAAAGATGAAGCAATTGCGCCTTCATCTTTATCAACTAAAGCATGCTTACCTAATGACCTACGCAAGCAATATAGAATATCGTTTTTCTCGATTTTACCAGAACCTAGTATTTCATATTTTTCTCTGCTAATATAGTTCATTTTAGAATAGTCAATAGCTTTTTCACAGACATGCCCTGCATTAATAAATGGAATACCTTCGACAGTAAAGTCTTTGAGGACGGGTAATTTTTCCCTCTATCACCATTGATGAACTTACACACATCCCCCAATTTCACCATTTCCCACTTACTCATCCTCCAGTAACCTCCTCAGCTCCTCCATCTTGGCGCCTACCTCAAGCGTCAACTCATCGATGTGAGCCAAGATCACCTCGGGCTCTTCATACTCTACCTTTTCATACTCAATCTCTTTATAGCGGTTGATGGATAAGTCGTAGCAGTTGCCTTTTATCTCTTCTTTATCCACTAGAAAGCTTTGGTCTGTTCCATACGGCTAACTTCTTCGCCCAGGTTGTGAAACCTGGTAATAACATCGGCAATATCGCCACCTGTGCCTAGGGGGGTCCGTTTATCATCCAACGAGTACCCATCGGACTTCATGTCGTAGAACCAGACCTTATCTGTTCCCCCCGCATTGGTCTTGGTAAAGACTAAAACTGCGGTGGAAACTCCCGCATATGGTTTGAATACCCCACTGGGCATGGAGATGATCGCCTGAAGATTCTGGTTTTCGACCAGCTCTTGTCGGAGGGACTTATGGGCCTTGGTGGTGCCGAACAAAACGCCGTCCGGGACGATACAGGCGCATCAATCGTACCGGTAAATGGCGGATTAGCTAGTATTATATCAAAAGCGTTCCCAGATCTCGTTTTGTTTAGAGACACTATCGGCATAGTTAATATGCGGGTTTGAGATAGAATGCAACATCAGGTTCATCGCAGATAACCGCAGCATGGTTCGATCCGTGTCAAAGCCGGTGAAAGTGTCTCCCGCGAATCGCTCCCATTGTTCCGCCGTCATCTCGCTCTCGTACTTCTCTCGGATGTACTCCGCTGATGAGACCAGGAACCCGGCGGTGCCGCAGGCAGGATCGCAGATACGGTCATCGGGAGTCGGTGCCAGCAATCGGACCATCATGTCGCGGATGTGCTTCGGCATTAAAAATGCCGAAGCACATTGGTCAGCAAATTTCTCAATAGCACTTTTGTTACCAGAAATAGGGCAAAGCTGTTTATGAGATCTATCCTTAATGTGGTGGCAGATCTCATGGGCCACAGTAACGTTGTCTTGTTATTGGTCGGTTTTTATTAATAGCAACAATGGGTATATCATCTTCATCATCAGGCGCTAGGTACACACTCTCATAATGCTTAAAGTCACGAAAAGAAACAGGTATATCCAGTTCGTCCAAAAGCTTGAATGGATCGATTGGATATACCCCTGGTTGGTTTAGACCCTATTGTTCAATTACTTTTTTCGCCAATAACTCCGGCGAATAAAAATATACGCTAAAATCAACGTTGTTCGGCATTGTGGTTACGCTTCTCCTTCAACATTCTCTTAAACTCTATTAGATCGATAATTTCTCGCTGATCTTGTTCAGTAAGTTCAGAAAACGAGCGGGCAAAAAGCATCGCCATATCCTTTTTCTCATTTATATTACCATATAGCAGTTCATCCACAGACCAACCATAGATCTCTGAAAAAAGCCTAAGCTCTTCACTAGATACTTTTCGCGTCCCCGCTTCAATTGCCACAAGAGATGTACGATTCAAACCCATTTGTTTTGCCACATATTCCTGAGACAAATGTAGATAATCACGAGCTGCTTTAAGCCTTTGAACAAATTCCATATTATTGGTCATCATTATCAACCTCCGACATTATTATATGCCAGAGTGTCAGATTTTACAACATTGCTGGTCATATTTTTTGACAAAGCACCGCATCAAGAAGAATACTAGAATATAACACTTATAATGAAAAAAATCCCAATCCGTTTATTAACCTCTTCCCGCTAAAAAAGCGTTTCAGCTGGTCTTAAACGTTGGGATTTAGTGTTTATTAAATGGTGGGCCATCGGCGACTCGAACGCCGGACACCCTGATTAAAAGTCAGGTGCTCTGCCGACT
>OBJA01002367.1_pt1 | contig 10976 bp, 5 predicted proteins | sample 1519751 | NCBI WGS metagenome assembly OBJA01 (sample SAMEA3881238, study PRJEB22517) | soil metagenome | biome: lake sediment; feature: soda lake sediment; material: sediment, water from around vicinity | place: India | collected 2013-12-23 | depth 3 m
TTGCAGTAGGTTATCCTAAATACAAGTTTAATAAAGCCATTAACAGGAGTTTCGCAGAAGTAAAGTATTTGTAATAAGCATTCAACTGTTCAATGACTTGGTGATACTTGTCCCACAAGTCCCAACTGTAGCACAAAAACAGCCACTAGCACTAATGTGAACCATATTGAATGCGAGGCTTTTAGGCCGTAGTCCCTCACCCCTTTGTCCCCTCTCCCAAAGGGCGAGGGATCTGTAACCGCAAGAATTAGCTGTTATCACCGATAGCACCATTACAAACCCGGGCAATCGGCCTCGGCTACTAAAGGCGAAGTTGGCTATTGGTTTTTCACCGACAGCATCATCTCAAAACTAGGAAGCCGGCCTTGGCTAATATGGCGGACTCCCCTGAGCGCGAAGCAGTCGAAGGGTTAAAAAAATTTGAGTAGCGAAAGGCGTTAAAAACTATCTACTGTTCGAAGACTCCTGACGTTGAATAGGAGTTTTCATTTAATTATAAGCAACAGATTTAAATAATCAGAAGGTCAAGTTTAGATAGTTTAGTCTTTCACTTCAAATTTTAGCCATATTAGACACAGCCGCGGCCTTTTTTTGGTACTTTTTTGTGGCTGCAGACAAAAAAGTACGAGAAGAAAAAATTGCGTTTCAGCGCAAATCAAGCTGCAACGACAGGTTGCAAAGCGAGAAGTTTTTTTATCAAAAAAAAGAAGTACGAAAACTGTTCAATGACTTGGTGATAGTTGTCCCACGAGTCCCAACTATCGCACAAAAACAGCCACTAGCACTAATGTGAACCATATTTGGAGCGTTAAGAGCAAGTGCCAGAGCGAAGCACATAGCGCAAAAATCCCCCTCATCTTATGAGAGAGGGGGAAAAAGTGGTGAGAGATTATGTGAAATGACTTACCTCTTCACAATCTTCATTACTTTACTCTTATCGTTAAGTTGGAATTTAATCAAGTAAACGCCCGGCTTAAGATTGGCGATATTAATGGTTTGCCGTGGGTAGTCGGTTATGATTCCCCCTGCAACTTCATTACCAATGAGGTTATAGATTGTGTACTGAGAAGGTGTTGTATTTGAGCTGCCTGTGATCTCGCATGTAATATATGAGTGTGCAGGGTTTGGATACAAGCGGATATTTTGTTCATCCTGAGTTTGTTTATTAAACCCAAGCGAGCTGTTTGGAATGACTAAACCGCCTGCAAGTACTCTCTGCCTTAGATCGTAAAGTGTTTTTGGGAGGTTTTCCAGTGCTGAGCCCATAACTCCCGGTGTAGCTTCAGTGACAGAGAAAGCAACATCTAATTCATGCACTTGGTTTGGCCTGAAAGTAAATGGTCCTACTGAACCAACACCCCTGCGGTCGCCTTCTTTATTCTGTGCCTGAACTTCAGTCCAGAACTTTCCATTCTGATTATATCCGCCGTTTGGCTGAACACATGAAGTGCCCCAGTTAAAAGGATCGGAATCGCCGGGGAACATGTAATTGCATGCAGGTCCTACAGATCCCATTGTTGGATGTCCCTTACCACCATATTGCATTTGAGTTCCATCTCTCCAGTATCCCCTCATATTATTGTAAAATTCTTCTGCATATATAGGATCGTCCCAGTAGGTAGGAACTCCTGAAGATAAATACAAGGGGTACATAAAGTTCGACATGCCAAGCCGTTCATCATCAATAATTCCATTGCCAAAATTTAAGCCGTTAATACTTTGAGAGCAATTGGCAGCAGGATTGTCGATACCATCCTCATCTTTTAAAGGTCCGGCAAGTATAGTAATAGACTGAACCGGTGGGTTTTCTCCATAAGCCCAGTATTGGCCCTCGCCATCTACCGGTTTGCCGTTATATCCATAAAATGAACCATAGGTTACATTACTTCCAATGTAATCGTCCTCAGCAAAACCAAGATCAATGTCGGTAAATATTGCGGTATAAAAATCATGGTAAGTCCTGTTCGATCTGTTTATCAAGTCGTAGTGTACAAAAACTGAATTGTAAACAGCAGTATCATCAGGATTACTGAAACCATAAACCATCGCGTGCACTTCGAGTTTCAGAGGATTGCCAAGTGATTCGGTATGTTCGGTATCATCATTAAACATCAGGAATATTGACTGATCGCCGCGGATAAGTGGGTAATCTCCTTGTGTGCAGTTGTATTCACCGTCAGCGTTTGCATCATAGTATGGAGCAAGATTGGGTGCCTCGCCATTGCTTACTTTTCCATGTGCAGGCCAGTTTGCTATTGCTTCGGGAGCTATATAATCAGGCTTCCAGTAATTATTTATATGATAAGCTACTTCCTCACGGCTAACCTTCCAAACCCGGAGGTATTTCATCAGGTATTCAGTATCATAGTGGTTTGCAATAGGACCGGGTTTGAAATCAGCTCCACCGGAGGCTCCTGGACCTTGTTTGTATCTTTCACCTGCGAAGTATAAATTGTTTTGTTCATCTAAACCTCCGGCCCAGAAAGAGCTATTAAAAATGGTTGTTTTTTCTGTTCCCTTTGGAAATTTAAAATGTGGTGTAAAATCACCGATAGTTGAAAGGCCATAACCCGGCACTTCAGAATGGTTGCTGAATAAAAAGCTGCCTCCATGAACACCTGCATTAATATTGCTGATCTGCAGTGAATCATAGAATTTACTTTCGGCGATAACTACTATTTCTCCTATAGCAAGTGGTGTATTGTTGAGACCTTTAACGAAATATTTTAATCGTTCGGTTCCATTAGCTTGATATGCCGGAATGAATTTTAAGGTGTCTCTTACTACTAAGGAATATCCCAATCGACCTGATTGCGCACTCGAAAGGATTAAAGTATCAGCGTTATTAAGGATGTCGTTCTTAAGAGGTAGTAGTGATGTGCGAATGCCTCCTCTAACTCGTAGAGTATCTGTTACAGCTACTGGAAGATCAGGGTTAACAGCCAGAGTGATATTAACAGGAGTCCACTCCGAATATGAATTTGGATTATTGACTTCTTCTATTCTGTATTTAATTGTGGCAGAGTTTAACTGAAATATTGAGGATTTATACTTAATTTTCTGATCGGCAGTAATAGTGCCGCCTTCAACTTCTTTTATCTTTATTGCATCGCCATTAGGGTCAAAATCATTAGCTAAAACATCAATGATCATCTCAACACCTGTCATGCCACTGGCGTAATCGGCAACACCTACCGGACAATCAGGGTTCTTTAAAACATCAATTGTAACGGTTGCTTTATGGGTGTATATTGAATTATCGGCGACTTCACGGATGTTATATGTAAAAGAATCGGCACCTTTATATGACAGTTGAGGTGTGTAATAGAATTTATTATTAACCTTGTTTAAGTTTCCTTTAGAAGGCTGAGTAAAGGTGGCAATTTCGATTGCTTCACCCTGGGGGTCGCTATCATTGGCAAGCACATCAATCATAGTTTCGATGCCTCCTGTTGCAGTAGCGTTATCAGGATTGATTAAAGGCATATCGGGATTTGGAAGAGTTGATCCTGTTACTCCTGCATATTTTGAAAAATTGTTGTATGTTGAAATATTATATTCTCTCACACGATAGCGGAAACTATATGTACTTGCTAATCCGGGAATAATTGTTAGTGATAGGCTGTCGCTGTTTATAGTTACCACACAATTAACCTCGCCACTAACATGGTTTATAATTATTTCATCACCATTCGGGTCATAGTCGTTGGCCATAACATCAATAGTATGAGGAACAAGGCTCATTAATTGAATGGTATCATTAACTGCAACCGGAACATCAGGATTGGGCAGGGGATTAATTACAAAGTGTATCCTTTCAGAAACGGCATTGCCGGCATCACGTATACGATACCATCCCTTAGGTAAATCATCTATATTATTAAACCAGAGAAATAGAGAATCATTAATTAAGTAAAGGAGATTGCTTCCATTTGCATTGTATAGTCCGTAGTCCGTTATCCAGAACTCCTCCCCATCGGGGTCATAGTCATTTGCTTTTACATCAATAAAAGTGTATGCTTGAGCTTGCTCCATGACTGAAATCGTGTCGGGAACGCCTACAGGAGGCTGGTTCTGGCTATAGCAGTTTAATGCTGTTAGCAAAATAATGAAATAGATAGAGACTGCTTTCATAGTAATAAGTTTTGATACCATAAATGTATCAAATATTTTTATATTCCAACAAGAAAAAAATAAAATTAATTAGCAATTTTAGCTATCAGCTACATCCAGCGCTTAGTCGAAGGATCATGTGTAGGATTTAGTGAAGCTCGAAGCAAATTAACTACCCTAAGCCATATGTAACTATTTTGAACTATTTTGAACGTTTTTGAACTAGTATGCATTACTTTTGAGCTTTAAAACTTACTTTTTTTGAAAAGCACATCTCTTACTGAAAAGATGATCCTCTATTTCCTGGCATTGGGGATTGGAGGTATTGTGATCACCGGTATGTCGTCGTTCTATTCGGCGCGTCAGGCATTGCTGATGAGGTCCTATGCTCAGCTTACTTCCATCAGGCTCACCAGAAAGGCTGTGGTTGAAAGGTTTTTTAGTGACCGACTCAACGAGTGCTCATTTATTGCTGATAGGGGTAGCGAAAATATTGTTGTTCCGTTGAATACCTATTATTCGGGCTGGGTAATTTTCGATAGTACCGGAACTGTAATTAAAAAGCATAACACTGATCGCGTGAAGCTTAACGTTGCTCAGATGGCTGATTTGTTCATGGTTGATTTTGATAGAGTATCAAACAGTATCAAGGATTTTGCAGATACAAATGCCAAATTACAACCTCAACTAATTGCTGCAGCACGAATCAGCAAAAGTGGTCATTATCTGGGTCTTGCAATTAAACCGGGGGTTATTGACAGTATGATGCTCGAGGTGAGTCCATCACACGGTCTTGGACATTCAGGTGAAACCTATCTTGTTGGCAGTGATAATCTTATGCGAACAAGCTCAAGGTTTATTGAGAATTCAATTATGAAGACGGTGGTTAATAGTGTGCCATTTTCAAATGCCATTGCCGGCAAGGAGGGGACAATGACCACCTCCGATTATCGTGGAGTAAAAGTGTTAAGTTCATATAGTCCTGTAAATGTTACAGGTTTAAGCTGGATAATTCTTGCTGAAATTGATTATTCGGAGGCTACTGCATCGGCTAACAGCATCAGAAACAGCATCATCCTTATGAGCCTTCTAACAGCAATTGCTTTATTTATACTCACTTACGTGATAAGCAAAAGCATTACCCGTCCGCTGAAGCGTTTGACTCAGGCAACCGATTCATTGGGAAAGGGTGATATATCACAACCTTTGCCGGTAGAGAGTAGTGATGAGCTTGGCGAATTGACGGAAGCTTTCAATCTTATGGCTAAGGAATTACTTAATAAAGAGGAGGCGCTCAAGAGCGAAAGGATAATGAAAGTGACATCGGCAATTGACGGACAAGATAAGGAGCGGCAACGCCTATCGCGGGAGTTGCATGATGGTATAGGTCAAACTATTATAGGCGTTAGGTTGAGGCTTGCAGCCATGGAACACGAGATCCCCGATAAGATAGTAAGTACTTATAAGTCGGTGATTTCCTTAACCGATAATCTCATCGACGACATTCGTGCGGCTTCTAACGCACTGATGCCGCCTGCTTTGGCTGAGTTTGGACTCATGTCGGCTATTCGCAGCATAGCTAATAATATCAGCGATACCTATGGTGTTGTGACAATTGTGAATGGAGAGCTGCCCGATGGGCTATTTGGCAGGAAGCCTGTGCTTTACATGTTCAGAATTGTACAAGAGGCACTTAACAATGCTGCCCGTCACGCTGAAGCAACGACTATTGTCGTCAATATCAGTCTGATAGAATGCTCTCTAGAAATTGAGATCACTGATGATGGTGTTGGATTTGATACTTCGAAAGTTGCAGGCGGACATGGACTTGTGAATATTAAGGAACGCGTTAGTCTGCTCAAAGGCAGCGTGTTGGTTGATTCATCCCCCGAAAGGGGAACCACTGTATTAGTGAAAATACCTGTTAATAAAGTTCAATATGATAAGATTGTTGCTGGTTGATGACCACACGATAATCCTTGACGGGATAAAAGCGCTTTTGGCTGATAACGACGATATTGCCATAATTGGCGATGCAGCTGACGGAGAAACCCTCTTTAGTTTACTGAAAGTGAGTCGGCCCGACATAATCATCATGGATATTTCCCTTCCGGGGAAGTCGGGGATTGAGCTATGTAGAGAAGTTAAAGAGCAATATGAGGAGGTGAAAATTCTGTTCCTCTCGATGTACACTACCGGCGAGTTTGTTGTAAATGCGTTAAAAGCAGGAGCTTCAGGATATCTGCCGAAGAATATTTCGCGTGATGAGTTACTAAAGGCCATCCGCACCATCCACAAAGGCGGCGATTATTTCAGTAACGATATATCGGGAGTCATTTTAAGGAACTTCGTACAGCAGACGCAGCCTGAAAATGCAAAGACCGATCCCCGTCAGCTACTCTCAAAAAGGGAGATAGAGATACTGCGCCTTGCCGCTGAAGGATTGAGCAATAGCGATATAGCCGAGCGACTATACATCAGTGTTCGCACCGTTGAATCCCACAAGAACCACATCATGCAGAAACTCAACCTTAAATCGCCCGTTGAACTAATAAAGTTCGCCATCAAGCACCATATTACAGAGGTGTGAAATGCGGAGAATAATCCCCCTCGCCCTATGGGAGAGGGGGATTAAGGGGGTGAGGGTAATTATGTTGAATGATTTTACCTCTTCACAATCTTCATTACTTTACTCTTCTCGTTAAACTGGAATTTGATCAGGTAGATACCGGACTTCAGGTTGGCGATGTTGATTGTTTGCCTTGGGAAATCTGTTATTGTACCTTTCGAAACTTCATTGCCTATGAGGTTATAGATGGTGAATTGTGATGTGGAAATATCGGTTCCGCTTATTTCTACAGTGATGTATGAACCTGCGGGGTTAGGATAGAGCCGGATATTTGGCGTATCAAATATTTCCCGGTTAAAACCAAGTGAGTTATTTGGAATGACTAATTCACCGGCACTAACACGTTGTCGCATCATGTTTAGATTAGCACTCAGGTTTGCAATACCTGAGCCCGGAATACCCGGAGTAGTTTGTGCAACATGGAAAGCAACATCAATTTCCTGAACCTGGTTTGGTCTAAAAGTAAAAGGCCCCATTGAACCCATTCCTCTTCTATCGCCCTCCTTATTTCTTGCTTCGGTCTCAGTCCAGAATTTTCCATTTTGGTTATAACCTCCGTTTGGTTGAACACAAGCTGTGCCCCAGTTATTCGGATCTGAATCGCCGGGAAACATATATTTACATGCCGGCCCAACAGACCCTGTTGTCGGATGACCATTGCCACCATACTGCATTTGTGTGCCATCTTTCCATATGCCTCTCATATAATCATAGTATTCAGGTGCATACATTGGATCGAACATGTATGGAGGAATACCAGAACTTTGGTGGTTAAAGTACATGAAAGAAGACAAACCTAACCGTTCATCATCAATGATGCCATTACCATAATTTAATCCATTAATGCTTTCGGAGCAATTGTCAGCAGGATTATCTATTCCGTCTTCATCCTTTCGTGGGCCTGCTAGTATAGTAATTGATTGAACAGGTGGGTTTAGTCCATAAGCCCAATATTGGCCATCTCCATCCTGTAGTCTGCCGTTATAACCATAAAACGAGCTATTGGCTACATCACATCCGATGTAATCATCATCTGCCATACCAAGATCAATGTCGGTAAAAATTGCTGTATAAAAATCATGATAGGTAGTATTCGATCTGTTAATCAGGTCGTAATGTACAAATATTGAATTGTAGACTGCTGTATCTTCAGGGTTACTATAGCCATAAACCATAGCGTGAACCTCCATTTTAATGCGGTTTCCAAACGATTCGGTATGCTCCAGATCATCATTGAACATAAGGAATATGGTTTGATCACCACGTATAATTGGGTAGTCGCCTTGCATGCAGTTGTAGTGCCCGTCGCCATTTTTGTCATAATATGGAGCTAATTGTGCTGCTTCACCATTACCTGTATCGCCGTTACCCGGCCAGTTAAGTATTGCATCAGGAGGGTTGTACCCCGATTTCCAGTAATTGGCGTTATGATAGATAATCTCATCGCGACTAACCTTCCAAACCCGAAGGTATTTCATTAAATAATCAGTATTTCGCTGAGTTGCAATAGGACCGGGCTGAAAATCTATGCCGCCGGCTATTCCGGGACCTTGTTTATATCTTTCGCCTGCAAAGTGTAATACATTCTGTTCATCTAATCCACCGGCCCAAAATGAACTGTTAAAGATTGTTGTCTTTCTAGTCCCTTTAGGATATTCGAAATGTGGCGTGAAACTACCCATGATAGAGTTTGGAAGATAATTAAAGAATCCTAAATCAGGTAGTTCTGCATGCTTACTGAAAAGGAAACTACCTCCGTGAACTCCTGCATTTATGTTGCTTATTTGCAGAGAATCGTAGAATTTGCTTTCCGCTAATATTACTATGTCGCCCATGGCAAGAATTGACGCGCTAGATCCTTTTATCTTGTATCTGAAGCGATCGATTCCATTAGCCTGATAAGCCGGGATGTAATTAAAAGTATCATTTGAAATATAAGCTTTACCCCAATGGTTAGTCTGAGGTGCGTCACCTAAAATGAATACAAGTCTTAGAGTATCAGCGCCGTTCTTAATGTCATTCTGTAAAGGCTTTATTGATACAGGAATACCACCTCTAACTCTGATAGTATCGGCAATAGCTACCGGAAGATTAGGATTGGTTGCCAAAGTGATGTAAACAGGAGTGAATTCAGAAAATGAGTTAAGGTTATTAACTTCAGCTATTTTGTAATATATTGTATCTGAATGAAATTGCAGATTTGATGGTCTGTATCTGATTTTTTGGTCTGCAGTTATTGTTGCGCCGGTTACACTTTTAAGCATAATTGCATCGCCATTTGGGTCATAATCATTAGGCAAAACATCTATAATCATTTCAACACCCGTCATGCCACTTGCATAATCAGCGACACCCACCGGACAATCGGGATTCTTCAGAACATCGATGGTAACGGTTGTATGGCCGGAGTAAATTGAGTTATCGTCTGTTTCCCGGATATTATAAGAGAAGCTATCAGACCCCTTATATGAAAGTGCAGGAGTGTAATAAAATTTATTGTTAGTAAGTGTTAAAGTGCCTTGTGATGGATGAGTATAGTTGGCTACCTCAATCGCTTCACCCTGAGGATCGCTATCATTGCTTAGCACATCAATTTCCAATTGCACACCCCCGGTTGCTGTAACATTATCAGGGTTTATTACAGGCATATCGGGATTCGGAAGAAGTGATCCTCTTACCATTGCTTTTTTTGAAATGTAATAAGGAAAAGTGCTTGCTTCTACTATAGAATAATAGAAGGTATATGAATTGCCTAAACCCGGTGTTACAGTTACAGAAACGTTATCATTGTTGATTGTAACATTACAGTTCGATGCATTATAAATAGCTTCAATCCTTATTTCATCACCATTTGGATCGTAATCATTATTCAGAATGTTGACATTCTGTGGTATAAGTTTCATCAGTTGAACAGTATCATTTACAGCAACCGGAATATCGGGATTAGGTATAAGGCTTATTCTAATTGTGGTTTTTTGAGAGTTTGCACCGTTTGAATCATAAATCCTATATTTACCATTAGATCCATAATCATTATCAGGCAATGATTTATAGAAAACAGAATCATTAAATAAATATAGATTTCCGCCAATACTCATTTCCACATCGCGTATCCAGAACTCATCCCCATCAGGGTCATAGTCGTTTGCCTTCACATCAATAAAGGTTATAACCTGTTCCATGACAGTAACTGTGTCGGGAACGCCTACAGGAGGCTGGTTCTGACTAAAGCAGTTTAATGCTGTTAGCAGAATAATCAGATAGATAGAGACTGCTTTCATAATAAATAAATTTGATACCATAAATGTATAAAATATTTTAATTGCAACAAAAAATTTCAGTAACTTCGTTCCATAAACTAACATATAAAACTATTTCTATGAAAAGACTTTTTCCTGTTGCAATGCTTGTTCTTGCTGTATTTACTTTCCTTTCTGCTTGTAAAAAAGAAGAAGATAAAGTTAAACGTGAGGTAAAAACGCTTGAAGCTGTTGATATTACCAGCAACTCAGCGGTTCTTCATGGACAGAATCTTGTTGAGTCCCAAACCAATCGAATTTCAATGGGATTTTGTTGGAGCAGGCTCCCAAATCCCGACTTAAGTGATTCTATTGCACAGTGCATGGATGATGAATTCCAGAAAACATTGTCAAATCTAAACAGTTCAACAAAGTATTACTATAGGGCTTATGTTGTAGATGTGGATGGAACAGTATATGGCGAAGAAAGGTCTTTTACAACTCTAGCGGCACCGGCTATGCCTGTACTTGAGTTTAAACAATCTAATGGTTATACTTATGCCAATCAAACAGTCAATGTTGATACTCCCATCCTTGTTGGTGTCATGGCACAAAGTGCTGATGCTCCATTATCAAGATTTACAGTAAGGCTTTTGGCATTTTTTACACAGACAGTGGTTGATACATCCTTCACAAGTTCTAATTTTAATATGGATCTTGCATTTGCATTTTCTGGCGTTGGCGAAGCAGAGCTTGTTTTTACTATTTGGGATGCAAATAATAAAAAAACCAGTAAATCATTGGTATTTACAGTAGAAGCAACTACTCAGGAAACTAATGTTAAAAAGCAATCAGGTGTTTCACTCGTTTCTTGTGATATGCTTGGTCTTTCAGCAAAGCGATAAGAGCAGAGCGTTTTATATTACTGTGAACCATATTAAAAACGAGGCTTTTAGGCCGTAGTCCCTCACCCCTTGTGTCCCCTCTCCCAAAGG
>OBJA01002368.1_pt1 | contig 10976 bp, 12 predicted proteins | sample 1519751 | NCBI WGS metagenome assembly OBJA01 (sample SAMEA3881238, study PRJEB22517) | soil metagenome | biome: lake sediment; feature: soda lake sediment; material: sediment, water from around vicinity | place: India | collected 2013-12-23 | depth 3 m
GGCAGTGTCGGCGCCTCGATGTACACGCTGTTTCAGATCATGACGCTGGAGAGCTGGTCGATGGGGATCGCCCGCCCGGTCATCGAGGTCTACCCCTATGCCTGGCTGTTCTTCATCCCTTTTATCCTGATCGCCACCTTCACCATGCTGAACCTTTTTATCGCGATTATCGTCAACACCATGCAGACCCTGCATGAGGCGACCTTGCAGGCCGAGCAGGCAACCATTGAGCAGGTGGTGCATCAAGAAGGGGTCGTACTGGAAGACGAGATCAGGGCCCTGCGTGAGGAGCTACGCGGGCTGCGCGAGGCACTGGAAACCAACCAAACCGGCAAGCCGTAGCACAGGCCAGCCTCCCGGCCAGGTATTCGCTACAAACAGACAGAGGGCACACATTATTTATGTTAAGGTTCAGACGATGACACACCGTGCCCGCAAGCGCTTTGGCCAGAATTTTCTGCATGATCCCCATATCATCCAGGCTATCGTGGCGGCCATCCATCCCCAGGCAGGCGATCGGCTGGTGGAGATCGGCCCTGGTATGGGGGCGCTGACCGGCCCCTTGCTGGAACGGGTCGCACGACTGGATGTGGTAGAACTGGATCGGGATCTGATCCCGCTGCTGCAACAACGCTTCGCCGGCCATGACGGACTGAGCATCCACCAGACGGATGCCCTACAGTTTGATTTCTGCCGTCTGGCCGATGAGGGCGAGAAACTACGGGTTATAGGTAACCTGCCATACAATATCTCGACCCCGCTGATCTTTCACCTGCTAGAACAATCATCCTGCATACACGATATGCACTTCATGCTGCAAAAAGAGGTGGTGGAGCGGCTTGCCGCCGGCCCTGGCAGCGGTGCTTACGGGCGGCTGGGGATCATGGTGCAGTTACATTGCCAGGTCGAGCAGTTGTTTAGCGTACCCCCCGGCGCCTTCAATCCCGCCCCCAAAGTGGAATCGGCTGTGGTGCGCCTGACACCCTGGGTAAGCCCACCGGTTCGGGTGGAGAACCCGACGGTATTTGCCAATCTGGTTCACAAGGCTTTCATGCAGCGGCGCAAGACCCTGCGCAACAACCTCAAGGGGATGGTGGATGCGGTAACCCTGGAGGGGCTGGGCATCGATCCGGGACGACGACCGGAGACCTTGAGCCTGGCTGAATTTGCCGTGATTACCCAGGCCATCACTGGCGAGATACGGTGATCAGACCGCTTCGGTGCTGAAAGACAAAGGTTCGCTCCGCATCGGCACCCAACCCGATCAGTGCCTGCCGGCAAGCCAGTGTGAATGCGGGGGGACCAGCCAGGTAGATATCCGCCTCGGACAATGATATTGCCGTATCAGTAATCTGCGCCAGCAGGTGCTCCCGCTCCCCATCACTGGGCAAGGCCGAAGCGGTGACAAGCAATGAATAATGGTAGTTATCAAGCACATCGGCCCAGGCACGGCAGTAGTTTTCCTGATAGTGGCCAGTGTCGGTATCGGCCAGCCAGAACAGTTGCAGGGGCTGCCCCGTCTCCAGGTTGACGGCATGTTCGATCAGGCTCTTGATCGAGGCAAATGCCGTACCGACCGCCACCATCAGCAGTGGACGACGTGAATCATCATCCAGGGTCAGCGTGCCGAACGGCCCCTCCAGGTCGAGTTCACTATGGTGTAGCAGGCCCTCGAAGACCCTGGCCACCAGGGGATGATCGTGATCGCGATGCAGGTGAAAATACAGATACATACCATTGCACGGGCAACTGGCGATCGGCAGGTCGAGCGGTGGCAGATCATCCAGATGCAATGAGGCGTGCTGTCCGGCCAGAAAATTCAGGGTCTTGCTGCGCGGGGTGCGCAACTGCAGGATCCGTACCTTGTCACCATGCGCCTCCACTTTGCTCACCTTGACCCGGATCTGCTGGATCGGGATCTCCTTGGGCGATCCGGCCTCCCTGGCCTCGATCACCAGATCACTGTCGGCCCGGGTGGTGCACAACATGGCATAGCCCTGTGACTTCTCCTGTTCGGAAAAGTGGTAATCACCATGCATGTGGACACCGGTCTGCCCCTCCAGGATACGGATCCGGCAGTCGCCACAACTGCCGTTGGAACAGCTGTGGTGCAGATTGATCCCCGAGCGCAGCGCCGCCTCCAGCAGGCTCTCCTGCGGATAGGCGGTAAAGACATGACCGCTGGGCTCAACCCGCACCTTGAAAGACATCAGGCCTCCAGCTTGTCGAGCAGCCAGCTGTTGATCACATCGATCACCGCCTTTTGCTCGGATGTGGCGTCCCGATTGAGATCACCGAGCAACTGCGCCAACTCCACGATACAGCCACGAAACTTGGCCACCTTGGCGTTGGCGATACTCAGATCGGCGCTGTGTTTGCGCAATTGCTTTTCCAGGCTGTCGGTATCGGGCATTACGGTGCTGCTGACGCGCCGTGCAAAGGCTGTCTGGCGAATCAGCTGGGTGCGCTCCAGCATCGGATTGTCGTCCAACGCCAGGGCCGGATAGCGCTGGCGCAGATCATCAACATCCACCTTGCCTTCAAAGGTATCCAGATCACCGTCATGGATAAGCCGTTGCAGATCATGGCGGCTGATCCCCAACAGGTTCGCGGCCCTGGCCAGTGCCAACTGCTGTCCCATACTATTCTCCCGTACTGTCTGTCCCCATCCTGGCTGAAGCAAGTGAAGGGATCAAGACATGCCTTTAGTATAGTAAATTACCAGGAAATTACTGTACACCGACGGCTCATCACGGAGGGGAGCTGCAAGGAGGGGATGGTCTGCCATATCACTCAGGCAATCCACTTCTGCAGGGCATCGACCAGTTGCTGCGCCTGATCGCGGCTGGAGATATTGAATTTTGATTGCTGACGATACTCACCATTTTGCTTGCGATAGCGGCGAATGGTGTATTTTTCCGGGCCGTATTCTTCCTTTTTACGATCCCAGTCCTGGTAGCGGAACAGGATGGTCGACCAGGCGCCCTTGCTCAACACCACCTTGTCGAGTTCCTTGGTGGTAACGATACCGTCTTCGGTATATTCCACGGTTAATTCATCGATCGTTTCAGCCACATTATGCTCCGTTCGTCTTGGTTCAGGATTCTTCCACCGCCAGGTCGACCGGCTCGGCGCCCTGTGCGGTAAACCGAAAGGCACGCATCTCCAGCACCCCTTCGGTGTTCAGCGATATGATCAGATAGAGGGCATCCGGGTAGCTGGCCTCCTGCATATCACGCACAGAGGGCTGTGCCGGTGCATGCGGGTGGGAATGGTAGATGGCAAACAGTTCCTCGCCCCGTTCACGCATCTGGCGCATCGCATCGATCTGCGCCTTGGGCTCCATCTCGAACAGCGTGCTGCGATCACTGGCGATATTGGCCACCGGGTAGAGGCGGGTCGGCCGCCCGGCAAGGCTGCCGATCAGGCCGCAGACCTCATCCTCGGCGGCCTGTTGGGCATGGCGCAGGATCTGGTTGACCAGGGTGCGGGGAAGTGTCGTTGTGCTCATGGGCGAGACTTTACCGGGTGTGCTGGGGTTTGTCATCCACCACACACCGGGCAGGCCGGATCCTTGCGCAGGCGCATCGTGCGCCATTCCATTTCCAGCGCATCCCAGATCAGCAGACGCCCAATCAGCGGTCGACCGATCTCGGCCAGCACCTTGATGGCCTCGGTGGCCTGGATGCTGCCGATCACCCCGACCACCGGTGCCAATACGCCATTCTCGCTACAGGTCTGTCCCAGCTCGCCCTCGTCACGGTACAGACAGCGATAGCAGGGACTCTCATCATCGCGGGGATCAAAGACACTGACCTGTCCCTCCATGCGGATCGCCGCACCGGAGATCAACGGCTTGCGGGCCTGTACACAGGCCTCGTTGAGGGCAAAACGGGTGGCAAAGTTGTCACTGCCATCGATCACCACATCGGCCCGGCGCACCTGCTCCAGCAAGGCCTCGCCCTGCAGACGCTGCTGGATCAGATTGAGACGGGTCTCCGGATTGAGCCGCAGCAGGGCATCCCGTGCCGACTCCACCTTGGGCCGACCCAGATCGGCACTGCCATGCAGGATCTGGCGTTGCAGGTTGCTCAGATCGACCTGGTCATCATCCACCAAGGTCAGCTCCCCTACCCCGGCCGCCGCCAGATACATCGCCACCGGCGAGCCCAGCCCGCCCATGCCGATGATCAGCGCATGGCCGTTGAGCAGACGCTGTTGCCCGTCCCATTCCAGCTGGGGCAACATCAGCTGGCGGCTATAGCGCAGCAATTGTTCGTCATTCAAGGTTTGCGATTCTCTGGATGCTGAAAAGTTGTGACTTCTCAAAGATAACCCCGCCAGTGCTCCGGGCGGTCATCCCGGCAACCGTGGCGGCGGCGTAGATAGTTCTGGATGAATACCTTGCGATCGGCGCAACACTCCCCCTCCAGGCCCAGATTGGCGCGCTGGGTTTCCTCGGTGTAGTAATACAGCGAACGGCGCAGTTTCTGCATCAGGCTGTTGTCGAGGTGGTAGCCCAGTTCGAGCAGTACCTCGTCGATGATATTCAGGGTGATGATGGTGATGTCATAGCGCACATACAGCACATGGGTTTCTGCCGGGTTGACCTCTTCGATCCCCTCCATGCCATCCAGCAGCAGGCTTGCCGAATAGGCCTGAGTGGTATCGGGGTGTAATCGGCAGAAGCGGACTTCGCGATGTTTGAGTATGGTGTTATCCCCGTGCATGGATTCATCTTAGCTTGGACAAAGGGGGATTGCCAGCACCGCCCCTGTCCACCGCCCGGCCCACGGCCACCCGTCCATGTCCGGCCAGATCGGGCAGGTCGTCAACCTCCCGATAACCGGCCTCGCGCAGCAGTGTCTGTACCGCCCTGCCCTGATCGTGACCATGTTCCAGCAGCAGCCAGCCGGGGGGGCACAGATAGCCCCCGGCCTGCGCAATCAGCAGGCGGATATCGTCCAGCCCGTCCACGCCGGAGGCCAGCGCCATGCGCGGCTCAAAACGGACATCGCCCTGCTGCAGATGGGGGTCATCGGCACGGATATAGGGAGGATTGGCAACAATCATCTCAAAGCGGCGGCCGGCCAACGGTTCGAACCAGTTGCCCGCCAGAAAATCGATATTCTCCAGACCCAGACGCTCGGCATTGCCACGGGCCACCGCCAGGGCCTCGCTACTGCGTTCCACGGCGGTGATGCGGCAGGCCGGGCGTTCGCTGGCAAGAGCCAGGGCGATCGCCCCGCTACCGGTACCCAGGTCGGCGATCCGCCAGAGAGTATCGACAGGGATGCGCGCCAGCACGGCCTCGACCAGTAATTCGGTTTCCGGGCGGGGGATCAAGGTGGCGGGAATAATCGTCAGTGGCAACGACCAAAATTCCCGTTCACCTAGGATATGGGCGATGGGCTCACCCTGACGGCGACGTGCCGCCAATTGCTCCAGCAGCCGTTGTTGATTGCTGTCCAGTTCCCGCTCGGGCCAGGTATAGAGATAGCTGCGTGGGTGCGCCAACACGTGGCACAACAACACCTCCGCGTCCAGACGCGGACTGTCACTCAACGAGGAGAAATCGGCAGCCAGTTGCCCGAGGGCCTGTTCGATGTTCATGCGTTAACTGGCTGGTAAAGGCATCTCAGAACCTGATGGGCACGTCGCTTTCGCTCCTTTGCCCATCCTACGCACTTGGCGCAAGACATCGTTCAATCCTCGCTCAGCGCAGCGAGCTGATCGGCCTGGTATTCATTGATCAGCGGCTCAATCACCTCATCGAGCTGACCCATCATCACCTCGTCGAGCTTGTAGAGGGTCAGGTTGATACGGTGATCGGTGACGCGCCCCTGCGGAAAGTTGTAGGTGCGGATCCGTTCGGAGCGATCACCACTGCCGACCAGTTGCTTGCGGGTAGCGGCCTGTTCGCTTTGCTGCTTTTCCTGCTGTGCGGCATTCAGCTTGGCCTGGAGTACCGACATCGCCTTGGAGCGATTCTTGTGCTGCGAACGCTCATCCTGACACTCCACCACGATGCCGCTGGGCAGATGGGTGATACGGATCGCCGAATCGGTTTTGTTCACATGCTGACCACCGGCGCCGGAGGCACGGAAGGTATCGACCTTGATCTCGGCCGGATTGATCTCGATGGCATCCAGTTCATCGGCCTCGGGCAAGATAGCCACGGTACAGGCCGAGGTGTGAATCCGTCCCTGCGATTCGGTCTCCGGCACACGCTGCACGCGATGGGCGCCGGATTCAAATTTCAGGCGTGAATAAGCACCCTGGCCGACGATACGGGCGATGATCTCCTTGAAACCGCCATGCTCCCCCTCATTCTGGGAGAGGATTTCCACTGTCCAACGCCGCAGTTCGGCATATTTGCTGTACATGCGAAACAGATCGCCGGCAAACAGGGCGGCCTCATCACCGCCGGTGCCGGCACGGATCTCAAGGAAGATATTCTTGTTGTCGTTGGGATCCTTGGGCAGCAGCAGCTTTTGCAGCTCCAGCTCCAGCTCGTCACGCTGTTCCCGGGCCTGGTAAAACTCCGCCTCAGCCATCTCACGCAGTTCGTGATCCTCCTCGGCCATCATCTCCTCGGCAGCAGCCATATCGGCCAGGGTCTGCTGGTAGCGCTGCCAGGTATCGGCCAGCGGCTTGAGCTGGGCATACTCCTGGGAAAGTTCACGATAACGGTTCTGATTGCTGATGGTCTGGGCATCGGCCAGCAGGGCACTGAGCTCCTGCAGCCGTTCGGCCAGCGCCTCCAGCTTGCTGAGTATGGATGTTTGCAAGGGTTTATTGCTCAGATTTATTCAGGTTGAACAACTCTCGGGCGGCATTCAATAACTCGGCCTCGCCATCGTAGCCAGCCTGCTTGAGGCGCGCACAGGGGCCATGCATCAGCTTGTTGGTCAACTGCCGCGCCAGTTCCTGCACCACAAAATCGCTCTCCTTGCCGGCCCTAAGCTGGCGAATGGCATGTTCGAGCGCCTCATCACGTATTGTCTCGGCATTGTGCCGATACTGGCGGATGGTATCCACGGCCGACAGTGAGCGCAGCCAGCTCATGAAGTGGCTGACCTGGGTATCGATGATCTCCTCGGCCTGCTGGGCGGCCTCCTGGCGGGAGCGCAGCCCCTCATCGATGATCTCCTGCAGATCATCCACGGTATAAAGGAAGACATCCTCCAGATCGCCAACCTGCGACTCGATATCGCGTGGTACGGCGATATCCACCATCAGTATCGGACGGTGCTTGCGCTGTTTGAGGGCGCTTTCCACCGCCCCCTTGCCCAGGATCGGCAACTGACTGGCGGTAGAGGAGATCACTATATCGGCCTCAGCCAGGTGGGCAGGGATCTCCGACAGGGCAATCGCGTAGCCATCAAATTCGCTGGCCAGGGCATGCGCCTTTTCCACGGTGCGATTGGCCACGATGATGCGCCCGATCCCGCTCTGGTGCAGGTGGCGGGCCACCAGTTCGATGGTTTCGCCGGCACCGATCAACAGGGCTGTATGGCTGGAAAGGTCGCTGAAGATCTGCTTGGAGAGGCTGACTGCGGCAAAGGCCACCGATACCGGACTGGCACCGATAGCCGTATCGGTGCGTACCTGCTTGGCCACCGCGAAGGTGTGCTGAAACAGACGGTTGAGCAGTTGCCCGACCGTACCGGCATGGTTGGCGGTACTGTAGGCCTGCTTCATCTGACCGAGGATCTGCGGCTCACCCAGCACCAGCGAATCAAGACCACTGGCCACCCGCAGGATATGACGCACCGCCTGATGGTTCGGGTGGACGTAGAAGAAGGGTTCCACCTCGTCATAACGGAGCTTGTGAAAACCGCTGAACCACTCGCTGACCGCACGGGGATCGTCCCCCTCCAGCCCGCAATAGACCTCGGTGCGATTGCAGGTGGAGAGGATCGCCACCTCGCTGACACTGTTGTGCGCCCGCAGCTCCTGCAACGCCAGCGGCAGTTTCTCCGGGGTAAAGGCAACGCGCTCACGGATCGCTACCGGAGCCGTCTTGTGGTTAATGCCTAGTGCCAACAGAGTCATGGGAATCAGGGTAGCGCCATTAGATATAGGATCTCATTTTGCTTGAGAGGGGATACAAATATCAAGCACGGAGTTTAACCCGAACATTGTATAACTTCACACGGTGATCGCGCGGGATATTGATTGTCCAGTGCATTTTTCGAAGGAGCGGTGTAGTTATTCATACACCCGACTGAGGAAAATGTGCTGGGCAATCAAGAGACCAGCGAGGGCGCGTGCAATTTATGCAACGTTCGGGTTAAACACAAGTCGATAAACTCAGGTATAGTTATGCACATGACGCCTTGTTACACATCGATGGAGAACTGGATGAGTACCGCCCGACGGCTGGGGATCATGCTGTGTGCCCTGGGTTTACTGACTGCCTGCGCCACCACCACACCACCGCAACATCAACAGGCCGAGGCCGCCGAGCCAGTTCGGACACAGCCCGCTCCCGTTGAGCTTGCCACCTTGCCCGAGGTGGTACTGACCAGCGAACTGCTGTATCAACTGCTGGTGGCCGAGTTTGCCGCCCAACAGGGTACCCTGCACCTTTCCGCCCAGGCCTATCTGCAAACCGCGCAAACCACCCACGATCCACGCCTGGCCCAACTAGCCACCCGCATGGCCATCTACTCGCGTGATATGGAACTGGCTCTGCATGCTGCCCAGCTGTGGGCAGAGCTGGAGCCACGGCGTATCGACGCCCAACAGTCGCTCGCCGCCCTGCTGCTGCGCCAAGGCCATACCGAGCAGGCCACACAGCATATGCGCCAGGTGATCGAACTGGCCCCCCAGGGCACGGGGCAGGGCTTCATGATCGTCTCCAACTTGCTCTCCCAGGAGAGCAACCAGCCACTGGCCCTGCAAATCATGCAGTCGCTGGTGGAACAATACCCCGATGAGCCGCTGGCCCACTATGCCCACGCCAGTCTGGCCAACCAGTTCGGCGAACACGCGCAGGCGCTGGCCATCCTGGAAGAGCTGCTGCAGCAACAGCCCAAGCTACTGGATGCGCTGATCCTGCAAGCCAGGGTGCACCATGCCACCGGCAATCCGAGCGCCGCGCTACAGAGCATGCACAATGCCGTTACGCAACATCCGGACAACCACCAGATCCGCCTGCTTTACGCCCGTATGCTAGTCGATGCCAACCGGCTGGGCGAGGCCCAGGCCCAGTTCAGGCTCCTGCAACAGTCCCAACCCGAGGATGGCGACATCATCTATGCCCTGGCCCTGCTGGCCACTGAGGCGGGTGAACTGGATGATGCCGAACAGCTCTTCATGCAGTTGCTCCAAACGGGGGAACGTGAAGAAGAGGCCCGGCTATCACTCGGCCAGATTGCCCAGCAGCGCAAGCAATACAGCGAGGCGATCGAGTGGTATCAATCCCTCGGCCCAGAGAGCGATCGCTACATGGAGGCCCAAATCCAGGCCGCACGCCTGATTCTGCAACAGGAAAATCTGGACAAGGCGCTGGACTATCTGCGTGGCCTGAGCCTGCACAATCAGGATGACATCACCCGCCGTTACCTCGGCGAGGCGGAATTACTGACCAATGCCGGCGAATACGAGCAGGCCATGGAGGTCTACGACGAGGGTATCGCGCTGTTCATGGATCACCCGGATCTGCTGTATGGCCGCGCCCTGCTGGCGGAAAGGATGGATCGGCTGGAGCAAGTCGAGCAAGACCTGTTGCAGATCCTCGCCAATGACCCGGAGCATGTACACGCCCTGAATGCGCTGGGCTATACCCTAGTCGACCGCACCGAACGGTTTACCGAGGGATTTGACTACATCCAACGCGCCTACCGGATGCGCCCCAATGATCCGGCCATCCTCGACAGCATGGGCTGGGCGCATTACCGGCTGGGGCGGTTGCCAGAGGCCGAGGATTATCTGCGCCGCGCCTATGCCCACATGCCTGATGCCGAGATCGGCGCCCACCTGGGCGAAGTGCTCTGGGTGATGGGCCGGCAAGACGAGGCCCGGCAGATATGGCGCGAAGTCCAGCAACTCAACCCCGACCACCCGGTGCTGCTGGAAACCCTGGAACGTTTCAACCCCTGATGCGCAAGCTGCTCCTGCCCCTGATGCTGCTGTGGCTGGCCGGTTGCAGCGTTGCCCCGCCCCTTCCCCAGCCCGATGACCCACATTCGGCCTGGCTGACACGCAAGGTCGAGTTGCAGCATATCGACAACTGGCAACTGGGTGGGCGTCTGCTGATCGTGACCGGGCATGAGACCTGGAATACCAGCATCAACTGGCGGCAACAGGGCGAGGCCTACCGCATCATGCTGATCGCCCCACTGGGGCAGGGCTCGATGAAGCTGGAGGGTGATCAATATGTTGTCACCCTCCAGCCGCACGACGGCGAGGCAGTGCAGCACACCGATCCCGAGGCCCTGCTCGCGCAACAACTGGGCTGGAAGGTGCCAGTACCCTCGCTGCGCTACTGGGTGCTGGGCCTGCCTGCTCCCGGCCCCCACAGCATCGAGGTCAACGGCCACGGCCTGCTGAATACCCTGCAACAGGGTGGCTGGGCGATCGAATTTCGTGACTACCACGAACGCCACGGCCTGCTGTTGCCTGGGCGTATCTTCGCCAACAACCATCAGGCCAAGGTCAGACTGGTGATCGGCAACTGGCAGCGGCTCGATGAATAAGCAGCACACCAGCAGCGAGGGTATCAATCGCAAGCTGACGGCTCATGACTGGCCCGCCCCCGCCAAACTGAACCTGTTCCTGCACATTACCGGGCGGCGGGCCGATGGCTACCACCTGCTGCAAAGCGTGTTTCAGTTTCTCGATTATGGCGACCGCCTGCATATCAGCGTGCGCCCGGATGGCGAGATCCAGCGCCTCGATACCCTGCCGGGATTGGCCGTCGAACAGGATCTCATCTACCGCGCCGCCCGCCTGTTGCAGCAATACAG
>OBJA01002369.1_pt1 | contig 10975 bp, 10 predicted proteins | sample 1519751 | NCBI WGS metagenome assembly OBJA01 (sample SAMEA3881238, study PRJEB22517) | soil metagenome | biome: lake sediment; feature: soda lake sediment; material: sediment, water from around vicinity | place: India | collected 2013-12-23 | depth 3 m
GGCGCGACGGTATCCCGAGGTACAGTTCATCGGCATCGAGTCTGCCCCGCTACCCTGGCTGCTGGCCTGGCTGCGGCTGCGCTGGTCGCCGCTGCCGAATCTGCACTTTCACTACGGCAATCTTTGGGAACAGGATCTGGGCACATTCGACCTGGTCTATGCCTTTCTCTCCCCGGCGCCGATGGCACGCCTGTATGCCAAACTCCATCGGGAACTCCCACCGGATAGCCTGTTCATCAGCAACAGCTTCCCCGTACCCGATGTAACCGCGCAGCAAACCCTGATCCTGGCGGATCGGCGCCAAACCCACCTGTATCTGTTCACGGTGCCGGCAGAAACTCCCCCCGCTCCAGTTGCAGGTAGCGGTGTTCCAGACGCATCCAGCCATTGCGGTGGATCTCACTGAGAGAAAAGATCAGCGTCGAGCCCGACTCGGCCCTGACTGGCTGCGCGCCAGCCTCGATATGCACGGCAGCCAGATCGATGCGGCTGCCCGCCGTTTCGATGGCCAACGCCCCCTGCAGTCGGCTGGCGGTGATCTTCACATCAGAGCCCTGGCTGCGCAATGCGGTGCCGGCACCGGGCTGTCCCAACTGGCTGTGCAGGATCGCCACCCGGGCACCCTGCAGTTCGAGGCTGTCCACACGGGCATTGCGGATCACCACCCCCTCGCAACTGCGGATCTCGATATGCCGATAGTTGCCCTCAAAGACCTGGCCGCGCTGACGAAAACAGTGCCCGATACGTTCCCCCTCATCCGCTGACAGTTGTTCGATGCCCCATGCATGGGCCCGTTCCGGCCATTCCTGACGCAGCAAGAAAAGCTGCACAGTACGATTAAATGCCTCTGCGGCCTGCTGCATCGGCACATGGCCAACATCCGGAAACACCTGTAGGCGGGCATTTGGCAGGCGTGCCTGCAGGGTATGGGCGATCCGCAGCGGCGCAGTCTGGTCATCCTCTCCCCACAACAACAGTACCGGGAGATCCAGCTGGGCCAGTTCCGCGCCAAAATCATGGGTCACCAATTGCAGGGCCGCCATCGCCACCGGATTATTGGCCATGCGGCGTAGCAAGCGCTCACTGGGCTGGCTTCGCCCCGAGATCGTCTCGATCATCGCCAACAACTTGACACTCAGCTTTTCGACAAGTGCCGCCAGTCCAGAATGCGTGCCACTACCACGATGCACCCGGCTCCCAGCCACCTCGCGGCTGTAGCTGAGCCGATGCAGGATCCCCGGCACACTGACCAGGATCAGCCGCTCCACCCTTGGCGGGCTGTCCAGCGCGATGCGCAAGGCTATCGCCCCACCTAATGAGTGACCGATCAGGCTATAAGGCCCGGCAACCCGCTCCTGCACCAATCGGCTGACCACGTCGGCAAAGTGGGTAATCGAATAATCGGCAGGCAGCGCACTGGGATCATCAAAGCCCGGCAGTTCAATGGCCACCACATGAAAATAGCGCGACAACAGGGTGATCTGCGCCGCCCAATCGGCCCGGGCACTGCCATGCAGGCCGTGGATCAGCACCACGCTCCTGGCGGCCGATGGATTAAATTCATAGGCGCACACCGGCTGTGCCGCATGTTCGACCGCCACACAGTAACGCTGCCCGTCAGTTTCATTCGCCTGAAGCTGCCAGGCGCCAAGGGCCAGCCACAGAGCAAGCAGCAGGCGCATCATTTGACCGCCAGTTCGATCCCTTCGGTCATCACCTCGGCAAGAAAATGGATCTGCTCCGGGGTGATCACATAGGGTGGCATCAGGTAACAGACATTGCCCAATGGGCGCAACAAGGCGCCACGCGAGAGGGCATGGCGATAGACCCGCAGGCCACGGCGTTGCTGCCAGGGATAGGGGGTACGTTCGGCCTTGTCCTGCACCATCTCCACCGCCAGGGTCATGCCATGCTGGCGCACCTCGGCCACATGAGGGTGATCGTTCAGGTGCGCCGTGGCCTCCGCCATCACCCGGGCCAGCTCCCGATTGCGCTCGATTACTTTGTCTTCCTCAAAGATCGCCAGGGTGGCCAGTGCCGCCCGACAGGCCAGCGGATTGCCGGTATAGGAGTGGGAGTGCAGGAAGGCACTGAGGTTTTCATAATCATCATAAAAGGCTTGATAGATGGCATCACGTGTCAATACCGCCGCCAATGGCAGATAACCTGCTGTCAGCCCCTTGGAGAGGGTCATAAAGTCCGGGGTGATCCCGGCCTGCTCACAGGCAAACAGTGTTCCGGTGCGGCCAAAACCCACTGCGATCTCATCGGCGATCAGATGCACCCCATGGCGGTCACAGGCCTCGCGCAGCAATTTCAGATAGAGCGGATCGTGCATGCGCATGTTACCGGCACACTGGATCAACGGCTCAACAATCACCGCACAGACCTCGTCGGCATATTCGGCCAGTGCCCGCTCCATGTGCACAAACATACGGGTAGCCACATCGGCGCAACTCTCCCCGGGCTCACGCTGGAAGCAGTCGGGGGACGGGACGGTGATCGCCTCCATCAGCAGTGGGGCATAGGTGGATTTGTAGAGTGCCACATCACCGATCGCCAGGGTACCGAGCGTCTCGCCGTGATAGCTGTTGGCCAGCGTGATAAAACGGGTCTTGCGGTGCTGGCCGCGGTTGTGCCAGTAGTGAAAGCTCATTTTTAGCGCCACCTCGACCCCGGAGGAGCCGTTGTCGGCGTAGAAACAGCGATCCAGCCCGGGGGGGGTGATCCTGACCAGTTGTTCGGATAGCTCCACCACCGGCTGGTGAGAAAATCCGGCCAGGATCACATGCTCCAGTTCATCGAGCTGCCTCTTCAGCGCGGCATTAATACGGGGATTGGCGTGGCCGAACAGATTGACCCACCACGAACTGATCGCATCCAGATAGCGATTGCCGTCAAAATCCTCCAACCACACTCCCTCACCACGGCGGATCGGCACCAGCGGCAGGGTTTCATGATCCTTCATCTGTGTGCAGGGGTGCCACAGCACGGCCAGATCCCGCTGCATCCAGGCCTGGTTGTTCATCTCACCTCCCATCTTGTCGCTATTGCCGGTTGCGCCACAGGAGCAGTGTCGCTCAAGCGAGCATGAGTAGACAACAACAGCCTGCTACGCAGTCAGGTAATGAAGCATAATCCCGGCAAACACCACCATGCCAAAGTAGTGGTTGTTCAAAAAGGCGCGAAAGGCCAGCTGCGGTTCGCGATCACGGATCAGTCCCTGCTGGTGGACAGCCAAACCGGCTGCCGCCAGCAAACCAAGCCAATAGGGCCAGCCCAGCGCCAGCCACCAGCCAGCCAGTCCCAGCAGGAGCAGGGTGGCAAGGTGCATCAGGGCAATGCCGATGCGGTCATGGCGTCCCAGCAGGATCGCCGCCGACTTGACCCCAATCTTCAGGTCATCCTCACGATCGCACAGCGCATAGATGGTGTCGTAGGCCAGGGCCCAGAATACATTGGCAAAGAAGAAGATCCAGGCTACTGGCGGCACCTCGCCGGTCTGGGCCGCAAATCCCATCGGTATGGCCCAGCCAAAGGCCGCCCCGAGATAGGCCTGTGGCAGATGGGTATAACGCTTCATAAATGGATAACTGGCCGCCAGAAAGACCGCCACAAAAGAGAGCAGGATGGTCAGGCGGTTCATCAGCAAGACCAGGGCGAAGGCGAGCAGGCTGAGTGTCACAAAGACCCAGACCGCCTCGATGGGACGGATCGCGCCACGTGCCAAGGGACGCTCACGGGTACGGCTGACATGGCCATCAATCTTGCGATCGGCAAAATCATTGATCGCGCAGCCGGCCGAGCGCATCAACACCGTGCCGGCGACAAAGACCAGCAACACCAGCCCGCTTGGCAGGCCTTCGGCGGCCACCCACAGTCCCCACAGGGTTGGCCAGAGCACCAGATAGATACCGATAGGCCGATCCAGGCGTGTCAGCAGGATGTATTCATGCAGACGGGATTTGACAAATTCCAGGGTCATAGGCGTTCACATGGCGCTTGCGCGCATCATTTTTGTCGTGGCGGGCGTATCAGCCAGACCACCAAGCCAATCACGGCCAGCAGGATGAATAATTCCAGTAACATCGCTAGGGACTGTCCTGTTCCAGCAAGGCCCGATAACCATGACGCTGACAATGGCGCAGCAACTCATGCAGCAATCGGTTGACCTGCCGCTTCTCGTCGATCAGATAGGGGGCATGGCAAGTGACCTGATAAGGCGCGGGGATCCGTCCACAGCCCTGATAGTCGGTCACCTCGGCCACCTGCGCGTCATGGTAGAGGCGCAGGCGCATCGACAGATCCGGCAACAGCTTCGTACCGGAGGCAAAGGGCATCTTCAACGACAGCATGGTGGTGTAGCGGCAGCGCTCCAACACCACGATCTCCATAACTGCGCCACTGCCCCGCCTGTCCATCAGGAAATGGTCGCCTTCCCCATCGCACAATTCAGGCAGCAGCCCGAGTAACAGCTGATAGTTTTCCTCAAACAGGGCGATAGGATTGTGTACTGTCAGCATGGGGTTAAAAGCACTCATAATCTAGTGAATATGGGCCTGCAGACGGACTCGCAACCGAGCATGGGCCTGGCTGAGCAGCTGGCTGACCCGCGACTCGCTGACCTCAAGAACCGCGCCGATCTCCTTGAGGTTGAATTCCTGCTCGTAGTAAAGACTCATAATCAACTGCTCCCGTTCCGGCAACTCCCCGATGGCGGCAACCAGATGATCACGAAATTCATCCCCCTGCAAATCCTCCAACGGGTTGGCGCTGTTGCTGGTGAAGCGTTCAAAGCCGCCATTATCCTCACCAGTCAATTCATCGTAACTGATCATCCGGCAAGAGGCCGTTTCCTGCAGGATCTGGTGGTATTCATCCAGGCCGATGCCCATCGCCCTAGCCACCTCGCGATCGCTGGCCTCGCGCCCGGTTTTGGCCTCGATACGCTGGATCGCCTCGGAGAGGTCGCGGGATTTACGGTGCACCGATTTGGGTACCCAGTCGGTACGGCGCAACTCATCCAGCATCGCCCCCCGGATACGGATCGAGGCATAGGTCTCGAAACTGGCTCCCTGGGTCTGGTCGTACTGTCCGGCGGCATCCAGCAAGCCGATCATCCCGGCCTGGATCAGATCATCGACCATCACACTGGCGGGCAGGCGACCCAATAGATGATAAGCCAGTTTCTTGACCAGTGGCGCATAACGCTCAACCAGCTCGTCACCGCTCATCTGCCCCTGTGAGGTATACATGGTTATGCTAATGCTTCCGGCTTGCCAAGGAGAAAGGGGGATTATGACATAGACCGGGCAGTGGTGGCAGGAATTGGGGATTGGGTCAGCTTGAGGCGCGGCGCCGCGCCTCAGGTGGATGAATGGTGCCGCGCCGCTGCCTCGGGACCGGACAAGCGGGCCTCAGGCAAAATAGTCAACCCCGGCCGGGCCGACCTGGCTGAGATGGCCGATAGCTTCACTGCCGTCTAGGTCATCCGCCAGCAGGGTATCACCCGCGCCGACGTGCTGCTCAGGCCGCCCCCCCCCTCCCGGCCCTGACCCGGGGCGTGCTGAGAGACATCGGACTGGGCCAGATTCAGCCCGGATTCGTTGAGCATGTCACGCAGACGAGGCATCGCCGCTTCCAAGGCCTCGCGCGTGGTGGCGTGCTGGGCCACGAAATGGACGTTGGCCTGTTCGTTGCTGACCGAGACACGCACCTGGATCGGCCCCAGTTCACGGGGATTGAGCTGGATCTGCGCCTCCTGAACATTATGACGCACCATCCAGACCACCCGCTGTCCCATCGCCATATCCCAGCCCTTTTGCTGCATCGGATGGACAAGGCTCATCGCCGCCGGCAGGCTGCCTGGTTGTGCCACCGGGGCCGGGCTACTGCCGGGGCCGACAAGCGCAGCACTGGCCGGAAGTCCCTCCACGGTCGGGATACTGCGGACGGGCATCTTAGCGCTGGTCATCTCCAGAACAAAATCACGGACTTCCTGTTTGACTGGCTGCTCGAGCCCGTCCTTGCCAACCACTGCCGCCAGATGACGCTGGCGCATGAAATCACGCACAAGCCGTGGCCCGTCATCATCGCCCTGATTCTCCATCCAGGCGGCAAGACCGCGTTCACGGTTCAACTCCGGCTGCAACGGAGCCACAGTGACCAGCGGCAAGGCGGTATCGCCATCTTCCACGACAAGCTCCAGCAATTCCAGTCGGGGTTGCTCATCCACCGGGATTGGCAGCGGGGCTTGCGCCAAGGGTTCGGCCGCTAGTTCGAGGTCGACAACATCGGGTAATGGCAAGATATTGCCACCTTCGACATCCTGATGCACATCGTCCTGCGCCTGTGTGGTGGGTGCTTCCTGCTGTGCGGCATCGGATGATGCCTTGGTCTGTGCTTGGCGGGCATCCTGTGGGGTTTTCTCCAAACGCTCACCCTGCCCCTGCTTGTTGATATTTTTTACTTGTTTATCAAACTCTTGACCAAAGGCACCAGGCTCAGCAGGGCTGCGTCCCGCCGATGGCTTACCCTCCGGCAGCAGGAGATCCAGCGTGGATACGGCGGCAGGGGTCTGGAACATGGGTTTGGCTCCTGTATGAATGGGTCTCTTGCCATTAACGGCAAGCAAAATCTGTGCCTTTTTTATTGCCGGGTCACGTTTTGGGTTTCAAACCCGCGCCGCGCTGCGCCAAATCATCGTTTTCCTTTTGCTCACGCCGGTCAGCCTGGATCGCTTCATCACTGCGGTAACGCTCCACCACCTTGCCAATCGCCATGGTGCGGCCATGGGCCTGCTGCCATTGCTGACGATATTGCTTCAATTCATGCCGGGCCAACTCGACGATCCGCCTTTGCTGCTCGATCGCCTGATTGAGGTTGTGCAAAAAGCGCTGCAATTCCTGCAACTTGGCTGCGGTAATGCCGCTTTGCCCGCGCTGTTGAAAATAGTGCTGATATTCCTGGTGATATTCCAGCAAATCCTGCAGGCGCTGCTCCTGCTCGCCGAGCTTCTGATTGCTCTTGCCCAGAGCCTTGGCCGCATCCTGCTCCCTGGCTTCGGTCAACTGCTGGATAGGCTTGAAACGACTGGATTTTTTCATGGCCTACCCTGGCGTGTCACCATCGCCGTTGTGACGGGTGGGAGATCCAGCTGCATTACCGCGGTCAGGTCATGCAGGCTGTCGGCATAATTGACCTGGGTGTTCATATCCTGTTGCAAAAATTCAACGATGTGCGGATGCATGGCGATGGCCTCGTCGATCTGCGGATCGCTGCCGCGGGAATAGGCGCCGACACTGATCAAATCGCGGTTTTTCTGATAAGTCGAATAGATCCGTTTCAGCCAGCGCGCCGCCTGCTGGTGTTCATCATCGGTAATTTGATTCATGGCCCGGCTGATCGAGGCCTCGATGTCGATAGCGGGAAAGTGCCCCTCCTCCACCAGGCGGCGTGACAGCACCACATGCCCATCCAGCACTGCCCGGGCCGAGTCGGCGATCGGATCCTGCTGATCATCCCCCTCAGTAAGCACGGTATAGAAGGCCGTGATCGAGCCGCCGCCCTCATCACCGTTGCCGGCTCGTTCGACCAGTTGCGGCAGCTTAGCAAAGACCGAGGCGGGGTAGCCCTTGGTGGCGGGCGGCTCGCCAATCGCCAGTGCCAGTTCGCGCTGGGCCATCGCATAGCGAGTCAGTGAGTCCATCAACAGCAAGACATCCAGCCCCTGATCACGAAAATATTCGGCGATACTGGTGGCCATCGAGGCGCCATGCAGGCGCATCACCGGAGTGTTATCCGCCGGTGCCGCCACCACCACCGCGCGCGCCATGCCCTGTTCGCCGAGGATCTGTTCGATGAACTCCTTGACCTCGCGGCCGCGCTCGCCGATCAGGCCGACCACGATCACATCGGCAGTGGTAAAGCGCGTCATCATCCCCAGCAAGACACTCTTGCCCACGCCGCTGCCGGCAAACAGGCCCATGCGCTGGCCGCGCCCGACGGTGAGCATGCTGTTGATGGCGCGCACTCCGACATCGAGCGGTTCATGGATCGGCTGGCGCGCCATCGGATTGATGAAGCGCCCGGTCAAGGGCATCCGTTTGCGGGTATGCAACGGCCCCTTGCCATCAAGGGGATTGCCAGCACCATCGATCACCCGGCCCAGCAATTGCTCGCCGACCGGCGCATCATAGACCCGGCCGGTAGGGATGACCCGCGAGTGGGGGCCGATCCCGCGTACATCCCCAGTTGGCATCAGATAGAGATGCTCGCCGCCAAAGCCGACCACTTCGGCCTCGATGGAACTGCCATTGCTATTTTCGATCAGACAGCGTGAGCCGATATTAGCCTGGATCCCTTCCGCCTCCAGGGTCAGACCGACCATACGGGTGATCCGCCCTTCGACCTGTAGCTGGATGGGCTCGGCCAGTTTGTCACGTCCCTGTGCCAGGCGGGCACGCCAGCGCTCGGCGCTGGTGGTGTTAGTTGGACGCGTCATCGTGTTCGGCCCCTTGCCGGGGATCGGTACTGCGCGTCCCGCCCATCAGCGTGGCCAGGATATGGGTGAGCCGCTTTTCCAGGCTGGCGTCAATGCGCGAATGCTGGCTCTCGATACGGCAGCCTCCGCGACTGAGCGCCAGATCATCAACAATCTTCCAGGGATGCTGGCCATCCTCGTGCTCGTGATCGACGAAGGTCTCGCGCACCAGAATGGCATCCTCCGGATGCAGAAAGATTCGTACCTGGCGGGCATTCGAAGGCAGTTCGGCCATCGCCTCTCGCACCACCGCGAGGATATGTTGCGGATCCTGGCGGATCTCGCGGCGAATTATCTGCCTGGCAATCACCATCGCCAGGGCGATCAATTCCTCCTCCACCGCCTCGTTGAGTTCATCTAATGGCTCGGCAAAGGCGTGGATAATCTGCTCCAGACGATGCAGCGTTTCATCAATGTACTTTTGTCCGGCAGCCAGGCCTTCCTTGTGGCCCTGGGCAAATCCTTGGGCATGGCCATCCTTGCGCGCCTGTTCCTCTATCTCGGCCAGGCCTTCCGCGGTCAGGGGCTGCAACTCCGTCTCACTGACCTCCTCCACCTTGGCTTGGGCCTGAACGGGTGGTTGCTGAGGTTGGGACATATGCGGAAGCTCCCAACGCTCAAACGCGGTCAGCTGCTCACCTTTGATCAGTTTAGACGAACTCATCACCACCACCGCCCAGCGAGATATCGCCGGCCTCGGCCATGCGGCGTGCAATCGCCAGGATCTCCTTTTGCGCCGCCTCGACATCGCTGAGGCGAACCGGCCCCTTGGCATCCAGGTCGTCGCGCAGCATTTCCGAGGCACGCTTGGACATATTCTTGAAGATCTTTTCCTTGAGCACATCGTCCGCACCCTTGAGCGCGGTGATCAGGCTGTCGGAGGAGATCTCGCGCAACAGCGCCTGTACGCTGCGATCATCCAGATCCACCAGGTTATCAAAGACAAACATCAGATCTTCGATGGTCTCGCCCATTTCACTGTCGTACTCCTTGACCTTCTCCATGATCTTCGCCTCGATGGCGCTATCCATGAAGTTGAGGATATTGGCTGCTGTCTTAGTGCCGCCGACACTGGAGGACTTGATGGTCGAGGAGGATCCCTCAAATTGCTTTTCCAAAATGGCATCGAGTTCCTGCAGGGCATTGGGCTGGATACCGTCCAGACTGGCGATCCGCATCAGAATATCGGCACGCATGTTCTCCGGCAGCAACGACAGCACATCCGCCGCCTGGTCACTGTCCAGATAGGAGAGCACGATGGCGATGATCTGCGGGTGTTCCAGGCGCACGATCTCGGCGATGGCGCGCGGATCCATCCACTTAAGCGCCTCCAGCCCCTTGGAGGAACGTCCGATCAGAATACGGTCGATCAACTGCGCGGCCTTGTCGCCGCCCAGGGCATTGGTCAGGACGTTTCGCAGGTAGTCCTCGTTGCCGGTGCCAAGGCCGGTATGGGTGCCCAGGGTTTGGGCAAAATCCGCCACCACCTTGTTGACCTGATCGCGGGTGACGTTGCCGATCTCGGCCATGGCCTCCCCGACCTTCTGTACCTCCTTGGGACCCATGTGCTTCATGATATCGGCCGCGGCGGACTCGCCCAGGCTCATCATCAGGATGGCCGCCTGCTCGGCACCGCTTAGCTTGGTTTTTTCCAGCTCCGCCATTACTTATCTTCCGAAATCCAGTTACGCATGACCTGGGCGACCAGCTTGGGATCCTCCTTGACCACTTGGCGCACCATCTCGATATTTTCCTCGTAGGCATCCGGCCCCGGCAGCCTGACGATACCCTCTTTGCTGCGATCGCCCAGACGAAGCTGATCCTCGGCCAGTTCATCATGGCCCAGTGCCGCCATGCCTCCCTCCGCCGCGCCACCGGCCACCGCTGTTTCCTTGACACTGGCAATATTACGCATCAACGGACGCAATACCAGGAATATCAGCAGCAGGCCCAGGATGATGGCGGCCAGTACCTTGCTCAGATCAACCACCCAGGACTGTTCCCAAAGCGGCGCGTCGGGGATCTCGATGGGCTCCTCAATGCTGAATGGGGCACTGACTACATTGACCGTATCGCCACGCCGGGCATTATAACCGACTGCGTCCCGAACCAGCATGGTCAGCCTATCCAGTTCCTCCTGGGGACGAGGCTCCACCACCCGCTCACCCTCTTCATTGATCACCACACGATCCCTGACCACCACCGCAATCGAGAGGCGCTGCACCGTACCACCGGCAAGACGGGTATGACTGATGGTGCGATCCAGCTCATAGTTGGAGGTGCTGTGGCGGCGGGTATTAGTCGGTTGCGGCAATGGCTGGCCATCCTCACCCACCGCCACCTCAGGGGCCTGGCCTACACCGGGCGGCTGATTGGTCAAGGCGCTCGGGATGCCCTGCAGGGCATTGGCAAGGCTCTCCTCCTCGCTGATCT
>OBJA01002370.1_pt1 | contig 10966 bp, 6 predicted proteins | sample 1519751 | NCBI WGS metagenome assembly OBJA01 (sample SAMEA3881238, study PRJEB22517) | soil metagenome | biome: lake sediment; feature: soda lake sediment; material: sediment, water from around vicinity | place: India | collected 2013-12-23 | depth 3 m
TGAGCATTGTGCTTCAGCTGTTCGCTCCGCCGGTTTCGGGACTGCCCGAAGGGGTTGACGAATATTTGCTGAAAGCGGCTTTTTTCGAGCGTTTTACCCGTTTTGTCGATTATGGGGGAAATTCGGGCGTGACTGACAAGCCTTTTGTAGTCACCATTTTGGGCGAAAATCCTTTTGGGAAAAGACTCGACCAGATTTACAGCGACCAGCGGATTTTGAACAGGAAAGTCAAATTAATCTATACCGGCGACCTGGCCAAAATCGGTGAGCCTGATATTTTGTACATTGGTCCCGACAAAAGAAAAGAACTGAAAGAGGTGCTGGCCCAGGTGGAAGGGCGCCAGGTAATTACCATCGCTGATTCTCCCGTGTTTTCAAAAAGCGGCGTGATGATCAATTTGCTTCTGGTGAACGACAAAATCCGCTTCGAAATTGATCTTGAAGCGGCCAACAAGCAGAAGATAAAATTCGACAGGATACTTTTGGCAAACGCAATTATAGTGGGAAGATGAAAGTTTTTAACAGCATAAGAGCCAGGCTGATCATTCCGATGATCCTGTTTTCACTGTCCATGTTAACGGTCACTATCGTCTTTTTGGGACAAAGGCAGTTGAGGGACATCCGGCAAAATGTGGCCAACCAATCCAGGGCCAATCTTCAGCTAATTGCTGAATACGCCAGTGTGCCGCTGATCTTTGATCAACCGGAAGACGCCGAAGAAGTGCTTTCAAAACTCACCAATATAAAATCCATCTTATCAGCGGCTATTTATTCGGGCAACGGAAACCTCTTTGTTTCTTTCGGGCCGGATTCGGTCATGCCCAAACTTCAACCCGAAATTGCGGAAAAAGAAATCAAACTGGGCGAAAAAACCATGTTCATGGCGGTCCCGATTATTCACCGCAACATCAGGTACGGTACTCTTGTGGCAGAAGTTGACCTGAAAATGCAGCGGGTGTTGATGCGTGAACTTTCGTTTTTATTTCTGATGGTTTTTATTTCGATGAGCATCCTGTCTGTTATTGTTGCCTTTCTTTTTGAACGCCACTTCCTGAAACCTATTTTAATGCTGACAGAAAAGTTCAAAGAAATAGCCGGTGCGCAAAGCCTGTTCCAATCGCTTAGCCCGCTCCGGGTGGCGAGCAAATCGAGCAATGAAGTGGAAATTCTGGTGGCAGGTTACAATAAAATGATTTCAATATTGGCTCACCGGGAGCGAAAACAGCTCGAAGCGGAGGCTGCCTTAAAGGACATGAATGAAAAATTGGAGTCGAAGGTGGTTGACCGGACAAAAGAACTGGAAAAAGCACACGAAAAACTCCAGAAACTATACAAAAACGAAAAGGTGCTGCTTGAAAACCTTCCTTATGGCATTGTCCTGATTGATTATGATTTGAAGGTGGTTGAACTTAATAATTTTGCCAAAGAGCTTTTAGGCTTTCATGATCATTTGCCTGTGCATGCCGGCGAATTCTGCAAAGAACATTCGTGTCTGAATAATGAAGTGGCTTGTAGTTGTGTCGGTGATTTGTTCAACCACACCCGGGAATCTTATTTTCAGAATAGAAAAGGTGAAGAAATATCGGTTTTGAAAACTGTGGTACCCATCATTTACAACGACCAGAGCGTGATTATGGAAGCCTTTGTGGATATCACCGATCTGAAAAAAGCCCAGAGAGAATTGGTGATTGCCAAAGAAAAAGCGGAAGAGTCGGACCGGCTTAAGTCGTCTTTTTTGGCAAATATGTCGCACGAGATACGCACACCGCTCAACGCCATTGTTGGCTTTACCAGTATGCTTATTTCCGAAGATTTTGAGCAGGAGAAAAAGGATTTTTACAGGCAGATTGTTGAAGAGAATACGGCTGGTCTTTTAAACCTGATCGAAGATATTCTCGACCTTTCAAAACTGGAAAGCGGAAGTTTGAAAATGAGCCCGGAGATCGTGGACATCCATGGTTTTTGCCACGATATTCATAAAAATTCGCTGATGATGCAGGAACGCCTGGGGAAAAAGCAGTGCGAACTTATTTTAGACCTGCAGTTGGTTGACGACAACACAACCGGCTTTTTTGACAGCCTGAGAATCAAACAGGTGGTTCTTAACCTGGTCAACAATGCCATTAAGTTTACCGATGAAGGCAGCATTACTTTCGGTGTTCAAAACACGAAAGAAAAACTCCTGTTTTATGTGAAAGATACCGGTATTGGCATCAGCGAAAAATACAAAGATTTTGTTTTTGACCGGTTTTATAAATCAAACGAGTCGAATGTCAAACTTTATAAAGGCACGGGTCTGGGACTTGCCATTTCAAAAAGTCTTGTAGAATTGTCGGGCGGCGAAATCTGGCTGGAAACAGAACAGGGGAGGGGCACCACCTTCTTTTTTACCGTTCCGCATCAGGCTCAAAAGCAGGTATTACCAGAACTAATGCCCAACCTGTTTCTTTAATTATTTGATTATTGGTGGATTACGATTAGTTTATTTACGATTGAATGACAATCAATCATACCAATGATCACTACTGACTGGTTTCGCCGTTATTTCTGCTATTCAATCCAGCAGGTCCAGAATTTCTTCTTTGGTGATTGTCTGGAAAGGGTTGTTGGAATTGACAAACTTATCAGCCAGTGACGATTTCCGTTCTTTCAGCAACTGAATTTTTTCTTCAATGGATGATTCGGTGATAAAACGGTAAACAAATACTTTTTTGTCCTGTCCAATGCGATGAGCTCGGTTAATGGCCTGATTTTCGGCAGCGGGGTTCCACCACGGGTCGATGATAAAAACATAGTCGGCCGAAGTGAGGTTAAGTCCCACTCCGCCAGCTTTTAATGAGATAAGGAAAATTCGGTTCTGCGGGTCTTTCTGGAAATTTTTGATCACCTCTTCGCGTTTGGTGGTTTGCCCGGTCAGCCACGAATATTTCCAGTTTTTAAGCTCGATGTTTTGGCGCAGCAATTCCAGGTGTTTTACAAACGATGAGAAGATGAGCACCTTATGGTTTTCGGCCATCAGGTTTTCGAGGCTAAGGAAGATCTCGTCAAATTTTCCAGAGCCGGAGTCGTCGCCTGAATTTAGCAACGACGGGTGGTTTGCCAGTTGGCGAAGTTTGGTCAACCCTTGTAAAATGGCAATCGCTGATTTTTTAATGCCTTCTTTTTCAATGTTCTGAAGGATGTTGTTGCGGATCGCCGATTTTTCCTTTTCGTAGCTAAGTTGTTGCCCTTTCGACATGGCACAATACCGCACCTGTTCGGTCAGCGAAGGCAGGTCGCGCGCCACTTCCTCTTTTTTTCGCCTCAAAACAAACGGATGAATCAGCGTTTGCAGTTTTTCCTGTTTTTCGGGGTCGTTTTTCTTTTCAATTGGTGTAATAAATTCCCGTTTAAAAAAAGCTTCGTTTCCCAACAGGCCTTTGTTCAGGAAGTTAATTTGCGACCACAAATCCGACAGCGAGTTTTCAATCGGTGTGCCGGTCAGCACCAGCCGGTGTTTTGCTTTTAGTTTGGTGATGCTTTTATAAATTTTCGAACTAGAATTTTTGATGTTTTGGCTCTCATCCAGAATCAGGTAAAAAAACTCATGGACAGTGAGCAGTTCCCTGTCATTTCGCACGGTTCCATAGGTGGTCAGTATTAAATCGTAATTATTAATGAGCTCCCCAAAGCCCGATGTTTTTTTTCGTTGCTGGCCTACGTGTTTGTAAACTTTGAGCGAAGGCGTAAATTTTCTGATTTCGTTTTCCCAATTGTGTACCAGCGAGGTCGGCAACACAATCAAAGAAGCGGACTGGCTGTTGGTTTCGTTAGCTGCCGCTTCCTGTGGTTCCGAAAACATTAAAAGTTGCCCGTCGGGCGCCGCTTTGGGTGAAACAGCCTGCGTTTTCTTTCTTTTCAGTTTCAGTAAAAGAGCCAGTGTTTGCAGGGTTTTTCCAAGGCCCATGTCGTCGGCAAGGCAACCGCCAAACTGGTTTTTATACAGGTGATACATCCACGAAAACCCTTCTTCCTGGTACGAACGTAATTTTGCCTGCAAATTGGACGGCAGGCTAACTGGTTCAATGGCCGTTTCTCCAATTTTTTCAATTCGTTTGTAAAGTTCCTGGTCAATGCCTTTCAACCTTTTTTTCAATAGCTGGTAATGGTATCTTTTCAGCTTCAATACAGCTCCTTCATGTTTAATAAAAGGCCACAGGTCTTCAAAACTGGTGAACCATTCTTTGGGCAGAATGGCAATTTCGCCATTGGGAAGTTCCAACTCCCGGAGGCCGTTCAGGATGTATTTTTTCAGTTTGATAAAAGGAAACTCATATTCGCCAAAACTAACCTTGGCATAAATATCAAACCAGTCCGCGTTGGTTTTCACCTCAATCTGGAGGTCTTGTTTGGCTGTTGAATATCGCTTTCCTAACTTGTTTTGCCGGATGCTGAAATTGTGATGTTCTAAATTGGTTTGATTTTTATTTAGCCAGTTCAGTAGTTCGTAAAGGCGATCGGTATCATCCATCATATCAGCTCCTTTAGGAAAAAAGTACCCATCTTTTTCCTGCAAGCCAAAAGTTTTTAATAACTCAATCCGGCTGGCTTCCCATTCCAGATTGCGTTTGTACCTTTTAAAATAATATTGCCCCTCTTTTTTTTCGAGAAAAACAAACGCCAGTGATTTGGCATTTGCCAGGTACTCGTTGCTGCCATATTTAAACTTTGGCAAAAAAACCGGCTCCATCTTTAAGTTTGGCTCCAGCGACAATAAAGCAGTATGTTCAAAATCAGACTCTTCGATGATGAAACCGGTAGCTTTTACCGGATAGCTTTTCACCATGTTGAAGATGAATGTTTTGTAATATTTATCTTCAACTTGTTTGGGAATTGAAATAACTTCTTTTTGCAGAAAAGGCATTAATTTTTTTGCACTGAGGTATTGAAACAGGTAAAGTTTGTTTTGCCAGACAAAGCTACAGGGTTCGCTGGTGACCACCGTCAGGTTTTTATGCAGAATGCTCAATGGCTTACCTTCGTGTGTAATTTCGAGCCAATACCTGGTGCCTTCACCGGTCCGCTCAAAACAAAAAGTAGCCTGCGAAAAATGAGACGGCACTTCAATCCGGTCTTCATCATACAAATTGGAATATTTGGCTTGTTTAAAAAACAGCCTCGTGTTTTGTTTCATCAACAGCAAAGCGCATTGCCGCATGTACTTATCGATGTATGGGACGATGTGCTTCTGAAAAAGCTCCGTGTCCATTTCCTGGAAAAACTTGCCGGATTCTTTGTTCTTCGAAAACTTACGTACCAGATTTTCGTCGCTGTATTGGTTGGTCAACCTAACGAGTTCTTCTTGTTCCGCAGAAAGGTTAAGCCCGGGGAGATCGTGGGGACGAACTATTTTTTCGACATTGTAAAACAAGGCTTTCTTTTCAATTAAAAATGCCTGAAAGACAAATCCAAACGTTCGATGTTCGGTAAGACCTATTATTAGTTCGCCGGCCATTGTTTAATTTCTTCTTATTAAAATGAGCTGCATCAACAGCGATGCGGCAAAAAAACGGACTTCAAATGTAACTGAATTTTCCGAAGGCAATTCTGCCTCCAGGTTTAAATATGTCTTAAAAAACCTCGCTGGCAGGCGCAGACGGCCCGGCAGACGCCATTTCCAACCGTGGGTTTAAGCAATGGGAATTGGTAATAAGTCACTGAATGGTCATTGATGGTCATTGATGGTTATTGGTTGTCATTGATTATTGTAAGCTGGAACGTTATCTCGTCACTCATTACTCGCTACTCACAACCCGAGAGCTAAATTGCTTCATTGATTGTTGTTACTAAACGAGATGTGACAATTAAAAGCTTTTTAACACGTTTGTCAGACAAACATCTGCCGATTAATCTTATTTTTGGGCTCTGTAAATGCCGGATGTTTTGTATGGTTAGAAATGAATTATGGGAATTATGAAGGACCGCTTAATAATTATAGCCGCTTTGCTCTGCTTTTTATGTTTTCAACAGGTGGTGGCGCAAGAAAAACAAATTCAGGAAAATGGTAAAACCTATCTTTTGCACGTGGTGCAGAAAGGCGAAACCATTTTTTCGCTGAGCCAAACTTATTCGATTGACCGGAAAGAGTTACTGAATGCCAATCCTGATCTGATTTTCGGACTAAAAGCCGGGCAAGAGTTGAAAATTCCTGTTAATCAGCAGCAAACAAAACAAGCACAGGCGCCTGCCCAACAGGAGCCTTTGCCAAATTTTAGCATTTATAAAGTCAAAAGGAAAGATGCCCTGCATTTTATTGCCAAAGAACACGGCGTTACCGTTGATGATATTTTGAAGTATAATCCCATTTTAAAAAAAGAAGGCCTGAAAAAAGATCAGGAGCTGAGGATTCCCGATACAGCCGATTTAAAACGCATCAACGCTCAAAAGACCGAAAATGCAGGGACTGAAAAACCAAAAACCCACCGGGTGGTCGGCGATGAAACGCTTTATTCGATTTCAAAAAAATATAACTGTACCATTGCTTCGTTACTTGAAGCCAACCCCGAAGCCAAAAACGGGCTGCGTATCGGAATGGAACTCACCATTCCTGTTGAAAAAGAAAAACAACAACCGGCTGGCGGCGCGGGTGAAGGATTTTTTACCCATGTTGTTGAAAGCGGGGAAACTTTTTGGAGCCTCGAACGAAAATATCACGTTTCGCAGGAGGAACTGGAAAAGTACAATCCGGCTTTGTCCGAAGGGCTGAAGGCTGGTTTGCAGATTAAAGTTCCGGTTTCGGAAGCGCTGCCCGATATACAGGTGGAAGCCGTTGACGACCGTGATTTTAACAAACATCAGGTTGTCAAAGGTGAAACCCTTTACAGCCTGGCAAACCAATACCAGGTGAAAGTAAGCGAGTTGAAAAAAGCCAACCCTGTTTTAAATTACCGCGGTCTGCTCACCGGTGAAACTATTTTAATTCCGAAAGAGAAATCGCCTTTGGTTGAGCCGGTAACGGTGCCGTTGACAGAGGAAACTGCATCTGAAGTAAAACAGGAAGAGCCTGTGGCAAAAAACCCGGTGAGGGTGGTGGCCTGGGAAAGACCAGCACATTGTCAACCCGATCCTTCTGCCGCCCGGCAAAAATATGATGTCGCCTTGTTGCTGCCGCTTTATTTGCAGGCCAACGACAGCATCAACCGGATTCGCCTTAACCGCGACGATTTGCTCAACGATTCGCTTTTTATGGCCGGTGTGGCTGATCCCAATAATTTACCTTTCGATACAATTGTTAGCAGAAAGGATCCGCTGGTTTATCCGCGTTCCGAAAACTTCATTCATTTTTATGAGGGTGTCCTTCTGGCACTTGACAGCCTGAAACGTGCAGGAATGAATGTCGAACTGCATGTGTTTGACACGAACCAGCAGCAAGCTGTGATCAATAAATTGGTTCACCTGGATGTGTTTCGTGAAATTGACCTGATCATTGGGCCGGTGTACCCTGAGTTACAAGCGCCGGTAGCCAGTTTTGCAGCTAAAAACCGCATCCCCATGGTTTCTCCGTTGTCATCGGCAGGCAATTTTGAAGAATCTAATCCATGGTATTTCAAGGTGAATCCTACTAAGGAATATCTGCTGAACGAAACCGCCGGTTTTATTGGCGAAGAATATTTCAACCAAAACATGGTCGTTTTGCAGATGGGGAATTACCGGCATCTGCCCGAGGCAAAGCTGGTTGAACTGAGCCGCGAAAAATTCCTTGCAGCAGGGTACGGCGATGCAGCCAAAGATATCCGCTTTCATGAATATAATTTTTCGGCTGGGGGAGCGTCAGGCCTGTCAAATATCCTGAGCAAAACACGGCAAAACATCATCATCATCCCTTCTGACACCGAAGCCCAGGTGAGTGTCGCCATGTCGAATTTAAATTCTTTATCCGAAAAATACCCCATCACGCTGGTCGGATTGTCGAACTTCCAACGTTACCGGAGCATTCAGCCCGAATATTTTCACCACGTAAACATGCAGTTGCTGAGTCCTTATTTTACCGATTACCGTTCAAGACTGACCAACAGTTTTATCCGCAAATTCAGGGACAACTTTGCTGCTGAGCCTAACCAGTTCAGTTTCCAGGGTTACGATGTGGCTTTTTATTTTATGTCGGCGCTTTTTGAGCACGGAAAAGACTTTGTCGATTGTTTGCCATTTCACCGGGTGCCGTTGATACAAGCTGAATTTGCTTTCGAAAAAGTAAGCCGCTATGGCGGTTATATGAACCACGGCCTGTTCATCATTAAGCACAAACCCGACTACGAAGTGGTGGTTGACGGTTTACGGGGCGTGCCTTCGGTGCTGCTAAGCGGGCAGTAAAGATCACAACAACGATTTGAACTTTATTCAACCCAAAAGCTGGGTTGAAATTATGGTTCCCAATCTTTAGGTGAATATTTATATGTCACCTTGAGCAACTATTTTGGTATAAAACCATTCTACATAAAAAAGAGCCTTATTCATATCCGATATAAATTAACTTCCGGATAAAAATTATTAAGTTGGTTTTTTTAACTTCGGAAAATTTTGAAGCGTAATATCCATGAAAAAAAATGTGTTGGTTGTTTTGATTGTTTTTTTAACGATGGATTTATTTTCGCAAATCGATAAAGGAAATATCATTTTCTCAATCGACGGAAATTATCACAAAACGAACACGGAAAGCGGCGTGACCACCAACCATCATTCAACTCAAGGAAAATATTTAAATGTTGGTCCATCCATCGGATATTTTATCAGCGACAGGTTTTTGATTGGTGCAGGTGTAGATTATGTGCGGGAGAAAGAAACCCGCAACAACAGTTTGTTTACCAATAACGAGTATGTACAAATGGAGGTGATGGATGTCAAATCGGAAGCATTGTTGCCGTCTTTTTTGTTGGGATATTATTACCCGATCGCCGACAAATTCTATTTCAGCGCCAATTTGAAAATTTCCTATGGAAACATTAAAACTGAAAGTAGCTCATTGGTGGCAACAGCAAGAAAGTTAGATACCAACGGGATTGAATATCTGGGTATTGATCAGTCTCCCACTACTTTGACGAGTCGGCAATCCTATTACAGCACCGATTATTTTTCAACTAAAATCAGTCCCGAACTGACTTATTTTTTGAGCAACAAGATTGCGTTGAACTTAGGTTTGGGAGGCGTTGAATATGTTTTGACCGATTGGGAAAGCAACAACTCAAGCTGGGCCGTTGACTTCAACCCCAATTATTGGCGGCTGGGAATGAAAATGGTGTTTTAATAGTTAATGATTATGCAAAAGGCAATCGTATTTTTGATTTTTATCCTATTTTTCACTTCGTGTAAGGAAGAAAAAATTGAAAATAACGAAGCATCATTGTTAAAAATGAGCTTTGATTTTGGCGAGGTTTTATTTAAGCAGGGAGCCGGTACGATCAATGCTCCGGTAAATACCGACCTGAAAAAATTAACTCCCGAGATTACCGTGTCGCGCGGCGCTGTGGTTTATCCAGCGTCGAAAGCAATCACCGATTTTTCATTGCCGGTCGATTACACTGTAACTTCCGAAGATGGGAAAAACAAAACGTATTACACTGTTTCTGTTTTCGCGCCCATTGTCAGGTTTGTGGTTTACGACTGCAGCAACCGCACGGCTCAAAGTCCTGTGGCTCAACTGGCTTCCAGCGTAAAAATTTCGCTTTATGTGGCGCAGTCAGGAAAAAAGCACCTGGTCGAAAAAATCACGACCGACTCCAACGGCGAAGCTTTGTTTTATGGACTGAGGAACGCGGACTATTATTTTTTAGCCGAAAAGGGCGCTGCAAAAAACATACTCAACGGCTACCAGATCAACGGCATTTTTGAAAGCCAGCAAGATATCGACAGCTATCCCCATCAAAATCCCGCGCCAAAAGTGGGCGACTTGAAATTTCTGGATGCTGATGTTGACGGAAAAATCAACGAAAATGATAAAGTGGATTATCCAATGATTGGCTCCATCCCCGAAACCGGAACTGCAGAAGTCAAAATTTATATCGCCAAACAGTAGAGGCAACCGGCGTGCTTTTCGGTTCAAAAACTTTCCTTTAACTCTAAAACATCCTCTGCAACCGCTGTTTTTTTGAAATGAAAGTGGTAATTTTGAAAGAAGCCCGGCCAATGAATTGAAAATGAGAATAACCGGTATGGCGCTCTCATTTTAATAACGGTGGCAGGCAATCCAATCAGTAACCATTTAATTTCAATTACAATGAAAAAAATTCTGTTTTTGACCGGTGATTTCGCCGAAGATTACGAAACCATGGTCCCGTTCCAGATGCTTTTAATGGTTGGTTATGATGTACATGCGGTTTGTCCGGACAAGAAGAAAGGAGATACCATCAAAACGGCTATTCACGACTTTGAAGGCGACCAGACTTATTCTGAAAAGCCCGGCCACAACTTTGCATTAAACTTCAGCTTTGCCGATGTTGATGTTTCTGCTTACGATGGGCTGGTAATCGCTGGCGGGAGGGCCCCTGAATATTTAAGGCTTAATGCGAAAGTGATTGAAATGGTCAAACATTTTTTCGAAAACGATAAACCTGTTGCAGCCATTTGCCACGGCATCCAGATATTGACGGCTGCCGATGTGGTGCGCGGCCGAAAGTTGACCTGTTACCCGGCTGTTGGCCCTGAAGTGACCCTCGCCGGCGGCGAATACCAAAACATTCCTGTTGATGGCGCTTATGTTGACGGGAAACTGGTTACTTCGCCTGCATGGCCCGCGCATCCTGCTTTTATCAGGGAGTTCCTGAAAGTGATGGGAGCAAAAATCGAACTATAAAAACAACAACCATGGACACCATCGTCTTTGCTGAAAAAACAAAAATACCCGGTAACGAAGATCTGGCGAGTGTTTTAGGTGAAACCGTTGCGCTGTGGGAAACAATCCGGCAATTTGTTCTGGAAAAATATCCGGCTGGTA
>OBJA01002371.1_pt1 | contig 10966 bp, 10 predicted proteins | sample 1519751 | NCBI WGS metagenome assembly OBJA01 (sample SAMEA3881238, study PRJEB22517) | soil metagenome | biome: lake sediment; feature: soda lake sediment; material: sediment, water from around vicinity | place: India | collected 2013-12-23 | depth 3 m
CGGTACCCCGCGGGTCGACCGCCACCACCAAAAAGCCTTCCTGTGCCAGGAAATGATTCCATCCGATGTTTTCCCAATCGTCTTTTACCCTCTGTGAGTTGGGTCCGCTGTATTGGGTAATCAGAACCGGGTAGCGTTGCGACTCATTGAATTGCGGCGGCTTAATCATATAGCCGTTCAATTCGATGCCCTCTGAGGTGACAAACCTGAAGAATTCTTTTTTTGCCAGGTCGTAATTCTGCAGTTTGTTTTTTAGTGCTGTATTATCCTGGAGGGTACGTATAAGCTTATTTTTTTTATCGTGCAGGGTTATAAGTGAAGGGGTTTGGCTGCTGCTGTAATAATTCACATAATAGTTGAAATTCTTACTAAAGTCGGCTTTGTTTGTACCCTCCATTGTGGAGATTTTTCCTCTCTTTTTACCATCGAGGCTGGTAAAGTAAACTTCCCGGCGCAGGGGGGATTCAGCGGCAGCCTGGTAGTAGAATACTTTCTGGGAAGGATCGTATCCGTAGAAATCGGTCACATCATATGATCCTTTTGTAAGCTGGCCCTGTTCGAACCCAAGACGGTCGTACAGGTAAAGGTGCCTCCAGCCGTCGCGCTCGCTGGCCACTATAAACCTGCCGTCTTCGAGGTACATGAAGGCATCCAGGAAGTCTTCATCCACGAAACGGTTGTTCTTTTCGGTATAAATGGGTTTGGACTCACCCGTGTAGGGATTTGCATACAATACATCCAGCTGGTTTTGCAACCTGTTGAAACGCATTACCACCAGGTCTTTTGAATCGGGAGTCCAGTTCAGGCGGGGAACATATATATCGGTATTGCTGCCAATATTGACATTGATTGTAAGCCTTGAATACAGTTCGTAGCTCATTACCGATACTGTGGAATTGGTTTCACCCGCTTTGGGATACTTAAAGGTTTCAATTTTGGGATAGGGTGAATTTCCATCCTCCCTTGGGCTTTCGCCTGCATATTTCAACATGCTGAATTCGGGAACTTTTGTTTCATCGAACCGGATAAATGCCAGAAATTTGCTGTCGGGCGACCACCAGAATGCTTTGTTGAAACCAAATTCTTCTTCATAAACCCAGTCGGGAGCGCCGTTAATTATTTCATTTTCCTTGCCGTCAAAAGTTATCTGGCTTTCGTTCCCGAATTTCAGGTTTTTAATGAACAGGTTATTGTCGCGCACAAATGCTACCCGCTCTCCATCGGGCGAAAATGTTGCCAGTTGTTGTGCCCCTTTGTCTGACAGGGCAGTGAGTTCTTCTGTCACCGAATTCCAGATGTAGTACTGGGCTGTGTAGGAATGCCTGTAAATTTTACGGACATCACTTGTCAGCAATATTTTTGTTTCATCCTCGCTCAGCTGATAATCTGTAAAATAGTTGAGCGGAGCTTTTTCTACCTTCGAAAGGTCGAACAGGACATTCACCTGCTGGCCTGTGCGATAGCTGTTGCGTACGATTTTCCGGTTTCCTTCCATTGTTGTATAATGTTCACCGTCGTTCATCGAGCGCAAACCGCTAACAGTCTCCATGCGAAAAGTTCCCCGGGTGTAAATATCTTCGAGCGATATTTTCTGATTGGTCTGTGCTGACAGGGAGAAGGCAATAAGCCAAGCAAATAGTGTCAATCCTGATTTTTTCATTATCATGTTGTTTCTGACTTTTAATTCATTTCTGAGAAGGTAAAAGCCCAAAAATAAGCAGAATTTACCTGCTATTGAAACAGGGAGGGTTTGAAAAAAAGTTAAATAATATTATAATTCGGCGAATTATACCAACTCGCTGATTTTCACCCTTTCTCCCTCCAGTGAAAAATCGGAGGCCGATGTAATTTTTATGTCTACGAACTGGCCGGTAAGGTTTTCATTATTTTCAGGGAATCGTACAATGAGCTTGCCCTGGGTAAGTGCCGAGAGGTACCCGGGTTTACGGTCGGTGCCCCTTACAATTGCCCGTACTGTTTTACCAACCTGGTTCAGGTTCGACTGCCGGTTATGCTTTCGCAGTTCTTCGGTAAGGATATGCAGCCGTCGTTTTTTTTCTTCCAGCGACACATCGTCGACCCACCGGTGGCTTGTTGCTCCGGGGCGGGGTGAATACATGGCAGTGTACGACATGTTAAATTTAAATTCTTCCATGGCCCGCCGTGTGTTGTCGAATTGTTCTTCGGTTTCCCCGGTAAACCCGACAATGATATCGGTAAACAGGGTGGCCTCAGGAATGAGCCTGCGGATGGATTGAACGATCTGGCGGTACTTTTCCATGTTGTGCTTGCGGTTCATACGAATGAGCACTTTGTCGTCGCCGCTTTGCATGGGCAGGTGTATTTGTTTGGCCAGCACCGGATATTGTGCAATAACTTCGATTACCTCCTCGGTCATATCGCGGGGGTGGGGTGAGGTAAAATAAACCCAGAATTCCTTGTTCATACGCTTGCCCAGTTCACCTACCTGGCGCAGCAACCCGGGGAACAGGATCTCCTGGCCTTTTTTATCGAGGCCATAGGAATTTACGTTCTGCCCAAGCAGTGTTATTGATTTATACCCCTGCGAAACCAGCAGTTCCAGTTCAGCCAGAATGTCGTGCGAAGGCCTGCTGACTTCCCTTCCGCGGGTGAATGGTACGGCGCAGAACGTGCAGAACTTGTCGCACCCGTTCTGGATAGGGATAAAGGCTTCAAAACCGGACTGGTAGGAGGGTTTTACGTTCCAGAATTCTTCAATGTTTTCGTTATATGGATCAATGCCCGGTTTAATATGTGCAGGTGTTGTCACTCCATACCGGCTTATCATTTCAGGCAGGGAGGGCAGATCCTTCATTTGAAATGTAATGTCGAACAGCTTTAGAAATTTTTCATGATCTTCGGGCAGGATGCATCCCGAAAGGAATGTAATCAGGTTCCGGTTGTTTTTCCATTTATTCCATTTATGGATGCGTGAATATACTTTGTCGATTGCTTTCTGGCGTACCGAACATGCCAGTATGCCTATCAGAGCTGCCTCTTCCTCGTTATCGGTCCAGCTGTACCCGTGTTCATTGAGAACCGAAATGACGCGTTCACTGTCGGAGAGGTTCATCTGGCATCCCAGGGTTATTAAATGATATTTTAAATGATTTCCCATTGTTTGTTTCGTCTTGTTTAAAAATAAACTTCTGTATAAATGTCTTGTACCGGAACTCCTTTGCCGGTAAGGATGTCGAATGCCTGCTGAATCATTTCGCTGTTGCCACACAAAAAGCATTGGGTGCCGGGGTTGATATTCCGTTGGGCCAGGTAGCCGGTTACCCTGCCGTTGAAATGGCCATTTTTATCGCCAGTTGTACAAAGAGTAATCCTGTCGTTATCGAAATGTGAATGATCGTAACATTCGGTTGCATAACGCACCCCATGCACCAGTTGGTAGTTCAGGTTGGGGTAAGTCCGCACAAAGCTGTGGAAGGGACTTATGCCTGTTCCGGTGGCAATAAAAAGGAAGTCCTGTACAGGAAACAGTTCAGGCTGGAACCTGAAAAAGCCGAATGGGCCGTCGATTTCCACCTGATCGCCAGGATTTAGCCTTTTTAGCTGCGGAGTCACCTTCCCGTCATTTACCTCGCGTACCAGTACTTCCAGGAAATCTTCCTTCTCGCCGCTGTAAATGGTGTACTCCCGCTGGTCGATGGTTCCCGGGCGGCGAACGGTTATGAACTGGCCGGTTTGAAACGGCAGGTTTCTCCTTTCCAGCTGAACTATGAACGTATGCTCAGTTAGTGGCCTGAGCGCTATAACTGAATGTATATTCAACTTACTGTTTTTAATTGAGGCAACAAAAATACAAAATTATCCTTTTTTGCCAATGTTAAAATTTCAGGTGAAAACAGAAAGAAATTTAATTGATTGTTTTTCGAAATTTCCCGGTTTTTGGAAGCGATTTAGTTGTTTTTACAAAACTGAGAGGGCTTGTAACAAAAAACAAAAAGGAACCCTCACGGATTCCTTTTGTTGTTAAAGACATTTTTTTTGGTTAAATATTTTATTTTTTGGGACCTTCCTTATTTATGCTTTTTCAGAAAGCATTACAAGGAATCTCCAAAATCCTGTTTGAATTTTGCCAGCAATTTTTCAGGCCAGTCGGTTTTAGCTTTCAGGCGGCCCATAAAGAAGCGCAGCAATGGTGGTTCCTCCACCCATTCGAGGCCGCCAACCAGGTGGCGGTTATCGTAAAGCCATTTTACGCGGTCAACAACAAACATTGTTTGCGAGAGGGTGAATACACGCCGGGGGAAAGCCAGGCGAAGCAGTTCCACATCGGCCAGAATGTCGTTGCCATTTTCATCTCGGACCGAGGAGATGGAGCCCCTTTCCATTCCGCGGATACCTGAAATTATAAACAGGGCCGATGCCAATGCCCCGGCCGGGTAGTCCTGTTGGGGTACATGCGGCAGGAATCCTTTGGCATCGATATGGCATCCCAGAGCCCCGGGAGGGGTGATTACCGGTATTCCGGCCTGATCGAGCTGGTTCACGGCATAGGCGATGAATGAAGGCGATTGGCTGATAACGGTCTCATCGCAGGTTTCGTTGATGCCAACTGCCATCGCTTCAATTTCGCGGACCGACATACCCCCATAAGTTAAGAATCCTTCATAAAGTACCAGCAGATCCCGCATTTTCAGGTACAATTCCTTGCTGTTCGTTACAATGCCCCCTCCACGGGTGGAGCTTACCTTGCGGCTCGAGAAATAGATCAGGTCGGCATAGCTGCACATTTCACGCAGGATGTCTTTGATTTCTGCATTTTTAAATTCCTCCTCGCGCTGTTTGATGAACCAGGCATTTTCGCCAATCAGACTGGCATCGAGCACCATCATGGTGCCGTTTTCCTGGCATATTTTTTTAACATCGCGCATATTCTGCATCGAGAAAGGCTGTCCGCCAATAAGGTTGGTGGAAGCTTCCATGCGCACAAAAGCTATCCGTTCTTTGCCATACTCTTTGTAAACGGCTTTTAATTTTTCAATGTCGATGTTTCCTTTGAACGGTTTGCTGCTTTTGATTTCCAGGGCATCGTCGGCATAAATTTCCAAAACCTTTCCACCGTTCAGTTCCATGTGTTCCTTTGTTGTGGTAAAATGGTAGTTCATTGGAATTACGTCGCCTTTTTTTATAAAAGCCTGCGAAACTATATTTTCGGCCGCACGACCCTGGTGGGCGGGTAACACATAATGTTTTCCGAAAACATCGCGCAGGGCAGTTTCCATCCGGTAAAAACTTTGGGACCCGGCATAGGCATCATCGGCCTGAAGCATCGATGAGACCTGATTATCGCTCATGGCGTTGGTTCCAGAGTCGGTAAGCATATCAAGGAATACATCTTTGGTATTCAGCAAGAAGGTATTAAACCCTGCTTCCTCCATGGCCGCTTTGCGTTCTTCGATTGGCTTGAGGTAAAGCTTCTGTACGATTCGTACTTTATGCAGTTCAACGGGTATGTTTTGGCCGCTGTAGAAACGGATGGCATTGTTTTGATTTATCATTTTAAGTTGATTTACAATTACAGTTTAATAAATTTCGAAATATAAATTTTACAAAATGAAAATTGACAAAATTAAGAAAAGAGTTTATAAAAGAAAGTGAAATTTGAAATTGATAAATTTTCAGTACAATTTTATCGGCGATTAATATTTTTTCGGCATGAGGGTTACAACCCCTTATATATTAATTCAAGGATTTTTTCGAGCCAGCGGGCATCGGTTTCATCAAATGCTGCTATTTCTTTACTGTCAACATCGAGTACACCTGTTAGCGTGCCCTGTTGATTTTTGAATGGTACTACAATTTCGGAGCGGGAGCGGGAATCACAGGCAATGTGACCGGGAAACTGATGTACATCATCTACTACAACTGTTTGGTTTTTATTGAAAGCTGTCCAGCACACCCCTTTGTTTTTTTCGAGTACCTGACAGGCAACCGGCCCCTGGTACATATAAACTGTCATTTCCTCATTCTCCAGCAAATAGAATCCTGTCCAGAAAAATGTGTCCATCTTATGGTGTAACAGTGCAATAACTGTTGCCATCCGGGCGTTGACGCTACTGCTTTTTTTTACCAGTTCATCGAGCTGGTCATTGATACGTGAATACCTTCTCTCTTTTTTATCGTGTTCCATTTTGAATTATAAAGGATTTCAAACTGCGAAAAAACAAAAAATCATTAATTTAGATGGACTAAATTGAGAAATTATGCAGACTATTATTAATGACGAGAAAGAAAAGACGTGGGGTATGCTCACACACCTGCTGGCACTTTCAATTTTTATCGGCATTCCGTTTGGTAATGTCATCGGTCCTTTGATAATTTATTTAATTAAGAAGGACGAATACGCGTTTGTAAAAGAGCAGGGCAGGGAAGTACTTAATTTTCAGATTACCTGGTCGTTGATACTTATAATTTCCACAATATTGATAGTCCTTGGAATAGGCATATTGATGCTGATTGCCTTTGGGATCGCCTGGCTTGTTCTTGTAATTGTGGGAACGGTAGCGGCCAGCAACGGCAATACTTATAAGTACCCTTTTACAATTGATTTTATTGGTAAAACCGGCTTTGTAAAATAAATTATTGTTCGGTTATAAATATAAGTTTCCTTTTTCGGTTGTTTCGTTCAGTTGTTTTTACAAAGGGCTGTAGCTGCTGATTTGTGGCGCTTATTTTTTAAAAGCCCTGTTTGTTTTTTACGAACCTCAATTATAATTCCTTATTTTTGCCCCCGTAAAAAAAGATTATACAATGGCACAGAAACCATCAATTCCCAAAGGTACCCGTGATTTTTTGCCAGTCGAGGTGGTAAAAAGAAATTATATTTTCGATACAATCAGGGAAGTTTTCCGGTTGTATGGATTTCAACCCATTGAGACACCGGCTATGGAAAATCTCTCCACTTTAATGGGAAAATATGGTGAAGAAGGAGATAAATTATTGTTTAAAATACTCAACTCCGGTGATTTTGCAGCAAAAGTACCTGAACCTGTTATTAACGATAAGGATTCAGGTAAACTTACCCCGTTCTTAGCTGAAAAGGGATTGCGCTACGATCTTACTGTTCCTTTTGCACGTTTTGTGGTGCAGTACCGCAACGAGCTGGTTTTTCCATTCAGACGCTACCAGATACAACCAGTTTGGCGTGCCGATAAGCCGCAGAAGGGGCGTTACCGGGAGTTTTACCAATGCGATGTGGATGTCATCGGCAGCGACAGCCTGTTGAATGAGGCAGAACTCATCCAGATTGTGGATGATGTATTTGGCAGGTTAAAAATTAATACGGTTGTGAAGGTGAATAACCGAAAGATACTGGCGGGAATAGCTGAAATTATTGGCGAACACGACCGGCTTACCGACATTACTGTAGCTATTGACAAGCTTGAGAAAATAGGATTGGAAAAAGTAAACCAGGAACTTTCAGCCAAAGGAGTAGCCGATGAAGCAATTGACCGGCTGCAGCCAATACTGGCTTTAAGTGGAGATACCCGGGAGAAAGTAAGCCGGCTTGAAGAAATCCTTTCCGTATCTGAAACAGGAATGAAGGGGGTTGCCGAGATAAAAACGCTGTTTGAATACATCGGTCGCATGCAGCTTAATACACAGGTGGAACTGGATCTTACCCTGGCCCGTGGTTTAAATTACTACACAGGAGCAATCATTGAGGTTAAAACCACCGATATGGAGATGGGAAGTATTTGCGGTGGCGGCCGGTACGATGACTTGACGGGAATTTTTGGCTTGCCTGGGGTATCGGGAGTTGGAATATCTTTCGGTGCCGAACGAATTTACGATGTGCTCGAACAGCTGGATCTGTATCCTGAGCAGGCAATAGAAAATACAAAGGTTTTATTTGTCAACTTCGGAGAGAAGGAGGAGGCATATTGTTTGAAAATGCTGGCACATTTACGTAGGGCAGGCATTAATTCGGAAATCTACCCTGAAAATGCAAAGATGAAGAAGCAGATGACATATGCCAACAAGAAAGAAATTCCTTTTGTTGTGCTTGCCGGAGAATCGGAGATGCAAACCGGGAAGTATACGCTTAAAAATATGACTTCGGGCGAACAACATGTAGTTTCAGCTGAAGAATTGACAGAATTTGTGTTGCAGTTCTGAAAATTCCCCGATAAGTGCCCTTCAAACGGCAGCTCAATTAAGTACCGAAACCAGTGCAGCACCTGGTTTATGAAGGAGTTCTTTTTGTCGGATCGAACAGATTCCCCTTGAGTTATTAAATTCCTGACTGGATTTTTGGTTATAGGCACATAAAGAAAAAGCCGGAAAATAAATTCCGGCTCCTGTATGTCGATTTTTTGAACGTTTCTGGGCAGAATGAATAAAATTCTGAGCAATAGCCTTTAAATTGACTCTGTTTCTACAACTTTGGATAAGATGTCGGTGTAAGGAACAACTAAGAATGTTCTTCCTTCGAAATCGATCTCCGTTCCTGAAAACTTCTTGTAGAGAACATAATCACCCGGTGCTATTTCTGCATTTTTAATGTTGCTTATGGCAACAACTTTAGCAACCGATTGCTTCTCTTTTGCAGAATCGGGAATTATAATCCCTGCAGCGGTTTTTTGTTCCGATGCATCCTCTGCCAGTTCCAGCAAAACATTTTGATTAATTGGCTGTAACTCTTTCATTTTTCATTCGGTAATTAAACGTAAAACATTAATTTGAAGTTAATAAATATTTGTTAATGTTATCTTTAAACATCTGTTTGGTAGCTTCTTTCGAATTGGCAATGCCGGGTATCATAATTGGTTTTCCTGAAGTAGGAATGTAAAGGAAGGCGGGAATGCTTCGAATCCCAAACACGGCTGCAAGTTCTTTTTCCTTTTCAGTATCAATTTTATAAACATAGATATCGCCGGCATATTCATTTGAAATTTCTTCAAGGATGGGGGATGCAATCCGGCATGGCCCGCACCAGTCGGCATAAAAATCGACGATTGCCGGTTTATCGCCCTGGTATGCCCATTCCTGGGGGCTGTTTTCATAATTCCAGACCCTGTCAAGGAAGTCACTTTTCGAGAGGGTTATCATTCCGCCATCAGCTGAAATGTTTTCAGCCACAGTCTGTGCCGGCGCTGAAGCTTCTGCTGTGCTCTGGGTGTCGTTGTCTTTTGGCTGGGCTGCGCAGCTTTGAATCAGAAAAACTGCCAGTACCACAATGATCGCTAACTTTTTCATATTATAAATTATTATTTGTTTTTAAAAGTAAAAAGAAGATTTCTCGTTATAAAATGTTCCGTCAAATATAATGGGGATTTATTGTTAGTGTGTGATATACATAAAAACAATTTCAATTTATTCCTAGTAAAGCATTAATTTTTGTTTTGTCAAAACCTACAATAACCTCTCCGTCGATATCGGTTTGAGGCACTCCCTGTTGTCCGCTTCGGCGCACCATTTCATCAGCTGCCTTGTGATCCTTCGATACATCTACCTCCCGATATTGAATGCCGTTTTCCTGAAAGTGCCTTTTGATCGTATTGCACCAGCTACAGGTAGGAGTAGTATATACGATTACGTTTTTGCGGTTCACAGCTTTGTCATTACCTGTCAGATTAACTGACACTTTGTCGAAAAGCGCAGAAAATTGTTGCGGCTGATGGCAGCCTTTAATTACATTTCGCAGCTGTCCATGCTGGAAGTACAGCAAAGCGGGTACACTTGTAATACCATATTCGGGATGTATGTCCCTTACATTATTAATGTCAGCCATTAAAAGAACTTTTTGTTCATTGGAATTGATTTCTGCTTTTTTTAGGTTCTCTACAGCACAATCGCTCTGTGCAGAACCATGCTTATATAACAAAAACCACACGTTTTCGTTTGATTCCGCTGCAGCTTTGAGTTTTTCGACTGATTCGATGTTTTCCATATTGTTTCTAATGTAAGCTATTAATTTTGCAAATATACAAATAATTACATATATTGAATAGTAAATATCAATCATCATGCCATTCTGGTCCAACTGCAGGATTATCAAGGAGCAGTTAAGAAAATATAAATTTTTTCCCGTTCCTACGCAACCCATACCCTGATTCAAGAATCTTTAACTTAAATAACAATTTAAAGAGGAGAAACTGCTATGAAGAAGATTTTTGTATTTATTTTATTAGGGTTAATTTTTATAGTTACAGGATGTCTTGATGACAAAGAAGGTTATTCATTGAACAATTACTGGGTTGGTTTTGGAATGATTGAGCAGGTTAGTTCAGATCCGGTGGAATACAAGGTTGTAATGGATAACGGAGATGTACTTGTGCCGGTTGCATGGGGATATCACAGACCCTGGTATTACATGGGAACAAATGACCCTAATTCGCGGCTAAAAACCGGTGACCGAATTTTGCTGAATTATACTGTTATTGGGGATGATGGATCCAATGGTGAAAATATTGAAGAGTATTACATCAGGGTGAATTCGGTTAAAAAGATTTTGCTGAAAGGAATCCTGGATATTACTGAAGCCAACCAGGACAGCATTGGCAACGATCCCATAATAGTTAAAAAAGCCTGGGTAAAGGGAAATCTTTTGAACCTGGAAATAAAGTATTGGGGCCGTTACGAGGTTCATTTCATCAATCTTGTAAAACAACCCGGAGAACTGACAGCTGCCAATCAGCCCATTGAGCTTGAACTGCGGCACAATGCCCACGGTGACCTGGAGGACATCCCGTTTGTGGGGTATGTATCCTTTAATCTCGATAGACTCCAAATCCAGGGAATTGATTCAGTGCAGTTCAGGGTCACGGCTACCGATTACCAGGATGAGCTTTACGAGTTTGACGGAACCTACAACTACTGAAACGGGGAATAATAATTCCAAATAAAAATGTACAAGCGTCTTATTCTATAAGGCGCTTTTTTGTTTTCTTTATATGCTATACTCCATAAAAAGAACTAAATTGTTTTT
>OBJA01002372.1_pt1 | contig 10964 bp, 12 predicted proteins | sample 1519751 | NCBI WGS metagenome assembly OBJA01 (sample SAMEA3881238, study PRJEB22517) | soil metagenome | biome: lake sediment; feature: soda lake sediment; material: sediment, water from around vicinity | place: India | collected 2013-12-23 | depth 3 m
ACAGGATAACAGGATGAACAGGTTTGTAAAATATTTTCCTTGCTTTTTTTTCTTTTCGATATTATATTTGCCTTAGTTTATATCTAAGCCCATTTTTATACATTCTGTTTTATTTGTTGCCCGATGAAAACCTTCTGCTCTATCCGGTCTGCTCGCACAGCACTACTTAACCGAATATGGCAGCTGTTTTCTTTATGCATAATAGGCGAATACTCTGAAACCCTTGTTTCCGTAGAGAGAGAGAGTTTATTAATCAGAGCATAATAATCTACTCCACCACAGGTATTCTCACATCAACATTTTGGAAGCGATTAATGAAGGAGTATATAATCATTTCCTTGGGATCCTTTGGCTAATGATAATCATCTTATATTACTTTTCTCACACTAAATCTTTCATTAACAAAAAAAACTAACACAATGAAAAAAATAATTTATGTTTTTGTGAGTTTATTCATTATCATAGCTGGTTGCAAGAAGGAAGATTCTTCAATTCATAATAAAAACACAAATTTACAGTTCAAGTCAGTGGATGACGTAATGGAATATGCTCAAAATGAGTTGGATCGATTATCTCAAGCAATGGTAGGTCTTATTGAAAACCAAAATTTTATTTCAGTTCTTCACAGTAAGGTTGATGAGATGTTTGATGGGGACTACAATGTGCTTTTCACCGACCTTATAGAAGCCTGTGATCAAGCAAACATCAACCTTGTTTATGAAATGAAACTTTATTACCATTCAATTGGCGGAGATTCAAGCTTGATTGACCCATTAGGAGTTTTCCAGGACAAAAATGGCTATAATTATTATCCTCAAATCTATATCCCGGAATTTGAAGACAATAATTGGGATCCGGAAAACCTGCCAATAGTATGTCCCTATAATGGTGATGATGTTGATGTTATTGAAGGTTATAGCAAAGATGGATTGGGAGCAATACGCCAGATTTTTAATATCGAAGAAGATGATGCTACTTTATGGCAAATCTGGATAATTTCGATCAATGAAGATGTTGATAACAATGGTTATATTGATGAAATTACCGATATTAACACAGGAGCGACCATTTTAAGCAATGATGAACCATCATTGGATGGAGATGGAATTACTATAAATGCTGCAATCGATAAAATCAGAATTAAAGACAGAAAAGAGTCCTGGCCTGGTGGTAAATCTGAAATCGCTATCAGATTGTTGGCAGCCTATACATCAATATATGATATAAAACCCGGCTTGGGATATGGAACTCTTTCAGACGAAACCTACCGTGGAAAAAAAATATATAAAGTTAAAAAGAAGGACATCAAGGATGGAAACTGGATAACAGAGCAAGTTAAGATAGCCACTAATTGGGAAGCCGACTCATACTACTCAAAGAGAGTACACATTGCTTTCGCTATTTTTGAAAGGGATTGGTATTCTGGGACTAAGCTCTCACCAGATATCCCTGTTGAATCAAATACATATGCATTGAGATTTCGGTCCAGAGATGATGCATATGCAGCACTCCATTTAACATCCATGGAAGGATACAACGATCGTTACGTTGATGGATGGGGGGATGGTAACAGTATTATTGAAATACTATTCAAAAAAGTTAATTAAATTACCTATCAATCAAGGCAGTGGGAAGTGTTTCCCACTGCCTATAAACAACCACACAATGAAAAACATCATAATGATTCTTTTACTATGTCCAGCCATTCTGGTAGCTCAAGAAAAAAACCAATTGATGTTTGGTGTTCATGCAAGACCACACTATATAAGAGTATCAAAATTGCCAGGATCCTATTTTGGGCCAACACCACCTAAAGTCGATTTCCAGGCGCAAGTAACCAATTTGTCTTTCAAAGGAGCTATTGAGGGCAGAGACCTAAAGTGGGGACTTACTTTTGGTTTGGAATACATCATTCGGTATGATCATATTTGCTTCAACACATCAGTTCCAGATACAAACATTTCATACTACACCATTGGCGAATCAATCAATGGCTTTATCAAAGATTATATAATCTATGTCAAAAAACCATTGAGTTTAAATAACACACAAACCCATCTTAAAATATCCTATGGGTTATTAAACAGAGGAACCAAATTTATATTTACCACCTATGGTGGAAGTTTTGCCCCAGGTTCACATGTATTCTATCGCTATACGAAAAATTTAGCCTACAATGCTTTTGGGCTTGGATTTGGAATCACAAAAAACAAACTAAATTATGAGCTTGATTTATATCTCATTACACGAAACGAGCATAGTTATGACCAGTATAAGTTTGATTTCATAATACCCGGGTTTAGCATCCAGTACAATATCAAATTACCGACAAAAGTTGAGCAGAAACTGTAGAACGATTCGTCTTAATCTGTATTTAAATCAATTTCACGATTCCACAACTAAACAATCTTTCCTTCAATCAATCACCTTCTTGTCAATATACTTTGAATTGAGTAATCTGAGTGCGCCCATATAGTCGAGACCAAATTCAAGCAGGTGTCCAACTTTCAGCTTTTCAGGATTGGTTCCGATATCTACCACTATCATGTCGGATGATGCCCCGATTATCTTATGCTCCTCATTGACGGGTTTGATATGGTCTGCATCAACATCAAGAATCCCAATATCGATGATTGCCCTGTGTGACATGTCCCCACCATCGTTCTCCTCAAAATTAAACTCCTCCCCTTCCACGTTGGTACCCATCTCTCCGGATGGTGTCATCGGTTTTTCTATCAGCTCGATGATCTCAGCATAGAATCTGATCACATCATTATGCATCTCTTTGAAAGGCGTATCATGATAAACATCGGTACCAAGAAAAAGTGTTTCTCCAACCCTGAAGTGATTAACCCCCTGTGGCAGGCTGTTATGAAATATCAATGGAATAGTCACCGAAGAACCACCAGACACATAAGGAATCTTTGTGTTAAACTTCGCCTCTATCAACTGCTTGTAGAGGCTTAGCTGAATCAGTTTATCTTCATTGGGCAGCACTCCGTAAAGACACGTCAGGTTGGTACCTACACCAACAACCTCGATGTTCGGCAACTCAAAAACCTTAGAGTAGAACTCTATCAGATCATCCCTCAGAACGCCTTCCCGCAGCTCCCCCATCTCTATCATTATTATGATCTTATGGGTTTTTTCCTGCCGCTGCGCCTCTCTGGACAATAGCTTTATCGTAGCAAGCTCAGTGTTGAAACTTATATCCGCAAATTCCACTACACCCTTCAGTGCCCGTTTCGCTGGAGGTTTGATGTAAATCGTCTCAATGGAGGAGTCTAAATTTTTGATGGTCTTCAAATTAGACACCCTGGAATCACATATCTGCGAAACTCCCAGTGAAATCAACTCTTTCAGGTACGATTTCTCCCCACAGAGCAACTTTGAAACAATCGCCCATTTGATACCGCGGGATGCAAACAGAGTATCAAGATACTGATAATTCTCCTCAAGCTTCTGCCTGCTTAATGTGATGAATGCCATGGCTTTTATTGTTTGTTCTTCCAGCGCATCTCAAGGTATTTATTTGTGAAGCCATACTTCTCATATAAATACCTGGCTGGATTCTCAGGCTCAACGTGAAGAGCAATGTCGCCTTCAGCAATCTCAAGGGCCTTTTCCATAAGCCTCTTCCCGATGCCCTGCCCACGGTAATCTCCGTGTGTTGCTATATAAACCAGTATGTTGTCAGGAATATATCCGTTCATCCCGGTTTTGTTTACAATCACCACACCCGTATCAATGCCATTGTCTGATGACAGAAGCACGAAACCTCCGAAACTTTCCGATATCTTCAATGCATAGTTCAGGCACTTTCCGATATCCTCCTTCGAATCTCCGTACTGCTCAAGATGGGTGTACAGGAAATCAATAATCTTGTTCTTCTCTTCGTCTGTCGGTAAATGTGTTGGGTCAAATACTTTTACTGAATACAAAACAACTCCTTTTTTTGGTTAATAGAATTTTACATGTGACCGTAAGGTTCCGGATGGAACATTTGATTTTAAATAATGCCACAAATAAATATGTTTGCAAAGATAAGGATTTTTCCTCTAATCTCCAAATGGCACATAATGAACACGATAATAACCCCAACAAATATCACTCATATACCAGTAAAAAAAGGTAGGTCATTCGATAATATATCAGCTATTCTTTTCTAATTTCGCAAAATCAATGAACAATCAGATATGAAGAGGATAATCTTACTAGGCTCAGGTCTTTCAGCAACAAATCTTATCAAATACATTCTTGACCATTCAGAGGAGTATGACTGGCATCTTGCTATCGGGGATATCAACCCGGAGATACCCCGCCAGAAGGTAAAGAACCATCAGAGAGCATCAGTATTCTATTTTGACATATTAGACGACAACCTGCTGAAGACTTCGCTGCAGGGAGCTGATGTGGTGATCTCGTTCCTTCCCGCAGCCTTTCACCCAAAGGTTGCCACCGCCTGCCTTGAGGCAAGGGTTCACATGATAACGGCAAGTTACGTCTCAAAAGAGATGAAGCTGATGCATGAGGAGGTTCAATCGGCAGGGTTGCTGTTTCTGAATGAGCTTGGCGTAGATCCGGGCATAGACCATATGTCGGCCATGAAAGTGATTGATGAGATAAGGGGGAAGGGTGGCACGATGGTGTCTTTCAAGTCAAGCACCGGCGGGCTGATAGCTCCTGAGTATGATAATAACCCATGGCACTATAAGTTCACCTGGAACCCGCGCAACGTGGTTGTGGCCGGGCAGGGTGTCTCACAGTTCATCCGCAACGGAAAGTACAAATATATCCCCTACCATAAACTCTTCGACAGGCTGCTCTACACGGATGTGCTTGACTACGGCACTTTCGAGATCTACCCTAACCGCGACAGCCTGAAATACCGGGAAACATACGGGCTTCATGACATTCCGACGATGTTCAGGGGGACGATGCGCAGGCCGGGGTTTTCAGAAGCCTGGAATGTGTTCGTGCAGCTTGGCATAACTGACGACACCTACACGCTGGAGAACTCTCAGAACATGACCTACCGTGACTTCATAAATGCCTATCTGAGGTACGATCCTGAAATGCCTGTTGAGGAGAAACTTTGCAAATATCTGGAGCTGGATCCGGAGGATGAGATCATGAAGAAGCTCACCTGGCTCGGCATCTTTGAGAACCGTAAGATCAACATGCCTCATGCAACACCTGCACAGATCCTTCAGGCACTGCTTGAAGAGAAGTGGGCACTGGAGCCGGGCGACAGGGACATGATCGTCATGCAGCATGAATTTATCTATGAACTGTCGGGCAAAACCAGGAGGATCACCTCTTCAATGGTAGTTTTTGGCAAAGACCAGGAGGAGACAGCAATGTCCATTACAGTTGGCACCCCGGTGGCTATCGCCGTAAAGCTCCTTCTCACCGGCAAAACAAACTTAACCGGAGTCCATATCCCGGTTGTGCCTGAACTTTACAACCCCATTCTCGAAGAGCTGAGTGACTTTAATATCGCCTTCACTGATCAGGAGGAGGAGGTAAATGAAGAACGTAAATAACAAGGTATTCCCATTATCGCATATCATCAATTCTCTTGTCAAACAACAAAATCTGAAATTATGGAAAAAAAGAGTCTTCCTTTAAGCACAACACACTTTATCACAGGATATGAGATTACTGAGACCCTCGGTGTATGCCGTGGCAGCACTGTACGTGCCCGCAATGTTGGGCGAGACATACTGGCAGGACTTAAGAACATTGTTGGTGGTGAGATTGAGGAGTACACCAGACTACTTGCCAACAGTCGCGAGCAGGCAATGCAGCGTATGATTGATGATGCTGTTAAGATGGGAGCAGATGCTGTTATTAATGTTAAGTTCATGACCAGCCAGGTGATGGCAGGTGCTGCAGAGATGCTGGTGTATGGCACTGCCGTCAAGGTCAATAAAACCTACTAATAACTACGACATGCTTCTTACAGGAATAGTCATTTTTATCCTCTCTCTTTTAGCTGTTGCAGGCATGGGGCTTCTAATCTACGTTATTGTCAATCGCATCAAGCAGAAGGAGAAGGAGGATTTCCCTGACAGGGATTATTGACATTGATTGCTGGTGCTTTCCGGTATCAGCAGGGATATTACTCCATGAAGCGCCATGCTACAGCAAATTTTATTGCCGGGTCTGCCATTGGATAACCGGGCAGGGCATATTGTCCGAATCCGGCAAGCCATGCAGTTGCGTGCTGGTATTTTAGCATGAACCGGGTCTTCTTCACCTGGAATGACAGGTAGGGGTCTGCCCAGATGTACTCTTTGACAGGTGGCTTTACTGTGTGATAGAAGACCCTTGTTGCCGGCATATACTCATCGAGGTATGCTTTTGTCCTGCCATACAGGATGACTCCGCCCGTTGCATCCATCTTCCCTGAGAAAAGCCTGAACCTGATTCCGGTGGCTATTTCACCCAGCAACATAGGTTGCCTCAGGACAGACTGGTCGGAGGTATACTGCCAGGAAATTTTACCGGAGTAGCTGAAGCGCCCGAACTCGCCGCGGTTTGTCAATAACGCCTGATAAAGCATCACATCGCCAAGAAACTGGTTGGGCAGCGCCTGGCTGTTGTAATATATATACCTGTTAATCCTCGTGGCGAAAGCGGCAAGCTCGGCCGGGTATCTGCCTTTGATCCTGAAGACAGGGTTTACCTGCGAGAAGTGTTGATTCAGAAAATCATTCTTCCAGAGAAAGTGATTGGAGGCATACTCCATGTCCTGCCGGAATGGGAATGCCGTCCAGTCCCTAAGGTTGATTTCGAGGGAATACCTTCGTGAAATCCTCCACAGCATCCGGGCATTGACCTGATGCGACACTCCAAAGATGTTGTCGAAAACAGCAGATGCATCAGCATCCAGTGTGAGTGCAGGCAGGAGTTTGAACACCCATCTGGTGTAGGGCACCATTGCACTGCCGGAGCCCTCCGGGCTGATGGTGTCGTAGAAACTGTATGCCTGCAGGCGAAGACCTGCTGTTACGTCGATCTTTTGCCATGCCAGCAGGTGATAAGCGAGATCAGCATGGAATCTTGTCTGTGCAACTGAGTCGTTGGTAATCGTGGTGTCGTAACGTGTCAGGCTATACCATGGGTTGAACGGGTCGCTGTCGGTATAAAGGAACCACATACGTTTAACACCAAGTTCAAGTGTGAAATGGTGCTGCAGCTTACGGAACCGCGGGATGGTGTCCGGTACAGCGGCAAGGGTATCCCCGTTGCCGGATTCCCTGATCTGCGGCAGCCCGGGATGCCAGCTGTTACGCAGAAGAACCTCACTGCTGCGGTATCTGTTGCGGGCACTCCCAAGCCATACTGGCACAAGCTGACGATTTATCATTGATGTATCAACGAAGTAGGACTGGTCGGAAATGCCTCCGTTCTCATCGGTTGTCGCACCATTGAAGAAAAGGAAAAGGTCACTGCGCAATGGCAGCTTAGGATCCCTGTATTGTGCATAGAGGCCGAGATATGATGACCGGGCGTGCTCATGCTGATATGCACCCTGATTGTTGATGAACTTCAGGTCAAACCCGAAATTGAGAGCCTGGCCCGCATCCTGTGCATGCGTGGCATGGAAGATCTGTTCACGATGGGCTCCTATCAGATAGTACCACTCCGAATAAGGCACCTCTGACCTGATGACACTGATATTATCCCTGTTTATCGTGTAATGCTTATATGGATTATGATAGAGATAGTCCATTGATGGCTTATCGAATGACCTGAACATGTCGAAAGCCGGATGGCCGGAAGTGCCTTTCCCCGCCGGGAAAAGCATTTCGGAGACGAAGATGTGGTGGTGCTTGTAAAACTCAGTAATAAAGGTGTCAACAGGCAAGGTGTCAGGAGATGCCGAAAGTGGCTTGGCAATCATGTAGATGTGCCCGCAACTCTCAACACCGCATACATGAGGTTCCTGCCCGGTTGCCTGCAAGGAAACATATCCGGCAAATATCAACAGTAGAAAACATCTGTAAAGGAAAATAAAACTCTTCATCATCAGCAAAAATAATCTATTTGAAGATATCTTTACTGTTATGGCCTGATGAAGTTTTAATGGAACACGGATGATGCTGGTTTTGCTGATGTACACTGATTAGTGCTGATCCGTGTTATCCGTATAATCTGTGTGCTATTTTTTTTATTCGAATTCTACATGCGAATTACTTCATCATTATAAATTACTTATTAGTTTTGGAATTGAAAATTTACGATTTGAATATTCACTTTAAAGAAATCAACCATGAGTTATTTTACTACTGCATTTATTCAGTTTTTCAAAGATCTAGCACTTAATAATAATACTGAGTGGTTTCATCAGAACAAAAAAACCTATGAAAAGGAGGTTAAGGAGCCTTTTTCAAGGTTTGTTGATGAGATGATAAGCAGGATCAAAGAGTATGAACCGGACATAAACATCAGGCCAACAGACGCAATTATGAGAATTAACAATGACATTCGGTTTTCAAAAGATAAGATACCCTATAAAACACACGTGGCAGCAAACATATCCCCATACGGAAAAAAAGACAAAGGATATCCAGGGTTCTATCTGCAACTATCTCATGAAGGTGTGACAATTTATGGAGGAATATATATGGTTGACAATCCAACCCTGCATAAGATCAGGCTGTTCATTGCCAATAACCATGAGGCATTCGGTAATGCAATAAATGATGAATCCTTTAGGACCAGGTACGGTAGAATACAGGGTGAGCAAAACAAACGTCTTCCGGCAGAGTTGCAACAATTTGCAGAGAAGGAGCCACTGGTCGCCAACAAGCAGTTTTATTACGGAGCTGTTTTACCGGCAAAAATTATAACCACCTCTGACCTCGCAGATAAACTCATGGAGTATTACCTTGCCGGAAAAGGGGTTAATAGTTTCTTTCAGGAAGCATATCGGCTATCCACAGGTTGATTATGGACATCACCCATAATATTCTCAGATGCCCGAAAACTAATCTGAATGAATGGTGCTATAATCCGTTTTACCTTAAATCGACGTTTACCATCCAGTTGACACCAAATTTGTCAGTCCAGCTACCATAATATGCTCCCCAGAAAGTTTTCTCCAGCGGCATAGTAACTTTCCCTCCTTCAGATAAACCTGCAAAGAGCCTGTCAGCCTCTTCTATAGAATCTGTGTGGATTGAAACCGAAAAATTGTTGCCAAAAGTAGTTACTTGCCCGAAAATTTCAGAACTATCGCTGCCCATAAGATTAGTCTCCTTACTTATTGGTAAACTGATGTGCATAATCTTGTTCTTTACTGATTCAGGAAGTGGTGGCATTCCTTCCATAGGTGGCATCTCTCCGAAGCGGTTCACACCGGAGAACTCTCCTCCAAGCACTGACTTGTAAAAATTGAATGCCTCTTCACAATTACCATTGAAGGTAAGGTAGATGTTGATCGTTGTCATAGTTTTTGTTTTTATTATTAATACTGACTCCATGCTGAATCCGTTAGAAACGGGTGGTATTTCTGTTTAGTGTAACCTTTCACAACTTGTTAAGAATTGAATCTGCAATCAATGCGACTATAACAATTTTCCTGATGCTTCATCACAGATACCTGAGATACCTTCTTCCAGAATCTCAGGGAGCAAGGCAATGTTGATCCGGATAAACCTCTCCCACTCCTTGCCGAAATGCGCTCCCGGTATCACAACGATCCTCCGTTTATTGTACAGTTCAATTGCAAAGTCTACTCCTGAAGTGATGTGATCGGGGCATTTTGTCCAGATGAAGTAGCCACCGTGGTGTGGTGGAATCGCAAAGCCATTATCAGCAAGCCTCTGGCCTTGTGTCTTGAAGTTCCGTCCAATAACACTTCTCAATCTCTCAATATACTCACTATGCTCTCTCTTATCCTGCATGAACCTGGCGAGAGCAGCCTGCAGCGGTGCCGGTGAGGAGAGGCCTGTGTAATCATGAATATCCTGAAGTGCCGGAATATTGCTGGTGTGGGCCAGGAAATATCCAACTCTCCAGCCTGTTATAGAGTAGAGTTTGGAAAAAGAGTTCACATAAAAAATATACTTACTGATTCTACCGGTCGGATACCAGGGCTTTTCTCCGGAAAACCACAACTCACTGTAAACGGCATCTATAACAAGATAGCAACCACTACTTTCGCAAATGTAGCACATTGCGTCAAGAGTTTTTTTGTCGATTATCCTGCCCCAGGGATTGCCCGGAGAGCAGATAAAAACCAGCCTTATCCTTTCTGCAACCAGAACCCGTTCAAATTCCGCAAGGTCAATTTCACCATCTTGCTTCAGAGGCAGGAAGGTGACTCTGTTCCCGAAAATCCGGGGCAGGTGAATATAGGACTCGTAAGCAGGTGAAAATGCCAGGACATTGAAGCTGCCTTCGAATAATCTGTAAAGATATGTGTATATAAGGGAGATAGCTTCTGTAGCACCATTGACGACAAAGAATGAGGATTTTTCAGGGTTGTAATTTCCATGATATTTTTGCTTCAGTTGATCCAGCAGTTGAGCATTTCCGGTACCTGGAGCGTACTGGTGTGACTTCTGCTCCCTGATCCCGGAAAGTATTTCCAGCAGTGCTGCCGGCGGATCGAAACCGGGAATTCCCTGCGCAAGATTTATCCCGCCATGTGCCTTCACCAGGTTACTGAAGTAACTGATGTATGAGCCCTGTATGTCTGATCTCTTTGCTATTTGCATTATGCTGTTCCTTTTATATTGAAGAAATCTGATGCTAAGTTATGGTTTTTACTGCGAGAACACTAAGATTCACTTAGGATGATGCCAAAAAAATAGCACACAGATTTTACGGATATAACGGATTTGCGCTGATCCGTTTAATCAGTTAAATCAGTGTCATCTGCATCCATCTAAAACAAGGGAGCATTTTCCATCTAACAAATCTCTTTTGCAAAAAAAAATTCTGCGCAT
>OBJA01002373.1_pt1 | contig 10958 bp, 8 predicted proteins | sample 1519751 | NCBI WGS metagenome assembly OBJA01 (sample SAMEA3881238, study PRJEB22517) | soil metagenome | biome: lake sediment; feature: soda lake sediment; material: sediment, water from around vicinity | place: India | collected 2013-12-23 | depth 3 m
TGTTACTGTTCCAGTTACTGTTCAAGGGGGGAGATTCCGTGACTGGTTTGCCTGTCGTCACGCTTCTGGATTCCCGCCTTCGCGGGAATGACGGGGGGAGTAGAGACGCACGGATTTGAGCTTGTAGGATGAGCAAAGCTTGCGTGCCCATCATTTTATTCTTAGCCCGAACGTTTCATAAATTTACGCTAGCTTTGGCTTGCCTTGTCGTCAATAGAGTGTATGACTTTGAAGTGGTTTTACTTTTTCAACTAACTGTAAAAGCTGCTATAATCCCAGGCAGATACGGATCTTGAGGTGATAAATTATTATGAATACACCTTCTCCCAGGCAGGGCATTCTTTCACTGACCATCAAGGACAAGAGCGCGCTCTATGCTGCGTATATGGCCTTTGTGAAAAACGGCGGCCTGTTTATCCCCACCAATAAGCCCTATCATCTCGGTGATGAGGTCTTTATGTTGCTGACCCTGATGGAAGAGACTGAGAAGATGCCGGTGGCTGGCAAGATCATCTGGGTGACCCCCAAGGGTGCGCAGGGCAATCGTGCCAGCGGGATTGGTGTACAATTCAGTGATCAGGACGGCGGGGCTACGCGCACCAAGATCGAAACCTATCTGGCCGGGGCGCTCAAGTCCGATCGGCAAACCCACACGATGTAAACCTCAGGGCCGGGTGGCGAGGGGAGGCTTCTCCTTGCCGCGACCTTGTGATTGATATCCCTATCCCCCATGTATTGAATCCATGCTTATTGACTCCCACTGCCATCTGGATCGCCTCGATCTGACACCCTTTGATAATGACCTGGGGCAAGCCCTGCAAAGTGCCCGCGATTTGGATGTGGGTGGGTTTCTCTGTGTGGCGATCGATCGTGGCAATATCCCGGCGGTGCTGGCGATCGCCGCGCAGTATGCGGATGTGTATGCCTCGGTCGGTGTGCATCCGAATGCCGAGGAGGAGGCGGGCAGGCCGGTGACAGCGAAGGAACTGGTGGCCCTGGCTACTCATCCTAAGGTGGTCGCCATCGGGGAGACCGGGCTGGACTATTTTCGCAGCCAGGGAGATCTGACCTGGCAGCACGAGCGTTTTCGCCAGCATATCCAGGCGGCCCGTGAGTGCGGCAAGCCGTTGATCATCCACTCCCGGGAGGCGGCTGCCGATACCATCCGCATGATGCGCGAGGAGGGGGCCGAGCAGTGTGGCGGGGTGATGCACTGCTTTGTCGAGGATTGGGAGACGGCCCAACAGGCGATGGCGATGGGTTTTTATATCTCCTTTTCCGGTATTGTCACCTTCAAGAATGCCGCTTCGCTGCAAGAAGTGGCCAAACAGGTGCCGGCCGAATGCCTGCTGATTGAAACCGATGCACCCTATCTGGCCCCGGTGCCATATCGCGGCAAGAGCAATCAGCCGGGGTATGTGCGCCATGTGGCGGAGTTTTTGGCCGAGTTGCGAGGTGAGCGTTACGAGGTGCTTGCCGAGCAGACCACGGAGAATTTCCGCAGCTTGTTTGGCTTGTGATTGATGGGCACGTCGCTTGCGCTCCTTTGCCCATCCTACGGTTAAGGGCGGTGGCGGACGCTGTGGATCACGAGGTGATGCTCGAAGTACACCGTGTAGCCGTCATAAACCCAGCGGGTGATGGGCGGTTCGCCCACGGCAGGGCTGATCTGCCTGGGTTGGCCGAATTTTGCCCTGACCTGATCCATGCTCATGCCACGCCCCGGCATTTCCATGTCAGTCTGTTGGGCACTGCCAGGCATGTTGAGGGTGTCGGCCTGGATCGGGCTGGCAAAGCCCAGCACAAACAGGGCGAGGGTGATGGCATACAGGCTACGCATAATGTCCGGCTCCTTGGTAACTTTCTATCTTGAAATATACGCCATATCCTGGGGGCGAGTAAAATAGCTTGAGTATATTTTACTCTCCCGTCATTGCTTTTGAGTACTCCTTCGCATGAATAAGCCTGTTGATCTCTTTTCCTACCGTCCCTACTGGGCCAAACGCCTGTTGCCCACGCCGGTTCTGCCGATGTCGCGGGCCGAGATGGACGAGCTGGGCTGGGATGCCTGTGACATCATCCTGGTGACCGGCGATGCCTATGTCGATCACCCCAGCTTCGGCATGGCGGTGATCGGGCGGCTGCTGGAGGCACAGGGCTTTCGGGTCGGGATCATTGCCCAGCCGGACTGGACATCGCCTGATGATTTTCGTCGCCTGGGCAAGCCTACGTTATTCTATGGGGTGACCGCCGGGAATATGGATTCGATGGTCAATCGCTACACCTCCGAACGGCGGATGCGCTCGGATGATGCCTACTCGCCGGACGGCAAGGGCGGGCTGCGCCCGGATCGCTCGGTGGTGGTCTATTCGCAGCGTTGCCGCGAGGCCTACAAGGGGGTGCCGGTAGTGATCGGCGGGATCGAGGCCAGTCTGCGGCGCATGGCGCATTATGATTACTGGTCCGACAAGGTGCGCCGTTCGATCCTGCTCGATTCCAAGGCCGATATTCTGCTCTACGGCAATGCCGATCGCGCAGTGGTGGAGCTGGCCCATGCACTGGCGGCAGGCAAGTCGATCGCCGATCTGCGCCAGTTGCGCGGAGCGGCATTTGTCCTGAAACAGACCCCGACGGAATGGGTGGAGCTGGACTCCACCGAGCTGGACGAGCCGGGTGCGTTGAATCCGCCGCTCGACCCTTATGCCTATGAACCGGCCTGCCATAACCGGGTGGTGCATCATATTCGCGAGGTGCCCAAGGCGCTGCGCGATAAGGTGGTGGTGCGCCTACCCTCGTATGAGACGGTGCGCGACGATCCGGTGATGTATGCCCATGCCTCGCGGGTGTTTCACCAGGAGACCAACCCCGGTAACGCCCGGCCCCTGGTGCAGGCACACGCCAATCGCGAGGTGTGGATCAACCCACCGCCGATCCCGCTGAACACGCCAGAACTGGATCGCGTCTTCGACATGCCCTATACCCGTGTGCCGCACCCGGCGTATGGCAAGGCGAAGATACCGGCCTGGGAGATGATCCGTTTTTCAATCAATATCATGCGCGGTTGCTTTGGTGGTTGCGCCTTTTGCTCGATCACCGAACATGAGGGGCGGATCGTGCAAAACCGCTCCGAGGAATCGATCATTCGTGAGATCGGCAATATCCGCGACCTGACGCCGGGCTTTACCGGGGTGATCTCCGATCTGGGGGGGCCGACCGCCAATATGTGGCGGCTGCGCTGCAAGGATGAGCGCATCGAGTCGGCCTGTCGGCGTCTCTCTTGTGTCTATCCGGATATCTGCGGCAACATGGGCACTGATCAACGTCCGCTGATCCAGCTCTATCGGCGCGCCCGTGGGGTGGAGGGCGTCAAGAAGGTGCTGATTGCCTCCGGGTTACGTTACGATCTGGCAGTGCAAACCCCGGATTATGTGAAGGAACTGGTGACCCATCACGTCGGCGGCTATCTAAAGATCGCCCCGGAGCATACCGAGAGTGGGCCGCTCAGCCACATGATGAAGCCTGGTATGGGCGCCTATGAGCGCTTCAAGGTGATGTTCGACAAGTATTCGCGCGAAGCTGGCAAGGAACAGTACCTGATCCCATACTTTATCTCGGCCCATCCCGGCACCAGCGACGAGGACATGCTCAACCTGGCGCTGTGGCTGAAGCAGCATGATTTTCGCCTCGATCAGGTGCAGAATTTTCTGCCCACCCCGATGGCGATCGCCAGTGCGATGTATTACAGCGAGCACACCCCGCTCAAGCGCGTGCATCGTGAGGAGGGCGCAGTAGTGGTGCCCAAGGGTGAGCGCCGCCGGCGCCTGCACAAGGCCTTTTTGCGCTATCATGATCCGGCCAACTGGCCGCTGTTGCGCGAGGCGCTCAAGCGCATGGGCCGGGCCGACCTGATTGGCAACGGCAAGCGCCATCTGGTGCCGTCCTGGCAGCCCGGCGCAACAAGTGCGCCAGGGACAAGGGGCGGGGGCAAGGGGATGAAAAAATCAAACGCAACTGCAAAGGCGCAAAGAACACGTACGAAGATGAGAAGGTGACTTGTCACGGCTGGCCTGTTGCAACAGCCTGCTAGGAGTTGCCTCACTTTGCGGTTAATGATTTTCAAGGATTTGTCATGGTCTATGTGGAAAGCCAGCTTCCATCACCCTCCGACAACAGGGAAGACAATAAGGCGATTTGGATCGCCTCGCTCGCCGAGGGCCGTAGCGAGGCGGAGCTTGCGGTCATCCGCAATGCCCTGTCGATTGCCGAACAGGCGCATGTCTCGCAGACCCGCGCCTCGGGCGAGCCCTATCTGACCCATGCCATGGCGGTGGCCGATATCGTGCTGGGTCTGCGCATGGATCACGAAAGTATTGCAGCGGCGATCCTGCATGATGTGGTCGAGGATTCCGAGATCACCCTGGAACAGGTGGCAGAGGCCTGCGGGCCGACCGTGGCGCATCTGGTCGACGGGGTGACCAAAATGAACACCATCGGCGAGTACCAGATCGGCCAGCAGGGCAAGAAGGAAAGCCTCAAGGCCGAAAGCCTGCGCAAGCTGCTGCTGGCGATGGCCGAGGATGTACGGGTGGTGTTGATCAAGCTGGCCGATCGGCTGCACAACATGCGCACTCTCAAGCACCTGGATGAGGAAAAACGTCGCCGCATCGCCCGTGAGACCATGGATATCTACGCCCCGCTGGCCAACCGTCTGGGGATCTGGCAGATCAAGTGGGAACTGGAGGATCTGGCCTTTCGCCACCTCGACCCCGCTACCTACAAGCAGGTGGCCCGTTTTCTTGATGAGCGCCGGGTTGATCGCCAGGGCTATATCGACAAGGTGATCGGCATCCTGCAAACGGAACTGGACAAGGCCGGGATCCATGCCGATATCAAGGGCCGCCCCAAGCACCTTTACAGCATCTGGAAGAAGATGAAGCGCAAGGGGCTGAGCTTTCACGACCTGTTCGATGTGCGCGCGGTGCGCGTGCTGGTCGATACGGTGGCCGATTGCTACCACGTGCTTGGCACCGTGCATGGCCTGTGGCCGCATATCCCCAAGGAATTCGACGACTATATCGCCACGCCCAAGGAGAACAACTACCAGTCGATCCACACCGCCGTGGTCGGGCCGGGCGGCAAGACCCTGGAAGTGCAGATCCGCACCTGGGAGATGGAACGTCATGCTGAACTGGGGGTGGCGGCCCACTGGCGTTACAAGGAAGGCGGGGGACGGCACAACAAAGGCTTCGAACAGAAGATCGCCTGGCTGCGCCAGTTGCTCGACTGGAAGGAAGAGGAAGCCAATGCCGGGGACTTTATCGACCGCTTCAAGTCCGAGGTGTTTCAGGATCGCGTCTACGTGCTGACACCGGGTGGCGAGGTCTTCGATCTGCCGCAGGGTGCCACGCCACTGGACTTTGCCTATTACGTACACACCGAGGTCGGCAACCGTTGCCGGGGCGCCAAGGTGAACGGGCGCATGATGCCACTGACCTATGAGCTAAAATCTGGTGAGCAGGTTGAGGTACTGACCACCCGCCACGGTGGCCCCAGCCGTGACTGGCTCAATCCCCATTTGGGTTATCTGCGCACCTCGCGTGCCCGTTCCAAGGCGCGCACCTGGTTCAAGCAGCAGGATCAGCAGCAAAACCTCAGTGATGGGCGCACCACACTGGATCGTGAGCTGCACCGCCTGGGCATGAATGAATTGAGCTACGAGGCTCTGGCCGAAACCCTGCACCAGGGCAGTATCGATGAAATGTTGATCGCCATCGGTCGGGGTGACATCACCGCCGCCCAGATCGCTGGCGCGGTGCACAAGCTGACTGCCCCGACCGACAAGGAACAGATCCTGCTCGATCGCCAGCGCCGACCCAGTGGGGCCGATGGCGATATCCAGATCAGGGGGGTCGGCAACCTGCTGACCAATCTGGCCCGCTGTTGCCGTCCTGCACCGGGCGACCCGATTATCGGCTTCATCACTCAGGGACGCGGGGTGACTATCCATCGCAGTGACTGCCGCAACATCCTCAATCTGCCGGAGGAAAAGCGGGTGCGCCTGATTGAGGTTGAATGGGGCGGCAGCGGCGACAGCAGCACCTACCCAGTAGAGATCGAGATTGAAGCCATCGACCGTCAGGGCCTGTTGATCGATGTTTACTCGGTGTTGACCAATGAAAAGATCAATATCCTTGCCACGCATACTCTGAGCGATCGCAAGCGCCACACCGCCCGCATGGATCTGACCCTGGAGATCCGCGATACCGATCAGCTCAGCCGTATCCTCGGGCGGATCAACCAGTTGCCGAATGTGGTTGAGGTGCGGCGCAAAAAATGAGGCGATCTGCCTTTGCCCCGGCATTTGTGGTTTAATGCGCGGCTATGTACAAGCCATTACAACTATTCATCGGCCTGCGCTATACCCGCGCCAAACGCCGCAACCATTTCATCTCCTTCATCTCGCTGATGTCTATGCTCGGCATTGCGCTGGGGGTGACCGCGCTGATCACCGTGCTGTCGGTGATGAACGGCTTTGAGACCGAGTTGCGCCAGCGCATTTTGGGCATGACCTCGCACGCCACCATCAGCGGCTACGGTGAGGCGTTGCGCGAGTGGCGGGAACTGGCCGAGCTGGCGGATCGGCATCCGCAGGTCTTGGGCAGCGCCCCGTATATCCAGCGTGAGGGGATGTTGATCCATGGCCAGCAGGTACAGGGTAGCGTGATCCGGGGAGTATTGCCGGAGGAGGAGCCCAAGGTCTCCACGGTCGGGGAGAAGATGACGCAGGGCAGCCTGGATCTGTTGCAGGATGGCGAGTATCACATCATCCTCGGCGTTGATCTGGCACGGATCCTCGGTGTCTATCTCGGGGATCGGGTGACGCTGGTGACGCCAAGCGCCAATGTTACCATCGCCGGGGTGTTGCCGCGGATGCGCCGCTTCACCGTGGTGGGGATCTTTGATGTCGGGATGTATGAGTACGATAGCGCGATGGCCTATATCCATCTGGAGGATGCCCGCCGGCTGTACCGCATGGAGGGGCAGAGCACCGGTCTGCGCCTGAAGCTGGAGGATCTGTTCTATGCCCCGCGGATCAGCCGCGAGCTGGCCAATTCACTGCCGGGGATCTACCAGGTGCGCGACTGGACGCAATACCACGCCAATTTCTTTCGCGCCATTCAGACCGAAAAGACGGTGATGTTCATCATCCTGCTGCTGATCGTGGCGGTGGCGGCCTTCAATATCGTCTCGACGATGGTGATGGTGGTGACCGACAAGACCGCCGATATCGCCATCCTGCGCACCCTGGGGGCCTCGCCGCTGAGCATCCTGGGGATCTTCATGGTGCAGGGCACGGTGATCGGCTTTGTCGGCACGCTGCTGGGGCTGGTTGGTGGGGTTACGCTGGCGCTGAATGTGGAGACCATCGTGCCGGCCATCGAGGCGATGTTTGGTACCCAGTTCCTGCCGGCCGATGTCTATTACATCAGCGACCTGCCCTCGGAGCTGCACCTGAGCGACGTGGTGCGCATTACCTCGCTGGCCTTCCTGATCAGCGTGTTGGCCACGCTCTATCCGGCCTGGCGGGCCTCGCGTACCCAACCGGCGGAGTCGTTGCGCTATGAGTAGCCACGAGACGGTGATCCGCTGTATCGACCTGCACAAGGAATTCGTGCAGGGGCCACTGGCGGTGCGGGTACTGAACGGTATCGATCTGGAGGTGGTGCGCGGCGAGCGTGTGGCGATCGTCGGCAGTTCCGGGTCGGGCAAGAGCACCCTGCTGCAACTGCTTGGCGGCCTGGATACACCGACCCGTGGGCAGGTGTTTGTCGCTGATCAGGAGATGGCCCGGCTGAATGAAACGGCCCGTGGCCGCCTGCGCAATGCGATGCTGGGATTTGTCTATCAGTTTCACCACCTGCTGGCCGAATTTACCGCCGTGGAAAATGTCGCCATGCCGCTGCTGATCCGTGGTCTGGCCGCCAGGGAGGCGGAGCAGCAGGCGACGGCGATCCTGGCCAGGGTCGGCCTGGCGGAGCGTCTGCAACACAAGCCGGGTGAACTCTCCGGCGGGGAGCGGCAGCGTGCCGCGATCGCCCGCGCACTGGTGACCCGTCCGCACTGTATCCTGGCTGATGAGCCGACCGGCAACCTGGATCGGCGCACCGCCGAACAGGTCTATGCCCTGATGCTGGAATTGAACGGCGAGCTGGGCACCAGCCTGGTGGTGGTCACCCATGACATGCAACTGGCCGAGCGCATGGATCGGGTGTTGACGATGAAGGACGGTTGCCTGGAGCCCTTCTGAGGCCTCCGCTGCTGGCAAAGGCACAAGGCTTGCCCCACCGCTGACCCTACCGCAAAACATTCACCTGATCAGTTAACCCGAATATTTCATAAATTACACGCGCCCTCGCTAGTCTCTTGATTGCCCAGCACATTTCCCTCACCAGCGCGCTGCCTCCTGGCGCGCCGGAATACCGTCCGTCCATGGACACAAGTCGGGTGTATGAATAACTACACCGCTCTTTCGGTCAATGCACTGGACAATCAATATCTTGCGCGATCATCGCGTGAATTCATGAAATATCCGGGTTAATCCTCGCCGCGCCGCTCCTGCTCGCGCAACTGGCGCAAGCGTTTGCGGATCTTGTAGTGCTGCACTAGATGAAACTGCCAGAGCAGGCGAATCGTCAGGTAGGCCAGACCACCGCAGATAATGGCGATGATAAAGCTGCCCAGATAGAGCGGTTGCCAGATCGCCCCGACACTGCCGGTAAACCATTCCAGGCTGAATTCAAAGCCGATTCGTTCCTCGCTGCGGTGCGGGATCCCCAGTAGCCAGGTGCCGATCCGGTAGGTGAAGTAGTACATCGCCGGCATGGTCAGTGGATTGCTGATCCATACCAGCGCCACCGATAGTGGCAGATTGACCCGAAACAGCATTGCGGCGGCGGCGGCGACGGCCATCTGGAAGGGGATCGGTATCCAGGCCATGAAGATCCCGACCGCGAAGGCGCCCGAGGCGGAGCGCCGGTTCAGGTGCCAGAGGTTGGGGTCGTGCAGCAGGGTACCAAAAAAGCGCAAATGCCGATGCTCACGGATCACCCTGTGATTGGGCATGATACGGCGGATGAACTTTTTTGCCATTCAGGTTTGCTATGTAGTAGGTTGGACGGAGCGGGTATTATCCATAATCTGCCACGGACATAAATCATCATGCTGTCAAGGACGATCGCCTTTCTCTTCGGGGTTCTGGCCCTGCAGCAGTTCAGCCGCCTGCCGGACTGGCCCTGGCTGCTGCTGGCCTTGCCACCTATCGTACTCTTTTTCATCCAGCCGCGCTGGCGTGCTGTTTCCGGGCCGCTGGCGGCGTTTGCCTTTGGCCTGCTGTGGGCGGCTGGCCATGCCCACTGGCAACTGGCCGAGCGGCTCGAGCCAATGCTGGAAGGCGAGGATCTGCTGGTGCAAGGCACGATCCGTTCCCTGCCGCAATACGATCCCTACCGGGTGCGTTTTGAGTTGGTTCCGCAGCAAGCCAGCCTGAATGGCGCACCGGTGACGATAGGCACGCCCCTGCGCCTGAACTGGTATGGCGATTATCCGCGTGATCTGGCCCCAGGACAATACTGGCAGTTGCAACTTCGCCTCAAACGTCCTTGGGGAATGATGAATCCGGGCGGATTCGACTATGAAGGCTGGCTCTATCAACGCGGTCTGGGCGCCACCGGCTATGTGCGCCAGTCAACGGAAAATCGCTTGCTGGCGGACAGCCCGGGCGCCATGCCGCTGCAACGGCTGCGCCACCACCTGCATCAGCGTCTGCAAACAGCACTGGGCGAGCACCCCGCAAGCGGGATAATCATCGCGCTGGCGATCGGTGAGCGCAGCGGCATGGATGATGACCAGTGGGCGGTGTTGCTCGCCACCGGCACCAACCACCTGATGGCGATCTCGGGCCTGCATGTCGGGCTGGCGGCCGGTTTTGGCTTTTTCCTGCTGCACGGGTTGTGGCGGTATTGTCCACGCTGCTGTCTGCTGCTGCCGGCGCCACGGGCGGCGGCACTGGCCGGACTGCTGGCCGGGCTGGGTTATGCCGCGCTGGCCGGGTTTGCCATCCCCACCCAGCGGGCCTTGTTGATGCTGGCGGTGGTGCTGGGGGCGGTCTTCCTGCAACGTCCGCTGGCACCTGGCAGAGCCCTGGCGCTGGCCTTGTGGCTGGTGTTGCTGTGGCAGCCCACCGCAGTGCTGGCGGCCGGCTTTTGGCTCTCCTTCGCCGCGGTGGCCTTGATCTTGTACGGCATGAATGGCCGACTGCATGTGCATGGCCTGTGGTGGCGCTGGGGGCGGGTGCAGTGGGTGGTGTCGCTGGGCCTGTTGCCGCTGCTGATCCTGTTCTTTGGCAAGGGCTCATTGAGTTCGCCGCTGGCCAATCTGCTGGCGGTGCCGTGGGTTAGTCTGGTGGTGGTGCCGTTGACACTGCTCGGCACAATGCTGTTGATGCTTGCCGAAACACCGGCAACCTGGCTATTGCAGGCGGCGGCCTGGCTGTTTCAGGCCATCTGGCCGGTGTTGGTCTGGTTGCAGCAGGCCATACCGGTCTTGCAGCGACCGGTGGCGCCATTGCCGATGGCGCTGGCCGCCGTGGGGCTGTGCTGGCTGATGCTGCCGCGTGGCTGGCCGATGCGTCCGCTCGGTCTGGTATTGTGTCTGCCCTTGCTGTGGTATCGCCCGCCAGTGCCGGAGCAGGGGAGTGCCTGGTTTACCCTGCTGGATGTTGGGCAGGGGCTGGCGGCGGTGGTGCAGACCCAACGGCATGTGTTGGTGTTTGATACCGGCCCTGGCTTTCGCTCGGGCTTCAATACCGGCGATGCGGTGCTGCTGCCCTGGCTGCGCAATCAAGGGATCGAGCGGGTGGACAAGCTGGTGCTCAGCCACGGCGATAGCGATCATATTGG
>OBJA01002374.1_pt1 | contig 10952 bp, 10 predicted proteins | sample 1519751 | NCBI WGS metagenome assembly OBJA01 (sample SAMEA3881238, study PRJEB22517) | soil metagenome | biome: lake sediment; feature: soda lake sediment; material: sediment, water from around vicinity | place: India | collected 2013-12-23 | depth 3 m
GCCGGCAGGTGCTCAGGGAGCGCCGCCTGACCACGCTCGACGAACAGCAGCTGCGCGCACAGGCCGATGCCTGGGGCGCGAAGATCGCCAGCACCGACGAGGGAGAGCGATGAACATCGATCCGGCGGAAGTGGCCAAGTTCGACGCCATGGCGGCGCGCTGGTGGGACCCGGAGGGCGACTTCAAGCCCCTGCACCAGATCAATCCGCTGCGCCTGGACTACATCGAGCAGCGCGCGCATCTGCGGGGCAGGACCGTGGTCGACGTCGGCTGCGGCGGCGGCATCCTCGCCGAGTCGATGGCGGTGCGCGGCGCGCAGGTCACGGGCATCGACATGGCGCAGGCCGCGCTCTCGGTCGCGCGCATGCACATGATCGAGGTCGGCGTGAAGGTCGACTACCGCCAGACCAGCGCCGAGGCGTACGCGCAGGAGGCGCCCGGCGCCGCCGACGTCGTCACCTGCATGGAGCTGCTGGAGCACGTGCCCGACCCCTCCTCCCTGGTGGCGGCCTGCGCCCGCCTGGTGCGGCCCGGCGGCGACGTCTTCTTCTCCACCATCAACCGCACGCCCAAGGCCTATCTCTACGCCATTGTCGGCGCGGAGTACCTGCTGCGCATGCTGCCCGCCGGGACGCACGACTACGCGCGCTTCATCCGCCCGTCCGAGCTCGCCGCGTGGCTGCGCGCCGCCGGCCTCGTGCTGCGGGACACGCACGGGATGACGTACAACCCGCTCAGCGGCCAATACGCCCTCGCCCGCGATGTCAGCGTCAACTACCTGGTCCACGCCGTCAGACCGGCATGAGCCCGCGGACGCGATCATGAACGCCCGCATACGCAGGGCTGCGGCGGCGAAGCGCGCACCCGCGACCACACTTCCGCGCTGCCTGCTGCTCGATCTCGACGGCACGCTGGTCGACACCGCGCCCGACCTGGCGCAGACGCTCAACCTGCTGCGCCGGGAGCACGAGCTGGAGCCGCTCGCCTTCGAGCTGATCCGTCCGCACGTCTCGCACGGCGCGCGCATGCTGATCCGCCTCGGCTTCGGCCTGCTCGAGGAGGACCCGCGCTTCGAGCCGCTGCGCCTGCGCTTCCTGGAGATCTACCAGGAGTATCTCACCCATGCGAGCCGTCCCTTCCCCGGCATGGAGGAGCTGCTGAGCGCCGTCGAGGCGCGCGGCATGAGCTGGGGCGTGGTGACGAACAAGCCCGCCCGGTTCACCCATCCGCTGCTCGCCGGCCTCGACCTCGAGCGGCGCGCCGCCTGCATCGTCAGCGGCGATACCACGCCCAGGAGCAAGCCGCACCCCGAGCCCCTGCTGCACGCCGCGCGCACGCTCGGGCTGGACCCGGAGGACTGCATCTATGTCGGTGACGCGCAGCGCGACATCGAGGCCGGACGCGGCGCGGGCATGCGCACGCTGGTGGCGATGTTCGGCTACATCGCGGAGTCCGAGCGCCCGCACGAATGGCAGGCGGACGGCATGGTGCACCACCCCCTGGAGATCCTCGACTGGTTCTCGCAGGCCGCCTGACGGCCCCGGACCATGGCGCCCGAATACCTCCTTACCCTCCTCATCGTCGCCGTCCTCGCCGCGCTGGTCGGCGCCTTCGCGGCGCACCTGCTGGCGCAGCGCAAGATCACCGCGCTGAAGCTGGAGAACGCCGGTCTCTCCACCACCGTGGAGCTGGAGCGCAAGGCCGCCCATGAGCGCCAGATCGCCCTCGAGCAGGCGCGCGTCCAGCTCGGCGACAGCTTCGCCGCGCTCTCCAGCGAGGCGCTCAAGCACAACAGCGCCGAGTTCCTGCGCCTGGCGCAGGAGAACCTCAAGCAGTTCCAGCTCCAGGCGCAGCACGAGTTCACCAAGAAGGAGCAGGCGGTCGAGCTCCTGGTCACGCCCATCAAAGAGATGATCGAGAAGACGCGCGTGCAGATCCACGAGATCGAGCGCGAGCGCAAGGAGGCCTACGGCTCGATCAGCCGCCACCTGGAGACGCTGGCGCAGACCCAGCAGCTGCTGCACGGCGAGACGCGCAACCTGGTGCAGGCCCTGCGCCGGCCCGAGGTGCGCGGCCAGTGGGGCGAGATGACCCTGCGCCGCCTGGTCGAGCTCGCGGGCATGGTGCAGTACTGCGACTTCTACGAGCAGGAGCACGTCCGCACCGAGGACGGCGCGGTACGTCCCGACATGATCATGCGCATGCCCGGCGGGCGCGAGATCGTGATCGACGTGAAGACGCCGCTCGACGCCTACCTGAGCGCGATCGAGGCCCCGGACGACGTGACCCGGCGCCAGTTCATGGAGCGCCACAGCCGCAAGGTGCGCGAGCGCGTGCAGGAACTCGCCGGCAAGGCCTACTGGAACCAGTTCAAGAACAGCCCCGACTTCGTCGTGCTGTTCATCCCCGGCGAGCACTTCCTCAGCGCCGCGCTCGACCTCGACCCGCGCCTGCTGGAGGATGCGCTGCAGCGCAAGGTCATCCTCGCCACGCCGAGCAGCCTCATCGCCCTGCTGCGCGCTGTCGCCTACGGCTGGAACCAGCAGGCGCTGACCGAGAACGCCGAGCGCATCCGCGACCTCGGCGAGGACCTATACAAGCGCCTGTGCACCTTCAGCGCCCACCTCGCCAGGGTCGGCAAGCACCTCGGCGACAGCCTTGATCACTACAACAAGGCGGTGGGCTCGTTCGAGCGCCAGGTGCTGACCGGGGCGCGCAAGTTCCCCGAGATGGGCATACATCCGGCCCGCGAGCTGGATACCCCCGAGCAAATCGAGAAGGGCGTAAGGCAGCTCTCCGAAGACCATGCCCAGCGCTGAAGGCGCGGACCCGCGCACGCGCGCGGCCTACGCTCACTGCCTGCGCGTCGCGGGAGGCCATTACGAGAACTTCCCTGTCGCCTCGCACGCCCTCCCCGCCTCCCTGCGCGCGCCGATAGCGGCGATCTACGCCTTCGCCCGCACCGCCGACGACTACGCCGACGAGGGCGACCTGACGCAGCAGGAGCGCCTGGCCCTGCTCACCGGGTACGGCAAGCGCCTGGACGCGCTGGAGCGCGGCGAGACGCCGGACGACCCGGTATTCATCGCCCTCGCCGACCTGCGCCGGCACCGCTCCCTGCCGCTGGCGCCGCTGCGCGACCTGCTGCGCGCCTTCACCCAGGACGTCACGCAGCGGCGCTACCCCGACTTCGATGCCGTACTCGCCTACTGCCGCTGCTCGGCCAATCCGGTCGGGCGCCTGCTGCTGCACCTCTATGACCATCAGGAGCAGGAAGACCTGGCGCAATCCGACGCCGTATGCACGGCGCTGCAGCTGATCAATTTCCTGCAGGATCTGGAGCAGGACTACCGCGAGAGCGACCGCATCTACCTGCCCGCCGACGAGATGGCGCGTTGCGGCGTGGACGAGTCCCACTTCGCCGCGCGGCGCACCGATGCAGCGATGCTCACCCTGATCGCCATGCAGGCCGAACGGGCGCGATACCTGCTGGACCGGGGCGCTCCCCTCGCCTGGCGCCTGCCGGGGCGCATCGGCCTGGAGCTGCGCATGGTCTACTTCGGCGCCGGCCGCATCCTCGACCGCATCGCCGCCGAGCGCGGCGACGTCTTCCGCCGCCCCCGCCTGCACCGCGGCGACTGGCCCGCCATCCTCTGGAAAGCCGCCACCGCGCCACCTCCCGGCGCCCCGACCGACTGAGAGAGGATCCCAAAAGCGAACCCCCGCAACCCATTCCTACTAGAGGGTCAGACCCTATTGCTTTTCAATAGGGTCTGACCCTTTTGAATCCCTGAAAGCTGCTTTTCCCTTCCCACTTTCGATTTTTCACTTTACCCTTGCCCCCATGACTCCGGAACAATACTGCCAGGACAAGGCGACCCGCAGCGGCTCGAGCTTCTACTACAGCTTTCTCTTCCTTCCACCCGAGCGTCGCCGCGCGATCACCGCGCTGTACGCCTTCTGCCGCGAGGTCGACGACGTCGTCGATGCGCAGATCGACCCGGCCATCGCCCGCGCCAAGCTCGCCTGGTGGCGCGAAGAGATCGGACGCCTGTTCGACGGCGCGCCGCAGCATCCGGTCACCAAGGCGCTCGCCGAGGCGATCGCCGCCTTCAATCTGCCGCGCGAGCACTTCCTGGAGATCATCGACGGCATGGAGATGGATCTCGATTACGACAGCTACCCGAGCTTCAAAGAGCTCAGCCTCTACTGTCACCGCGTCGCGAGCATGGTCGGCATCATGTCGGCCGAGATCTTCGGCTATCAGGACCGGCACACGCCGCGCTACGCGCACCAGCTCGGCACCGCCTTCCAGCTCACCAACATCCTGCGCGACGTGCGCGAGGACGCCATGCGCGGCCGCCTGTACATCCCGCTCGACGAGCTCAAGCGCTTCAACGTGGGCGTGGGCGAGATCATGGGCAACCAGACCAACGATCGCATCCGCGCGCTGCTGCGCTTTCAGGCCGAGCGCGCGCGCGACTACTATCGGCGCGCCTTCGAGCAGTTGCCCGAAGTCGACCGCTACGCGCAGCGCGCCGGCCTGGCGATGGCGGCGATCTATCTCGCCACCCTGCAGGAGATCGACCGGGACGGCTACAACGTCCTCGAAAGACGCATCGCCCTCACCCCCATCCGCAAGCTGTGGCTGGCGTGGAAGACGGTGCGCCAGGAGAAGACGCGGCACCGCCGCCTGCGCAAGGCGGCCGCCGGCTAGCGTGGACGTCGTCGTCGGAGGGGGCTGGGCGGGCATCGCCGCCGCCGTCGAGCTCGCGCGCCACGGCAGGCCCGTCACCCTGATAGAAGCCGCGGACCGCCTCGGGGGACGGGCGCGGCGCGTCGACTACCGCGGACACGAAGTCGACAACGGCCAGCACCTGGTGATCGGCGCCTACCATACGCTGCTCGAACTGCTCGCAGCGATCGGCGTGAAGGAGGAACAGGCGTTCGAACGCCGTCCGCTGGAACTGCGCCTGCGCTCCCTGCACGGACCCGAGATCCGCCTGCGCCTGCCGCGTCTGCCGGCGCCGCTGCACCTGCTCGCGGGGCTGATCTCCGCCAGCGGGCTCAGCGCCGCGGAGAAACGGCGCGCGCTGCGCTTCTGCCTGCGCCTGCAGGCGCCCGCGCCGAGGACCGACCGCAGCGTGCTGTCCATGCTCGAAGACGCGGCGCAGCCCGAGACGCTCATCCGCCGCCTCTGGGAGCCCCTCTGCCTGGCAACGCTGAACGCCCCGGCGGCCACCGCCTCCGCCGAGGTCTTCCGCCGCGTGCTCTTCGACGCCTTTGCCCGCCGCCGCGCCGACTCCGACCTGCTCATCGCTCGCGCCGACCTGGGACGGCTCTTCCCTGAACCGGCGCACGATTTCATCCTGCGCCAAGGCGGACGGATCCGCCTGGGCCAGCGCGTCACGGCGCTGCGCCTGGCGGGAGAGCGCATCGGGGGAGTCGAACTCGCGAACGGCGAATCCCTGGCCGCGGCGCATGTCGTCCTGGCGGTGCCCCCTCCCGCCTGTCTGCGCCTGATCGAGCCCCTGCCCGCCCTGAGCGCGCTGGCGGAACGGCTCGAACGCATGGACAGCGCGCCGATCTGCACCATCTACCTGCAGTATCCCGCGCAGACGTCCCTGCCCTTCCCGCTCGTCGGCCTGCACGGCGCCACCGCGCAATGGGTCTGCGATCTCGCAGTCATGGGCCGGCCCGGCCTGATGTCCGTGGTCATCAGCGGCGCGGGGGATCACATGGAAACGGCCAAGGCCCGGCTGGTCGAGCGCATCGGCGCCGAGCTGGCGGCCTTCTTTCCCGACTGGCCGGCGCCGCAGGACGGCTTCGTCCTGCGCGAGCGGCGCGCGACCTTCCTCTGCTCCGCCGGCGTGAACGCCCTGCGCCCTGCCCACGAGATCCTTTATCCGAACTGTCACATCGCCGGCGACGCCACCGCCACCGGGTATCCCGCGACGCTCGAAGGCGCGGTGCGCAGCGGCGTCGCCTGCGCGCGCAGGATACTCAGGATCGAACGCCGGGATCGGACCACCGCGCGCGGATGACACCGTCTCATCCGGCGTCTTCGGACGCACCGCCCGATGGACACACGGCTGCCGAGGACTTCACGTCCCGGTCAGCGCCAGCGCCTCTTCCACAGACGTAGCTCCCTCGCGCGCCAGCGCCATGGCATGTTCGGACAGGCGCGTCATCCCCTCCTTGCGCGCCAGTGCGGCGATCTCCTGCGCGGGCGCATGGCGCTCGATCAGGCCGGCAATCCCGGGCGTGACGGCCAGCACCTCGCAGACCACGCGCCGACCGGCATAGCCCGTACCGCCGCAGACGGTGCAATGCGACCCGTTCGTCAGGCGCGGAATCGCGGCGGCGGCAGGTACGGCGAACGCTGCCGGCACCGAGAGATCGCCATGAACTCCCGCAACCGGCAAGGCGCTTCCGGCCCTCGCCGGCGCTTCCTCTCCCCGCCGATCCGGCGCCGCCGCGCGTGCTTCGGTCGGCCCCTTGACCTGCAGCCTCCCACGACAGCGCGGACAACTCAGGCGCAGCAGGCGCTGGGCCATGACGCCGCGCAGCGTGGAGGCGGCGACGTACGGCTCGATCCCCATGTCGATCAGACGCGCCACCGCGCCCGGCGCATCGTTGGTGTGCAGCGAGCTGAGGACGAAGTGCCCGGTGAGCGCCGCGCGGCAGGCGATCGCCGCGGTCTCACGGTCGCGGATCTCGCCGACCATGATCACGTCCGGATCATGCCGCAGGAAGCGGCGCAGGACCTCGGCGAAGGTATAGCCGATCCGGTCGGCGATCTGCACCTGCTCGATGCCGCTCATGCGGTATTCCACCGGGTCCTCGACGGTGAGTATGTGGCCGCCGCCGTCGCGCAGCTCGTTCAGCAGCGCATAGAGCGTGGTCGACTTGCCCGAGCCGGTCGGGCCGGTCACCAGGAACAGGCCGTGCGGCGCGCGGACGATGCGGCGTACGCGCCGTTCGTCCTCGGCCGTCAGCCCGAGCGCGGCCAGCGGCTTGAGGGCGACTTCCCGATCCAGGATGCGGGCGACCACGCTCTCGCCCTCCACCGTGGGGATCACCGACAGGCGCAGATCGACCGCGCGTCCCTGATAGTCGATGCGCGCGCGTCCTTCCTGGGCCAGGCGGCGTTCGGCGATGTTCATCTGGCCGATGATCTTGACCCGGCTGACCAGCGGTGCCAGCAGCGCCCGCCGCAGGGAGCGGACGTGCCGCATACGGCCATCGACCCGGTAATGGATGGCGATGCGCCCGCCCTCCGGCCGGATGTTGATGTCGGACGCGCGCAGCAGCACCCCTTCCGTCAGGATCGATTCGAGCAGGCGCACGATGGGACGCCGGTTCGCCTCGCGCTCTTCGCCGGCCGGTTCCGCCGCCGCATCCGGGGATTCGCCCGCTTCCTCCGTGGCGGAAGCCGCGTCCTCCTCCAGCCGGGAGTAGTACCTGGCATGGGCGAGCGCGATCTCCTCGGCGCCGGCGAGCGCGGGCGCCACGTCCAGGCCGGTGTTGAAGCGGAGCAGCTCCAGCAGCGCCGCGTCGAAGGGATTCTCCATCGCCACCACCAGGGTGGCGTCGATGCGCGCCACCGGCATCACGCGATGCCGGGCGGCGATCTCCGCCGAGATCGGCGCCAGCGCCTCCGGCGCGATCGGCAGCGCGGCCGGCCGCACCCGCGGTATGCCGAACTTCGCCGCCAGGGCTTCGTTTACCTGGTGCGGGGCGAGCGCTCCCTGCTCGATCAGGATCCGGCCCAGATGCCGGCCACGATCGTCCTTCTGCGCCTTCAGCGCGCACTCGAGCTGCGCCTCATCGATCAGGCGCGCCGCGAGGAGGATCTGCCCCAGCGGCGCGCCGGCGTGCCGATGACGGCCCCGCTCCCTCATCCAGCGATGCAGTTCCTCGCTGCTGTCCATGGCTTCCATTGTCACCTCCGTCCCTGCGTAGGCGGCAAGGATGCGGCCGGAGGCGCTGGAAAACCATCGGATGGACGCCGATCGGCGGCGGCGCCCGCGGCCGTTCCATCCTTCCCTGAAATCCGGATTCAAGCTGCGGTTTTGTCTGGCTTTTTATTCCCTGCTCGCCGCGGGATCGAGAAAAACCGCTATGGGATCTGCCACTTATAAAGCGTCATGGGTCTATTTGCTTCGCACCGGCGGTATGACAGAATGCCACTCATGCTTTGTTTCGTGGCCGCTCGGCATACGTCTCAAGGCTTCCTGGCACGCTTGTTGCTGATATCCGGCCAGGAGAATCTTGGAGCAGATCATGCTGCCGACGGGACAGGAGACACGCGAAACAAGCGCCGCCTATGAGGCGGGCGACCTCGTGTCGATGTCGCCCGCCATCGAGGCGCAGAAAGCCATCCCTGGCGGAAGCAGCGCCGCGCTGCAGCTCACCAGCGTGCTGCAGACCACGCTCGATCTGGACAAGCTGATAGAAGTCTTCTCCCGCCACATCCAGCATCTCGTCCCCCACAGCGGCCTGAGCTTCGAGAACAAGTCGCTGCAGATATCGGTCTCCTGCGGCACGCGCGAGAAGAGCAACCGCTCGTATCAGCTGGTGGTCGCCGCGCAGACGCTGGGCCAGCTCGTGGTCACGCGCAAGAGCAGGTTCACCGACGCCGAAGGCGTGCTGCTGGAACACCTGATCTGCTGTCTGGTCTATCCGCTGCGCAACGCCATGATGTACCGCTCGGCGGTGATGGCGGCGCTGAAGGACCCGCTGACCGGCATCAACAACCGCACGGCGATGAACAGCACGCTGATCCGCGAGACCGAGCTCGCGCGCCGCTACGGGGCACCGCTGTCGCTGATCGCGCTCGACATCGATCACTTCAAGGAGATCAACGACCGTCACGGTCACCTCGCCGGCGACTACGTGCTGAAGAGCGTGGCCGAGGCGATCAGCGAGTGCACGCGCAGCAGCGACATCCTCTTCCGCAGCGGCGGCGAGGAATTCCTCGTGCTGCTGAGCAACACCGCGCGCCAGGGCGCGCTCATGCTCGCCGAGCGCATCCGGCGCAGCATCGAGAGCTACGAATACCACTACGGCGACCACGCCATCTCGGTCACCACCAGCCTCGGCGTCGCCTGCTTCCATACCGGCGACAACAGCGAGACCCTGTTCGAGAAGGCCGACACGGCGCTCTACGCCGCCAAGGCCGCAGGGCGGAACTGCATCAAGGTTTTCGACTGAAGCCCGCGTTTCCCGCCGCTTTCCCCTAGTCCCGACCGCCCGCCTGCCGATAACGGTGCAATGGCACCACTTTCGTGAAGGGCGCTCGCAGGTCAGGCCCCTTCGATAAAAGAGTCACCTCTCATCTCGAAGGAATACACCCATGCAGAGAAAACGCTGTTTACCCGCCGCGGCCAGTTGCCTGATAATACTGCTCGCCGGACAGCCCGCGATCGCGCAGGCCGCGCCCGTCGTCCCCGGATCCGGGGAAACCCGCGCGCTCCCGCACAAGGGCATGTCCATGACGCAGGTGGAACACAGCTTCGGCCAGCCCGACAAAGTCCTGTCCGCGGTCGGCACGCCGCCCATCACGCGCTGGATCTACGAAGGATATACGGTCTATTTCGACCACGCCCATGTCATACACGCCGTTTCGCATGCCGCCGCCGGTGGGAGTACGCCGCCTGCCCGCTGAATGGTCGCCGCAAAGCGGCGTCATGCTCACCTGGCCCCGGCCCGAGTGCGACTGGGGCGAACATCTCACCGCCGTCGAGCCCGTGCTCGCGGAGCTCGCCGCCCAGATCAGCCGCCGCGAGAAGGTCCTCATCACCTGCCTGGACGAAGCGCACCGCGCGCATGTCAGCGCGCTGCTGACCGCCGCGGCGGCGGACATGAGTGCGGTCTCGTTCTACCTCGTACCCGCCAATGACGTCTGGGTACGCGATCACGGCCCGATCACCGTGCTCGAGGACGGCTCGCCGCTGCTGCTCGATTTCACCTTCAACGGCTGGGGCGGCAAATACCCCTCCGCCCTCGACAACCGCATCACCCGCGCGCTGCACGGCAAGGGCGCTTTCGGCGCCACGCCGATCGAGAGCAGCCGCTTCGTGCTCGAAGGCGGCAGCATCGACTGCGACGGCGCCGGCACCCTGCTCACCACCAGCGCCTGCCTGCTCAGCGAGGCGCGCAACGCCGGCTGGTCGCGCGAGGCCATCGAGGACTACCTGAAGGCGGAGTTCGGCGTCGAGCGTGTCCTCTGGCTGGAGCACGGCTGGCTGGCGGGCGACGATACCGACAGCCACGTCGACATGCTCGCCCGCTTCTGCGCCGCGCACACCATCGCCCACACCGCCTGCGACGACCCGGCGGACGAGCACTATCCCGAACTGAGCGCCATGGCCGCTGAGCTCGCCGCCCTGCGCGACCGCGACGGCAGGCCCTACGAACTGGTGCCGCTGCCGCTTCCGCGCGCCAAGCATGACGAGGACGGCGCGCGTCTGCCCGCGAGCTACGCCAACTTCCTCATCGTCAACGGCGCGGTGCTGGTCCCGGTATACGACGACCCGGCCGATGCGATCGCGCTGCAGCGCCTGCGCCAGGCGTTTCCCGAGCGCGAGGTCGTCCCCATCCGCGCCCTGCCCCTGATCCGGCAATACGGCAGCCTGCATTGTGCTACCATGCAGCTACCCGACGGCGTGATGGCCTGAGCGCGGCCGCCCGCCGGCGCGGCCGGACCGGAACCGAACATCCCTATGAGTGAACGCAGGATCAGGATCGGCCTGGTGCAGCAGGCCTGTACCGCCGACCGCAACGAAAACCTGGAGCGCAGCGCCGCCGGCGTCCGCGAGGCCGCGGAGCGCGGTGCGGGGCTGGTATTGCTGCAGGAACTGCACGCCGGGCCGTACTTCTGCCAGTCCGAAGACCCCGCCGTCTTCGATCTCGCCGAACCCATCCCCGGGCCGACCACCGAGCGGCTC
>OBJA01002375.1_pt1 | contig 10942 bp, 4 predicted proteins | sample 1519751 | NCBI WGS metagenome assembly OBJA01 (sample SAMEA3881238, study PRJEB22517) | soil metagenome | biome: lake sediment; feature: soda lake sediment; material: sediment, water from around vicinity | place: India | collected 2013-12-23 | depth 3 m
CGTCATTATCGGTATCTACAGGCGCTTCAGCAGATTCCAGGGCAGGCCATCCACCTGCAGCAGATTGTGTATCAATAAGCCCATTCCTGCTGCCGTTTCCACCATCTGTAATGGTTGCAGTACCTTCCGAAACATCGTTTAGAATCCTCAAATCTACAGCATCCCTATGCAAGCTGGATCCACCATAAGCCAATACTTTTTCATACCCAATTTCTGCCGAATGGGTAGTTATTTCCCCTTTTTCATATTCTGAATCAGAACGGATATCATTTAATGTCGTTCCAGGTGCATAGGTACTGAATGACGAATGAAGGTTCACTCCCAGCCAGTTATTGGAAGTATTGGCCGAACTTGCAGTAACCACATTGCCATTAATAAAAAAGCTTCCATAAATACCCTGTGTCTGACTGTTAGAACCGTCATCAGCATAAGGCTGAAGTATTCGGCCTCTGTTTGATAAAGTAGCAGGCCCGGCTTTAAAATAATTGTTAACAATGTTATAGCGTCCTCCTTCTCCGGCATAGGCACTGTTACTGCCCCAGTTATAAATTGTATTGTTTCTGAAATCAACCAGTTCAAGTTCCTGTTTGTTTGAATAACGGCTGCCATTGAACCGGGGATTTCTGCTGTCATTGTGAGCAAATATATTGTGATGAAATGAAGCCTTCATGCCTCCCCAGATACCACCATATCCATGCCTGCCTTTATCATGGACAGAATTTCTCAGAGCTTCTGAAAGAATGCACCACTGCAAGGTAAAATTTTCATTATCGTAAAAGGATGCCACTTCATCGGTTGACCAGCTCATGGAGCAGTGGTCAATGATTATATTTTTCTTATTTCGACCCCCAATTGCATCACCCACCTGATTGGTTTCATCACCCATCCGAAACCGCATAAAACGAACAATGACATTATCGCTATTAATCTGCACCGGATAATCCCTTATGGTAATTCCATCTCCCGGAGCTGTTTGACCGGCAATGGTGACATCACCATTATTTATATTTAAATTGCCGGTCAGCCTGATGGTGCCTGAAACTTGAAATAATATTATTCTTGGACCTGACTGATTTAATGCATACCTAAGGGAACCTTCCTGATTATTATCTAAAAGATTTGTAACATAAATCACCCTTCCTCCACGGCCACCTGTTGTATATCTTCCATGGCCCTCTGCACCGGGAAAGGCAGGCAGACGGTCTGGCACTGGCGTATCTTCCCCTACAGTAAGAATGCCAGCCCCTTCATAAATATCTGGATTGGTTGCAACTGAATAATGCCCTGGCTGGACCTTTGTGCCATTTAATTTATAGGCATGAACCATTAAGTTCGATTGCAATACTACCTTACCCTCACCTGTGATGTTCAGATTTAGGGTATCGGACACAGCACTTTCATGATTAAATATAACCTTGTTTTTATGCGCTACAATTATCTTTCCTGTTCCAAATGATGCAGCAGCACTGCCTTCTATAAAAGTTACATAGTCAGGATTATCGGGGTATTTATTACTAAGTGCAGCAAGGTTCCATATGCCTGTAAATTGGTTGTTATTTCCAGACAGCAATAATCTGCCTGTATTGGGAATGCCTTTGCCATTATTAAGAACCGTAACAACATTATCTCCGGATACAGGACCTGATAGTGTCAGGGTACTGCCTGCTGTATTATCACTTTCCATAATAAATGAAATGTCCCCTTTTACAATTATTGGTGCATCAAGCGCCATTCCTGTTCCCCCGGTATTATACCGGATAAAAGTCCCCTCTTCCAAAATAAGGTTGCCTGATATTTTATGATTCCCCCGAAGTCTAAGGCTACCTCCGTCCCTTATAACCAGAGTTCCTTCAAACACAGTTGAAGTAGTTTCTATTTCCACATTGCAAAAAACTGTATCTCCGGCAACAGGCAACCGGGCGGGAGAATAATTGGCAATGTTATCCCAATTACCATTGCTGGTTCGGTTAAATACTAAAACCTCAGCATTACCAGAACTTATAATTGTCGCCAGACAACCTATTATTCCTGTAGTTATTTTAAAAATATAATTCATGCTACTTTGTTTTTAATCATCAACAAGTGAGTTTAAGTATACCTCAAGGTTTGTATAATTGTTATTCAAAGTAAATGCATTCCCATCGGAAGCATCATTTGAATTAAGTTCATTTGAAATTTCCCATTTATCGGGGATTCCATCTTTATCAGCATCCGCGGGAACATTGCCCTGTTTTAATGCAGGCCATCCACCTGCGTCATGGGGTGAATCAATTATGCCCTTGCCCCCACCTGAATAAGAAGCACCATATTGTTCCTTCCCAGTTTTCACTTCATTAATAATTCTTTCATCCACCCTATCTCTTGAGAAAGAACATCCTGCTCCATGCAGAACTTTTTCAAAAGCAATCTCAGCCAGTTCTGTATATATATCAAAGTGTGGCACAGGCTTTCCGAGCTTTGACTGTTCCTTTGTTCTTTGGTTAACACCGTTGCCTTGTACGCCCTTCCCCCAATTATCGGATGTTGCTTCCGGATAGCCTTCCACAACATTCCCTTCAATAAAGAATTTTCCAGCACGAAGGGTATCCTTATTAAATTTGGGATTAAAAAAAGATTGACTTGTGCCGGGGCCAGGTTTGTAATAATTGTTAATAATATTATAAAATCCTTCCTCTCCTCCATATATGCTGTTATAACCCCAGTTATAAATCACATTATTGCGAAAATCAACATTCTCTGAATCGGGATCATTGTTGTATCGGGAACCATGGAACCTGGGATTGCGGCTTGAATGATCTGTGATAAGATTATGGTGGAAAGTTGCATTTTTACCTCCCCATATTCCTCCATAACCATGTGTTCCTTTACTATGAACTGACTTATAAAGGCTTTCACTTACTATACTCCATTGCAATGTGAAATTTTCATTTTCATAAAAAGAAGCTACTTCATCAGTTCCCCAGCTAAAACTACAATGATCTATCATAATGTTCCTATTGCCTATACACGAAATTGCATCAAGCTCTTCACCCGATTCCTCTCCAGGCCTCACTCGAATATGCCTTACTATTACATTGTCTGATTCTATTACCATACCGTAGTTCACCAGACAAATACCATCGCCGGGCGCACTTTGGCCTGCAATGGTTACATCCCCGTTTTTAATGTAAACAGGTTTCGATAAGTTGATGTTTCCCGACACATTAAATACAATTATTCGTGGACCTGATGCCTCTATAGCCTTTCGAAAACTTCCGTTTCCTTTATCATTAAGATTTTCAACAAAGATTACCGTTCCTCCACGACCTCCGGTGGTATACATCCCACCACCTTCTGCTCCCGGAAAAGCAGGCACCTGTGACAGTGCCTGATTTATAAAAATCAAAGTCAATAGCAGTATAACAATTACTATTTCTTTACAGAAAATCCTATTATTCATTCAATCTGTAGTTAAATTTTATAAAGTATAAATTTAAGCTCCGGAATCAGAATATCATTCCGGAGCTTCTTTTTAAATTCATTGTCTTCAAAAAATTATTGCAGCCATCTTGGATCTCCTATCCTGTAAAATATTAAATCTTCCTGAGTAACAGTGAAATTTCCTGAACCCGGGTCTACGAATCCAGGATTCAATGTAGTAAAGGAACCTGCATCATGAACAGTAAAGGCCGGGTCATAAAGGTTGGGTGCATTGAAATAGTTATTTCCAGACATTGCAACCACTGTTGTTGCAGATTGGTTTGAATAATTTGCCAGTGTAGCTGCAAATATGTTGTTCTTAACGGTAATTTCGTGTGATGCCAAACGAATATATAAAACACGGCGGGTAGTACCTTCAGTCGAAATAATATTATAAAAAGTATTGTTTTCAATATTAATTACAGCATGATTAGTACCTGAAAAGGCAGATGCATTATCCATGCGGAACAAATCCCTGTTTAATGCTGAATTATATACTGTATTATTAATAAAATCAAACTTTTTTGTCATGCCTGCGCGGAAATCTATAAAATCACCGCCGACGCATTCTACATCAGCATAAATTGTTCCTTTTATAGTAACTGATTCAATCAATACCGCATTGCTGGCATAGAAAACACCCTTGACATAATTCCGTATAATGCTGTTCTCAATCTCCACATCACCGTAGGTTTCTCCAGGCGGCAGTACTTCGTCGTATACTATGGTCTGGTTTCCATCAGGTGCTTCAGCTCCATCAAATATCAGGTCCTTGAGTCTCAATCCTGCCCCGCCGTTCATTCGTAATACAGCACCTTTCAGCAGTGGTTTTTCATGAGGACGTACACCAATTAATCCAATGGAAGTATTAACTGTAATGTTGCCATTGACTACATATTCACCGGGCATTAAGGCAAAAACATCATTTTCTGATGCACCTTCTATCATTGTCACTAAATCATCCTCTGGTGTAACAAGTATGGCATCGCCTATATCCAGAAGTGTGGCAAAAGTAATATTTCCACGCGAACTGTTTCCGTTCATTAACCTGGCAGTATACTCTGTTTCGCTATTTAAGCCTGTAATCTCAGCCATTCCATTGGTAATTTCTTCTTCTGTAACTTCATGTGTAATATTTCCAGGTATCAGTACAATTGTAGTAGCCACTTCACCGGCTGGCCATCTTATAATTACAGAATAAGGTGTTACCTCTTCCGGGTCAACAGGGAATAATATTTGCTCGGTACCGGTTACAAATACTGCACTGGTCCATTTCGAATCCTCTATTCCTTCACCCACAGCCTGAACGCGGACTGAATAAGCCGTTTCACCGGCAAAACCTGATATTACATATGGGACCTGATCGAATAAGATGCCGGTAAGAGTTCTCACCGGTGTGCCGGTAAAATCCAGATTCCCATTTTCATGCACTTCAATATTATAACTCTGAGCCTTGTTTACCTCCTCCCATTGCAAACGAACAGCAGTCTGATTTACAATCCGTGCCTCCAGCTCAGTGGGAGAAAACAACCGGCTCACATGAAGTTCCCTTATTTCAGGATCAATGTCATCGGTACAACCCCCGGCAATTATTGCCACACTAACGATTAGCGTATATATGAATGTTTTTACAAATTTTTTCATTGCATTTAATTTACAGGTTTTGATTATTGAAAATTATAACCATCATTGTTTAGCATACCGTTGCTTGTATCGATAAAGACCTGCCATACCGGCCAAAACTGTTGCATGTCGGGATCTCTTAGAAATAAAGCATCCCAGAATGTAGCAGTTTCACTCGAAGAAGTAATTGTCCAGGTTTTATTAGACTCAAAGCCAAGGCTTGCACCTATCTCGTCAGTATCTCCATAATTGAGTCCATAAATAATTACTGACTCCCCATCGGCAGCTGTCTGATAATAAATTCTTTGAGGCAAATCTGCATATTTTCCTTCCCGGTTTTCCAGCTGCTGCAGTTTAATTTTTGCTTCATTAAGTTTTGTGCTCAGCAGGTTCCAGCGGATTAAATCTCCTTTACGCAACATTTCACCTGTAAATTCAAGTGCTCTTTCATCAACAATTGCATTAAAAAACGCCTCTTTTCCTGAAGTAGCCTGGGCCATAAAATCATTAACTTTTTGAGAATTGCCCGGGAAGGCACGTTCACGCACCATTCTCAGATAAGGTGCTGCAGCAGAAGGTCCGTCAATTTCATTTATCGCTTCTGCAGCCATAAGCAGAATGTCAGAATAACGCATGTACAGCCAATTTAAACCATCATCATTTGTTGAAGTAACCCTGCGTGGCAACCATTCATAACGATATTTTCCAAACATCCACCTTCCGTTATTGGTAGGCACCTGAATGCCATCAGTCCATTCGTATGGAACACAGGTAACATCGCGCCTTGCATCGTCCACTTCATATTCATAAAATATAATAGGATTGGGACCATTGTTGCCTCCCCTGTTTTGTCCGGTATACTGATCAACTGTAGTATGCCGTACTCCAAGGTCAAAAATTACCCTGCCTCGTCCTTCACTAAAAGGTATCTCCCAGAGAATTTCACGTCCTGCAATAAATTGTTCATTGTGTAATGATCGAAACACTCCTTCAAATGTTTCCAGCCTGCAAGTCCCGCTGTTTATTATATCCAGGCATTCCTGCTTAGCAATGGCATACATCTTATCGGGTGCCAAATCCGGATCATTGCTTCTCCTAATTGTTCCGTCGGCACGTTGTCCATAACCGCCTGCTGCCAAGGCCAGACGTGCCCTTAAGCCTTTTACAAATGCTTTATTAACTCGTTCAGTAGATCGGGTCATAGCGGTTTCATTTGGCCATGCAACAAGTCCGGCAGCTTCTTCCAGATCGGCAAGAAGTTGTTTATATATAACATCCCGATCAGCCCTTGGCAGATAAACAGTCTCTGAGTTAACCGGGTCAAAACGGGCAGGTACATCGCCCCACCCTTTAATGAGGTCGTTATAAACAACAGCCCTTAATGTCAATACTTCACCCAGCAGCTGAGCCAGTTGAGGATTGCTTTCGATTTCCCCAAAATTACGTAATCCCCGGATTGCTATATTGGCACGTTCAATGCCCTGGTAAAACATAGCCCATGCATTATTTTCTGTATTCATTTGACTGTTATTCACATTGGTATTGTAATTTACCAACCTTGAACCTTCATGATTGATATCTCTCAGGCCATTACGTACTTCACAATCGGTATTCATGCCGTAAAATGCCAAATACCTGCCCCTGTATGAATTTGTTTCTGCAAACGAATGGATAATTCCTGCGACAGCTCCTTCTGCCAGGCTTGGATTAGAAAAAATGACAGATTCATCGAGTGAAGATTTTGTTGGTGCTTCCAACACATCTTTACAGGAGCTTAAAATGGCTGTTAGTGATACAATTAATATCAGATTATAAATTAGCTTTTTCATCTTTTTACTTTTTTCAATTAGAAAGTTAAATTTAAACCTACTACCAGGGACCTGCTTTTTGGATAAGCTGAATAGTCCACTCCCGGAGTCAACGGAGTTTTTCTCCGGGTGGAGACTTCAGGATCAAATCCCGAATATTTAGTCCATGTATGCACATTATATCCACTAACATAAAGACGTAATGCCTGGATATTTAAATTGTTCATTAAACCAGGAGGCAAAGTATAACCCAGGGTAAGTGTATTTAACCTCAAGAAAGAGCCATCTTCAACTGCCCAGTCAGAAAATATAAAACGTGCCATATAGGGCGACCACATTGTTGTATTAGAATTCATCTGTGCTAGTTCAGCAGGATCATTCGAAATGGTGCCATCTTCCCTTAAATTGGTCCAGCGATTTCCGTCTTCCATTTCTGCAATCATGTTCCTCGAATGATACTTACTGGAGGAGGTGTATTCAATTTTGTTTGCATTATAAATATCATTTCCATAACTCCAGTTTAAAGATGCAAGAAAATCAAAACCATATGCCCTTGCATTCAATGTAAATCCACCGGTATGCAACGGGTTGGCATCTCCTATTATGGTGCGGTCTGAAACATCCACTACACCATCGCCCGTTTTATCAACAAGTTTCATTGATCCGGGGCGTACAGTACCGATAACCGGGCGGGTATCTGCAACTCCTTCTTTCAGGACCCAGGTGCCATTTATATACCCCTCAAAATCAGAAACCTCATACCTTCCGTCACTAATATAGCCATACATCTGGCCAACTGAACCACCGGTTTCAATCCAGTAGTCTGCTCCAATCTCAGTAGATGCCCAGCCCGATGCATCAGAGAAATTATCCATTAAACCAAGAGATTTAATTCTGTTTTTATTGAATCCGATGTTGCCGCTGAACGATAACCCAAAATTTGGATTATCTATAACAAACCAATTCACAGTTGCCTCAACACCTCTGTTTTCAGTCTCACCCATATTGCGATATTGGTCGGTATATCCTGTACCCGGGGTTGGGAAACGAATTAACAGATCTTTCGTATTATTAATATATGCTTCTAAGGACCCATTCAACCTGCCGCGCAAGGTTGTAAAATCAAGCCCTAAGTTTCTGGTTATGGTAGTTTCCCATTTCAAATCAGGATTGGCCATTGTTGATGTTCCGGCCCAATAGCTGTTAAAATTGTTCACCCAGGTGGTAGTTCTTACTTCAAGGGTTTGTGCCATTTGTCCTGGTGGGATGTTGTTATTCCCTGCAGTTCCGTAGCTGAAGCGAATTTTCATATCTTCAAGCCAGTTGTTTGTTCCTTCCATAAAAGCTTCATCTGAAACCCTCCATGCCACTGCAGCTGATGGGAAATAACCCCATTTATTCCCTTTTGAGAATTTAGATGAACCATCAGCCCGGTAAGTTGCGCTGAAAAGATATCTGCCTAATATATCATAATTAAAACGTCCAAAAAATGAGAGCAAGATATCATCGGGGAATAAATAATTGTCGATGGAATTTGCAATACCCTGTGCTGAAAGCTTAGTGGCATCGGCAAATGAGAAAGTTGAAGGAAAACCATGAACAATGGTATTGTGATTTTCCTGGTGGCGTATTATATATTCATGGCCAAACAACAGATTGAGCCGCTGGTTTTTTGGTAAAACATTTTTTAAGTCATACGATAGCGTATTGGTATTTCTGTATGTTTCCCGTAATACTTTGTCAAATATAACAGCCGGCTTTCCCTGGTTTTCTCCCGAAGGCCTGTTTTTAACATAGTAGGTTGTTGTGCCATAAAAGCGATCATCTGCATTCCGGTAGTCATCCAGGCCAACCTCCGATTTTAAAATCATGTTGTTGAATACTTCCCATGCTATACTTCCGCTTAAATTATAAGTGATCCTTTTTTGAAAGCGATCATTATCTGAAAGGGCAACAATCGGGTGATAGAGAAAAAACTCCTGATCGGTTTCATGGGTATCTGTTAATCCAGGTATGGGGAAAGGTGGAAAAATCATAGCATATTTAAGCCTGGAGTCGGCTGAGGATACTTCATTTTGTTCGTTTGCACCTCCACCTTCTATTTGAGTATTGGCATAACGAAGAGATAAATCAATTGTTATTCTGTCGTTGGGTTTATTGGACAATTTTAATGAAAGGTTATCTCTTTTAAAATTCGACAATTGCATAATGGCTTTGTCATCAATATGACTGTAGCTTAATGAATAATTTGTATTTTCTGTTCCGCCTGTTATGCTGATATTATGATTGAATGTAAAACCGGTTCTGCCAAAAACCTGTTCCTGCCAGTCATTTGGCTGAATCTCTCCATATAAATCCAAATCCTGATAGTTGCCGTATATTCTGGTGAATTTATCTACCTCATTGGCAAGCAAGGCTCTCTCATATTGCCATTTCACAAAATCAAAGGGAGATAAAACATCGAGCTTATTTGCCAGTTTCTTCCATCCCGTATAGGCATTGTAATTTACCCTTACTTTTCCTGTCACACCAGTTCTTGTGGTGACAATAATAACACCGTTTGCACCTCTTGACCCATAAATGGCTGTAGAGGAGGCATCTTTTAAAACATCAATCGATTCAATATCTGAAGCAGGTATATCAGAAATAGATTCCACAGGAAAACCATCTACAATGAATAAAGGGGTATTATCGCCAGTGATTGAACCTCCCCCACGTACCCTGATCCGGATTTCAGCATCAGGCGAACCTTCGGTGGCAGCAACCTGAACCCCTGCCAGTTTACCTGTAATGGCTTCCGTTGCACTTGCCACCGGTATAGACTGAAGTACATCCCCTTTCACAGACGCAACAGATCCGGTAATATCTCTTCGTTGTACTGTTCCATAACCAATGGCAACCACTTCATCTATGCCAATTGAAGTTGTTTGCATCGCCACATTGAGAGAAGTCTGTCCATTTACCGGAACTTCCTGTTCCGTATATCCGATAAACCGGAAAACTAGAACATCGGTTTGTGGATTGTTAACTCTTAAACTGTAATTGCCATTTATATCCGAAATGGTACCCAATGTAGTACCTTTAATAATAATATTTACCCCTGGCAACCCTTCACCTGATTCTGTTTCTGTAACCCTTCCGGTAACAGTGTGCTGTTGGGCAAATACCGAAAACGTCAGAAAAAGTGGTACAGCTGCCAATAAAGAAATCCTCAGGAATCTTTTTCCCAGGTTTTTCATGATAACAAACTTCATGTTTAGCATACTTTAATTTTTAGATTCGAATTATTATTGATATAACTTTATTTCTATCATCCTGCCGTGCTTTATAGCTATGAGTTTATCTTTCATATTAAAAGATTAAGCAACACAACGATAGAAGCAAATAAAATCACCGAGAGCGCAATTATGAATAAGTTTATTCTGTTTAAGCTGTTCTTATATCTCTTCATTTATTTAAATTAATCGTTGATGCAAAATAAGAAGATGCTTTAAGAAAGCACAAAACAAGATTCCCGGAAAAAGGGGTTCTTTTCCCTATGCAGGAAATATTTCCCAAAATGCGGGATTTTTTCAAGAAAGGCCTGAATGGAAAGATATTATGTCACAGGAAATGCTGAATTCCTGCTGTGTTTGGAAACATATTCTGAAGCACTCATTCCAAATTCCGTCTTAAAACATTTACGGAAATGAGACAAATCATTAAAACCAACTGCATATGCTACTTCCGATACATTCATTTTTTGTTGCAACAATAACTGCACAGCTCGTTTTAACCTTATATGCCGGATAAATTCCTTCACGGTCATATCAGTTAATGCATGCAGTTTCCTGTATAGTTGCATCCGGCTTATGCCAACCATGTCTGCAAAGGTTTCAATATCCAGTTCACTGTTTGAAATATTTTGCTCAACCACTTCAATAACTTTATGCAAGAACCGTTCGTCGGGTGAAGTGATAACTACATTGGAAGGCTCCAGCACTATATTCCGGCTAAACTTATTCCTCAATGAATCACGAATTGAGAGCATATTTTCAACTTTAGCCTGAAGA
>OBJA01002376.1_pt1 | contig 10940 bp, 10 predicted proteins | sample 1519751 | NCBI WGS metagenome assembly OBJA01 (sample SAMEA3881238, study PRJEB22517) | soil metagenome | biome: lake sediment; feature: soda lake sediment; material: sediment, water from around vicinity | place: India | collected 2013-12-23 | depth 3 m
CTTTCTTTTGAGGCAAAGCGGAGTCTGCGTTCCCAGTAACTGGCAATGACCAGATCGCAATCGGGGCAGGGCCGGATAATGCCATTGGCGTTCCTGAAATCCTGAGTCGAGGGAGGCTGGATCATTCTGTTGTTGATTTGCACCAGGGCGGGCCAGGGAGTAGGCCTGAATGGCAGCAGGCCATATTCATCAAACCGGGTGATAGTGAGGTGAAAACCCTCACTCTCATCATTGCGGATGGCCTGAAGGCTGTTGGCTGCGGTAAGTCGGGTTCCAGTTTGCGGATCGGTCAGTGCTGCAAGTGTTGCGTGAGTAATTTCACCGTGGTTGATGTCCAGTTGCCAGATACGTACCGATTGTGGTCGGGCGATATCGATGACAAACAGCGTACCCTCTCCGGGAGTGTCGCCAAGTACCAGTGACATTCCCAATGGTTCGAAGTCATCTTCGCTGGCATTGTTTCCGGGGCGCCAGGCATACCGGGTGGATGCAGGTAGGTTTTCCCGGGAAATGTCGACACTGCCCAAACGCCACTGGCCAGATTTACAGTGCGGATCGCTGCCATCGTTGCAGCGTTCACGGATGAAAAGCCGAGTGATATTTCCGGTCGAATCCAGTGGCAGTACGGTAATGTCTTCACTGCCCCCTCCCCGGGTTTCGATCGTCATGATCGGTGCGCCGGTACAGAGTGCGTTACCTTCCATCACGCATCCGGTCAGCAGTAGGCTGGCTGGAATGCTCAGAATGAGCAGGCGGATATTGCGACAGAACGTGAGGGGAGTGAGCGTAAAATTCAATGCTGTTGCGAAAAATGACTGAATTACAGAAAAAGCAGTAAAGCAGTAATTTTATTTCCGCGGGAGGGTTGAAGTGACCGCATTGCAGAGATACCGGTACAATCGTGCTTATAACGGGAATCGTATGCTGTCAGATTTTGGTATAGTTCCGGAAAGGAAGATTTGTCAGGAAAGTTTTCCGGTCATTTGTCATAACTGTTTCTGGTGCCCAGAAGAGGACTCGAACCTCCACACCCGAAGGCACATGGACCTGAACCATGCGCGTCTACCAATTCCGCCATCTGGGCATTATTACTGATCATTACTGTGCTGGCCAAGCTGTCAGCCAACTCTCTGTGAAAGCCGGATTACAGAAGTCCGGAACAGAAAGACGCTAAATTCTATAGGAAACCTTCGATTTGTCAATCAAGAGAAAAAGAAACAAAAAAAATCAGCTTCGTGAACTCGATCCTTTTCTTAAACGTGAGCAGACACGTTACGGGCAAGCGCTGCCCAGCCGTGAATTCATCCTGGAAGTACTGGATAAACAGGGGGTGCCGATCAGTGAATCCAAACTGTTGAAACTGCTGGATATCACATCCGAAGAATCCGAGTTTTTTCGTCGCCGGCTGGCTGCAATGATCCGTGAAGGGCAGATCATCTGTAATCGCAAGGGCGATATTTGTGTAACCGAAAAACTGGAACTCGTGAAAGGGATCGTTCAGGGCCATAGCGATGGCTTTGGTTTTCTGATTCCGGATGATGGCAGCACTGACCTGTTCCTGACCCCTAAAGAGATGCACAAAGTGCTGCATGGTGACCGTGTCATTGCCAGGGTCACCAATATCGTCGATCGGCGAGGACGGCGGGAATGCAGAATCATCAGGGTTCTGGAGAGCGTCAATACACAGCTGGTGGGAAGATTATTCGAAGAACACGGTATTTTCTTCGTTGTGGCTGAAGATAAGCGGATCAACCAGGATATTCTCATCCCCAAGGAAAATATCATGAATGCGCACGCCGGGCAGATAGTCATGGCACGCATCATTCAGCAGCCAAGAGAGCATGCCCAGCCTATTGGGCATATTATCGAGATCCTGGGGGATTATGCTGCGCCCGGTATGGAAATTGAAATTGCATTGCGCAAATTTGATTTACCCCATGAATTTCCACCTGAAATCAAAAAAATTTCCACCCGGTTTCCCAAAAAGGTCTTGAAGAAAGATCTCGTTAAACGGGAGGATATTCGTCATCTGCCGCTGGTGACGATCGACAGTGAAACAGCGCGTGACTTTGACGATGCTGTTTATTGTCATCAGGAGGGAAAGGATTACCGGCTGTTTGTTGCCATTGCCGATGTCAGCCATTATGTCCGCGATCAGGATGCGCTGGATAAAGAAGCATTCAATCGTGGTAATTCAGTCTATTTCCCGCGACGGGTCATTCCGATGTTGCCGGAAGTGCTTTCCAATGGTTTATGTTCACTCAACCCGCAGGTGGATCGCCTGTGCATGGTATGTGAAATGCTTTGGACAGCCAGAGGAGAGCTGGTCGAATATCGTTTTTATCCGGCGGTGATGCTTTCTCATGCGCGCCTGACGTATAACATCGTTGCCGAACTGCTGGATCAGCCAAAAGGGGCGGCTGCCAGGGAATACAGACAATTGCTGCCACATGTTCAACTGTTGTACCGGTTGTTCAAGGTGCTGCATAAATCTCGTGTAAAGCGGGGTGCAATTGATTTCGAAACTGTTGAAACAGAAATGATCTTCAATGACCAGGGCAAGATCGAGCGGATATACCCGGTAAAGCGTAATGATGCTCATCGCCTGATCGAGGAATGTATGCTGGCAGCCAATGTGTGTGCGGCTGATTTTTTACAGAAGCACGAACAGCCCGTTTTATACCGGATTCATGAAGGACCGACTGATGAAAAGCTGGTAGCCCTGCGGGATTTTCTGAAAGAGTTTGGCTTGCAGTTACGCGGTGGTGAAAAACCCCGGGCTAAGGACTACGCCCGGACACTTGATCGCATCAAAGAGCGGGCAGATGCGCAATTGCTGCAGACGGTGATGCTGCGATCGCTCAGTCAGGCTATGTACAGTCCCGATAACATCGGGCATTTCGGTCTGGCTTATGAAATGTATACTCATTTTACTTCGCCTATCCGGCGCTACCCGGATCTGCTGGTGCATCGGGCCATCAAGGCAGTACTTGCAGGTAAGCAGTATGAACCGGGTGATTGGCATGAAATCGGCAAACATTGTTCGCAAACGGAGCGGCGTGCCGATGAAGCCACGCGGGAAGTTCAATCCTGGCTCAAGTGTTTTTACATGCAGGACAAAATCGGTGACTGCTTTGGGGGGGTGGTTACGGGAGTAACTGCCTTCGGGCTGTTTGTTACCCTGGATGAAATTTATGTCGAGGGCCTGGTTTATATTTCAGAACTACCCAGTGATTATTTTCATCATGATGCAGTCAAGCATGTACTGCGCGGCGAGCGGAGCGGGGTCAGTTTCCGGCTGGGTGACAGGCTGCAGGTGAAACTGGTCCGGGTCGATCTGGCGACCCGCAAGATCGATTTCATCCTTGCAGATAATGGTAGTCCGCGCAAGAAATCAGGCAGATAACAGTCCCTTTCCCAATTTTTACAATTACTATGGCCCATCAATATATTTTTGGCTTCCATGCCATTACCAGCCGCTTGCGCCAGCATCCGGACAGTATCAGGGAAATTTATCTGGATGCTAACCGGCAGGATCAGCGGGCGCGTGATCTGATGAATCTGGCTGAAACCACTTCCACCCGCCTGATTCTTTGCGAGCAGGATCGGCTTTGCAAAATGACGGGTACTACCCGTCATCAGGGCGTGGTGGCCCATGTAACGAAGCTGCGTCAGTTCGCCACACTTGAGGATTTAGTGGAAGGATTGGCCGAGCCAGCATTACTACTGGTATTGGATGGCGTCAAGGATCCGCATAATCTGGGAGCATGCTTGCGCGTTGCCGATGCATTTGGTGTGCATGCGTTAGTAGTCTCCAAGGATCGAGCGGTTGGTTTGACGGCAACGGTTCATAAGGTTGCCAGTGGGGCGGCGGATACGGTTCCTTTTTTTGCAGTGACCAATCTGGCCAGAACACTGAGAGAGCTCAAAGAGATGGGTATCTGGATTGTGGGAACTGCTGCTGATGCGCCTGATACCCTTGATTCTGTCACGCTGAAAAGGCCTCTTGCCTGGGTATTGGGTGCAGAAGGCGGAGGCATGCGCCGCCTGACCCGGGAAGCATGCGATCAGCTGGTGAGCATTCCCATGAGCGGTAGTATCGAGAGCCTGAATGTATCAGTCAGTGCCGGGATTTGCCTGTTTGAAACTTCTCGGCAACATTTACAGAGAACGGGAACCAAGTTAAATGTCCCGGTTCCGAAAGAGGCGGTTTAAATAGAAGTTGCTTGGATCGATTTCATACCCGACTCATGCTTGGCTGCTGATTCGGGTATGAATGATGGCGAGAGGAAGTAGAATGCCAGAACCTGATGCTGACGGCTTGTCAGGGGTGTTGTTCGCCGGTCGGATCGGTAACGAAACCGATACGCGCCAGTCCGGCTGAAGCAGCAATGCTCATGACCTTGGCTACGAGTTCATAGTGTGTCTCGCGGTCAGCACGAATATGTAATTCGGTTTGCTGGGATTGTTCAACTGCTGCTGCGAAACGTAAAGGTAGCTGATCCAGGGTAACAGGCTCTCCCCCCCAGTAAAAACTGCCATCTGCACGTATGGCAAATTCGATATGCTCCGGTTGGGTCAGATTGGGAGAGCTGGATGCCTTGGGCAAATCGACTTTGACCGAATGTGTCAGCAGTGGTGCGGTAATCATGAAGATGATCAACAATACCAGCATGACATCCACCAACGGTACGACGTTGATTTCAGACATGGCTGTCTTGCTCTGATAACGGGTTGAATCGCCAAAAGCCATTAGTGTCCCTCTCCGCCAGTGATACCTGCTGCTGCATTTGCCAGTCCGGCTGCCGGGGTGCTGCGTTGTGAAGCCGCTGTAACAACTTTCACAGGAGCTTTCTCACTGTTTTCCCCCCCTATTTTGCTGCCCACCGTCAGGATCGTGTAAAGATCATGTGCAAAGCTGTCCAGTTGGGCCATCCACAGACGATTGCGCCGTGTAAAGGCATTGAAGGCCAGTACTGCCGGGATGGCGACTGCTAGACCCAGTGCCGTCATGATCAAGGCTTCACCTACCGGACCGGCTACTTTGTCCAGAGTGCCCTGGCCGGACAGACCGATCTGGATCAGGGCATGATAAATTCCCCAGACTGTACCGAACAGACCGATATACGGCGCCGCAGAACCTGCTGAGGCAATGATGGTAAGGCCATTTTCAATGCGTGCAGCTTCCTGATCCAGGCTGTTGCGCAGCGAGCGGGTAAGCAGCTCATTGATACCACCGGCTGCTGCCAGTTTTTCCAGCCCGTGTTTTTGGGAATCTGTTGTCACACTCAGTGCTGTTTTAGCCAGCTGGACGAATGCATGATTGCCGGTCATGGTTCTGATCTCGGTTTCGAGCTGCGGAATGGTATCAATATTCCAGAAGTGCTTGAGAAAATCATTTGCGCGACGTGAAGCAATCATATTGCTGATGCTTTTGGTGACGATCAGGTACCAGCTTGCTACTGACAGGGCAAGCAGAAGGGCCAGCACACACATTCCGACATGATCGATCTCCGTCAGAAAATTAGAGAAACCAAGAGCTTTTTCCATCAATTAACTTCCTTCGATAACAAAATTAAAAGGTTGCAGGGCAACTGCCGGTACAGGATGACCGTCACGCGTTGCCGGCCGGCAACGCCAGGTTTTGACAGCTGACAGAGCAGCATTATCCAGTCTTGAATAACCGCTGCTTTGGACGATTTTGGCTTTTCCTATCCGCCCTGTTTCATCCAGCTCCACCTGAAGCACCAGTTTTCCTTCTTCCCCCAGGCGACGAGACAGGGCAGGGTAGGCAGGACTGGCCAGATCCGGACAGGACACAGAGAGTTCAGAAGACAGGGTAACGGGGCCTGTTGGCATTTGTGCGGGTTTTGCTGCTACGATCGGTTCACTGACCGTTTTCTTTTCCGGTTCCGGTTCCGGTTCCGGCTCATGTTCTTCAACAGGAGGAGGGGCAACATATTCTTGCGGAGTAACGGCAGGTGTCTTGGCGATCAGTTGACGCTTGGGTTGCGGCTGTACTTTCTTGACGGGTGGTGTAGGTTTCACTTGGGGAGGGGCGTGTTCTGCCTTCAGCTCTACCTTGGGTGCTTTGGCTGCTTCTTCCTGTTTTTCAGGAGGAGCGATGAATTGTGCATAGAGTGTGATTGTATCCGGAGCTGTAGTACTGAAACGATGATGCCACAAGCCATAAAGTACAGCAGCATGCGTTACCAACACTACCAGGAAACTGAAAAGAGAGAGGCCGGTAAGAGCCGGCTTATGACGAATTTTAGCCATACGATATATGTGTATTTATGAGTTGCGTGATTTCAGGGTTAACTGGCTGAAATTACTGAAACTAAAACGTCTGAGTTATTTGGCCGGACGCCTCACGGACATCAACTTGAAATGCTATCAGAACTGATAACGATTATCAATATCTTGGTCGCTCTGTTCAAGATTTTAGATCAATCTGATACGATATACAATGCGACGTTTTGTCGCAGAAAAAAGTAGTCAAATGAGGATTACATCGTATTGTTCCTGGGTGTAGGAAGTGCCTACCTGCAATCCTATCGGCCGCGCAATGAAATCCCCCAATTGGGCCAGGCTTTGAGATTCTTCATCCAAAAAAAGATCAATTACCGGTTGTGAAGCCAAGATACGAAACTCCTTGGCATCGAACTGCCGGGATTCTCGCAACAGTTCACGCAAAATTTCGTAGCAGATGGTTTGTGCCGTCCTTATTTCTCCACGCCCTTGGCAGGTGGGGCAGGTTTCACAAAGGATTTGTGCCAGGCTTTCACGTGTGCGTTTGCGGGTCATCTCGACCAGCCCCAGTGCAGTGAAGCCGTTGACGGTCATTTTGGTCCGGTCTTTCTGCAAAGCTTTGTTGAATTCAGCCAACACTGCAGCACGGTGTTCTTCACGATCCATGTCAATGAAATCGATGATGATGATGCCGCCCAGATTGCGTAAGCGCAGCTGTCGTGCAATTACCTGGGCAGCTTCGAGGTTGGTTTTGAATATAGTGTCATCAAAATTCCGTACGCCGACGAATCCACCCGTGTTGACGTCCATCGTAGTCAGCGCTTCCGTCTGATCGATGATGACGTATCCGCCGGATTTCAGGTCTACACGCCGCGCCAGTGATTTCTCAATTTCCTGCTCGACACCATATAAATCGAACAATGGTCGTTCCCCGGTATAGTGGCTGATTTTTTCCAGGTCGCTCATCATGTATTCATGGGCAAAAGTGGTCAGTTTCTGGAATGTCTCGCGCGAATCTACTCGAACACGATAGGTGTCAGCATTTACAAAGTCACGTAATACCCGGAGGCTCAAATCCAGATCCTGGTAAAGCAGGGAGGGGGAAGAGATGGTAAGTGATTTTTTCTGGATATCCTGCCAGAGCTTATGCAGATAGACGATATCGGCTTGTAATTCCGATTCCTCGGCTGTTTCGGCCATGGTTCGAATAATATAACCGCCGGTGGAATCGGGTGGAAGGATATTCTGTAATTTCTGGCGTAGCGATTCTCGCTCACTGTTGTCCTCGATGCGTTGTGAGACACCGATATAGGATTCCTGTGGCAGGTAGACCAGTAAACGTCCGGCAAGGCTGACCTGAGTGGAGAGCCGCGCTCCTTTCACACCGATTGCATCCTTTACTACTTGCACGAGAATGTTACTGCCTTCTGAAAGAAGCTGCTCGATCGGTTTATGATGATCATTCTGGCTGGATCCGTGGATATCCGCTACATGCAGGAAGGCTGCCCGTTCAAGGCCGATATCGATGAAAGCGGACTGCATGCCCGGTAATACGCGGCTGACGCGTCCGTTATAAATATTGCCCACGATACCGCGGCTGCTGGTGCGTTCAATGTGCAATTCCTGGGTGATGCCATGCTCGATGATGGCAACACGTGTTTCCTGGGGGGTGACATTGATGAGAATCTCACTGCTCATATCAGACAGAGGGCTGGGGTTGTGTTTGTTCAAAAAACGGTTATTCCTGTTTCTTCCAGTAATTGAGAAGTTTCAAATAGTGGTAATCCGACTACACCGCTATAACTCCCATCGATATTGATGATGAAAGCAGCCGCTTTTCCTTGGATAGCGTAGGCGCCTGCCTTGTCATGGGACTCGCCGCTGGCGATATAAGCCAGAATTTCGCGCTGGCTGATATCCCGGAACCGAACGGTGGTTGTCGATAAGCGCAATCTGGTCTGTTCCTGGAAAGTCAGTCCGACAGCAGTATAGACTTGGTGTTCCTGGCCGGAGAGTGCATGCAGCATTTCTGCTGCATGTCCCGTATCTCGCGGTTTTCCCAGGATACGGCCATCCAGTACGACGGTGGTATCTGCAGCCAGAACGGGCAAAAGGGGCAAGCCGCGCTGTTGCAGACGTAACCAGCCAGCTTCAGCCTTGGTGTGCGTGATTCTGTAGATATAATCCGCCGGAGATTCTGTCGGAATAGGGGTCTCATCTATATCTGCTGGCCGGGACAAAGCTTCCCGCATCAGCAATATGCTGTGCCTGATTCCTATTTGCTTGAGCAGATCACGCCTGCGGGTGCTGCGCGATGCCAGATAAATACAATTGCCAGCCGGAGTAATCATTGTTCAGATCAGATGTAACTTATATCTTTGTAGAGATTCGGTATGAAAAATATCTGTAACCTGAACTCTACCTCAGGATGGCGAGTCATGCACGGTGGTATGGGTGATTGCGGTTAATGGAAAATGCACGGTAAAGCTGTTCTGCCAGCAATACCCTGGCCAGTCCATGTGGAAGGGTCATGGCGGACAATGCCAGCTTTTCATGGGCCATCTGTTTGATATCCTGATGCAGCCCGTCAGCCCCGCCAATGATGAACGCAACATCCTGGCCGAATCCCATCCAGCGATCCATCATCTCTGCCAGTTTCATGGTCGTGACCTGTTTTCCTGATTCATCCAGTACAATGATATAGCATCCGGATGGCAGAACAGTCTGAATACGTTCACTTTCAGCCTGCAGCAGTTGCCTGGTATTCTTGCCGCCAACGCGCTTTTCCGGTTTGATTTCCACCAGCAGCAACTCGGCTTCTTTGGGCATGCGCTGGCAATATTCCCTATACCCTTCCCTGATCCAGTCCGGCATTTTGTTTCCAACGGCCAGGATATGGAATTTCATGTTTCAGATAAGCACATGCATGAAAATCATCGTGGCGGATCAATCAGAGAAACTGCATGCAACTCTAAAGCGGATCACGCAGTATACGGCTGTGAATCAGCCGTATACAGTAGAGTTTTCCTGAGGTGACCGCCAGGCTTGTTCCGACCAGAGTCCTTCCAGATCATAATAACTGCGAATGGCCGGCTGCATGATATGGACGACGATGTCTCCCAGATCGACCAGCAACCACTCTCCCGTTTGTTCGCCTTCTATTCCGTGAACTATGCCGCCAGTTGCTTTTACCTTTTCCTGTACATGGTTGGCCAGTGCTCTGGTCTGGCGTGTGGAGTCAGCACTGGCTACGATCATGGTGTTGCATAACGCAGTCAGCTTGCTGACATCCATCACATGGATATTGCTGGCTTTGAGGTCTTCCAGAGCTATGATTGCTGTTTCCAGCAGTTTTTCGGATGATTTCATTTTCCTCCGGTATAAAAGCTATGCTTGTCAATATAGTTAAGTATCGATTCAGGCAGCAGATAACGTGCACTCTTTCCTGAAGCGATGATATTTCTGATTGTTGTGGATGAAATATCCAGCAAGGTAATGGATGCTGTGAAGATGAGGCCAGCGGGAGAATTTTTCAACTCATTAGTCCTCCTTGCCCAGCGATCCTGACAGACATCCCGTAATTCATCGGGTAGATCAGACAGGGGGTTGACCGGAGCAGACCCGGGACGATTGACGATGACGAGGTGGCACAACTCAAACAGTTCACGCCAGTGATGCCAGTATGGCAGCCTGATAAAGGCATCGGCACCCGTGATGAAACACAGCGCAACAGGCCCATTTGCCTCGTATGCCTGCCGGATTTCACGCAGTGACTCGACACTGTAGGTTTCTCCGGGACGTTTGATTTCGCGGTCATCCACCGAGAATCGGGGGTTATCCCGAATGGCCTCCTGCAACATGGCAACGCGGTGTTTACCGGTTACAAAAGGAGGAGTACGCAACCTAGGATGGCCCGCCGGTAAAAAGAACAGCTGGTGCAGTTCCAGGATGTCCGCCACTTCTTCCGCTATTCTCAAATGCCCGTAATGAATGGGATCAAACGTTCCGCCATAAATTCCGATGAGCGAGTATGGGGCTATTTCGGCCATTTACCGGTCAATGTGTCATTGACATGACATAGGTCTTACGCGACTCAGAACAAGGCAAGACGCATATCTGCCAAAATACTGGCCAGATGTGCAGTGAAGCGTGCAGCCGATGCACCGTCGATGACCCGATGATCGTAGGATAACGAAAGCGGAAGCATCAGGCGCGGAACAAATTGCCCGTTCTGATAAACCGGTTTCAGACTTGCACGCGAGACGCCTAAGATTGCTACTTCTGGTGCATTGATAATGGGAGTGAAGCCTGTTCCGCCGATACCACCGAGGCTGGAAATGGTAAAACTTGCGCCTTGCATGTCGCCTGGCTTCAATTTACCTTCCCGAGCGAGTGAGGAGAGTCTGGTAAGCTCCTCGGCGATGCCGATCACTCCTTTCTGATCGGCATCCCGGATGACGGGGACCACCAACCCGTTGGGAGTGTCGGCCGCGAAACCCAAGTGGTAGTAGCGTTTGATGATGAGCTGGCTTTCTGTGGCGCTGCTATCCAGAGAGGCGTTGAATTCCGGAAATTTTTTCAGCGCTGCTGTAACTGCCTTGATGAGGAAAGCCAGTATAGTCAGTTTGGTACCGTTGTTCTGCCGGGATTCGTTATGGTTTTTTCTGAGCGTTTCCAGATCGGTGACG
>OBJA01002377.1_pt1 | contig 10938 bp, 10 predicted proteins | sample 1519751 | NCBI WGS metagenome assembly OBJA01 (sample SAMEA3881238, study PRJEB22517) | soil metagenome | biome: lake sediment; feature: soda lake sediment; material: sediment, water from around vicinity | place: India | collected 2013-12-23 | depth 3 m
CGATCGTGGATGCCATCCGCGATTTGTTCTGAGCGTCCGCAGGAAACGCCTCTCCCCGTTGCTGCCCCCGAGGGCAATAGCACTTGAGACGGCTCGTTGTGTTCTCGGCGGGTGATGCTTCAAAAGATGGCCGTCCGTCCGGGGACCACAGCGGGTGTGCCGTAAGGGCATGGTATTAAAAGGGTTTCTTGAGCGGGTTAGGGTGTTTACTGCAGCTGTATGCAGTTTTCTGCGGCTTTGGTCCCGAGGGCGATGGCAAGTGTGACAGGTGTCACACTTGCCCATGATTTTCCTGTTCATGTAAGGGTAATCCGCGGTGATTTCGGCCGTGTATCGGTACCACATTTCCCTCTCCCGCAGTACTATTCACGCGGAGGATTCAAGCGAGCCAACTGGGTGGTCAGGATTCGAGCACGCGCCTCGACCCAGTTTTCCAGGGGGAGACAATGAGTGGAAGTGTAGTTTTTCAGAAAACCGAGCTTGGCAAGACCGAGGTCACGCAACGCAGCGGCAAGCTGACGCCGCGGCAACGCAGGGTGCTGATCTTCATCGACGGCAAACATTCAGTCGCCGACTTGCGGGAGATGGTCGCCGCCGACGACCTGACCCACACGCTGGGCATGCTCGAGGAGGATGGGTACATCGAGTTGCTCGGCAAGCGCGAAGAGGGGGGCGACATCCAGGTAACCGATGGTCCCCTGCCGTCGATCACTGCGTTTCGCCCGCTTCCGGAGACGCTCGATCCGAAGAAGCTGGACATGGCCAAGCACTTCATGATCAACACCATCAAGACCTTTTGCGGGGGGTATTCCCACGTCAGCCTGCAGAGTGACATCTTCGAAGCGCCCGACCATCAGGCGTTGCGCGGCTATTTCGACCTCTGGTATCACGCCATCGTTGAATCGCGCGAAGGCAAACGGCGCAGCGAGGAACTGCGCGAGGATCTGCTCAAGGTCATCTGAGAACCTTCGGAAAGCGGCTCATGCCGCTCCCGCCCGCTGAGGGGGCAAGAGATCTTGAGGGGGCTCCGCGTTTTCTTGAGAGCGGGTGCAGGGAGCTTGGCCAACGTCGGGTGCCAGTTCCGCGGCATTTCCCCGTTGCCCGTGGAACTCGGCCAGGGCCATGATCTCACCACGTATCCACGCCTGCGCCGGGTCGTGACGGTGGCGGGCGTGCCAGATCAGGTACATCGGCATCGGTGGGTGGGCAAAGGGCAGCGGGGCGTGCTCCAGGCCGCGCAACTGGCCGGCCGACAGCAGCCCGGGCGCGGTCACCAGAAACTGGCTGCCGCGTAAAAAGGCCGCCACACCCGCAAAGCCCGGCACCATCACCGCGAAGCGGCGTTCGATGCCGAGCGCGCGCAGTGACTGGTCGAAGTCCAGCAGGCGGTCGTTGTCATACACCACGGTGACGTGTTCGGCGGCGAGATAGGACTCGAGGCCGTCCGGTGCGTCGCGCTGGCTGCCGTCGTAGAACACCCGATAAGAGTCGTCGAACAGTCGCTTGTGCACGATGTCTCCACCGTCCGGAGGGCGGGGCGAGATGACCAGATGACACTGCGCGTCGCGCAACATGTCCACCGTTGGCACCGCCGACGGGATCACCCGTAACCGCAGCCTGGGGGCGCGGACGCGCAGACGGTGCAGCAAGGCGGGCAGGAGCAGGTCGCGCTGCAGATCGTTGGCGGCGATCGTGATCGTGGTGTCGAGTGTCTCCGGCGAAAAGTCGCGCGCGGTGACGAAATGACGCATTTCGTCGAGCAGGCCGCGGGCCTGCACCGCCAGCGCGGCGGCGCGCTCGGTGGCGACGATGCCACGGCCGGACTTGACGAACAGCGGATCGCCGACGATGGCGCGCAGGCGGTCGAGCATGTGACTGACCGCCGACTGCGTCACGCCGAGGCGTTCGGCGGCCCGCGTGATCGATCCTTCGTCATGGACGCAGACCAGCAGCTGCAGCAGGCGGCCGTCCAGGTTTAAATAATCAGTTTTGTTCATGTGTTTCATCTTTGAATCCCTGTTTATCTCATGGGTTCGGTGGCGCAAACTCGGGGTTGCGGGTTCATCCGCATCGACACCAGGAGGAGATGCCCATGGGGAATCATAGACGGGTGCCGGACATTCCGGGCACCACCCTGTTCGACGGCGAGCAGGCGCAAAAGGGGTATGCGCTGAACAAGATGTGCTTCTCGTTCAATTCGGCCGACAACCGCGCCGAGTTCAAGCGCGACGAAGCCGCCTATTGCGCGAAGTTCGGACTCAATGAAGAGCAGACGCGGGTGATTCGCGAGCGCGACGTGCTCGGTCTGATCGCCGCCGGCGGCAACGTGTATTACCTGGCCAAGTTCGCCGGCATTCTCGGGCTCGACGTACAGGACCTGGGGGCCGCGCAGACCGGCATGACCAAGGACGAATTCAAGGCCATGCTGGTGGCCGCGGGGAGATAAGACATGGCGAAGATCGTAGGCGCAATCACCACCTCGCACGTTCCGGCCATCGGTCGTGCGATTGCCGGCAATCTGCAGGACGATCCGTACTGGAAGCCGTTCTTCGAGGGCTTTCCGCCCGTTCATGAATGGCTGGAGAAGGTCAGACCGGACGTGGCCGTCGTCGTGTACAACGATCACGGACTGAATTTCTTTCTCGACAAGATGCCGACCTTTGCTGTTGGCGCGGCACCGGAATACCACAACGCCGACGAGGGCTGGGGCATTCCCACGCTGCCGCCGTACCGGGGCGCGCCAGCGTTTTCCTGGCACATCATCAACGAACTGGTCGAGCGCGAGTTCGATCTGACCACCTGCCAGGAAATGCTCGTTGATCATGCGTTCTCGCTGCCGCTGAAGTTGCTGTGGCCCAACGAGGCGCGTTGCCCGGTGGCGACCATTCCGGTGTGCATCAACACCGTGCAGTATCCGCTGCCGTCGGCCACGCGCTGCCTCAAGCTCGGCCGCGCGCTGGGCGAGGCGATCGCATCGTGGGAAGAGGATCTGCGGGTGGTGATCATCGGTACCGGAGGGTTGTCGCATCAGCTCGATGGCGAGCGTGCCGGCTTCATCAACAAGGATTTCGATCTCGCCTTCATGGAGAGCCTGATCGACAACCCGGAGTGGGTCACGCAGTATTCGAATGCCGAGATCGTCGAAAAAACCGGCACCCAGGGCATCGAGCTGCTGATGTGGGTGGCCAGCCGTGCGGCGCTGCCGGGCAAGGTCCGCAAGGTGCACGCCAACTACCATATCCCGATCTCCAACACTGCCACCGGTCTGCTGGTGATGGAGCCGGTCGAGCAGGTCTGACGAAAAAAGCCCGGGCTCGCCCCGGGCTTCTTTCGAGCTACGCGCAGGCCGGTCCGACTGGCCCGGACCCACGAGTCTTACTTGAAGGTTTCGTCGAACGGCAGGCCGACGTAGTTCTCGGCAACGGTGGTCTGTCCGGCGGTGGAGCTCATCAGGTAGTCGAGTTCGGCCAGCTGGATCTTGTGCTCGATCGGGTCGTCGTTGAACTTGTGCGAGATCGACGTGAACCACCACGAGAAGCGCACCGCCGCCCAGACCCGGCGCAGGGCCGTCTCCGAGTAGCGATCCAGCAGATCGGTACGCCCGTCCTGGTAGTACGCGATCAACGCGGTCGACAGGTAGTACATGTCGGAGGCCGCCAGGTTCAGGCCCTTGGCGCCGGTCGGTGGCACGATGTGGCCGGCGTCGCCGACGAGGAACATGTTGCCGAAACGCATCGGCTCGGCGACGAAGCTGCGCAGAGGCGCGATGCTCTTCTCGATCGACGGCCCGGTCACCATCTTCTCGGCCACTTCAGGCGGCAGGCGGCGACGGATCTCGTCCCAGAAACGCTCGTCCGACCAGTCCTCGACTTTCTCGTCGAGGCCGACCTGGATGTAGTACCGGCTGCGCGTGTGCGAACGCATCGAACACAGGGCAAAGCCGCGCTTGTGGTTGGCGTAGATCAGCTCCTCATGCACCGGTGGTGTGTCCGACAGCAGACCAAGCCAGCCAAAGGGATAGATGCGCTCGTACTCGGTGATCATTTCGCGCGGCACCGCTGCGCGCGACGCGCCATGGTAGCCATCGCAACCGGCGATGTAGTCGCAGGCGATGCGCACGTGGCGATCTTCCTGCACATACTCGAGGGCCGGCTTGCCGTCGAGGAAATCCACCGGATGCACGCCGCGCGCCTCGAAGATCACGGTGATGTTCTCATCCTTGAGCACCGCGTCGTACAAGTCCTTGGTGAGCTCGGTCTGGCCATAGACCATCACCTGTTTGCCGCCGGTCAGCGACGCCATGTCGATGCGTTCCATGCGGTTGTCGAACGACAGCATGATGCCGTCGTGGAGCAGGCCCTCGCGGTCCATGCGTTCGCCGACCTGGGCGCGTCGCATCAGGTCCGCCATGCCCTGTTCCAGAATGCCGGCGCGGATCCGGCCTTCCACATGTTCACGCGTCTGACGTTCGAGGATGACGCTCTTGATTCCGGCGAGGCTGAGCAGACGGGCCAGGCACAGCCCGGACGGCCCGCCGCCGATGATGCCGACTTGGGTTTCCATTATTTCTCTCTCCTTGTTGTGGGTGAAACGTTTGTGCCTGAACTATAGAAGTGTGGAGTACTTGGTGCTTGAACTTGGAGGGATGAATACTTGTACTTTTCGAAAGTCGCCGCCACACTCTTGAACAAAGCGCGCATGGATGCGGCCATTTCTGCCGGACGCAGAAAAGGGACGCGGATCCAGCGTCGCCCTGTTTGCCGAAAAGTACCTGGAGTGCGCCTGAAACATGCCCGACCGACATCACGAACGCACCGCCGTACCCACCTACAAGCTCTTCGGAGAGCAGCGCTTGTGGCCGACCCCCGAGCCGGTGCATTACGAGACCATCGCCGAGCGCAGCGCGCTTCACGACTGGGAGATTTCTCCGCACAGCCACGACAATCTGGTTCAGCTGCTGTTTCTGGAAAGCGGTGCGGCAGACATGACGCTGGAGGATCGCGTGCTGGCACTGGCGCCACCCTGCCTGGTGTATGTGCCCGCTCGCACGGTACATGGCTTTCGGTTCTCGGCCGACATCGTCGGTCATATCGTGACGCTTCCCGAGTACCTGCCGGCGGAGCTGCTCGCGCACGCGCTTGAAGCCCGTGCCGGCCTGGCCGCGACCGCGCACTGGCCGCTACATGACGATGGCGACGACGAGGACATGTTCCAGGCCTTTCGCATGCACTTCGCGCAACTTGCCCGCGAGTACCGAGGACGCGGCGCGGGCAGGGTCGGGTTGATGCTCGCCACTCTCTCGCTGATGCTGATCCACGTCGCGCGGATGGCCGGCGTGACCCTGCCCGAACCCGGTCGCGATCGCTTTCGGCAGCGCGTCGAACGTTTTGCCGAGCTCATCGAAAACCACTTTCGGGAATGGCGGCCGCTGGCGTTCTACGCCGACCGCCTCGGCGTATCCACGGCACAACTCAACAACACCTGCCGCCGCGAAACCGGCCACAGTGCACAACACATGCTCCACCAGCGCCTGCTGCTCGAGGCCCGGCGGCTGCTCGCGTTCTCCGACCTTGATGTCACGGCCATTGCCTACGCGCTGGGGTTCAAGGATCCGGCGTATTTCTCACGCTTCTTCACCCGCCACGAAGGCGTCGCACCGTCGGGGTATCGGGGACGGCATTGGGGAGGGTGATCCTGCCGAGCATGACGACCTGAGCTGCCCTCGAACACTCAATCGGTGGCGCTGTAAGCCGGAATCTTGTGCGACTGAACGGCGCACACTCTCTGACCCGACGAGACCGGGTGTTCGTCACCACGTGACTCCTCAGGCCTCGATTCCCCGGCGCACCATGTCCACCATGCGGTCCGCGATCTCGCGTGGACCACGCGCGCCCTCGCGGTACCAGATATGGACCCAGTTCATCGCGCCAAGCAGCATCAGGCGCAGCAGGCTGCGGTCGGTGCCGGGTTTGACGGGCAGGGCGTCGATGATCTCGCGGAACACGTTTTCGTAGGCGACGCGATAGGGCTGGATGCGGGCGAGCAGGTCGTGGTTGCCGATCATCGCGAGGTTATGCCCGGTCAGGCGGTCCACTGGCGTACCTTCGACCAGGCCGATGACGTGGACTTCACAGGCCAGGCGCAGTCGTTCCCATGGGTCGTCGGATTGTGACGAGATCCTGCGGACGCGACCGGCGACGATCTTCAGCCCTTCCTGCTGCACCGACACGTAGAGGTCTTCCTTGGACTGGAAGTGGTGGTAGACGGAGCCGGGGAGCAGTCCCGCCTTGCGTGCAATGTCACGCATCGAGGTGCGGTCGTAGCCCTTTTCGGAGAACAGGTCGGCGGCGGCGTCGAGGATGATGCGCGCGCGCTCCAGCGGTTCGCCGCTGGCGACGCCGGTCGCGGCGTTGGTGCCGGTGCCGCCCTTGCCGTTGGCCAGGCGTGCGCTGAGCTTGCCGCGTTCGAGCAGGCGGCGCTGGTTTTCGGTGAGCGAGGCGAGGCCGTCGTGGCGCTCCGCGACCAGCGCCTGCAGGCGCTTGACGGTGGTTTCCAGGCCGTGCTTTTGCCAGATGTAGCGCACACCCGACGGCGAGATGCTCAGGCCTTGCTGGCGCAGGTGCTCGGCCACCGCCGCCTGGCCGAGCTCCGGCTCGGTGCGGGCGATCCGCAGGATGGCGCTTTCGACGTCGCCGGGGGCGTCGGTGGCCGTCTTTTCGATCGGAAGCAAGCTCATCGTCTTTTCATTCGGTTGGTTTCGTGACTGCAGGCAGGATAGTACCCGTCTCCTGACGCCTGGTCTTCCGGGTGGCCCGACCCGCGCCGTGGGTCAAACTACCCGAAGAAACGACTGTGCGTTACAAGGCGAACGGCAGTGCCGCAATGAGCGGCACGTCGTGGGCGCGCGTGGCGTTGGTCGACGACGTGTCACCGTCCGTTCTCCGGGGTAAGTGTAAAACTAACTAACTTGCTTGAACAAGTGTTTGACAAGTTAGTTTTAGCTCTGCTACCTTGAGCGTCATCTGCTGCAGAAGCGTTGTGCACCGAATGCACTGAATGCGCCGATGTGGCCGATCGGTAATTGGCAATGACCAGGAACCGTGGCAATGAACAAGAGCGAACCGATTCGCCATGTCTTCGATTTTTTGTCGAGGCAATAAAAAAGATAAAAGACCATCTGGAGGAGAACTCGGTGGATTTGCAAATAGCGCTGATCCTGGGTCAGGACGGGATCACCAACGGAGCGATTTACGCGCTGGCCGCGTTGGCGCTGGTGTTGGTGTTCGCGGTGACGCGGGTGATTTTCATACCGCAGGGTGAGTTCGTAGCCTATGGCGCGCTCACGCTGGCGATGATCGAGAACGGGATTTTTCCGGCGACGGTGTGGATGCTGCTGGCCGCGGGGCTGGTGGTGACGGTGATGGACGGCGTGGGCGCGCTGCGCACGGGCCAGCCGAAGCGGCTGCTGACGGTGGCCGGCATCAACGTGCTCTACCCGCTGCTGTTGCTGGCGTTGATGTGGACGCTGCCGCTGAAGGAGCTGCCGCTGCTGGTGCAGGTGCTGATCACGCTGCTGGTGGTCGTGCCGATGGGGCCGATGCTGTACCGCATCGTCTATCAACCGATCGCCGAAGCGCCGGTGCTGGTGCTGCTGATCGTGTCGGTGGCCGCGCACGTGGCCATGGTCGGGCTGGGGCTGGTGTTCTTCGGTGCCGAAGGCTACCGCACCTCGCCATTCAGCCAGGCACGCTTTGACGTCGGCCCGATGATGATCAGCGGACAAAGCATCTGGGTCGTGCTCGCCTCGCTGTTTCTCATCGTCGCGCTCGCCCTGTTCTTCAGCCGCACCCTCTACGGCAAGGCCCTGCGCGCGACCGCGATCAATCGCAACGGCGCGCGGCTGATGGGCATCTCGCCGTCGCTGGCGGGCAAGCTCACCTTCTTCCTGGCCGCGCTGATCGGCGTGTTCTCGGGCGTACTGATCAGCCCGATCACCACCATCTACTACGACACCGGCTTTCTGATCGGCCTGAAAGGCTTCGTCGGCGCCATCATCGGCGGACTGGCCAGCTACCCGATCGCCGCGGCCGGCGCCCTCATGGTTGGCCTGCTCGAAGCGTTCAGCTCGTTCTGGGCCAGCGCCTACAAGGAAGTCATCGTGTTCACCCTCGTCATCCCGGTGCTGCTGTGGCGCTCGCTCACCACCCATCACATGGAGGACGAAGAATGAACTTCAGCCTCTCTCCGCGCGTGATCCTCGGCGTGCTGATGGCCGTGCTGCTCATCGCCCCGCAGACCCTGCCGCCGTTCTACGTCACCCTGCTCAACTACATCGGCCTGTACGCCATGGTCGCGCTTGGGCTGGTGCTGCTCACCGGCGTGGGCGGGCTCACCAGCTTCGGCCAGGCCGCCTTCGTCGGGCTGGGCGCCTACACCACCGCCGTGCTCACCACCGGCAGCGCCACGCTGCCCGGCTGGATCGCCTGGGCCGGCGCCTCGCCGTGGATTACCCTCGTCGTCGGGCTGGTGATCACCGCCGCCGCCGCGATCCTGATCGGCTCGCTCACCCTTAAGCTCTCCGGCCACTTCCTGCCGCTGGGCACCATCGCCTGGGGCATCAGCCTGTACTACCTGTTCGGCACCATGCAGACCCTGGGCGGGCACACCGGGCTGGCCGGCATCCCCGCCATCAGCGTGTTCGGCCTCGAGCTGCGCCAGGGCAACCAGATCTTCTACCTGATCTGGGCCTTCCTGATGATCGGCATCTACACCACCCACAACCTGCTCGACTCGCGCGAAGGGCGGGCCATCCGCGCCCTCAAGGGCGGCATCATCATGGCCGAGGCGATGGGCGTGAACACCGCCCGCTCGCGCATGGTCATCTTCGTCATCGCCGCGCTGCTCGCCTGCGCCTCGGGGTGGCTGTACGCGCACATGCAGCGCTTCGTGAACCCGACCCCGTTCGGCCTGCACATGGGGATCGAATACCTCTTCATGGCCGTGGTCGGTGGCGCCGCGCATGTGTGGGGCGCGCTCGTCGGGGCCGGGCTGATCACCATCCTCAAGCACTGGCTGCAGGACATCCTGCCCAAGCTGCTGGGCCAGAGCGGCAACTTCGAAATGATCGTGTTCGGCATGCTGATGATTCTCGTGCTGCACAAGGCGCGCGAAGGGCTGTGGCCGATCTTCACCCGCCAGATCAAGCGCGTCCTGCCCATTCGTGGCGCGCGGCGCACGGTCGACGCCGCCGTCGAGCCCCTGCCGCGGCGCGAAATGCCCGCCGCCGGCAGCTTGCTGCTCGACGCGCGCGAGGTCACCCGCAAGTTCGGCGGGCTGGTCGCCAACAAGAACATGAGCCTGCAAGTGCACGCCGGCGAGATCCTCGCCCTGATCGGCCCCAACGGCGCCGGCAAGAGCACCATGTTCAACCAGGTCTCCGGCGTCGACACCCCCACCTCGGGTGAGGTGCTGTTCATGGGCGAGGCCGTGGCCGGTCGCGACTCGCGCGAGATCGCGCGCATGGGCATGAGCCGCACCTTCCAGCACGTCAAGATGCTGCCCACCATGAGCGTGCTCGAGAACGTCGCCATCGGCGCGCACCTGCGCGGCAGCAAGGGCGTGCTCGCCTCGGCCTGGCGCCTGGACCGTGCCGAAGAAGCGCGCCTGCTGGCCGAAGCGGCGCGCCAGATCGAGCGCGTGGGGCTGGCCGAACACCTGTTCGACGAAGCCGGCAGCCTCGCCCTGGGCCAGCAGCGCATCCTCGAGATCGCCCGTGCGCTGGCCTCCGACCCGTGCCTGCTGCTGCTCGACGAGCCGGCCGCCGGCCTGCGCTACAAGGAAAAGCAGGCGCTGGCCGAGCTGCTCAAGAAGCTCAAGCGCGAAGGCATCGGCATCCTGCTCGTCGAACACGACATGGACTTCGTGATGGGGCTGGTCGATCGCGTGGTGGTGATGGAATTCGGCGAGAAGATCGCCGAGGGGCTACCGGAACAGGTGCAACAGGATCCGGCCGTGCTCGAAGCGTATCTCGGAGGGGTCGAGTGATGAGTGAGCAGCAAGCAAGCCGCACCGTGCTCGAAGTGCGCGACCTGTGCGTGTCCTACGGTCAGGTCGAGGCGCTGACCAAGGCCAACATCCGCGTCGGCGAAGGCCAGATCGTCACCGTGATCGGCCCCAACGGCGCGGGCAAGACGACGATGCTGGCGGCGATCATGGGGGTGTTGCCCTCGCGCGGGGAGATCCGCTTCGACGGTCACGTCGATATCGGTGCCGACGTCGAGACCATGGTCGCGCGCAAGATGAACCTGGTGCCCGAAAAGCGCGAGCTGTTCGGCGAGATGAGCGTCGAGGACAACCTCGTGCTGGGGGCCTTCCAGCGCTACCGGGAGGGCAAGCGCGATCACGCCGACACGCTCGAAGAGGTGTATGCGCTGTTCCCGCGGTTGAAGGAGCGGCGCACCCAGCTGGCGGGCACGCTGTCGGGCGGCGAGCGGCAGATGCTGGCGGTGGGCCGTGCGCTGATGGCCAAGCCGCGGCTGCTGATGCTCGACGAGCCGAGCCTGGGGCTGGCGCCGCTGATCGTGCGCGAGATCTTCCGCATCATCTCGGAGCTGAAGAGTCGCGGGGTGTCGATTCTGCTGGTGGAGCAGAACGCGCGCGCGGCGCTGCAGGTGGCTGATTACGGCTATGTGCTCGAGACCGGCGAGGTCGCGATGGAGGGCCCGGCGCACGAGCTGGCCGACGATCCGCGGGTGATCGAGACGTATCTTGGCCTTGGGGGAAAGCAGAAGCAAGCCTGAGCCGGCAACGGAACCGGTAGGCTACGGTCCGGTCATCGGTAACCTCCGACGACCGGGTCTTCCTGTCCGGGAGTATCGTGGCCCGTCGATTCCCACGTTTCGGTCGCCCCGTCGCCGCGACATGGCGAACGGAATGCAG
>OBJA01002378.1_pt1 | contig 10935 bp, 12 predicted proteins | sample 1519751 | NCBI WGS metagenome assembly OBJA01 (sample SAMEA3881238, study PRJEB22517) | soil metagenome | biome: lake sediment; feature: soda lake sediment; material: sediment, water from around vicinity | place: India | collected 2013-12-23 | depth 3 m
AGCAATGGCCTGCATGACCCTCTGGCTACCTATGTGAAACGTCAACACGCCCTAGGGCTCCATGAATAAATTTGAAGCGGATCGTCGTTTCGGTTAGAATTCCGTCTTCTTCAGGCGCGTAGCTCAGCTGGTTAGAGCACCACCTTGACATGGTGGGGGTCGTTGGTTCGAGTCCAATCGCGCCTACCAGAAGACAGCCAGATTCTGGCATCTGCCACCACCATCCTGGTTTCAGTCATCTCCCTTTCATATTTTGTCTTGTTTCCCGCTTATGGGGAGTTTTCTGATTTTCATTTACTTTCCAGCATACGAATAGCCTGTGCATTACTGGAGGAAAATACCTTTTCTGCTGCTTCCTGCCATGGCAGCCAGACATACCCAAGATGCTCACGGGATGAAACCACGACTGGTATCGTTTTTGGTAGTTCCAAACCAAACACATGTTCGGTGTTGTGAGTGGTGCCAGGCGAGTAGCGCCAGCTCCATTCCTCAAAGATTTCGTAGCAGTTTTGTATTTGCCAGTCAGTTAAAACGTAATCCTCAGTATTCAGACAGGTTTCTTCTCTAACCTCACGTAGCGCCGTCTGCAGCAGTGTTTCCCCGGGATCCTGACTGCCTGTAACAGACTGCCAGTAACCGGGGTGGTCGGCACGTTCCAGCAGCAGCACCTGGAGATCAGCCGTGTGGATCACCACCAGAACGGATACGGGCAGTTTATAGCGTTGCAACGGACAATCCGGTCAACTGTTCGTGTTTTCGGTCCGGCGCAGCCGGATATGCAGCTCTTGCAACTGTTTCTCCTCGACCGCACCAGGTGCTTGTGTCAGTAGACATTGGGCACGTTGTGTCTTGGGGAAGGCAATTACATCGCGAATGGAGTCTGCTCCAGTCATCATGGCAACGATACGGTCGAGGCCAAAAGCGATGCCTCCGTGCGGTGGCGCACCGTATTGCAAGGCATCCAGCAGAAAGCCAAATTTCAGTTTTGCTTCATCATCCGATATGTTCAATGCCTGAAACACCTTGCTTTGTATATCCTGCCGGTGAATACGAATCGAACCACCACCGATTTCCATACCGTTCAGAACCATGTCATATGCTCTGGAGAGCGCTTTGCCAGGATCACTCGTCAGAAAATCCTCATGCCCCTGACTGGGAGAGGTAAAGGGGTGATGCAGAGCCTGCCAGCGTTTTTCTTCCTCATCCCATTCGAACATCGGAAAATCTACAACCCACAAAGGTTGCCAGGTATCTGTGGCCAGACCGTGCTCATGCCCGATCTTGACGCGTAATGCGCCCAGTGCATCATTGACGACTTTGGCTTTGTCGGCACCGAAAAATACCAGATCGCCATTTTGCGCCTGAGTGCGCTCGATTATTGATTGTACGACGGACTCAGGCAGGAACTTCAGAATGGGAGACTGCAAACCCTCCATTCCTCTAGTCAAGTCATTGATCTTGATATAGGCCAGCCCCTTTGCTCCGTAAATACCAACAAACTGGGTGTATTCATCAATTTCCTTGCGGGATAATTCCCCACCGCCGGGAACCCGCAGCGCAGCCACTCGTCCTCCTGTTTTCTGTGCAGCGTCGCGGAATACCTGGAAAGGTACATCCTGCATCAGGTCGGTCAGTTCCGTCAGAACCAACGATACACGCAAATCCGGTTTGTCCGATCCGTAAAGGAACATGGCGTCAGCATAGCTGAGCTGAGGGAAGGGATCAGGCAGGCTGATATCGAGCACACTTGCGAACAGACGGCGGATCATGTCCTCCATCATGCCCATGATTTCGTTTTCCGAGAGGAAAGAGGTTTCGATGTCGATCTGGGTGAATTCCGGCTGGCGGTCGGCACGCAAATCTTCATCCCGGAAACAGCGGGTAATCTGATAGTATCGGTCGAAGCCGGATACCATCAGCAGTTGCTTAAATAATTGCGGAGATTGCGGCAGCGCAAAGAAATAACCGGCATTGACGCGTGAAGGTACCAGATAATCGCGCGCACCTTCCGGGGTAGATTTGGTCAGCATCGGTGTTTCTACATCGATGAAGCCATGCTGATCGAGGAAAGTGCGTACTGCCATGGTGACCTGGTGCCGCAGGCGGATGTTGCGCTGCATCACCGGGCGGCGCAAATCCAGATAGCGGTATTCCAGCCGTATCGCCTCGCTCAGATTGTCGTCATCCATCTGGAAAGGAGGGGTGAGTGAAGGATTGAGAATTTCGATGGTATCGACCAGTACCTCGATTTCTCCGCTGAGAATTCCGTGATTGACCGTTCCTTCCGGGCGATGGCGTACCGCACCGGTGATTGCGAGCACGAACTCGTTACGGATTTTCTCTGCAATCTGGAAGGCGGTAACATTATCAGGATCGCAGACGATCTGAACGATCCCCTCACGGTCACGCAGGTCGATGAAGATGACTCCACCGTGATCACGCCGGCGATGCACCCAGCCGCATAATGTAATCGTTCTATCCAGATGGCGTGTGTTGATGGCGCCGCAATAGTCAGTACGCATAAGTGACGTTGATGTTGATTGAATGAAAAAGTCGGTTGTTCGGTTATTTCGCCCTTAAAAATGCTGCCAGGGCATTATTCGTATTAATCTGCAGAGGAAACAGTGGGGGCAGAGGATGCAGCGGCTGATGCCGGTGTTTTCGCCGTAGTCGCAGTCGTCGTGCTGTCAGTCGCAGGGCTTGCAGCTGCTTTATCGGTGCTGGCCGTTTCCTTGCCGGGTTCTTCTTTGGGTTTTGAATCGGATCGGGTATTTTTATTTCTGAAATCTGTTACATACCAGCCGGTTCCCTTCAGCTGGAAACCTGCAGCAGATACCTTTTTGACATAATCGCTGCTGCCGCAGGCAGGGCAATTTGCGATCGGGGCATCACTCATTTTCTGCAGATGCTCTTTCTCCAATCCACATGCATGACAGGCATACTCATAGATCGGCATGTTTTCCTCCTTGGAATAAAATCTTGAAAAACGGCATTATACTTGACTGCAGGTGTAATTTCCCTGGGGCAATGCTGACTTCAGTTTAAGAAACAGTCTTCTGGCTAATTTTCCTTTCTGCCGTATTTATCCTCGAACCGGACGATATCATCCTCTCCCAGATAGGAACCGGACTGGACTTCAATCATTTCCAGTGGCACACGTCCCGGATTTTCCAGCCGATGTGGTGTTCCCAACGGGATGAAGGTGGATTCGTTCTCGCTGACCAGAAAGGTTTTGTCTGCCCGGGTAACCTGTGCTGTTCCCCGTACTACGATCCAGTGCTCGGCGCGGTGGTGGTGCATTTGCAATGACAGCGCTGCGCCGGGGTTGACGACGATTCGTTTGACCTGGAAACGCTCCCCTCTGTCGACTGAATCGTACCAGCCCCATGGACGGTATATTTTGCGGTGCGAACGGATTTCCGGACGGTTCCGTTGCTTCAGTATATCGACGATATGTTTGACTTCCTGTGTTTTATCCTGATGTGCCACCAGAACTGCATCGGATGTTTCCACGATCACTACATTTTCCACGCCGATGCAGGCAACCAGCCGATGCTCGGAAAATGCCAGAGTGTCGTGACAGGCGTGCAGCAGTACATCACCGCGTACCACGTTGCCTGATTCATCCTTCTGTAATGTGCGCCATAACGCATCCCATGCGCCAATATCCGACCATCCGGCAGAGAGCGGAATGATGGCGCCTGGCGGTAACATGTCCGGAAGTGCGGAAAGCGTTTCCATGACCGCATAATCGATTGAATCACTTGGACAAGCGGCAAACGCAGTCTTGTCGATACGGTAAAAATCACCATCGATCAAGCCTGATTGCCAAGCAGCGCGACAGGCTTCCAGAATATCCCGACGGCAGGTATCAATGGCGGCAAGCCAGATCGATGCACGCATCATGAACATGCCGCTATTCCACAGGTAGGAGCCTTCTTCCAGGTAATTCTGTGCGGTGGCCAGATCCGGTTTTTCGACAAAACGCGCAATCCGGAAAGTGCTCGGTTCATGCAGTGCTGTACCGTACTGGATATAGCCATAGCCAGTTTCCGGAGTATTTGGTGTGATGCCGAAAGTGACCAGCATGTCACTTTCAGCAAGTGCCATTCCTTTCTGAATGGTTGCCTGAAAAGCTGAAATATCTGTGATGACATGGTCAGACGGCATGACCAGCAGAACCGGATCATCACTTTCCTGCATGGCAGCCAGTGCGGCTATCGTCAGCGCAGGAGCTGTGTTGCGTCCGTAAGGTTCGAGAATGATCTTGCCGGCTTTGCCCAGAACTCGCAGTTGCTCCGCAATCACAAACCGATATTCTTCGTTGCTGACGATGATGGAAGGCTGGACGGCAATATCTTCCAACCCGTCCAGGCGACGTACGGTTTCCTGCAGCAGGGAATACCGGTTGACCAGTGGCAGTAACTGTTTGGGGTACTGCTGGCGTGAAAGTGGCCATAGGCGTGTACCTGAGCCACCGGAGAGAATGACGGGAATGAGCGTGTGTTTCATGTGTACATTGGTTTGATCACAGGGAAAATGGCAGTCTTTCGCCGGATTTCAGGGATGCAGTTCTCTGGTAAGTATCTCCACGATGCGGCGTGCGGCGTTGCCATCCCACAAGTGCGGTCGGCGTCCTTGCTTGCCGCGTCCTCCCAGAATATCGTCAACCGCGGCCAGTATTTGTTCAGGGCAGGTGCCTGCCAGCGTGTTCGTGCCTTCCTCCACCGTGATCGGTCGTTCGGTATTTTCCCGGATGGTGATGCAGGGAACTCCCAGGGCAGTGGTTTCTTCCTGCAGACCACCGCTGTCGGTTAGAACGAGCGTGGCATCTTTCCATAGATGAAGAAATGGCATATAAGCTTGCGGGCCCATCAGGATGATATTCGGCCCAAGATCGATATTGAATTTCTTCAGGTTGTTCTGCGTGCGTGGGTGAGCCGGGAAGACAAGTGGTAGACGTTTGGCAATTTGTCTCAGTGTCAGACTGATACGCTCCAGGACTTCAGGATTATCTACATTGCTTGGCCGATGCAGTGTGACCACACCATACGGTTGATTATCCAGCGAGATCTTTAGCTGACTGGTTTCAAAGCCGGAAGTATCTGCTCGTGCAAGCTGTTCTACCTGATAAAGCAGGTTGTCTACCATGACATGACCGACGTAGTGAATGGCTGATGCCAGCTTGCCTTCCTGCAGCAGATGCTGTTGTCCACTCGGTTCAGTTACGAAAAACCAGTCGGTGATACTGTCTGTCACCAGGCGGTTGATTTCTTCCGGCATGCACATATCGCCACTGCGTAGCCCCGCTTCAACATGGGCAACCGGGATATGCAGTTTCTTGGCCACGATGGAACAGGCCAGCGTTGAGTTGACATCGCCCACGACCAGTACCGCATCTGGTGGTTCCGTTTGACAGTATTCTTCGAAGGCAACCATGATTTTGGCAGTCTGCTGCGAATGACTGCCCCCTCCAGCCGCCATGAAAATGTCCGGCTGCGGAATCCCCAGTTCCTCGAAGAAAACATCATTCATTTTCCGATCATAATGCTGACCGGTGTGGACTATTTTATAGATCAGCCTGTCCTGTTGCTGCAAAGCACGGACGATGGGTGCAATTTTCATGAAATTAGGTCGGGCACCGGCAATGAGATAGACCTTTTTCTGCATAATCTTCCCTAACGAAACAATGAGCAGGATTGTAAACCATCCAGAGTATGCTGCCGGCAGGAAAACATGGGTTTTTCCCGCCTGTTTATGCAAATGGAGTTAAAGGTGGGCAGAGGCGATCAATCAGGGCTTCTGTTATTTGTCCGCTTCATCAAATTTCTGAGTGTTACCGAAGCAGGTTACAGGACTTATAATGACCGCATTCGATTCTACATCTGATCAGGAGAAATCATGCCTTCATTCGATATTGTCTCTGAAGTGGATAAACAGGAAATTCGCAATGCGGTTGATCAATTGAACAAGGAAGTTTCCACTCGGTTTGATTTCAAGGGCTCGGATGCCCGTGCCGAACAAACTGATTATGAACTTTATCTTTACGCTGATGATGAATTCAAACTTGGCCAGGTCATGGATATTCTGATGACTAAATTTACTAAACGCGAGATTGATGTTCGCTGCCTGGAAAAGGGTCAGACCGAAAAAATCAGTGGCAATAAGGTGAAGCAGAAGGTAACGGTTAAAACCGGGGTGGAAAGTGATCTTGCTAAAAAGATCATCAAACTGGTCAAGGACAGTAAACTTAAAGTCCAGGCGAGTATTCAGGGTGAGGTGGTGCGGGTGACTGGTGCCAAGCGTGATGTCCTGCAGGAAGTCATTCAATTGGTGAAGGGCAGTATTACCGAACTGCCGCTGCAGTTTCGCAACTTTCGAGATTGATTGAACAGGACACTATCAAAATAATTTCAGTTGCGATTCCGAGCAACCCCGCAGTAATCAGTAAATTAATACCTGATACTGCAGTTATGCTCGAGTGGTGTCTGAATGATCAGTAGCTTATTTCAAGAGTATCAGTAATTCCACTGTAGCTGGAATCTCAGGACATCAGCCTTGTATCGTTCGTAAGGAGCACTTGCTAAATTAGTACGATCCATCATGTGATAAACCGCTGTAAGTTCAATTTCTTTCATAACTTGCCATTCCAATCCAAATTCCCAATCATTAACGTGGTTTCTCGGGGCATTGCGCTCGAATTTCTGACCGCCCTTGAAGTGCTGCCATTTAACGAATGGGAACAACGTTCCCCAGCGCAATCCATCGATTTTGTAGGTTGCCAGAACATAACCACCGTTGAGCGAGGATTCAGTGAGCATCGTCTGGCCGTCGTTTAACTGAGGCCCCCGCCCCCAGTTCCATTCTGCCTGCAGCCCGAAGGGTTGCGGGTAAAGTACAGCATGTACTCCGACACGCTCATCTTTGAATCCTTTCTCCGGTGCATCCATGATCGGAATAATTCCGCCTGCAGGGCCGGTTGATGGCGCGAAGCGCCCATGTAAAGCCTGTACACCTGCTTCAAGAATTTGGCCGTTGCTGAATTTATGCGGGTAGGTGAAGCGGGTGACCATATGCACACCGTTATTTCCTTCGAGGCGGTTGGCACCCTGTCCATTGTAGATACCGAAGGCGAACATGCCATAATCACCGGATCCTTTCAGATTTTTCGCCATGACTTCTTTGAACCGGTCGCGTATATGAGCCGGGGCCCAGTAGAAGAATGCACCGATGTCACGCTCATCCCGGCAGCAACTGTTCAGTGCGTCATTGCGGTCAAGTGCAAGGCGGTTTTGGCTGGATTGCAGGTTCTCAAAACTGTAAGGGATTTTTGATTGCCCGACCCTGACCCGGAATTCCTTGTTCTTATCGAAGTAGATATCGGCGTAAGCATCCCTTAACTGGGCGAAATGGCCTGTACTGGAGCCGGACGGAGTACTGGCAAAGTCAGGCTGTATATAGAGAGAGAGATGATCGTTGATATCTCCGAAAATAACCAGGCGTGCCCGTCTGATCAGAAAAGAGCTATCCTCACCTACCGATTTGTCAGGCCAGTAGGATACGGCATCCTTATCTCCACTCACGGTGCTGCTGTAGCGGAATTGTGTATAACCTCGAATGCCGATTTTGTCGTACCATTTTTTTTCTTCCTTGGGTTTTTCAGCTGGGGGTTCATTGCTTTGTGCAACGGTTTGCCCCGAATCTTTCTGTACCTGCTGGAAGGTACCCATTTTGACCCTGTTTTCACCGGGTTCCGTATAAACCTGTTTGGTAACTGTGTCCACGTACAGATCCAATTCTTGGGCATTGGCCGGAGAGAAATGGAATATAACGAGAATTAATCCAAAGCTGCATATTGTTATGTTGAATCTCTTTATCATTATTGCTTGCCTCCCTTTTGAGAAATCCGTTGACTGGAATAAATCAGTTGAAACGGGAGGCATTATTTCAATTGCTTATGACACTCTTATTACATGGCAGATACCGGATTGCCCGGATCAAAAAGAAGGGGTGTTCTGAAAAAAGTGTGGTTGGAGATCGTGGCTAAGGCAAGGGATTTGGGTTCAAATGGCGGTATGGTCGGTTTGCTTTCAACAGCTACGGTTGGGGGGTGCCTGTCTTCTGCTGGTTCCTCTTTTCCAACTCGGCTTTGATATCTTCCGCGATAGCCTGATAAAGCGGACGAAAAATCGGGCGCATATTGCTGATAATACTGCTGATTTCTACCATGGATGGAAAACGCAGCCCGCGGTGTTCAATGGGTGCGCCAATGGAGTCCAGTTGGGCGCCTAGTCTGCTGAAGTGACTGGCCAGCCGTTCCTCAGTCAGCATGAAAAGTACCCTGATATCGTGTATGCGTGCCAGCTCGACTGTTCCGATGTAAAGGCCCAACGGGATATAGGGAAAGCGCATTATCGGGCCTGTGCCAAGATCTTCTTCAGAAATATTGATGGGATGCTTCTTCTCACCTTTTCTTCGGCGAAAGGCAGCGATGACGGCAAGACGGGAAACCTCACCAATTTTATCGGCTGGCAGTCTGGATGGATCTATGATGGAGCGATCAAGTGTCTGAGCACAAGTTTTCTCAAAGGGCAGACGTCTATCATTATTGTTCGATGGTGGACGGACGATACGGGTGCAGCCGATGAATGTGCCGTTCCTGACACTGCGAATCAGGAGATGCAATGAATTGGCGTCGTATTCATCTACTTCAAACCTGTCAGATCGTGAAAATTCAAACTGCAAGTCTTCGCAATAAACGGAGTGACGAACGCGATAAGCCTCACGCTTTAGCTCTTCGGTCAACGCTGGCACGATTCTAAAATATTGCCTGAAAGAAGTGCCCAAATGACTATTTTCTTGAGTAAACACGATCACGTTCGTTTAATAATTAAAAATCTGACAATAAGATAGTCAGGTAGAGGAGATACCTCCTGTTTAAGCTGCTAATGGTTTATTCGTTGTGCTTTGATTTAACCAATTGTTGATTTATTCAAGTCTCTTCAGATAATCTTTGGTGAATATTTTGTCCGGCAGATCACGCAGTTTCATATCCGAGTAATCAAGTACTGAAACTTCACCTGACTTCAGAGCATCTTCCATGATGATGCGAGTTGGGCGCATCTCGCCGAGAATGTTGTCAAAATTCGCGTAACGGCTGGTTTTGAGCAATCGGCCAGAAACAGAGTAGAACTCTGCTTTATATGGCCTGAAACTGGACTGATTTACCCATAACAATACTTTCTGATAAGTGACTGAGCGATCTATGCCAGTAAGTTCAAGGACATAGTAGTCTTCATCATCGATGGATTCATTGCGCAGCAGTTGCGGATGATAGTCACCGGTAAAGTTGGCGCGAGCAATATCACCGTTGGCAACCTGACCAGTCAGCCGCTGGGAAAGTGATAGCCGTATCGGCTGTGAAACACTGGGCATGAAAACCCATAAATCACGCCCTTTCATCAGAATTGCCTGACCACGTTCGGATGCAGGCTCGGTAATCATCACGATGCTGTTGTCATTTCCCTTGGAAAGTACCTGGTAGCGGTACAGATCTTCGGATCGATCTGGTGAAGTAGTGCGGATTGCAACATTGACCTGAAAACTGTCCCGCGGGAAGCGAATTTCATCGGCTTTTTCCAGTATACTTTGGGCGGTTATAGTGGGTTTGTCTGTTTCCACCGGGGATGAATACGATATTCCTCCTCCCTGGATCAGTAGAAAACAGCCTGTTATTAATGAAAGTAATAAGGAATATAAGTTCATATTCAATCTCCATGAGCAAACGGTCCAAGCTAGACTACCCTGAAATCGTTCGTTCGGGGTCAGGCAAATGAGCAGCATTGTTCGCATTGAAGATGTATTCAAGGAATATACGCTGGGCACAAGCCGGGTTCATGCACTCAAAGACATTAGTCTGCAGATCGAAAATGGTGAGTTTCTAGCCATTGCCGGTCCTTCAGGTAGTGGAAAATCAACATTGCTCAATCTAATTGGTTGTATCGATATTCCATCTTCCGGAAAGATTTATATTGATGATCAGGATACCAGCGGGCAAACACCGGATCAGTTATCAGCACTCAGAGCTAGAACTATCGGCTTTATTTTTCAGACATTTAATCTTTTTTCAGTCTTGTCGGCGGAAGAAAATATTGAATATCCCTTACTGCAATTCAAGGAATTGAGTGCTGCCGAACGCCGTGAGCGGATTGTAAAGTTTCTCGACATTGTCGGGTTGGCCGAGTTTGCCAATCATCGACCCAATCAGTTAAGCGGTGGCCAGCGCCAGCGTGTTGCAATTGCCCGTGCACTTGCTACTCATCCCAAAATCATCCTGGCGGATGAACCGACTGCCAATCTTGATCACAAGACAGGCGAAGGTATTCTGCAATTAATGAAAGAAATCAATCGCAACAGTGGTACTACTTTCATTTTTTCAACACATGATGCCAAAGTAATGTCCATGGCAGAGCGCCTGATACGCATTGAAGACGGACAGCTTGTCGGGGAAAGTGTTGTCCCTGTCTGACAGGGGTAATAGCCCGATATCTGTACAGTTGTCATTTCTGGATTGCTTCGTACCAGATGGTATTCACAAAGACAGGTTTTTGTTGCCTCCGTGATGGTTTGTATACGACATCTGATTGAATACAAATAAGATTTCTTTTACATGATTGTAAACGAGAAAGATAGTCAAATGACTGTTTCAGGTAACATTACTGCGGTTTTATTATCACTGCTGTTGATATTATGGGGAGCTGCGTCAGAATGCGGTGCTGCTGACATGAATTCTGGCAAGAATCTGCTGCCATTCCCTTTGGAGAATCGGGCGGATACTCCTAAGATGGCGCAGGCGTTTACCTTCGATGATTTATTCAAAGAGGATGGTTCCAGTTCCGATCCACCACAACGTGTATTCCGGCAAACTTCTTCCTG
>OBJA01002379.1_pt1 | contig 10935 bp, 11 predicted proteins | sample 1519751 | NCBI WGS metagenome assembly OBJA01 (sample SAMEA3881238, study PRJEB22517) | soil metagenome | biome: lake sediment; feature: soda lake sediment; material: sediment, water from around vicinity | place: India | collected 2013-12-23 | depth 3 m
CTTGTTCTTGAACCTTTGAACCGGTGGGACCACCCGGGGCTATTCCTTACAGGGATTCCTCAGGCTTATTCGATATGCCGGGCTGTTAACAGCCCTTCCTGTAAAATTGTAAACGATATCTATCATCAACAGATTACGGAAGGAAACATTATCCCAAACATCGATCGGGCATGGGATGAAATCGGAGCCTTTCATATAGGAGATAATCCGGGCAGAAAGGAACCCACTACCGGGGAAATCAATTTCACAAATATATTTAAACATATTTACCAGAAAGGGTACGATGGGGTATTATGTTGCGAGCACGGTAAAAGCAAACCGGGAAAAGAGGGCGAACTGGCATTTATTGAAGCCTACCGGAAAGTAGATTCGTTTGAAGTATGATAAATAAAACATACAAAGCTTTCTAAAAAAGGGAAGGCCCAAAACAGGACACTATCCGGTTGTCCCCATGGCATTGGCAATGGCATTGATGCTGTGCAGCAAGCTGTTGAGAAGTTGTTCCTGTTGTTTGTTATCACCTGATTTTTGGGCATTGCGCCACTGAGCGAGCAGATTTACCTGCTGGCGGTGAAGCGGCAACAGGGCTTCAGCCCTCAGTTGTGTCGAGAAATAATGGTTCCGCCTTCTTTCATTGATTGGCCTGCCCAGCAGGTCGGCCATAGTATCGCGGGTCAGTTCCAGTTCAGTGAGCAGCATGCCCAGTATCTCCTCTCTTACCTGGCTGTCATTTACCAGGCCGGCATATAGTTTCATTATGTTTTCATCAGTGGCTGCAAGGCTTGTATCGATATTTGTCAGCACGTAGCGAACGAAATCATCGGATTGCACAAGGTTTTTAAGCAAATTAAATTTCTGCGGCTTTTTTGCCGAGAGCCTTTTAAGGGTAGTCCCCACTCCGTACCAGCTCGAAATATGCATTCGTGATTGTGTCCAGCTAAATACCCAGGGTATGGCCCTTAAGTCGGAGAGGGTGTGTTTGCCGGTGCGGCGGGCAGGCCTGGAGCCTATTTTACTCATTTCAATAGCATCGATTGGGGTTGCCTGCCTGTAGAAATCGATAAACGACGGGTGGTTGGTTAAGGTTGTAAATGCCTTGTAACTTTCCCTGGCAAGGTAGCCGAACAGGCTGTTTTTTGAGGCATTGTCATGCGTGGAACCTGTCAGGTTCATAAGTGTCTGGCTTGTTAACCCTGCCAGCAGCAGTTCCATATTATAAGCTGCATTCACTTTATTTGCATATTTCCGCTCGATTGTTTCTCCCTGCTCGGTCATACGGATCAGCCCATTCATTGTTGAAACAGGAAGCGACCGGATAAACCAGTGGGTTGGTCCGGCACCCCGGCTGATGGTCCCTCCCTTGCCATGAAAAAAGCGAAGCCGGACACCATGTTTACGGGCTACTTCTGAAAGCTTCACCTGTGCATCGTATAAATACCAGGTACTGGCAATTATACCGCCGTCTTTATTGCTGTCGCTGTAACCTATCATTACATCCTGGACAGGAGCTTCAAAATTGCGACGGTGCCTGATGTATTCGAGGCTGTTTTTTGTGACCTGGTTGCTTAAAAATTCATCAAGAATTTCAGGGCTCTTCTTTAAATCCTCAATTGTTTCGAACAACGGCACAACCGGCAGAGGACATACCAGACCGCTGGCCGTAAAATGCGAAAGCCCGGCTTCCCTGACAAAAAGATAAACAGTGAATAAATCGCAGGCATTGCGTGTCATACTTACAATCAGGGAACCCAATGACCGTTCCGAGTAATTGCGGATATGCTTTTCAAGTACAGCAAAAGTCCTGACAATCTCCTTTGCCTTTTCCGATTCAAGCAAATCGGCTCTGCTTATAAAAGGACGGTTATGTTTAAGCTCATCCCTGACAAACTGTGTGTATTCCTTCCGGCTGCCTGAAAGAAGAGCGTGCTTATTAGGAAGACTTGTTTTTACGATATCGAGTAGAGCAGTTTCATAATGAGTGCTGTTTTGCCTGATATCGAGGTGTGCCAGGTGAAAGCCAAAAACTTTCAAATGGCGTAAAACCTTTTGTACATCATACACAGCAAGCGAATGAGCTCCCAGATCGATCAATGCATTTTTAAGGATTAACAGGTCAGCTTCGGGTTCAGATGAATTTTTATATGTGAAGGTGGTATCGAACAGCTCAATTCCACCGGCTGCATTCTCGTGAATAGGAAGCTTTTTTAATACCAGCTGAAGATAATATTTGAAAGGTTCGCGGGGCGTTTCCACGGAACCGGGATTCAACTCAAGCTGCAATTCGTGCAGGCGCCCGGTGAAGACCGGAACCAGACAGTTGGGATCACAATAAATACTTAACTTATCAGAAAGTTCATCAAGCATTGATTTTAATAGCTGAAATGCATGAAGCCTGAATTTCTCAAGAGTTTTCCCAGTAACATCGGCTGTCACCAGTGGATGGCCATCGCGGTCGCCTCCCACCCAGTTCCCAAAAGTTATCGTGGGAAAACTGGCCGTATCGTTCATCCATTTGGGATTAAACCCTGCGGTTTCCCATGCCTGTTTAAGCCTGAAATCAAGATAATGAAGCATTTCAGGAAATACCTTATAAAAGTAATACAACACATTTTCAAGTTCCGATTCCACTGCCGGCTTTTCAACAAAAATTTCACCTATAAACCACAGCTTGTGTAATAGTTGCTTAATGTCGTGCCTGATTTCATCCTGTTCAAAGCTTGTATACATTGAATTCTCCCGTTTTACCAACAACAGGTATAATTGCCTGTAGAGAGCCAGCACAACAGGCCGTTTGGCCTCTGTCGGGTGGGCCGTGAGTACCGGCTCGGCATGTATCCGATGCAGGTTTTGTGCAAGGAGTTCTTCGGAAATCCCTTTTTCCCGAAGGTTTTTAAAAACATCGCCCCACATCCCGCTGATATTTTCCAAACCACCGGCTTCCTGTCGGGCTCTGCGGTTCTGTACTGCACCATTTACTTCGGCAAGGTTTAAAAGTTGAAAACTTATTGAAAACAGATGCAATAAACTTTCGGTATTCTCAATTGTAAAATCAGGTTCATTCCCCGAGATCCAGGGCATCATCTCTGCTAGTTCCGACCGGTTGTTTTCATGCAGAACTTCTGAAAAACATTTCAATAAAAATTCAAGATCGGTGTATGGCTTTCCTATAAGCTTCTTTACTTCATTCAGAAGTTGTTTCATGATAAAATTATATGTTGTTTAATTCATAGCCCGACAGGTATCTATAATTTAAACCACAACATGGTTTTTGCCGGTTTTGTTTTATCTTTGATCATATTTTCTAAACCGGCACAAATATTCCTGTTAAACTTTTAAACCAAAAAGTTGTTCAATTATCAAATTGCGGAGAATGAAAAAAAACATTCAAAAAATATTAACCCCGGTCGATTTTAAGGAACCGTCAATAAAGGCGGTTCAATATGCAGCAAATCTTGCTGCAAAAACGGAAGCCGATTTAACATTGCTCTATGTTATCGACACCCCGGGTCTTTTGAACCAGTTCTTTCAGTCGTCCGATCACCTGGTTAAGATAACTGAACAGGCTAAGGAAAAATTGATTGAAATTGCCGGACAGGTCAAAAATGAAGTTCCTGAAATAGAGGTTTTCACCCGAATAGAGTTGGGAAAACCTTACCGGAAAATACTGGAAGTGTCGAAAGCAATAAATGCGCAAATGATAATTCTGGGTGAGAACCACCAGGGCGGCAACCCGGAAGATGAACTTGGAACCACTGTATACCATGTTACCCTGAAATCGCCAGTGCCGGTGCTGACTTTTAAGGGGGATACCAGCCGGATGAAGGATAAAATAATTGTACCGCTTGATTTGACTAAAGAAACACGCGAACAATTATCGGCTGCCCTGTTTTATGGACTGGAATACGGAGCCAAAATCTATCTGGTATCTGTGCTGGTTGGAGGAATCGAAAAGAAAGAAAGCCGCATCTGGAAGAAACTTAAAGAAGCAAAGGAAACTCTTGAAATAAATGGTGTGGAAACGAAGATGAAAGTATTCGACCGGTCAGATGAACCTCCTTTTCAACGGGTGTTGGAGTATGCAAAAAAAACAGATGCCGGAATGATCTTGCTGATGACCCATCAGGAAGGTTATACGCACGATAATTACATAGGGGCTTTTGCCCATCACATCATGAACCTGTCGGATGTATCGGTTTTAAGCCTTACATCAACGCCAACGAGTCTTGATTTTTCCCCATTTCTTAAGGCTCTTGTTGATCCAATGGGACTGATTATCAACAAAAAAAACTAAGTAACAAATACAATTCAAAGATAAATGCTCCATCTGCTAATTGTAATTTTATTTTTTTCGTTCGGTGTTTTTTTAATGCCCGGGAAATTAAAAAAGTACAATGCGCTTGTACTTGCACTGGTGCAGGCAGCTGCATTCCTGTTTTTCCTGACCAGAATACCGGATATTACAAATCTTGCTTTCGTCCATTCAATTGTTGAATGGATCCCTTCACTGGGCCTGAACATTGAGTTTGTTCTGGACGGGCTCAGCATGGTATTTGCATTGCTTGTTACCGGAATTGGGGCATTGGTATTTATATATGCCAGTGCATACATGAAGAGCTACTCCGGCACCGACAAATTTTTCTTTTATCTGATGCTTTTCAGCGGGGCCATGCTGGGCCTTGTTCTGTCAGCCAATCTGATTCAGCTGTTTATATTTTGGGAACTTACAAGTGTGCTCTCGTTTTTTCTGATAAGTTTCTTTCATGAAAAGCAATCAGCCCGTAAGGCCGCCCTGCAATCGTTTTACATAACCGGTTTTGGAGGATTAAGCCTGCTTGCCGGAATTATAGTGCTTGGAAACGTTGTCGACAGCTATTCGCTCACCGAGTGGCTGGCAAATCCGCAGGCTATCAAGGAAAGCAAACTGTACTTTCCCGGATTGTTGCTTATACTGGTGGGGGTGTTTACAAAATCGGCCCAGTTCCCGTTCCATTTCTGGTTGCCGGGAGCTATGCAGGCACCGGCACCCGTCAGTTCATATCTCCATTCGGCAACAATGGTAAAAGCGGGAGTTTTCCTGTTGGCCCGCCTGAGCCCGGTATTGGGGGGAACTACCGAATGGTCGTACATCATTCCATTAATTGGCGTGTTAACAATGCTTACAGGATCGTATTTCGCCCTTACGCAAACCGATCTGAAAGGGATTCTTGCCTATACAACCATAAATGCCCTGGGGGTGTTGGTTTTGCTGCTAGGTATCGGCACGCGTGAATCGATAATGGCTGCCATGCTTTTTCTATTCATCCACGCATTTTACAAGGCAACGCTTTTTATGATCGCTGGCCTGATCGAAAAAAAAACAGGCACCCGTGAACTCAGTGAACTGGGTGGTTTGGCCAAATACATGCCTGTAACTTTTGTTATTGCCCTTTTGTCGCTGCTATCAATGGCCGGACTCCCTCCCCTGCTGGGCTTTTTGGGGAAGGAACTGATCTATGAAGCGAAGGTTCAGTCGCCGGGAATCGCTTCCCTGGTTTTGATACTTGGTGTAACATCAAATATCTTTATGGTTGCCATTTCGCTATTCTTCGTGCGGAAGATCTTCCTGGGAAAATATAAAACCACAAATAAAGTGCCCAATGAAAAAGGTTTTGCTTTTCTTATCGGACCAGGCATTCTGGCATTGCTGAGCCTGTTGCTGGGTTTATCGCCCTCCAATCTTGGTGATGCAGTTATACGGCCTGCAATAACTGCTGTATCGCTCCAGGATGTTGAAATCAAATTGAAATTATGGCACGGGTTTAACAAGGTTTTCTTTTTGAGTTTGTTCACCATATTAACCGGGGCTGTACTTTATATGGCCATGCTGAAGAGTACCAGGCTTATGAATGCGTGGAGGAAGTTCAACAGCATTGTTTTTTCGATCCAGTTCGAACAGGTTTTTGAATGGATACTCGATAAATTTGTAATGGTATCGACAATGAAAGAAAAAGCGGTTCAGCATGGCTACCACAGGTACTACATATTAACAATATTTGCATTTACCTCCATCTTGCTCTGGGTGCAGTTTTTTTATACAAAAATGCCATTACAGGATATCACCTTCACTTTAAAACCATTTTATATATCGGGGCTTGCTGTAATTATCATCCTGGTTGCTCTTGCCAGTGCGGTATTACGCTCACGGTTAGTGACAATAATTGCCATGGGAGTTGCCGGTTATGGCATTGCACTTATATTTTTATATTACAGTGCCATCGATCTGGCCATTACACAAATTTTGGTAGAAACCCTGACTGTAGTAATGTTTATGGCGATACTTCAACGGCTTCCCCGTTTTGCTGTGTTATCATCAAAAACTACCCGGCTGCGTGATTTTTCAATTGCCCTGATATTTGGAACCATAATGACATTTATAACATTAAAGGCAATAAATATAAACCTGAACCGCCCCATTTCCGATTTTTTCCTGGAAAACAGTTATTCCCGGGCTTTCGGAGAAAACGTTGTTAATGTGATCCTCGTCGATTTCAGGGCACTCGATACAATGGGAGAAGTTACTGTATTAACAATTGCTGCTGTAGGAGTTTATTTATTGTTGTTGCCAAATAAGAAAAAATTATGAATTCAGCCATATTGCAAATAGCAGCCCGTTACCTGAAGTGGATACTTATAGTTTTTGCTGTACTTGCCTTGTTCAGGGGCCATAATAACCCCGGCGGAGGATTCATCGGAGGGTTGATGGCGGGACTGGCTATCGTTTACCGGGGTTTTGCCTACAATGCATTTCAGATAAAGGAAGAGCTGAAAGACCGGCCAGAAAAATACATTGCATTAGGATTGGCAACCATTCTGTTAAGTTTTTTGCCGTCGCTGTTGATGAATGCAACACTCATGACAGGAATCTGGTTTACGCTCCCGCTGCCCTTTGGCGAGGGGTTAAAACTTGGAACCCCATTTCTTTTCGACGTTGGTGTCTTCTTCACAGTAATTGGGGTGACACTTATGTTTGTTTTTTCACTAACTCAAAAGCCACAACCATGAACCGGCATATTCTAAGAATCCTAAAGAAGTAATTAAGTTATGGAAATTGTATTGGCTATAGTAGTTGGAGTTTCATACACGGTAAGTGTTTACCTGATGCTCAGAAGAAGTATACTGAAATTTATTATCGGGTTGATTTTCATGAGCAATGCCACCAATCTGCTTGTATTTCTTTCCGCAGGCCTTGTACCGGGAAGCCCCGATTTTGTTAAACCCGAGGGAGTAGCAGCTGAAACAATGGCCGATCCGTTGCCACAGGCCCTGGTATTAACGGCCATTGTAATCGGACTGGGTATTGTGGTTTTCACACTGGCTTTAAAATATAAATTTTTTGAACTTACAGGGACCGACGATCTGGACCAGCTTAAAAAAACAGATAACTAATCATGTCATTAATTGCTTTTCCTATATTATTCCCATTTATTCTGATAATCATCCTGCTGATTTTCAGGACCGATCGTTATTCACGGTTAATTGGGCCTGTAGGGGCAGGGTTGTTGGTGTTGCTTTCGGGTTACCTTTTTTTACTCGTCAGGAACCATGGAATAATTGTCCTGCAGATGGGAGGCTGGGAAGCCCCCTATGGGATTACCCTTGTAATTGATCATTTAAGTGCCCTGATGCTAGTTGTATCTTCAGTTATTACATTCGCATCAGCAATCTATGCCCTACATTTTCTCACGGATAAAATTCGACTGAACCGTTTTTTTGTATTTTTCTATGGCCTGGTAATGGGAATGAACGGTTCATTTATAACAGGGGATGTTTTTAACCTTTTTGTATGGTTCGAAGTGATGCTGATGTCTTCCTTTGTACTTATAACCCTGGGGCGTACAAAGGAACAGCTTGAAGGAGGAATCAAATACCTGGCGCTAAATCTTATAGGTTCGATGTTCCTGCTGGCCGGCGTTGGATTGCTGTATGGCAAAACCGGCACATTGAATATGGCCCACCTGGCCCAAATTCTGACAAATGACGACCAGGCCATTTTAATGAATACTTCGGCTGTGCTGTTTTTTGTTGCCTTTGGCATAAAAGCTGCCGTATTTCCTCTTTATTTCTGGCTTCCGGCCTCGTACCATACGCCCGATGTTACAATTACATCGTTGTTCGCAGGCCTGCTTACCAAGGTAGGTGTTTACACATTTATCCGGTTTTTTACCCTGTTCTTTGTACACGACCCACAGTTCTGGCACCAACTGATCCTGATAATTGCAGGTTTTACAATGGTTACCGGTGGTATGGCTGCTGCTGCTCATTACGAAACCAGGAGAATATTATCGTATCACATCATAAGTCAGATAGGATATATGATTATGGGACTTGGAATTTTTACCCCACTTGCTGTTGCAGGGGCTATTTTCTTTACCCTCCACAACATGCTCGCCAAAACAAATACCTTTCTGGTTTCAGGTATGATAAACAAAGTTAGAGGTACCTTTTACCTGAAAAACATTGGTGGATTGTATAAAGAATATCCTTTTATGGCAATCCTTTTTATAATTCCTGCCTTTGCCCTGGCCGGCGTGCCTCCTATTTCCGGATTCTTTGCAAAGTTTATTTTGATAAAGGCGGGAATTGAGAACGGCAATTATGGCATTACGGCTGTAGCTGTAATTACAGGTTTATTGACCCTTTACTCGATGCTGAAAATTTGGAATGAAGCCTTCCTGAAGGTTCAGCCCGACAATGAATACAATAAAACTACTTCACCCCATAAGATTCATTTTATTGAATACCTGCCTTCAGTGATTTTAGGAGTCGCCAGTATTCTGATGGGGTTGTTTGCCCATGCTGTGTTCGATTTTACAATGGAAGCCGCCAACCAGCTTTTCAACACGGATCTGTACATTGAAACTGTATTAAAAGGACATCTATGAAAATTCTACAAAAAATATATTATTCGATTGAATTTATAGGGTATTACCTTATAAAACTCATCCAGGCAAACCTGTTCATAGCATACGATATACTTACACCTAAAATGCATACAAAACCGGCATTTATGGAGGTACCCGTGAAATTAATTACAGATTCGGGATTGCTGCTTTTCAGCAACCTGCTGTCGATGACTCCCGGCACACTGAGTATTGATGTCAGCAAAGACAAAAAAATCCTGTATGTGCATGTTCTCTATTACTCAACAGAAGAGTTAATGCAAAAAGACTTTGATGGGATGCAACAAAAAATTAAAAGAATTACTGAATAATGGAAGAAACAACATTCACGGTAGTAATGATAATTGCTTTTGCCATGTTACTGGCCGCATTGGTGCTGGCATCCATCCGCCTGATGAAAGGACCTTCGGTAAACGACCGGATTGCAGCAATGGATGTTATTGCAGCCGTTGTGATGGGGTTTGTACTTGTTTACAGCTTAATGATCAACAATTCAATTTATATCGATATCCCGGTAATCATTTCATTGATCTCATTTATAGGAACAGTGGCTATTTCAACTTATTTAAAACACAGGTATGATTGACATATTGGTATCCTTATTCATACTGGCTGGCACTTTTTTCATCCTGGTGGCAGCTATTGGCCTGGTAAGGTTTGGGGATCTATACAGCAGGCTGCATGCAGGTACAAAAGCTCCCTCCTTCGGCATCTTTCTGATAGCTCTTGGGGTATGCATTTTTTTTAACGACCCGGTTGTATACATAAAAGGGTTGTTTATTGTTTTATTTATTTACCTCACTGCTCCTCTTGCAGCCCATGCCATTATAAAAGCATTCAGAGATTCCGACGAGGAAAAAAGATCTGCAAAAAAAGATTAGGCACTTTCGGTATTGTTTATTATCACCGGCTTGATGATGCTGTGCTCGTTTATGCCCTGCATCCGGAGAAAAGTATCAGGCACTCCTCTTTTTTGAAATTCAGCCTGGGGTGCTGCTGTTGCGCCCGTCAGAAGCACGAAAAAAAAAAATCATCCGACATTTTACGAAAATCTGTTTTAAAACATAATTTTTACCAAATTATTATAGTTGTTTTATAAGGTATTGAAAGTATGATTATTATGTTTCGTATATATATTTCTAATTTTAAATTATTAACATTTATTTATTTTATTACCAAACTTATTATATTTATCAGTACTGTTTTTTACTAATGAAAATAAACAAAGATCTGATTATACTTTTTAAAGATGGCGATGTACTTGCTTTCGACACCATCTATAAAAACTACAGCCACAGGCTTTATGGTTTTGTTTATAAGTTCATTAAGCAGGAAGAAGATACCGAAGAAATTATCCAGGAAGTTTTTATAAAGTTATGGCAATCGAGATCAAAAATCGATTTAAATTCATCTTTCGAATCGTATTTGTTTACAATTACCTATAATTCAACTGTTAGCCTTTTACGCAAACGGGTTCATGAAACTAAATATACAGATTACATTAAATCGATTCAAATCAAACATGAAGGCGATGATATTTTTGATTTAATTCATTTTGAAGAAATAAAACATAAATACGAAGAATTACTTGAACAATTGACACCCCGTCAGAAAGAAATATTCCTGCTCAGCCGCACAGAAGGGTTATCGCATAAAGAGATAGCACAAAAACTTGATATTTCGGCAAATACAGTAAAGAATCATTTAGTAAGCACACTGAATTTTTTTAAAACAAGGTTGAAAAATTATAATCATATTAGATAATTATTATTCGGAACATTTTACAACCAGGCTGATGGAACCTGCCATATCAAGGGTAATCTCTACTACTTTTTTCTTAATCTCTCCGGGATGTGCAGTAATCTTTCAATTATTGTTTCTGATTTGGTTCCTTTAATCATTGCTACCAAAACTCCTTTCTGTCCTTTAACTACTTTATTGGTAACAATGGTATACAATTCCCCATTTGATAAAGAAGTTTCGTCAATGCTCAATT
>OBJA01002380.1_pt1 | contig 10935 bp, 8 predicted proteins | sample 1519751 | NCBI WGS metagenome assembly OBJA01 (sample SAMEA3881238, study PRJEB22517) | soil metagenome | biome: lake sediment; feature: soda lake sediment; material: sediment, water from around vicinity | place: India | collected 2013-12-23 | depth 3 m
GTTAGTGGATAAGGTAAAAGCCGCCGCTAGGGTTAGAGTGGATCGTCTGTCCATCCTTTCTGCCCGTTCTGAAGCGCCAGCGTTGAATGAAATCATTTCGACACCAGATATTTCGCCAGAGATCCCACAGATTGTTGCTATTGGTGCATCTACTGGGGGACCTCGGGCTCTTCAATCAATATTAACCGTACTTCCCAAAGATTTTCCTGTTGGGATAGTGATTGCCCAACATATGCCAAAAGACTTTACTCGAATATTTGCAGAAAGGCTGAATGCTATCTGCTCTCTCCATGTTAAAGAGGCTCAACCGGGTGATAAGGTTGAATCGGGCGTAGTTTTAGTGGCTCCGTCGGGTAGACAGATGGAGATAAGAAGAATTCATGACCGTTTAATGGTTGAGATTAATGATGCCCCTAGTATATATCGTCCTTCAGTGGATATTATGTTTTCTTCACTCACAAAGGCTACAGGTTCTCATACGTTGGCTGTTTTGCTGACTGGTATGGGGGGTGATGGCGCTCGGGGGATGAAGAGCCTAAGAGATCTAGGGGCTCGTACCATTACTGAAGCTGAAGAAACGTGTATTGTGTATGGTATGCCTAGGGTGGCTAAGGAGTTAGGAGCAAGTGAAATTTCTCTGCCTTTACCTAATATTCCTGAGGCAATTCTAAAAGTGGTAAAAGGTTTACCGTGGTAAACCTTTTTTTATCTAAAGCTTATTTTTATTTTTGACGATAGATGATAAGAGCATCATTTTCCGATATTTAGAAATGGAGGGAGGAGAAAAAGCTGAATCAACTAGAGATTAAACGGATCTTGGAAAGGCGTATCCGAGAGATCCCCACACTCCCTTCGGTTGCTTCCAAGGTTCTCCAGATATTAGATAATCCTCGTTCTTCTGCCCCTGATGTGGAACAGATTATTATGCTGGATCAAGCCCTTGCGGCAAGAATACTAAAGCTGGTAAACTCGGCATATTATGGTTTTCCGCGTAAAATTTCTACTATTAGTCAAGCGGTAGTAATTTTAGGATTTGTCACAGTTAAAAACCTAGTATTGAGTATATCAGTGGCTGATTTCTTTATCATGTCAGGGAAGAGCCGTCTATTTAATCGTTCACAGCTATGGCGCCATTCGGTTGGGACAGCGGTAGCTTCAAAGATTATCGCACGAAAAGCGCGGTTCCCGCAATTAGAAGAGGCGTTCATGGCTGGTCTTCTTCATGATGTGGGAAAGGTTATCCTGGATCACTACTTCTCCGAGGAATTCGCTCAAGTTCTTGCCTTGATCCAAGAAAAGGACATTTGTATGTACGAGGCGGAAAGAGAAGTTCTTGGAGTAAGCCATGCGGTTGTAGGGCGTTGGATAGCCGATCGTTGGAATTTGCCTCAGATGTTGGCGGAGGTCATTAATTATCATCATCAGCCCCTTGAAAACAAGGATTACTGGGCAACAACCGCATTGGTGCATACGGCTGATATCCTTGCTCGAGAAGCAGGAATTGGTTCGGGTGGAGATGACACTGAGATGACAATTCATCCTCATGTCTGGGAATGGCTTAAGTTTTCGCAAGACGATTATCAAATTATATTGGAAGAACTCAAAGAAGAGGTTAAACATGCAGAAGATTTTATGAGTCTTGGAGGAGAAAGTTAATATTTGGCCCGAATGGGCCTGTATTTTTTGTCTTTGCCTTTTTTCCGTGCTTTGTTAATGAAAGAGGATTTTACCATCCATGTATAGAAAATATATATAGAAAGGAGGCGGCGAGATGATAATATCCACCTATCGCCAGGTTGCCTTAAGATGTCCGCTCTGTGGCCGATTAGATGTGCACGATTTTTCGCTATTCTCCTTTTCTGGAAAGACTTCTATTTCATTCAATTGCGCCTGTGGGTATAACAAACTGACGATATCTACCAGAGATCATAAAAACTACTGTTTACAACTGGCTTGTATGATTTGTGATGAAATACATATATTAAACTGGAATTATAGCCAATTATGGCAAAAAGACGTAGCACCTCTAAGCTGTCCTGTAAACCATCAAGAGTTAGGATATGTTGGTATGAAAGAGTCCCTTGAAGACCTAATCTTGGAAAACTGTAGAAACATGGAAAGCATTCTAAACGATATCGGATTCGATGATTTTTTTGCCAGTCCCACAATTATGATCCAAGTGCTTTCACATCTTCATCGTATGGCAGAGGACGGCCACTTATATTGTATGTGTGGAAACTCTGATATTCAGGTAGATGTATTTCCTGAGAAGTTGGAACTGCACTGTCCGCATTGCAATAGTTTGAGCATAGTCTATGCAGAAAACCAAGAAGATTTAGAGTTAGTACGAAATGTTAGGGTTATCGCTATGACAGAGAAGGGTTTTACAAGTTTTAACGCCCATCGAATCCCCGGCGAAGGTTGAATCTCCAACCGCCCTCTAAACTACTTAAACACCCGGCGAAGACCCCAAACTTTAAAATTCTACCCAATCTATAAACCCCACATGTTCTTTTTTTGTCTAAACATGGCTTAGACTTAATCCTGGACTCGTTTTAAATGATTTATCTTACTAAGGTGGTGGACGTATGGAATTATCAGAGTTAGAAGCTAAAACAGTTGCTGAGCTTCAAGAGTTAGCGAGTGGAGCAGGAATTGAAAACTACACCAAATACCGAAAACGCGAACTGATCTTTGAGCTCTTAAAAGTTCTTGCTAAAAAGGAAGGCCTGATATTTTCCCAAGGAACCCTAGAGGTGCTTTCAGAGGGGTTCGGTTTTCTGCGTGTTCAGAATTACTCTCCAGGTCCAGAAGATATCTATGTGTCGGCATCCCAAATTCGCCGTTTCCATATGCGTACGGGAGATTTAGTGTCCGGACAGGTTCGACCGCCCAAAGATAACGAAAGGTATTTCGCCTTACTTAAGGTTCAGTTGGTAAATGGAATTAACCCGGAAACATTACGACGCAGAAATCATTTTGAAGAGTTAACTCCGATTTATCCTGAGGAACGAATAAGGTTGGAGACTAGCAGGGATGAATATGCAATGCGATTAGTTGACATCATGTCTCCAATTGGAAAAGGTCAACGTGGGTTAATTGTTGCGCCTCCAAAGGCTGGGAAGACGACGCTTCTAAAGAAGATTGCAAATTCAATTACTGCGAATCATCCTGATGTCCATTTAATGGTTCTGCTAATTGATGAACGCCCAGAGGAGGTTACTGACATGCGTCGGTCTGTTCGGGGCGACGTTGTTAGCTCAACCTTTGATCAACCTGCAGAGAATCATGTACGTACAGCTGAGCTTGTCTTAGAAAGGGCAAAAAGAATCGGAGAGAATGGCCAGGACGTTGTTATTTTACTTGATTCCATTACTCGTTTGGCACGAGCATATAACCTGGTAGAGCCTCCTAGCGGCCGAACGTTGTCGGGAGGTGTCGATCCGGGTGCACTTCATAAACCAAAACGGTTCTTTGGTGCCGCGCGTAAGTTAGAAGAAGGCGGAAGTCTGACAATAATGGCGACTGCATTAGTTGAAACGGGTAGCCGCATGGATGATGTCATCTTTGAGGAGTTTAAAGGAACAGGCAATATGGAGCTTCATTTGGATCGGAAACTTGCGGATAGACGAATCTTCCCTGCGATTGACATTATTCGCTCAGGAACTCGTAAAGAGGAGCTGATATTGTCAAGCAAGGAATTGGAGACCACTTGGGTTTTACGAAAGGTTTTAAGTGCTCTAGGACCAGCCGAGACCATGGAGCTATTACTGGATCGTTTAAATCACACAAAAACCAATGAAGAGTTATTAGATTTGGTGCTCAAATCGTCCTTCGCAGAAAACTTTCGTAACCAAAAAAAGGAGAACAATGAGTCTTGGCGGAGCTAGAAGTTATTGTTGAAGGTCGCAGAACATCCACAATTTCATATGAGCCTGGAACAAGTTTACTCGATACATTAGCAAGTCTTGGAATAGCTCCGGAGATCGGCTGTGATCGTTCGGGTAGATGTGGTCGGTGTCGTGTTTTAGTTTGGGGACAACTTACCGCGCCGACTAGCCAGGAGCTGGCTCGTCTATCCAAAGATGAATTAAAAGATGGTTGGCGTTTAGCATGCCAAGCTAGTCTTATTGATGGACATATCCGGGTTGTACTAACTACTCCTGGAAATATTAGTGTGGTTGTAGCGTCGAAGGATCAGACGATTTCCGCCGAATCAATAATTTGTAAAACTCGACGATTAGGAGTTGCGGTTGATTTAGGCACAACTACTTTGGCGGTTCAAATGATCGACCTAGAAAGCGGAAGAATTATTGCGGCCCGAGGTATGTTAAACCCGCAAACCATTATAGGACCAGATCTAATATCACGAATTACTTATGCGGATAAACCAGGTGGTTTACGAGAACTACAAAGGTTAATTTTCAGTGGTGTTATGGAACTAATTCGCGGTATTATTAAGGAATTTTCATTAAGTGTGGATGCAGTGGAACGGTTGGTGCTGGTTGGTAACTCTGTCATGGATCATTTATTTTTAGGATTGTCTCCACATGACTTAGGTGTTTTTCCATATCGACCTGTTCGGACCGGTGCTGTTAAATTAACAGCTGATCAATTGAGTATTGGATTGCCTCCACATACTGAAATTTATTTACCTCCCCTTGTCGCTGGATTTGTCGGTAGTGACGCAGTAGCCGGAGCAATGGTATTAGGTTTTGGTCATGAAAAAAAGAAGCCCCGTCTTTTATTGGATTTAGGAACAAATGGGGAAGTCTTACTTGAGAAGGATGGACATTGCTGGTGTTGCTCTACAGCCGCCGGACCAGCATTTGAGGGAGACGGAGTTGTTGATGGCATACGAGCGGTTCCCGGGGCTTTAGTATCTTGGAGTTATAGTAAAGGCCAATTTTACTTAAAAACCATAGATGACTCTCCCGTGAGAGGGATAGCTGGCTCGGGACTCTTAAGTGTTATCGCACAGATGCGGAGATTAAATATTATCCGCCCCGATGGGCGATTGGCGTCTGTTGATAATTGGCCGGAAGGCTTAATGGACATGCATAACGAGAAAAATGGAATATGGCTTTCTCAGGAACGGACTGTTGGTCTATACCCCCATGATATACGAAGTTTTCAGTTGGCTAAAGGAGCGATACGCGCTGCTGTGGAAGGTGTTTTGAAGGTTTCAAAAACTCAACCTCTTGAGATAGATCAGCTATTGTTAGCAGGAGCTATGGCTTCGTATATTAATCCTGACGACTTATTGGAGATTGGGTTGCTTCCACGGATTAAAAGCGAGAAGATCGTTGCGGTGGGAAATGCTGCGATCTCTGGCGGAACACGGTTATTAACCTCTGAATCTGAACGAGATTGGGTGGAAGAATGGGTAAAACAGATTTCCTATATAGAACTTGCAGGAGAGAAATGGTTTGAAGATTGCTTTTTAATGGGGATGGCTTTAACTAAGTCATAATGTGAGCGATTTTTATAATTATCATCAGTAAGATTTTGATACAATATATAGTAGCTTCCAAGGGTTAGGCTATCCGTATGTTGTAATCGAAATGAGTAAATCCATAATTGGTAAATCATACCTGATTTAGACGACTGCGGAAAGGAGAGAATAAGCAAAGATATTCCCCCTTAAGGATAAAAGACCATTTTATTATTTGACTAGTGATCCTGACAGGGGGCAAATAACCGGAGGATTAAATATTATGAATAAAAGGAACATATTCATCGGTATTGCGATCATCTGCTTATTCTTGACTGGAATTTCAGTAACAGTGTCTGCCAACCAAGAAAGAACCGAAGAGAAATATCAGACAGTAAAAGTGATCAAAGGGGATTCGTTATGGAAAATAGCGCAGAAGTATAAAACTACAATAGCTGAATTAGTTAGGATCAACAATATTGAAAACCCGGATCATATCAATGTGGGAATATTAATTAAAGTACCGCTTCCCACTTATAATCTGAACCGTGGAGTACATTTGAGTAGTAGAGAGGCGAATAAGAATACAAGTCGTGGGGCCGTAAGTAGAAATCGGATCTATTCAACTGAAAGCATCAGAATGGAAGAGAAGCTTGAGAACATATCTCTTGTTCATCCTGTGGCCTCGGCAAGATTAAGCTCAAAATATGGTCCGCGTTGGGGGCGGATGCATTGGGGAATTGATCTGGCTTGTCCAACTGGCACGCCGGTGTTATCAGCGGCAGCCGGACGTGTAAGTTATGCTGGTTGGCGCTCGGGATACGGTTGGTTAGTTGAAATTGATCATGGTTCTTATAAGACGAGATATGCTCATAATTCAAAAGTATTGGTTAGCAACGATGAAGTGATTGGACAAGGTCAACTTATTGCGAAAGTCGGGGCGACAGGTAGAACAACCGGTGCTCATCTTCACTTTGAATTGATAATAGAAGGGAAGAAAGTTAATCCCTTGGATTATTTATGATTTTGGGTTGCTTTATCTTCAGTTGGGGACCATTTCATATGATATGCCGCGAAAAATAATGAACACAACATATTTTCGTGGTGTGATCTTTTTTTTTGCCCTGGTTTGGCGGTAATTGACAAAATTTGCGTTTTGCAGATGCTCCCAAAACATTTTAGAATAGTTATAGGTCAGAAATGGTCAAAGAAGGGATGCAAAATGGGAAATTTAGCAGACTTAATTGAGCAGTATCTACTACAACTGTTAACCCAAAATGACCATATAGAATTACAGCGCCGTGAATTAGCAAGAATGTTTAGGTGTGTGCCTTCGCAGATCAATTATGTTCTGGAGACCAGATTTACAGTAGGACGAGGGTACCTGATTGAGAGCCGTAGAGGAGGCGGAGGGTTTATCCGAATCCATCGGGTACGTTATGCTCAGCCTGTGGAATCTTCTGTTCCTGAGAGCATATCTCAAGATGATTTGGAGAACCTTATTCAAGAGTTTCAGGACAAAGGTTGGATTCACGAAGAACAAGCGATCATGGCGAAGTACGTTATTGAAAGGAACTTGTATGGTGTGCCGACAGGAGTGAGAGATGTTATTCGCGCCCGTCTTTTACAAGCGGTTTTTATGATGCTAAGTGGTCAGGGCTAAAATATTGGCTCTCATCATAAGTATAATAAACAAACCAAAAACTTTAAACTAAGCGGATTTCACACTTCATTCATCAAGACTTTAATACAATATATAGGGTTTAACATGTATTATTAGGCTTTAAACTAACAATGACAAGCTTTGTGAGTATTGACGAGTGATGGTCTCATATTTTTAGTAGGAGGTGACTCCGTTGTGGTGTGAACAGTGTAAACAACGTCCTGCAACGGTCCACTTATCAAAGATCGTAAATAATGAGAAGTCTGAGCACAATCTCTGTGAGGTATGCGCCCAAAAGTTTGGCCTAGAGTGGGGTATGCTGTTTGAACCCAATTTCTCTTTGCAACATTTTTTAGCTGGTATGGTGGAAAGTGACTCCTCCACTGGTAAAGTACAAGCGGCCAAAGGTCCGACTTGCCCTGAGTGTGGATTGACGTTTGCTGACTTTCGTCAAGTTGGTCAGTTGGGGTGTGCACATTGTTATGAAGCCTTTGGTGAGGGACTAGAGCCATTATTTCGTAGGGTCCAGGGAAGTCTAAGTCACATGGGGAAGGTCCCTCGGAGGACCGGCGGTAAATTCCGTGTGCGCAAGGAGGTAGAAAATCTTCGTTACCAGTTGCAGAAGGCAATCCAACTAGAAGAATATGAAAAAGCCGCACAGCTTCGTGATGAGATTCGTCGTCTTGAGGAGCAGCTTAAATAGTTCAATAGTTTAAATATGGCATTACAAGGGGGTCATTGATCATGACCATTCGGGACAAAATGATAAAGATTCTACCAGAGTGGGCTCGTACATCAGGAGAAGACGGCGATATTGTGCTTAGTAGCCGAATTCGTTTGGCGCGCAATCTCCGTGACATACCCTTTCCTCATTATGCTTCTGAAAGTCAACTTGAGAATGTTTTATCCCAGTTAGCTGAGGTTACCTCTGGATTGAGCTCAGAGCAAGGGTCTTATAATTTTTTCACTTTAGAATCGCTTTCTCCAACTGAGCGAATGGTGTTAGTGGAGAAACATTTGATCAGTCCTCAACTGGTAAATCATCCGGCCCACCGCGGAGTGATGCTTCGCGATGATGAGGGTGTTAGCATTATGATTAACGAGGAAGACCATCTGAGAATTCAGACCATAAAGCCTGGTTTGCAGATGGACGGCGCATGGAAGTTAGCTTCAGATTGCGACGATGTGTTGGAGGAGTCTTTGGATTACGCCTTCGATGAGGTGCGGGGATACTTGACAGCTTGTCCAACAAATGTTGGAACTGGTTTACGCGCTTCGGTAATGCTCCATCTTCCAGCTCTAGTGATGGTGGATAGGGTAAAGCGGATTTTAGCAGCCCTTTCACATTTGGGTTTGAATGTCCGAGGACTTTATGGTGAAGGCACAGAAGCTCATGGAAACCTATTTCAGATCTCTAATCAAGTCACTCTAGGACATAATGAAGAGGATTTGATTGGGAAACTAATCTCCGCCACACGCCAAGTTGTTGAGAAGGAGAGAAGCGCTAGAGAGGTTCTACTTACTGAATCCAGACTGCAACTGGAGGATCGTCTTTACCGCTCTTACGGATTATTAAACCAAGCCCGCATAATCTCATCTGAAGAGGCGCTCAAGCTTTTATCTGATGTAAGGCTGGGCGCAGATCTAGACTTAATACCTGAAGTAAATGCGCAAGCTGTCAGAGAACTATTCTTGTTAAGCAGGGGTGCCATACTTCAGACACTGATAGGTAAAGAGATGGGCCCAGGTGAAAGAGACTTTTACCGAGCTTCTGTAATTCGTGAACACTTAAAGTAAACCGCATCGAAAGCGTATAACAAATCCTTCGATTGCAGTAAGCATATAAGAATTACAGTGATAGATTATGAAAGATAAATATGCAGTTTGTTGCTGGTAATTAGTAGGCCGGGGCGAGCTGTAGTAATGAGGTGAATGATATGTTTGAACGTTTTACGGAAAGAGCACGAAGGGTAGTTTACCTTTCGCAGCAGGAAGCGGCGCGATTACAGCATAATGTGGTTGGAACAGAACACTTATTGCTCGGTTTGATCGCTGAAGGAGAGGGCGTTGCCGCTAAAGCTTTAGAAAATATGGGGATCGGTTTGGAGAAAGTACAACACGAGATTGAAAGGATTATAGGAACCGGAGAGACAAAACCTCCTGCAGAGATTCCGTTTACGCCACGGGCTAAACGTGTACTTGAACTTGCTTTAGATGAAGGACGCCAGCTAGGTCATAACTATGTTGGTACGGAGCACATTCTCTTGGGTCTCATTCGGGAGGGTGAGGGGATTGCGGCTCAAGTGCTTAAAAACCTAGGTGCCGACTTGGACAAGGTGCGTAAACAGGTGGTACAACTATTGGGAGGAACTCAATCTCCGATGAGTCAGTTCAATACTGGTGCAGGAGGAGCTAAAACGCAGACTCTAAACCAATTCGGACGTGAACTAACTGAGCTTGCCAAGATAGGTAAGTTGGATCCTGTTATCGGGAGAGATCAAGAGATAGAACGAGTAATTCAAGTGCTTTCGCGCCGTACAAAGAATAATCCAGTGCTTATTGGTGAACCCGGTGTTGGCAAAACTGCAATCGTTGAGGGTCTTGCCCAGAAAATCACTGAGGGAGATGTACCTGAGGTTCTAACCCGTAAAAAAGTATATACTCTCGATCTGGGCGCAATGGTCGCAGGCTCAAAATACCGGGGCGAATTTGAGGAAAGATTAAAGAAAGTGATGGAAGAGATCCGAAATGCGGGCGATGTCATTCTCTTTATTGATGAGATGCATACTTTGATTGGGGCAGGTGCCGCGGAGGGGGCAATTGACGCGGCCAACATCTTGAAGCCTGCTTTAGCACGTGGTGAACTGCAGTGTATCGGTGCAACGACATTAGATGAATATAGAAAACACGTCGAGAAAGATGCAGCTTTAGAGCGTCGATTTCAACCCATTATGGTCGGCGAACCAAACAAAGAAGAGACCCAACAAATATTGAAAGGATTACGCGATCGGTATGAGGCGCATCACCGAGTTAAGATAACTGATGATGCTATTAATGCCGCTGTAGTTTTATCCGATCGTTATATAACAGATCGATTCTTACCGGATAAAGCCATTGACCTCATCGACGAGGCGGCTTCACGGGTAAGGCTACAGATGACTACTATGCCCCCTAATTTAAAAGATCAAGAGTCTGAGGTTGTGCAGGTCCAGAAGGAGAAAGAGGCTGCAATTCAAAATGAAGAGTTTGAACAGGCGGCTCAATTAAGGGATAAAGAACAGCAACTACGGAATGAACTTGAGAGGTTGCAGGAAGAATGGTCCAGACAGAGAGGCCGGGCTGAAGGGAAAGTTACAGAAGAAGAGATCGCTCAAGTAGTTTCTAGTTGGACCGGAGTACCTGTAACAAAACTCCAGCAGGAAGAGACCCAACGCCTATTGAAACTGGAAGAAATTTTGCACAAGCGGGTTATTGGGCAAAATGAAGCTATCTCTGCGGTAGCGCAGGCCGTGCGCAGAGCACGTGCTGGGTTGAAAGATCCTAAACGCCCAATTGGTTCTTTTGTCTTTCTTGGTCCCACAGGCGTAGGTAAAACTGAACTGGCTCGGGCTTTGGCGGAAGCGCTCTTTGGAGATGAGAACGCTATGGTTCGGATCGATATGTCCGAATACATGGAGCGGCATACTGTCTCCCGGTTGGTTGGAGCCCCTCCTGGTTACGTGGGCTATGATGAAGGGGGACAATTGACAGAAAAAGTACGTCGTAAGCCGTACAGTGTTGTCCTGCTCGACGAGATCGAAAAAGCGCATCCCGAGGTATTTAATGTTTTGTTGCAGGT